>Ga0129306_1000064_pt1 | contig 173217 bp, 156 predicted proteins | sample P827metagenome_FD_94438 | JGI IMG/M metagenome (GOLD analysis project Ga0129306, IMG submission 94438) | Capybara group fecal microbial communities from Wisconsin, USA - P827 metagenome | ecosystem: Host-associated > Mammals > Digestive system > Large intestine > Fecal | place: USA: Wisconsin...
AATAATACGATATAGAAAACGGCTCTTTTGTGAGCTTGGCCAGCTATTTGCTGGTTATGTAGAATATAGCAATTCGCCTCGTGGGAAAGTATTGTTTCATAAATTTTTTTCATTTTGCAAACAACTGTTTGCAAACAAGCAGATTTCAACCGCCTGCGGGGGTCGATTTTCGTCAAAATTCCCAAAATTTTCGCGATTTTCGCCGATTGTCATAATATGACATTTAAGGAATGTATATTTGCTTCGAGATCACTTTGCCCCGCCTTTTTTTTGCTTGTAGGCGGATTGGAGTAGAAGATGGCTAGAAAGACCGAAAAAACGGATGATATCGCACCTAACCCGCTTATGGAGTCGGGCATCGGAAAGATGATTCAAGTTGTTCGTGGCAAGCAGGTGCTGCTTGACCGCGATTTGGCGACGCTTTACGGGGTGGAAACGAAGCGTATAAATGAGCAGGTAAAGCGCAATATTGAGCGTTTTCCCGAAGATTTTTGCATACAACTCTCTTTAGAGGAATCGCAACTTCTAAGGTCGCAAAATGCGACCTTAGAAAAAAAAGGCGAAATTTAAAGGGAAAGCACACAAAATACCGTTCTTTAGCTTTCACCGAACAAGGCGTAGCGATGCTATCTTCGGTTCTAAAAAGTGAGTCTGCAATCAAGGTCAACATCGCCATTATGCGGGCTTTCGTGCAATTGCGTCACCTTATGATGGGTAACGGCGGTCTTATCAACCGTCTTTCAAATGTAGAAGCAAAGGATTTGGAACAGGACTGCCGCTTGACCGGTCATGACGAGCATCTGCTTGACCATGACCGTAAATTTGACGAACTTTTCGAGGCGATGGACCGTGGTGAACTCAAATCCAAGGGGTTATTTTACAACAACCAGGAGTTCGATGCCTATGTATTTGTCTGTGACCTGATTCGCCAGGCAAAGAAAAGAATCGTACTTGTCGACAGGTACGTGACCGAGAAGACTCTGGCCATGATGCTCAAGCGGGAAAAGGGCGTTTCCGTGACAATCTACACCTATGACAAAAGCAAAGTCCTTGAAATGGACCTAGCCACTTACAACGAGCAATATCCCGATAGCCCGATGCAAGTTCTGCCTAGTTACGGAATGCACGACCGATTCCTATTCATAGACGATACGGCTTACCACTTTGGGGCTTCGCTCAAGGATTTGGGCAAGAATACGTTTTTCTTTACGCAGGAAGATTTCACGTTGGACGAAGTGCTGAAGGAATCGCAGAAAATTCATGCAGAAATAGAAAGCTAGGCGTTATAAGGTGACAATGCAGATTAGGTGTCCTCGAAAATCGTCGATTGTCATAATGTGACATACGAGGAATGTATATTTGCATCGAGAACACTTTACCCCGCCTTTTTTTGCTTGTAGGTGGAAGGAGTAGAAGATGAATGAAAAAGAGATTGCTGTCCCGAACCTGTTGGAAGAATCGGGCGTAGAAAAGATGATTCTGGTCATTCGTGACAAGCAGGTGTTGCTTGATCGCGATCTAGCGACGCTTTATGGTGTAGAAACTAGGGCGATAAATCAGGCCGTCAAGCGAAATATGGAAAGGTTCCCGGAAAGGAACTGTTTTCAGTTGACAGAGCTGGAATTTTCAAATTGGAAATCACAAATTGTGATGTCCAATTCTGAGAAAATGGGCCTACGTAAGATGCCGTTTGCCTTTACTGAGCAGGGAGTGGCAATGCTTTCAGCTGTTTTGCGTACCAAAACGGCAATTAAGGTGTCTCTCGCTATAATGGATGCTTTCGTACAGTTGCGGCACATCATGGCAGTCAATGGCGGTATAGTTAATCGCTTGTCTAGTGTTGAATCTAAAATTTTGCAACAAGACGCTCGCCTGCTTGATCATGACCACAAAATTGATTCTCTCTTTGAGGCAATGGACCGCGGAGAGCTCAAGACCAAGGGCATTTTCTACGAAAGTCAGGAGTTCGATGCCTACGCGTTTGCGTGCGGTCTTATCCGCCAGGCGCAAAGACGCATTGTCCTTGTGGATAACTATGTGGACGAAACGACCCTTTTAATGATGCTCAAAAGGAAAAAGGGCGTTTCGGTGACAATTTACACCTATGACAAGAGCAAGATTTTTGAGCTGGATCTCCAGAAATATAACGCGCAGTATGCCGATTGCCCCATAGAAATCTTCCCGAACACGAACACTCACGATCGCTTTCTATTTATTGATGACAAAGCCTATCATTTTGGGGCATCCCTAAAAGACCTCGGGAAAAAGATGTTCTTTTTCAGCAAGGAGGATTTTACCTTGGAAGAGGTGTTAAAAGAAACTCAAAAATACTAGACTCTGTCTATGGGGTTGGGTTGAAATTTTGCGGACGAAAATTTCGTCCACAAGCTATTCGGCCAAAAGCAGAGCTTTATCCTACGCTTTCTCAGAAAAAGGCCTCTATATGCTTGCGACAATCTTAAAAGCAAGGCGGCGACTAACACAAATTTCGCCATCCTCGCCGACAAGATTTTTGATTCTCTGAATCGCAAATTCATGACGGCCTGTTTGGGAAAAAGCTAAGGAGGGGCGGGGGTTTTAGGGGGTGTCCCCCTAGGGGAGGGGGTGATGGATGACTTGCTGAGGGAGAGAAGTCCCCGCCAAGGTGATAGTGGATCCTCGCCTGCGCGAGGATGACGAGAAAAGTGGCGGGGCGTAATTCGACGAAGCAAGGCTGCAATCAGGGGAGGCTTCCCCCTTTATAATAATATAGTGGAGCGGAAATGGTGGGCGCAACCCTATGTTAATATACAAATGTTCACTAGAGAGTGGCCGGACCTGGTGGTCCGGTCGTTCTTTTTGGGGTGGATTTTGTAAGAAATCCATAATTTTTGTTGCCGAGGTGGTAGAAAGTGGTATATTTGTACTGTGTTGTGGTAGATTAACCCAAATCTGTGTGTAAACTAGAATGAATTCATCGCTATTCATAGGTCAGGCCCAAACGGCTATCGACGGAAAGGGAAGGTCCTCCTTCCCTAGGGAATTCCGTCGTCAGCTGGTGCCGTCCGATGGGGAGAAGTTCGTGGTCACCCGTGGCCCGGCTCGGACCCTACGGTTTTATACCTTGCCAGAATACGAGAAATTCATGGCGGACCTGGACTCGAGGTCCGACCGCCGTCAAGCTGACCTAGTTCGCAGAGGCCTCTGCCCCACGGTAGTGGAATTGGATGGTCAAAACCGTATTTTGCTCCCGAAGACCTTGTTGGAGTATGCTGAGCTGAAGGGCGAAGTCCTTTATGTGCAGGCAAGCGGTAAGACTCTCGAACTATGGAATCCAGAACGCTTCAATGCCAAGTATGGATTGCAGACAACCGAAGATGTTGCTGCATTCGATGCCGCGTTCTATGGTGAAAGCTTGACGGAGGGCGACGATGCAAAACGCTGACCTGCGTCAAACCAAATTACAGACAAATGAATTTTATCACGACCCGGTGATGCTTGCCGAGTGCCTTGACGGACTCCGCATCAGACCGGACGGCACATACGGCGACTGCACCCTGGGCGGTGGCGGACATTCCTTCGGAATTGCAAACAAACTAAACGAGGGCGGAACGCTTCACGCTTTTGATCGTGACGAAGAAGCGGTTGCGTTTGCCACCAGGCGCCTTGCGGGTGTAAAGTGCAAGTTCGTTGTGCATCCGGTGCGGTTCGGTGAACTGAAGAACGAAATCGCGCCGAACACTCTGGACGGAATCCTTTACGACCTGGGAATCAGCAGCCACCAGGTGGACGATTCCAGCCGCGGGTTCACCTTCGTAGGCAACAACCCGCTGGATTTGCGCATGGACCGTCGCGAAGGAGTCTCTGCCCAGGAATGGCTGAAGTCGGCAAGTGCCGACGACCTGGCCGCAGTGCTCCGCAAGAACGCCGATATGGACAGGGCTTTCAAGCTCTCTACCCGCCTGGTGGAGATGGCATCTGCGGTTAAGGCCGAGGGCCGCGAGATTTTGCCGAGTGACGTGAAGGCCGTGGTGGAATCGGTGTTCCCCGACAAGCGGCGGGAAGTGAACGGCCTGCTGGCCCGTGTTTTCCAGGCGGTGCGCATGGAAGTGAACGGCGAGCTGAAAGAAATTGAAGATAGCCTGAGTGCCGCGGTGGATTGCCTGAAGGTGGGCGGCCGCCTGGTGGTGATGAGCTACCACTCGGTGGAGGACCGCTGCGTGAAGGAAACTGCGGCTCGGTTCGAGAAGGCCTGCATCTGCCCGGAGAACTTGCCGGTGTGCGTGTGCGGCGGGAACCACCAGCGTTTGAGAAAGGTGAATCGCAAGCCGATTCTGCCTACGGAACAGGAGATTGCGAGGAACAGCAGGGCTCGCTCTGCGAAGCTTAGGATTTACGAGAGGGTATGAGCGGAACTGAGAAATTCAAGGTGGCGGCAACCAACAGGTCGATTTTTATAATCGTCTTTTGCGTTGTGCTTTTGGGAGCCCTGCTCCTGATGCTTCCGCTGTACCTGCAGAACCGCCTGAACAGCCTTTACGGCCAGTCCCGCATGCTCGAGAGGCAGGTAACCTTCTTGCAGCGCGACGCGCTCTTGCTGGAACTGAAGATTAACCAGATGTCTTCGCTGGAACGCCTGTCCGACTTTGCCGATAGCGCAGGGCTCGGGCTGTACGAGGTTCCCCAGAAGATTATGGTTCTGGAGGGTAAAGGTGAATAGATTCCCTCTTGAACCTCTCGGATTCTTGAAATGGATAGTGCTGTCCTTGGTGGTGGTGCTGACCTTGCAGACTTTCAACATCCAGGTGCTGAACCGGGAAGTGTACCAGAAGAAGACCATGAGCCTGGTGACCCGCTCCAAGAATATCTACGCCGAACGGGGCCAGATTATGGACCGTAACGGGGTGGTTCTGGCGGACAACTTCAGGGATACCGCCAACAAGGCCCTGGATTACAGCCGCGTGTTCTTGCAAGGAAAACTTGCCTCCCAGGTGATTGGCAAGCTGGATTTTAACGGTCATGGCGTCATGGGCGTGGAACGCGTGTTTGACGAACGCCTGAGCGGAAACGAAGGGTTCCGGGTGAGTGTGCAGGACGCCCACCGCCGCGAAGTGTACTCCCGTTCCGAAAACCTGGCGGAAGCGGTGCCGGGCAAGAACCTGGTGCTGACGATTGACAAGAACATGCAGGAACTGGTGGAAAAGGGCCTGAAGGATGGCGTGACGAAATACAGCGCCACCAGCGCCTCTGCCGTGGTGGTGGATCCCTACACCGGCGAAATCCTGGCCATGGCCAGTTACCCTACGTTCGATCCCAATTCCAAGACCCAGGGAATCGGCCGTGTGGCAAAGAACGAGATTGTCTCCATGTCTTATGAGCCCGGCTCCACCTTCAAGGTGGTTACCGCCGCCGCCGCTCTGGAAAATAACGTGGTGGACCCAGAAAAGGTGTTTGCAAACGAGGGCAAGAGTTGGAGCTGGAACCCGAGATCGGCTCCCATCAGGGATTCCCACGTATATGGCGACATGAACATGACCCAGGCCATGGTGCAGTCCTCCAACATCGTGTTTGCAAAGATTGCAAACGAGGTTGGAGCGGACAAACTTTACCGCATGGCCCGTAACTTTGGGCTGGGTATGAAGACTTCGGAGAATTTCTACGGCGAGGAATCGGGCAAGCTTTATCAGCCCTACGAACTGACCCGTGACGACCGCACCCTGAAAACCATGGGCTATGGCCACGCCCTGCTGGTGACGCCCATGCAGATGGTGATGGTCTATTCCACCATTGCTAACGGCGGCAAGTTGATGGAGCCTATGATTGTGAAGGAATGGCGGGATGCCAATGGCGAGGTGGTGGAAAAGAACGAGCCGGTAGAAGTTCGCCGGGTGATTTCAGAAGTGACCGCTGCAAAGATTCGCGGCATGCTCAGCCATGTGGTGAACGACAGCGACGGTACGGCGAAGCAGGTGAGGAGCAAAAAAATCCCTGACGTGATTATTGGTGGCAAGACGGGTACGGCCGAAAAGTTCAACCAGAAGACCGGCGAGTACGATAGCAAGCTCCAGGTGGCCTCTTTCATTGGGATGGTCCCTGTGGAAAACGCCCGCTATGTTTGCCTGGTTCTTGTAGATGACCCCAACTCCGACAAGGCCTACGGCCACGCCGGCGGTGTGACGGCAGGGCCTATTTTCCGCAATATCGTGGAAAGTATCTATTACCATCCGGAAATTTCTCCCTTGACTCACAAGCTGGCGAGAGTGCCTGCCAAGAACGGCTGCAATGTGGACTTTATGGGCATGACGGTGGCGGCCGCAAAGAAGATGGCGGCAGAACACGGATGCCCGGTGGAATTCAAGGGCGAAGGGGGCCGTGTGGTGTCCCAGCGTAGCGACGTGCTGGATTCCTTTGGGGTGGTGCTGAATCTTGGCGAGACCTCGGCAAGCAAGATGCCGAACCTGGTGGGGCTTTCTTTGAAGGAAGCCCTGGAAGTGATGGGCAATATCCGCATGAACGTGGAATTTGAAGGCAAGGGGAGGGTGGTTTCCCAGTCTCCCAAGGCCGAGACGGAACTTACAAAAGGTGCCACCTGCAAGCTGACACTGAAGGAGAAGGGCTGATGATTTCTGAAGGATTGATGCAGAACCTCCAAGTGACTGGACTTTGCGACGATTCCCGCCGGGTGAAACCCGGGAACCTGTTCTTCTCCATGCCTACGGAAGGGGCGGAAGAATTTGCCCAGAAGGCGCTTGACGCAGGCGCTGTCGCCGTGGTGGCCGAAATGCCCGCTCCCGAAAAGATGACCGCCAAGTGGATCCAGGTGATGGATGTGCGCAGGGCCCGTCTCGAAGCGGCAAAAATTTTCTACAAGGATCCATTCAGTAAGCTTACCGCCCATGCGGTGACGGGAACCAACGGCAAGACCACCAGCGCCTTCTTGATGGACGCCATGCTCAGCGCCGCTGGCCACAAGGTGGCACTGCTGGGGACCATCAAGAACAAGATTGGAGAAAAGTCCGTGCAGGCGACCCTCACGACGCCGGGACTTTTGGACCTGTACGCCTTTGCCGCCTCTGCCGTAGAGGCGGGCTGCACCGACCTGGTGATGGAGGCGTCTTCCCATTCCCTTTATCAGGGACGCATGGCTGGAGTGCTTTACAGGAGCGGCCTGTTCAGCAACCTGACCCAGGACCACTTGGATTTCCACAAGACCATGGACGCCTACTTTGAGGCGAAAAAGCTTTTGTTTACCCGTTACCTTGCCAGTGACGGTGTGGCTGTCATTAACGTAGATGATTCCTACGGAAAGAAACTATACGATTCCCTGACCGAGATTGAAGCGGGCCGCAAGGTGGCTGTCTCGCGTCTTGGAATCGTTAGCGCTAATGTGAAGCCCGAAGGCCCTGTCGAAAACACCGAAGACGGCCTGAAGATGTTGTTGCCCGCCATTAGCGGCGAGCCTTTCGAGACGCCCCTTTGCGGGGACTTTAACGTGGACAACGTGATGCTGGTGCTTTCGTGGGCGAAGGCTGTCGGTGTGCCGGAAACGGCCATGCGCAAGGCCCTGGCAGGCATTCGGGTGCCGGGACGTTTCGAGAAGGTGTGGAACCGTAACGGTCGCCACGTGATTGTGGACTACGCCCACACTCCCGACGCGTTAGAGCGCGTGCTCTCTACCGCCCGCAGCCTTTGCAGGGGCAAACTCTCTTGCGTGTTCGGCTGCGGTGGCGACCGCGACAAGACCAAGCGGCCCATTATGGGGGCTATCGCCGAACGCATGGCGGACAAGGCCTGGCTCACTTCGGACAACCCCCGTACCGAAAACCCCGCCGACATCATCAACGATGTGCGCGCCGGCATGAAAACGGACAAGTTCTCCGTGGTGGAAAACCGCGAAGAGGCCATCTACAAGGCCTGTGCCGAACTGAAGGATGGTGACTGGCTGGTGATTGCCGGCAAGGGCCACGAGGACTACCAGATTATCGGAAAGACTAAACATCATTTTGACGACCGCGAGATTGCAGTAAAGGCTATGGAAAAATGCTGAAGTTGGATTTGACAATAGGTGAAATGCTGAAGATTCTGGAAACGGAACCTGTGGGAGTTGCTCCCAAGGTTCTGAAACGCAAGGTGAATCTCTGCATGGATTCCAGGGAAAGCGCCAAGGGAGTTGTCTTTTGGCCTATCAAGGGTGTCCGTTTTGACGCCCACAAGTTTGTAAACCAGATGGAAAAGGAAGGGGCGCTCATGAGCGTTGTAAACCAGACAGCCGTGGAAGAATACTCTACCCAAAACGAAACCTTCAAGGCCTACGCGCCTGTGGACGATACCACCAAGGCGTTGCTCAAGCTGGCCAAGGGATACCAGAGGCTTTTCAAGGTGAAGAAGGTGGCCATTACCGGCAGTAACGGCAAGACCACTACCAAGGAAATGGTGAAGGCGGTGCTTTCTTCCAAGTTCGTGACTCATGCTACCGCCGGAAACTTCAACAACCATATCGGCGTGCCCATGACCCTTTTCCAGCTGAAGCACAAGCACGAAGCCGCCGTGGTGGAGATGGGCACCAGCGGTCCCGACGAAATCCGCCCTCTTTCTCTGGCTGCAGAACCTGACGTGGCGGTGATTACCAACATCGGCGCTTCTCATCTGGAACGCTTGGGCGACCTGGACGGTGTTTTCCGCGAAAAGATTACCATTACCGCAGGCCTCAAGAAGAACGGCACTCTGATTGTGAACGCCGATGACCCGAGGCTTTGCAAGGTGAAATCCACCAAAAACTACAAGGTGGTGACCTTCGGGCTCCGCCGTGGTGTGGTGAAACCCGAAAAACTTAGCTGGAACGAAAACGCCTGCGCCGACTTTTACGTGGGCCGCACCCACTTTGTGCTGAACGTGCCCGGAACCCATAACTTGTACAATGCCCTGGCAGCTATTGCCGTGGGCGAGGCCTTCCGTATCCCTAAGGCGGAAATCGCCAAGGTGCTCAAGAATTTCCGCGCCACCAACATGCGCATGGAAATCAAGAAGGGCGACGGTTTCAAGATTGTGTCCGACTGCTACAACGCGAACCCCTCTTCTACCCGCATGGCCCTGCAGACCATCGGTAACATGAATGTGGAAGGTAGCCGTATTGCGGTCCTTGGCGATATGCTGGAACTGGGCAAGGAATCCAAGGAACTGCACCGGAGTATCGGGGCGCTGGTTCCCGAAATGAACTTTGACTTGCTGGTGACCGTTGGCGAAGAAGCGAAGAACTATGTGAAGGGAGCGAAGGAAAAGGGCATGGCCTGCGTGGAACATTTTGACACTGTGCAGGACGCCATCGTTTTCCTTTCGGACGTGGTGAGCAAGGGCGACGTGCTCTTGGTCAAGGGATCTCGCGGGATGAAAATGGAGCAGGTAGTAGATGCTCTGCTGAAACTTTCTCTGGTGTCCAAGGCTTAAGGGAATAAGGAACTGTCTTTAGATGAATAACATGCAGACCATAGGCGTAAACAAGTGGCTGTTGCTTGCAACGCTCTTGTTGATATGCTTCGGCATAGCCGTAGTTTATACGGCGTCAACGCCTCATGCCCTGCAACGGGGACTTTCTCCGGAATTCTACCTGAAGGCCCACCTGTGGAAGGTCCTTGCGGCCCTGGTTATCATGTTCGTTGTTTCGAAGGTCGATTACAGCGTGTGGATGAAGGGCTCCCGCGTGGTGTTCATTATCGGGGCGGTGCTTACGGTGGCGGCCATTGTGGCTGGCGGTAGCGTCAAGGGCGCAAACCGTTGGATTTGGGGAATCCAGCCCTCTGAAATCTTGAAACTGGGCTTGATTTCTTGGATATGCGCGAAACTTGCGGTGGCAGGTACCGAAATCAAGACCCTGAAATGCAGCCTGATACAGCCGGCGATTCCCTTCGGGATATCGGCAATTCTCCTGGCCCTGCAGCCGAATTTCTCTATGTTGCTCCTGTTTGCGGGCATCACCCTTGCGGTCTTGTTTGTGGCGGAAGCCCGGTTCAAGTACATTGCCATCTCTCTTGCGGCCTGCATTCCGGTGGGCCTGATTGTGCTTTTGATCAAATCCCACACTTCCAAGCGCCTGATGGCGTTCTTCAATCCGGCGGAGAACCAGAATTCGGCCTACCAGGGTGAACACGCTCTTGAAGCTCTCGGGAATGGAGGATTTTTCGGGACCGGCTTCGGCATGGGCGTGCAGAAACTGGGCTACCTGCCCGAGGCCCACAAAGACGTGGTCTATGCGGTGATAGGCGAGGAGTTCGGCTTTGTGGGGACTTTTGCCATTCTCCTTCTTTTTGGAATGTTGTTCTACCAGGGCTTTGAAATCGCCCGCAATTCTTCTAGCCGTTTCGGAAAGTACATGGCGGTGGCTTTGACGATTTCCCTGTTCCTGAATTTCTTGGTGCATGTCTGCGTGAGTACGGGGCTTTTCCCCACCACAGGGCAGCCCTTGCCTTTCCTTAGCTTTGGCGGAACTAACCTGATTTTCTCGGCCCTGTTCATCGGGATCCTTTTGAACATCTCGAAACCGGGAACAGGCACGAAAATCTGGGAACCCTATATGAAAAACGGGGACAGGACGGATACTCGCCCCCGTACGGATTATGAAACTTCAAGGAGTGGACGATGAAAAAGTTCCTTTTTGTGTGCGGTGGAACCGGCGGACACATTTTCCCGGCTGTGGCGATTGCCGAAAGCCTCAAGAAAATGGGTGTTGAAGACATTACCTTTGCCGGTCGTAAGAATTCTATGGAAGAACGCCTGGTGGCAGGCAACTGGCCCTACGAATACATTACCGCAGAGCCTCTCCATCGCGGTCCGTTCCTCAAGAACCTGGCGCTGCCCTACAAGCTGCTCAAGTCCCTGTCCAATGCCAAGAAGGTGATCCGCAAGGTGAAACCCGACGTGGTGGTGGCGACGGGCGGTTACGTTTCGCTCCCGATCGTTCTTGCCGCAGGCAGCATGGGCATCCCCGTTTACCTGCAGGAACAGAATGCGGTGGCGGGAATTGCCAACAAGATGGGCGCACGCTACGCGAAGACCGTTTTTGTGACCTCCGAAGATGCCGCCAAGTATTTCCCGGCAGGAAAGACCATGATTTTTGGAAACCCCGTCCGTGAATTGCCCGCCGAAGACAGCCTGGAACGCCCCGTGGAATTTCGCGAGGGCAAGAAGGCCGTGTTTATCGTGGGGGGCTCTCAGGGGGCCGTTGGCATCAATACGAAAATTGAGGAAAGTATCGGCCGGATTACCGGGAACGAGGATGTTTCCGTAGTGTGGCAGGTAGGTGTCAAGAATGTAGATGACATTACGGGTCGTCTGGGAATTCTGCCCAATGTGTCGGTGAAGGGATTCTTGAACGGGATCTACGCCTACATGAAACATGCGGATCTGATTATCAGCCGCGCAGGGGCTTCGGCTCTGGCAGAAATCCTTGCCTTTGGCAAGCCCTCTATTCTGCTCCCGTTCCCCCATGCTACGGCAAACCATCAGGAACACAACGCCCGTGCCGTTGAAAAGGCGGGGGCTGCCTTGGTGGAGCTGGACAGCGACGAGAATCATTTGTGGGACAAGGTGGAATCCCTGCTGTTCGATAGCGAGAAACTGGCCAAGATGGCGGCTGCGGCAAAGAAGCTTGGAATGCCTGATGCGGCCGACAAGATTGCAAAGGTGATTTTGGAAAAGGAAAGTGCATAATGCAGATTAATGATTGTAAACGTGTCCGTCGCTTGCATATGGTGGGTATCGGTGGTGCCGGTATGTCCGGTATCGCAGAAGTCCTTCACGAGAACGGCTTTGTGGTGACCGGCTCGGACATGGGCGAGGGCTCTGTCATTGACTACCTAAAGCACCTGGGTATCCGCGTGGATAGCAAGCACGAGGCCAAGAATGTGGAAAACGCCGACCTGGTGGTTTACTCTTCTGCCATTCCTTACGACAATCCCGAGCTGGTAGAGGCTCGTGCCCGTCGCATTCCCGTAATTCGCCGTGCCGAAATGCTTGGCGAACTCATGCGCATGAAATACACCTTGGCCATTTCCGGTACACACGGCAAGACCACCACCACTTCTATTGTCGGAGAAATCTGGGAAGCGGCGGGTCTTGACCCCACCATTATCGTTGGTGGCGTGGTGAAGGGCAAGGGAAGCGGCGCAAAAGTGGGCAAGGGGGATTACCTCATTGCCGAAAGCGACGAGTTTGACCGCAGTTTCCTCTCCATGATGCCCAGTTCCGCTATCGTGACCAACATCGATGCCGACCATCTGGACACTTACGAAAATATCGACGAGATCAAGGAAGCCTTTGTCCAGTTCGTGAACAAGATTCCCTTCTACGGACAGGCCATCCTTTGCATTGACGACCCCAACGTTCAGCAGATTTATTCCAAGGTGCGCAAGCCGGTGATTACCTACGGGTTCTCCCGCCAGGCCAAGTACCATATCGATAACCTCCGTTTTGAAAAGGGATACCCTCATTTTGAAATTTTCAACGACGGGAAATCTCTCGGCGAATTCCAGCTGCAGATTCCGGGGCGGCACAATGTGCTGAACGCCACCGCCGCCGTGGCCCTTGCCATGGAAGAGGGAATCGACGTGGAAGTGGCAAGACGTGCCGTGGCCGCCTTTGAAGGCGTGCAGCGCCGCTTTGAATTCTTGGGAGAAAAGAACGATGTGCTGGTGTTCGACGATTACGCCCATCACCCCACGGAGGCGACGGCGACTCTGCAAGGGTTCAGGGATGCTTTCCCGGGCCGCCGCGTGATTGTGGCTTTCCAGCCCCATCTGTTTTCCCGCACCAGGGACCAGCACGACGCCTTCGGGAGCGCTTTTGCCAACTGCGATGTGCTGCTGTGTACCGACATTTACCCTGCCCGTGAGCGGCCTATTGAAGGTGTGACCGGTGCACTTGTTTCTGACAGCGCTCTTGCCTTTGGTCACCGGAATGCCCGCTTTGTGGGCGACCAGATGAACCTGCTGCCGATTTTGAAAGAAGAACTCAAGCCGGGTGATGTGGTGGTGCTGATGGGCGCCGGCAACATCTGGAAACTGGGCCAGAAGATTTTGGAGGAATGTATTTGAGTCCTAAAACCACATTCCTTGGACGCCGTATAGGCTACAACGAGGAGAAGCGCAAGCGCACCCGTGCCATGAAAATCAAGAATGGCGCGAAGAAAAGCTTGGGCTGGTTTAAGCGTCGTGGCTGGATTATCGGTCTTGTGCTGGCAATCCTTGCTACCCTCGCGTGGACGAACCGTTTCTACCTGCAGCGTTTCAACCCCATGGAACTTCGGCACCTGCAGTATATCGACATCGAAGGTAACCGTATGCTCACCTGGGAAGACGTGGTGCAGAATGCCCAGGTGGAACCTGGAATGCTCCTGTCCGAAGTGTTCGAGGATTCCGTAGAGAAAAACCTGATGCAACTCCCCCTGATTCACAAGGTGACGGTGGAAAAGCATTTCCCCTCTTCCCTCACCATCAAGGTGCAGGAATCTTCGCCTGTGGTGGCGTATTTCCAAGGGAGCCACGCTACGGTTTATTCGGAACGGGGGCTTCTCTTGCCCATGTCCACCTCTACGGCGTTCCACTTGCCGGTGGTGGATTCTATGGCCTTTGAACGTATTGCGGATGTGGCGTCTCACCTGCAAAAGCTCAAGCAGGAAAATGCCGAACTTTACGGTCTTGTATCTCAGGTATCCTGGAGCGAAGAGCACCGGGCATACGAAGTGTTCTTTAGCGATGTGGGCTACAAGGTTCTGTTCCCCGAAAGGGAATGGGACAGTAATCTATGGACCTTATACGAATCGGTGAAACGCGGGTTCCCTCAGGACATGAACTGTGCCGGGGAGGTGGATTTGCGTTTTGCGGGTTTCTTGTACATAAGGAATTTTGACAAGAGGTGTGTCAATGGATGACAACAACAACGAATTGAGAAAAGAAGATCTGGTTTTCGGTCTCGACATCGGGACTTCCAAGATTAACCTGTTCGCGGGAGCCATGAACCCCGACAACACGGTCCGGATTCTTTGCTGCGGGGCCCTGCCCCTGAAGCGTCCTGACGAGATGGACGACGTGGTGGAGACATTGCAGAATGTCATCAGGCAGCTGGAACCCTTCATCGATTTCGATGTTCGCGATGTCTATGTGGGCATTGCCGGAAGCCACGTGTCCTCTGTCAATTACAAGGGCCTGATTACGCTCCCTACCGGAGAGGTTCGCGAAGTGGATATTGAACGGGTCAAGAACCTGGCGAGTACCATCCCGGAATCGGCAGGACAGATCCTCCACGTGTTCCCCGGAGAATACACCCTGGACGACCAGGCAGGAATCCGCAATCCGAAGGGGCTTAACGGTCGCAGGCTCAGCGTTGACGTTCAGGTGGTCACCTCCCGCCCGAATGCCATCCAGAACCTGGACAAGAGCGTTACCCGCGCAGGCCTCCATGTAGAAGAACTGGTGCTGGAACCTTTGGCCGCCGCCTCGGCAGTACTGACCGATGACGAACGTGAACTGGGCGTGGCCCTCATTGATATTGGAGCGGGTTCGGCCGACATCGCCGTATTTGTGGGCGAGTCCGTCCGCTACACGGCCTCTCTGGACGTGGCCGGGAACGCCATTACCAGCGATATCAGCAAGTGCCTGAGTGTGCCCATTTCTCTTTCGAAGGCGGAAGATATCAAGAAGCGTTATGGCACTTGTCGCCTGAACAACCTGATTGAAGATGAAACGTTCCCGGTGCCTAGCGTTGGTGACCGTGGCGACGTCCCGTGTTCCCGCAAGCTTCTGACTCAGGTGATTACGGCCCGCTGTGCAGAAATTTTCAAGCTTTTGCAAAAGGACCTGGTAAAGCACAATATGGATGTGCTGCTGAACGGCGGTATCGTTTTGACCGGTGGCTGCTGCGCCCTGGACGGTATCGATACCGTAGCCGAAAAGGTGTTCGGCAAGTCCGTGCGTATCGGCCACCCTCGGGAAGTCGGTGGTGTACAGAGCTATTCCAATCCGTCTTATGCCACGGGAATCGGGCTGTTGCTGTATGCCGCCAAGCAGCGTCGCAAGGAAAAGCGCCGTGAAACCGGCAAGCAGATTTCGGTGTCCATGAAAAAGAGCCTTCAATGGTTCAAGGACGTCTTAAAAAATTATTTCTAAAACAAAACAACCACTCACAACAGGGAGACAAACTATGAGTGAATTCGACATAACCCCAACCTCACACATCCTGATGGATGAATCAACCCTCAACAACGCGAAGGTCAAGGTCTTTGGCGTGGGCGGCGCCGGTGGCAACACCGTGAACCGCATGGTGGAAATGAATATTGAAGGCGTGGAATACTACGCCGTCAATACTGACGCCATGGCTCTGGATTTGAGCAAGGCTGACCACAAGATCGCCATCGGCCAGAAAACCACCAAGACTCTCGGTGCGGGCGCCAAGCCCGAAATTGGTCGCAAGGCCGCCGAAGAAAATATTGATGACCTGAAGGAAGCCATGAAGGGGGCGGACATGGTCTTTATCACTGCCGGTATGGGCGGTGGTACGGGGACTGGTGCTGCTCCTGTGGTAGGCTCCATTGCCCGTGAACTGGGAATTCTCACTGTTGCTGTGGTTACCAAGCCTTTCCGCTACGAAGGTCCTGTTCGCAAGCGCAATGCCGAAGGTGGTATTCGGGCTTTGAGAGAGGCCGTGGACACCATAATCGTGGTGGACAACAAGAAGCTTGCCGCCACTGTGGAAAATACGGACAGGAAGATGACGATGGCTGGCGCTTTCAAGCTTACCGACGAAATCCTCGGTAATGCTGTTCGCAGCATTTGCGCTATTATGTTCCGCCATGGACTTATCCATGCTGACTTTGCCGACGTTAGGACGGTTATGTCCAATGGCGGGTCCGCTCTTATGGGAACGGGTGTTGCCGAAGGCGAAGGCCGCGGTGTCAAGGCCGTGGACATTGCCCTTTCTTCTCCGCTCTTGGAAGAGGTGAATGTGGAAGGCGCCTCTGGTGTGCTGGTGAACATTGCACATGGTGAAAACTTTACCATGTTGGAAACCGAAGAAGCCATGAACCATCTCTACGATGCAGTGGGCGAGGTTGGCGAACCGAACATTATCTATGGAGACATTACGTTGCCGGAACTGGGCGAAAGGGTGAGCATTACCGTTATCGCCACCGGTTGCGGTGGAACTTCTGGCTCTGAGACGAAGCCTATGTTCGCAAGCGCTGCCGACGTGCCTATGGCCCCTGCCGCTTCCAAGATGCAGGACCTGGTCAACTCCATCGGTGGTTCGGCCGGCTTTCAGCAGCCCCAGCCTGTAGCTGCGACTCCGCGCCCGACGGCTACCAACTTCGTGGCTCTTGCCCAGTCTACGACGGTCGCCATGCCTGCCAGTGAGTCCCTGACCATTCCTATGGACACTCTTCCCCAGGCCGAAGCCCAGGCTCCTGCCGCAGACTTTGCCTCTGCGCAGTTCAACGCCCAGGCCCCCGCCTTCGAAGAGAAGATGATGCCCGAAGGCATTGCTACGGCAACGCTTCCTGAAACGGAAGAAATGCCCGGCATCGCCGATATGGACCAGCTCTCTAACGGTGACTATGGTACTCCGGCTTACACCCGCCAGACCATGGCTGAAATGCCTACTCGCGAAGTGGAAGAACCCCGCAACACGAACTATGCCGAAGGCTCCTTGAAGACCAACGGCGTGGATTACGATGTGCCGGCTTTTCTCCGCAATGGCGGCTTCAAGCTGGATTCTTTCTAGTCCTTAACTAACACACACACCGGATACGCGCAAGCGTATCCACCACAACACGAGGGATCACCTGGGTCTCCCTGCCTGGGTGATCCCTTCTTATTACCGCTCCTTCGTTGTTTGTGGGGCGGCGTCTCCGGAATCTCAGTCGCTCTCGCGACCACGACTCGTTAATACGAGCCGTTTGTCGCTCACGGAGTGCGTCTTAGAAACAGTCTACGACGCAAGAAGGTTTTTAATTGCCGCTTGCGCTGGAAGCAGGTGTTGCTTTTTAGGGCTGGTCCTCGCTCCCACCTAAAGGTGGCCATGTCCACGTAAGTGCTAAAGCACTAAGTGGCCAAAGGTCGCCTTCGACGACTCATTGATATGAGTCGTTTGTCGCTCACGGAGACCGCTCGCGTTCCTCTTGTCATGCCCGGCTTGACCGGGCATCTCCTTTCAAAGTTAGCAGCCCTCCCGCCACCGCTTTTTTCTAGATTATCCGTATATGGGTGCAATTCGCTCCAAATTCGCGATTTTGACACTGGCGGCAGCCTCCCTGGGCCTGTCCATTTCCGCTTATGGCGAAACCGGCTATTTCCAGATTGAAACGGATTTCGACATCGGGCTCAACGGCGGCCCTACGGAGCCTACCTTCGCCGTGGATACGGCGGACTGGTACGGTCGCAACTGGCGGGGGCTTCGCATCCCGCTGGAAAACGCCCGCAGTTACGAAGAGTCAGTTCACCCTTTCTTTACGCTTAGCTTCCGTGCAGGTTACAAAGATTTCCAGGTGCTTTTGGAAGCGCCTCTCCGCAAGGATCTGGAGGCCTGGTATCAGGATGACTGGAAAACGAATTTCACCTACAAGCCCAGCGAGCTGGACATCAACGTGCCCAACAACGCCTATGCCAAATGGACTAACGGCGTGGGCTTTGTGCAGTTCGGTCGCTTCAGCCCCGACGATCTGAAAATCTCCAAGAACGACATCTTGATGGGAGGCGCACCCTACCACGACGGGGTCCACTGGAAATTTGCCCCCGGCATTTTCCGTTACGACTTCATGCTCAGCTCCCTGAACCCTTGGCTCTTCGGTGATGTGACGGACCACTCTACGGGCTGCCCGCCGGTAGGTACCGAGGCCTACGACCAGAAATGCACCGACCCCGGCCGTCAGGTATCGAACCAGCGGAACCGCACCTACACTGACAACGTCAAGAACCTGGTGTTCCACCGTTTTGGCGTTGAAACCAACAAGTTCTGGGCCTATGTGGTGGAACAGAGCATGGTGGGGGGCAAGGCCCTGGAATTTCGTTCCATCAGCCCCTTCATCTATTGGCACGACAATTACGCTACAGGCTATACCTCCGCCATGACGTCCCTGGAACTTGGTTACAAGACGGCGAACGGCGCCAAGTTCTATGGTCAAATCAACATGGAAGACATCAACAGCCCCGTGGGTGAAGACGATGACAAGGGCACCAACCGCTCCATTCTGAACTACATGGCGGGCTATTTCCATCAGGTCAAGACCAACCGTTTTGGCGAATACTCCTGGCGTTTCGAGGTGGTCCGCACCGACCCTGCCGCCAACAACAGCAGGCTTCCGCTCCTGAAGTACACCAGCCGCCGGAACTACCGCAGCAATTACCGCGAGCAGGGGGAGGCCAACTACGCCGACGCTTATTTTGTGGACTATCCCGTGGGATACCGCCGTGGCGCAGACGCTCTGGACCTGTGGCTGGAACTGGGCTGGACCTACGGCGATCACTCTCTCGCCATTACGGCGGCATGGCTCCGTCAGGGCGACAAGGAACTCTATACTGACTACGACATCGCCGTCGATGTAGAAGGAGCAACCTCCGGCGTGGAAGAAGCCCAGTATGTGCTAGACGTTCAATACCGTCTCAAGTTTAACGAATGGTTGCGCTTCTATCTGGGGGGCGGCGGTCGCAAGTACGAGAACCTGGCCAACATTCCCGGCAAAGACGGCATGGACGGCTGGATCCGCTCGGGAATCCAGCTCCAGTTCAATCCTGTAGATACAAAGTTTTAGCGCACCACCAGGGCGGCTAGCGCCAGTTCCTGGCTAATGCGGGTGGAGCATTTTCCGCTCTTGATTTCAAAGTCCAGGTCGGCAAGCCTGCGGATGACCCTGCAGAGTAGCGGCTTGCCCCAGCGTCTTGCGCATTCGGGAGCTTTGCCCTTCACGTTGAAGATAAAGTCGTTCTTGCCCAGTTCGGCGGCGGCGTCTTTGGGGGTCATGCCCTTCGCGAGCAGGGCCGAAAAGTTCATCAGGTCCACGGCGTAGTAGTACAGCGACGCCACGATTTGCACCGCCTGCACGCCGTTGTTGAACATTTCGTTCAGTTTCTTGGCGTAGGCCTTGCCGTCACGCATGCCGAAATAGTCGTTGATTTCGTAGGCCACGATTTTCCGCTGGGAAACCACCATGGTCTTGACCAGTTCCAGGTCGATTTTCTTGCAGTCCGGCTGGAACAGGAGAATCTTTTCGACCTCTTCGCACACAAGCTTGGTGTCGGTGCCCAGGGCTTCGGCCAGATACTGGCAGGCATCCTTGTCGATGGCCTTCTTGAAATGGGAGGGGATGACCGAGGCAATCCAGTCGGCCATCTTGTAGGACTTGGGCTCGTCGTATTCCTTCTCGATTTCGCCCGCCTTTTTCAGGGCCTTGTAGAGCTCCGTGTTGGCGGCGAGAGTCTCGAAGTCCAGCAAAAGCTTGCACTGGGGGCCATGCCCCAGCCACTTGGCCAGAGCCCTGGTATCGTCTGCCTTGAGGGCTTCGGCCTTGCGCACTACTATGGCCTGTTCCGGGCTGAACATGGACACGGAGTCGCAGGCGGTCATTACCGCTTCGGCAATGGAAGGGATGTTCGTGTCCGTGGCGTACAGGATCTGCTTGGAAAGAGGGTCGTCTTTCCGTTCGCCCAGGGCATCGGCAATGAATTTCTCGATGCGGATGTCCTTGGAAAACTGGTCCTTGCCAATGAGGGCTACAATCATCCTAGTCTCGCGGGCGGTCCTGTTCGCCTTACTTGAAGTCGATGATTTCGAAGTTGTTCACGCCCTTGGGGGTGGAAACTTCTACCTTGTCACCCCGCTTCTTGCCCATGAGGGCGGCGCCGATGGGGCTCTTGAAACTGATTTTCCCGTTGAGGGCGTCTACGCTTTCGGGAGACACCAGCTGGTAAACCACGTCCCGCTTGGTTTTCAGGTTCTTGACGGTGACGGTGGCACCAAAACGGATGGTGTCGGAGGAGGCGTCAAAGGCTACCACTTCGGCACGGGCCAGCTGGTCCTGCAGTTTGGGCAGTTCCACGTTGTCGATGGCGGCGAGCCGCTCCTTGGCGGCATGGTATTCGGCGTTTTCGCTCAAATCGCCCTGTGCGCGGGCGTCAACCAGTTCTTGCAGCACGCGGGGACGTTCTACATTTTTTAAATTATTGAGGTCCTTGACGAGCTGGTCGTAGGCTTCTTGTGTAAACGGGATTTTCTTTTCCATGCTCTACAAGGTAAAAAATTTACCGGCGTTTTGGGGAACGGCTGTTCCCGAAGGGCGCCTTTTGCAGGAGTCGATATGTACAATCTGTTGGAAAATGGCGGTGTGTGTTCCCCCAAGGGCTTCACGGCATCTGGAATCTGTGCAGGCATCAAGGCCAGCGGCAATGCCGACATGGCGCTTCTCAAGAGCGAAAAGGCCGCCCGCTGCTTTGCGGTGTTTACCACCAACAAGGTGAAGGCCGCCCCGGTGCTTTATGACAAGGCTGCCCTGGAGCATGCCCATTTTGCAACGGCTGTGGTGGTGAACAGCGGAAACGCCAACGCCTGTACCGGCGAACAGGGCTACAAGGATGCCGAACGCATGGCCACCCTTACCGAAGAGGCCCTGAACCTTGCGCCCAAGAGCGTGCTGGTGTGCAGCACCGGCGTGATCGGCCACCTGATGCCTATGGACAAGATCGAGGCCGGGATCCCCAAGCTGGTGGAAAAACTCCACGCCGACGCTTCCGAGGAATTCGGCCGGGCGATTCTCACCACCGACCTTGCGCTCAAGAGCCATGCTGTTGAAATCCATACCGAAAAGGGCGTAGTGACCATCGGTGGCGCCTGCAAGGGCTCGGGTATGATTCACCCGAATATGGCCACCATGCTCGCCTTCATTACCACCGACATTTCGCTCCCCATCGATTTCTTTGCCGAATTCCGTGCGGACATCGCCGATTCCTTCAACGCCATCACCGTGGATGGCGACACCAGCACCAACGACACCTGCATCTTGCTGGCCAACGGCATGAGCGGTCTGCGCTACGAGGACCTGAGCCTCTCGGAGCAGGGCGAGTTCCGTGCGGCCCTGATGCTTATCATGCAGAGTCTTGCCAAGGACATCGTCCGTGACGGTGAAGGCGCTACCAAGCTGATCGAACTGCGCATCGAAAAAGCCGAAAGTCACGAAGAAGCTCTCCGCATGGCCCGCTTCATCGGAACATCGAACCTTGCGAAGTGCGCCATGTTCGGCGAAGACCCCAACTGGGGCCGCATTCTCAGCAGTGCGGGTAGTAGCGGCTGCAACATGGTGGCCGAACACACGGACCTGTACTTCGGCGACGTGAAGGTGCTTGAAGGCGGACGCCCGCTCCAGCTCGACGAAGCTCAGACGGCGGCCTTGCATGCAGTGGTCCGCCAGCGGGAATACAAGGTGACGCTGGTGCTGAACATCGGTCAGGCTTCTGCCAGCGCCTTCACCTGCGACCTGAGCTACGGCTATGTAAAGATCAACGCGGAATACACGACGTAGTAGGTGTGAGTTCGGCACCCAGAAGGGTGCCTTTGAGGTATGAGCGCGTCTGCCTTCGGCAGACTTTGAGTAAAACAAAGCCCTCGGTTTTTACACCGGGGGCTTCCTAATCACTAGCCCCGAGCCTCATTTCAGGCACCTCAGGCTTGCCCCGTGTTCGGGATTGAACTTCTCGAAGGTCACGTTGTCTTTGTTGTGGTGGAATACCACCACTTCGCCTTCGGCGGTCCAGAAGTAGGCCTTCTTTCCGGCGGTATCGAACTTGCGCTCTTTCAGCGGCACGTCGCTCTTGGCGAAATGGGCTCCTCCCGCCTTTACGCCAAAGCCCAGCTCGTCCTTGCCGTTGCCGTAGTTGTTGGAGCCTTCTGTAATGGGGTCCCAGCCGAAACCGGCCTTCAAGGCCAGGGCGGGCTTGTTGCCTGCGGCGGCAATCAGTTTTTGCCATTCTTCCTTGGTGGGCATGTGGAATCCGTCCATGCAAGCGTTCTTGGCGCTTTCAAAGTCGTAGAGGCGGCCCCAGTTGTTGCACTGCATGCAGAGGGAGCCTGCCGCCGGGGCGTAGTTCAGGTTTTCTGCGGTCCAGAGCTGGTCGCCGATGCGGACCCACTCGTAGGCGATACCGTCACGGGGGTCCTTGTAGCTGCCGTTAGTGGCGGGGTCGCCGCTTTCGTCAAAACTTTCGCCCAGTTCCACCTGCTTGTTTTTCTGGAACATTGCCTTGGAGGCGAGCTTTCCGTTCTTGTGGTAGCGGAGCACCGCGCCTTCGATGTAACCGTCGGCGTAGGGAATTTCCGATTTCAAGGTGCCGTCTTCAAAATATTCCTTGGTAAGGCCTTCCCGCCGGTCTTCCTTGTAGGGCGTTTCCCGCTTCAGCGTGCCGTTCTCGTAGAATTCCTTCTCCAGGCCTTCGCGCTTGTCGTTTACGTAGGTGGTTTCGAACTGCACCTGGCCATTGGGGTATTTTTCTACCCGCACATCTTCGCACCCTGCGACCAAAAATGCGATAGAAATCGCGAGCCCTGCGGCAAAAACTTTACGAGAGATTTTGTTCATGTCTTACTCCTTCGAAAAAACTTTCCTAACCATCAAAACGTCTTGTGACCATCACACCCCATACCCCAAAGGGCCGCAGGCCCGACCTCACACCTCATACCTCACATTCCACATCAAGCGGATCCTCGCCTTCGCGAGGATGACATTCCTCGCGCCTCAAAACCTCTTGCGACCAGCGACCCCTAAATCCTATCCCCTAGATCCTAACCCCTACAACCTACAACCTAAAACACAATCTTCCCGGCGGTCCCGAGAATCCCGATAATGTAGAGCATGCCGTCGTAGTAGCGCCAGAAACGGAAGGGCACCGACAGGTTCGAAAGGTCCCGCACGAACCCGTGGATCAGCGGATTTTCGGAATCAAGCACCTGGGTGGCGGCGGCGTTCATGGCGATTACGCCCGGAGTGGCCTCACGCCCCTGCCGCGGGAAAGGACTTCCATCGACGGAATAGTCCGCCAGGTAGGGCCGCCTGCTTTCGAAGAAGTTCAGGATTCGCTCGCAAATCTGCTTCTCCCGCTCGTCGGCGCGGAACAGCGTGTAGTCGAGGCTCAGGTTCAGGGCCACACGCCAGGCGTCTCCGCTGAAGCAGTTGCTTTCGGGGAACCAGGGCATGGATTTGGGCGTGCCGTCGAATTCCGAGTAGTCGGCGCAGAGTCCCGTCTCCGGGTGTGCGGCATGCGTCAAGTATTCCACGCTCCGCTTGGCGATTTCGTTCCATTCGTCGTCGCCGGTGGCTTCGGCGAACATGCGGTAGAACGCCACGGTATGGTAGCTGGGGTCGGTAAAGTCGTTGCCCAGCACAGGGGAGAACCGCACGATTCCCATCTTCGGGTCAATGATGGGGCCCACCAGCTCGTTCGCCTGCTTGTGCCGCATCATATTGATGAGTTCCACCGCCGCCTGCTTGTAGTCGTCGCGACCGAACCGCTTGGCCGCAATCAAAAGGGCCGCCGCAATGTATTCTTCGCCGTCGGGGGCGGACCCGGGATCCATCATGGAAAAGTCGGTGGTGGAAACCTGCCAGGAATAGAAACCCTGGTGCGGGCCGCCCGCATTGTACAGGTAGCGCTTGGTGAACCGCCACAGTTTCTCGAAAAGTTCCGGATGGTCGGTGAGGGCGGTGACGAACATGCCGTAGCTCATGCCCTCGGAGCGGATGTCGTCGTGGCCGATATCCACGATGTAGGCCATGTCGTCGGAGGCTTCAAAGCAGATGCGCTCGTCGATAGGGTCGCCCTCGAAAAGCTTGCTGTAGGCGTTCTGCAAAAGCTGGTCTGCAAAGTTCGGGCCGTAACCCGCCTCCACGAACATGTCACGCGGCTTGAATCTTTCCATAATAAACTCCGGTATTTACCCAGAAAGGTAATAAAAAGGTGCGAGGCGTGGGATTGGGTCTGCGGACAATCAAGGTGGAATGAGTTATGAGTTGTGGGTTGTGAGTTATGAGTCGTCATTCTCGCGTCCCGTGGTGAGCGAAGTCGAACCAATGCGAGGATCCGCTTGCGGGTAAAAGGCTCTATGCATGAGGCTCGGATTTTTTTTGAGTGCTTTGAAATCGTAATTCCGAAATTCGAATTGAAAAGGGGGAGGCCTCCCCCTCGGCCGAGCTGTATCTCGGCCTACCCCTTCGCCTAGGGGGCTAGCCCCCTAAAACCCCTAAAAAACGCCTAAAATGGGTAGCTTGGGACGTAAACTAAAATTTACTTGACTTTGTTTTTTTTTTTTACATTCAGAATTGTTAAATGCGGACATTGTTCATGCAGGAAGTTGGAATGAAAAATAAACTGTTGTCGATGGCGTTCGTTCTTTTGCTTTTACTTGTTTGTAACAGCATGTATTCTTCATGGAATGACCCCATAAGTACACTGATTATTCCCTTTACAATATCTTTTTTGGCAAATATGCTTTATGCGTACCTTTCAAAGAAGGTGGCTAGAATGTCCATTTTGGACATGATTAATTCGATTCTTCTTGATGTCTCAGAGCAAAAGGGAAGGATGTCGAAGATGGTAAAGGGTGTAACCACTCGCGACATAAAAAATGAGCTACAGGCAACAATCAACTTGTTGGATAACCTAAAAAAAATAGAGGAGAGAGTGCTTCATGATTAACATAGAAAGGCAAATTTCGAATTTAAATGATTTGACAAAATTGTTCAATGAAGCCAGGGAAAATACTAGTTTCAAAGAATTTGCGATAAACTTGCCCGAAGGATTTGTTTGGGAAAATGTATATGACAACGGAAGAAAAAATTACAAGAAAACAAGATTCCAATTAGACGAGAAATGGTTGGAACTTTATATTGACCCGTTCGCCTTTATGGATTTTCCTGACCGTATCCAAATAAAAACATCTAACAATAACCTGTCTGAAATAATGGGACAATCCTATTTTGAACGTTTTAACGGAAAATGGTTCTTTTATCCATCTTTGGACGAGGACGCTGTTTACAATGAGCGAAATGTCGAAATGAAACCTCAACCTCTTGAAAATCAGGATATAAAAAAAATTTTTGAAAGCTTATAAAATAGTGGCGAAATGTTCAATGCGGAGAAACCGAATGTTATCAAAAACGCTTGTTAGGGGAAAATTTTTTTTCGTGGGCGTTCCCATCCTGCTTCTCGTGGCCTGCGGAGATTCTGCGACCGCGCCGGCTGGCGTAAAAAATGAGGACGGGAATATTGCCGACTTCGGTCCCGTTGACAACTTGCCTAGCTGCACCGAAAATTGCGAAGGCAATCAGTGGAAACCCGTGGAGGGGTGGTCCTATGCCCCCGGAAGTTCCGCCACCCAGTCGTTTTCGTCCAGTGAAATGCCGATATCCGGCAGCTCTATAAAGTCGAGTAATAGTTTCGCAAAGTCCTCATCAAGCAATTTCGCAAAATCTAGCAGCAGTTTTGTGAGATTCTCTTCAAGTTCCGTAGCCAGGTCAAGCAGCAGTTCCGTGAAATCGTCTTCGTCGAAAGGCTCGTCTGCCAGTTCAAGCCTCATTGAATACGGGACCCTGATGGATTCCCGCGACGGTCAGACGTACAAGACGGTAAAAATCGGTAATCAATGGTGGATGGCACAGAACCTGAACTACGAAGCGTCCTACGGTAGTTACTGCTACAATCTCAATACCAGCAACTGCACTAAGTACGGTCGGCTTTATACGTGGACTTCGGCAATGGACACACACCTTATAGTAGACGGCAACCGTTATGGTATTTGCCCCAAAGGCTGGCACTTGCCGACCCAAACGGAATGGAACACCCTGATCACGGCGGTGGGTGGAGAATCAACTGCGGGCATGGTTCTCAAGTCTACGTCCGGGTGGACTGGCTGTGAAAACGGAACGGATGCCTTCGGGTTTTCCGCTTTGCCAGCTGGCTACAGAGCCGATGTCTACCGCAACGAAGGCGACAACGCGGTCTTCTGGAGTTCTACGGTATACGAAGACCTCCCCGTGTACGATGTAAACGATGCCCGCGCCGCGTACGGCGTATACTTGGGCTACAAATACGGCGACTATGCGTACATGAGCTTCATCAACGAGACAATCGCGCTCTCGGTTCGTTGTCTAAAAGACTAGTAAAACAGTGGAATGTTTAGTGCGGAGGAATCGGATGTTGTCAAAAATGCTTATCAAGGGGAAGCTTTTTTTCGTGGGTGTTTCCGCCCTGCTTCTCGCGGCCTGTGGTGATTCTGGTGGAGGCAAGGATGCTTTGACACCCGAAGAAGATGGCGTGGAGACGATCGGGGACCTTCCCGGCTGCACCGAAAATTGCGAAGGCAATCAGGCGTTCCCGCTGGACCCCTGCGAAAATTCCCAGTGTGCGGACAATCAGTGGAATTCCGTGGAGGAAAGGTCCGATGCCCCCGGAAGTTTCGCTACCCAGTCATCTTCGTCGAGAGGCTCGTCATCCAGTTCAGGTCTCGTTGAATACGGAACTCTGACGGATTCCCGTGACGGTCAGATCTACAAGACGGTGACCATCGGCACTCAGACGTGGATGGCCCAGAACCTGAACTACGAAACGGCAAACAGCTACTGTTTTAATGATTCGACGAAATACTGTGAAAAATATGGTCGCCTATACATGTGGGGTGCCGCGACAACAGCTTGCCCAACCGGTTGGCACTTGCCTACAAAAGAAGAGTTTGAAACTTTGTTCACTGCAGTCGGTGGCCAGTCAACAGCGAGTAAAATACTCAAATCGACTAGTGGTTGGAATAATAGCGGTAACGGCACGGACGCCTACTTGTTCTCGGCGTTGCCTGCCGGCTACAGGAACGGCGGTGGGGAATACATCAGCGAGGGCAGCCAAGCGTACTTTTGGAGTTCTACTGAGAGCAATAGCAATTTCGTATTCAACATATTCTTGCACTACAACAGCGGCAAAGCGGAAGAGTACGTCAACCTCAAGGATGTCGGTTTTTCAGTTCGTTGCGTCAAAGGGGAATCGGCTGAAAAAATGTCATCTTCTTCCTCTGGCATCACACCGAAGTCAAGCAGCAGTGTGAAATCAAGTAGTTCTGCAAAATCCAGCAGCAGTTCTGTAATGTCGAGTAGCAGTTCTGCAAAATCCAGCAGCAGTTCTGTAATGTCGAGTAGCAGTTCTGCAAAATCCAGCAGCAGTTCTGTAATGTCAAGTAGCAGTTCTGCAAAATCTAGCAGCAGTTCCGCGAAGTCCTCTTCAAGTTCCGTTGCTAGGTCAAGCAGCAGTTCCGCGATATCGTCTTCGTCGAAAGGCTCGTCATCCAGTTCAAGTCTCGTTGAATATGGTACCCTGACGGATTCCCGCGACGGCCAGACGTACAAGACGGTGACCATCGGCACTCAGACGTGGATGGCCCAGAACCTGAACTACAAAACGGCAAACAGCTACTGTTACGACGACAAAGCCAGCAACTGCACCAAGTACGGCCGACTTTATACGTGGGCTGCAGCCATGGACAGTGCGGGCAGATGGAGTCTGGACGGCAGAGGCTGCGGGTATTATAGTTCATATTCATGCTCACCGAGGTACCCAGTGCAAGGCGTATGCCCAGTAGGCTGGCATTTGCCTTCGGTATCGGACTGGACCCCCCTGTTAACGGCAGTGGGCGGCAGGCTGGTCGGAACCAAGTTCACCATGGCCGGAACCAAGCTCAAGAGCCAAAGCGGCTGGAACAGTAACGGAAATGGTGATGATGCCTTCGGTTTTTCTGCCTTGCCTGCTGGCATCAGATGGGGGAGCAGCTCTGGAACTTACCTCTTCGAGGGTGAATATGCATACTTCTGGAGTTCTGTGAATTTTGGTGACAGCCACGCATACTACATGTACTTGGACTACAGCGACGACGGTGCGGGCCAGGACACCCAAAACTACAAGTCCGACGCTATTAGCGTTCGTTGTCTAAGGAACTAGTGAAATAGTGAATTTTTTAGTGCGGAGGAACCGGATGTTGTCAAAAACGCTTGTCAGGGGAAAGTTTTTTTTCGTGGGTGCTTTTGCACTGTTTCTCATTGCCTGCGGAGATTCTGCGACCGCGCCGGCTGGTGAAAAGAATGCGGATGGAAATGTTGCCGACTTCGGTCCCGTTGACAACTTGCCTAGCTGCACCGAAAATTGCGAAGGCAATCAGTGGAATCCCGTGCAGGAATGGCCCTCCGCCCCCGGAAGCTCCGCTACCCAGTCGTTTTCGTCCAGTGAAATGCCGACATCCGGCAGCTCTGTAGAGTCGAATAGCAGTTTCGCGAAGTCCTCATCAAGCAATTCTGCAAAATCTAGCAGCAGTTCTGTGAGATTCTCTTCAAGTTCCGTTGCCAAGTCAAGCAGCAGTTCCGTGAAATCGTCTTCGTCGCAAGGCTCGTCTGCCTGTTCAAGCCTCATTGAAGACGGAACCTTGACGGATTGTCGCGATGGACAGACCTACAAGACGGTGACCATCGGTTCGCAAGTATGGATGGCCGAGAACCTCAACTACGAAACGACAAGCAGCTACTGTCCCTACGGTAAAGCCCTCTACTGCACCAACGGGTACTACGGTCGCCTTTATACCTGGGCTGCAGCTATGGATAGTGTTGGCACATGGGGCACGAACGGCAAGGGCTGCGGCTATAAAAAGATATGCAGGCCGCCATACCCTGTTCGAGGCGTTTGCCCAAGTGGCTGGCACCTGCCTACACTTGGCGAATGGCAAACCCTGTTCACGGCAGTGGGTGGCGATCACAAAGCGATCACGGTTCTCAGGTCCACGTCCGGGTGGATTGGCTGTGACGAAGGAACGGATGCCTACGGCTTTTCCGCGCTGCCCGCTGGCTATTATAGGGGCAACGTTCTCGGCTTCTACGATGCTTACGGTGCGGCCTTCTTCTGGAGTGCTACTGAGGAAGACGGAGAGTCCGCCCGCTACGTGGACATGTACTGCAGCAACCAGCGTGCGTTCCTGGGCTACAGCCACAAAGATTTCGCCAGCTCTGTCCGTTGCTTGCAGGACTAGTAGCGAGGCGAAGGCCATGGCCCATGCTTTGTCATGTGCGAAAAGCTGGCGGTCATGCTGCAAATAGGTTGATTTACGGCGGCAGTTGAAGGTAAAATGCAAGCTCTCATGCTCGGGGCTTGTTTTTTGCATTGTTAATAGGTATATTTGTGGCAATGGAACCGACTTGACTGGTTGCCGCCTGGCCCTAGGCCAGTTTTCTATATGGTATAACAGAAGAGGAATCATGGCTCGCGAAATTCGAGAGACTCCTATACTGTTCGGCGAGGATGCTCGCCGGTTTTTGGCCCGTATGGAAGAGCGGCACCCGGAACCTCCGGAAGTTCGTGCCCGCATCCAGCGGAATTACGAAATTTTCAAGAAGGCCTACGAGGAGGGAATGCGCGAAAAGCGCGCCCGCGAAGCGGCCAACGGAGGTATCGACCCGTGGTTCAACCAAGTATAGAGTTATCATCTTTTAAGTTCATTCGCTTAAATTCGACGGACTCAATCAAAAGATTTGACTGCGGCGACAGGGATTTGAACGACTTTATATTGAATCATGCCCCGGCGTTCCAAAAACACCTGATTTCTGTAAGTTATGCGTATGCCAATCCCAATACGGGACAAATTTTGGCTTATTGCAGTCTAGCAAACGACAAGGTGGCAATAACTGATTTCAAGGATAAAACGGAATTCAACCGATTTCGTAAAAAGAACGGTTTTCCGAACGAAAAACGCCTTAAAAGTTACCCGGCGGTCAAGTTGTGCCGTCTGGGCGTTGATGTCTCCGCAAAAGGAAACCAGATTGGCTCTGGAATGTTGGATTACATCAAGTCAATGTTCGTTGTTGAAAACAAGACCGGTTGTCGTTTCCTGACTGTGGACGCCTACCTTGATGCAGTCCCGTTCTACGAAAAGAATGGTTTTCGCAGGATGAATGTTGAGGACGATGACCCCCACACGCGCCTCATGTATTATGACCTGATGGACCTTGTGGGATAGGTCGGGCTTCCTCTATTTTACTACATTTCTCCGCGCTATGGAAGAGTGTTTGAAAACGGTTGACTTGGTTCTTGCCAGCGGGTCCCCTCGCCGGCGCGAAATCCTGGAGCAAATCGGGGTCAAGTTCCGCGTGTCAGTTTCCGATGTAGAAGAAAAGCCTACCGCCGAAAATCCCCTGGACTTTCCCCGCGAAAACGCTAGCCAAAAGGCCTTGGCGGTCTCCAAGAAGGACCCTTCCGCCGTGGTGCTGGGTTTTGACACTTTGGTGTTTCTGGACGGGCAGCCTCTCGGAAAGCCCAAGGACAAACAAGACGCCCTGGGGATGCTCAAGTCCCTGAACGGGCGCTCCCACAAGGTGATTACCGGTGTGGCGGTGGCCCACGGAGGCATGCTCCTCTCCGCTTCTCAAGAGGAAACTGAGGTGTTTTTCAGGGACTGTTCCTTACAGGAGCTGGAAGAATATGTAAATTCTTTGGACCCAATGGATAAAGCGGGGGCCTACGGCATCCAGACAAACGGAGCCCGCCTGATCCGCTCTATCTGCGGATGCTATTACAATGTAGTGGGGCTTCCTGTAGCCCGCACGCTAGACATGCTTAAGAATTTGAAGGTGAAGGTATGAGTAATCCTGTTGAAGATAAACGCCCCGATGAACGGCTGGGAGCCTATCTGGCCCGCGCCCGCGAAGCAAAATCCATGACGGTGGCAGACCTTGCTACGGCTACGCGTTTGTCCGAAAAGAACATTTCCCTGATTGAGGCCGGCGACTGGAAGGCTTTTCCGGTGCAGGCCTACTTGCGCGGCTATCTGAACTCCGTGAGCGTCAAGCTGGGGCTAGATTCCAAGCGGGTGCTGGACTGGTATGCCGCCGAGAACGGCTCCAAGTTCGCAAGCCTCCTTACGGACCTTTCTGACGGTAACCAGAGCAAGTCTTCGGGTTCTGCCGAAGGGGAAGGTGGCTCCAAGGGGAAGGTGATTGTCGTTATCCTCGTGGTTATTGGACTTGCCCTGGTGGTCGCTTCCAAGTTCCTCAAGGATGCGGCTCCGGCGCAGAGCGCTCCCGAACCCGTAAAGACCGAAGCGGTGGAAGAAGAACCCGCCGTAGAAACACCTACTGAAATGCCCGAAGGGGCCGAGGCAGTCCCTGCTGATTCCATGAATGCGGATACGTCTGCTACCCAGGCTGCTCCTGCCGATACGGCGAAGGCCGCTCCTGCCAAGGATCAGCCCATCAGCCAGGCCGTTGTAGAAGAAGCTATCAAGAAATCCGACCGCCCCGCTTCGGCGACCATATTCCTTTCGTCCGATTCCAAGACCGAAGAGGCCAAGGCCGCTCCGGCAGGTGCAAGCTCCAAGCTTATCTTGGTGGCCTCTGGCGAAATGCGCACCTGGATCGGTATCAAGCACAACGAAGACGATACCTCGTTCCTCAAGGAATCCAACCTTTCCAAGGCCGGCACCCGCATGGTCTATGAATCTTCGGACACCCTGTATGTGGTGGTGGGCGAACCTAGGGCCATTTCCAAGTTCTACCTGAACGGCAAGGACGTGCCGCTGCCCGGCATGAAATTCGGCCGCGTCACCAAGTTCAGGGTCTTTGGCGGTAAAGTCATCGAAGGAGCGGAATAATGCGAGTTTCCAAGATCGAGAGAAAGACCAGCGAAACCAACATTTCCCTGAGCCTCAATCTGGACGAGGCCAGCAGGGGCGTCATTGATTCCGGCAATGCGTTTCTGGACCACATGCTGGACCTGTTCCAGGTCCACGGCGGCTTCCGTCTGGACTTGACCTGCGAGGGCGACACCGCCATCGACATGCACCACAGCATGGAAGATATCGGCATTGTGCTCGGGCAGGCTCTTGTGGAATGCTTGGGCGACAAGAAGGGAATCGAACGCTACGGCTTTTACTTTGTCCCTATGGACGAGGCCCTCAGCCGCGTGTGCATTGACTTTAGCAACCGCATCGGTTTCGTGTGGAAGGTGGAACTCCCCGGCGAGACGGCTGGCGGCATCGAGGCTAGCATGTTCGAGCATTTCTTCAAGACGGTCTGCGAGAACGCCCGCATGAACCTGCATGTGGAACTCTTCTACGGTAGCGACAACCACCATTGTCTGGAAAGCATCTTCAAGGCCTTCGCCCGTTCTGTGGCCATGGCCGTTGCACCGAGTCGCAATGTGAAGGGCGTACCCAGCAGCAAGGGCGTGCTGTAGGGCTGTGAGGTCGCTCGTTGCACTCGCTTTGAGGTGTGAGGTATGAGTGCGACTCCTGATACCTCGCGGTTCATAGCTTGGCATCTATAGTTCATTGCTCATAGCTCAAAGCTTCACCCGTAGGGGGAAGCGACCTCAAGCCTCATACCTATAATCTAGGGACTCTCACCTTGTCCCCGGCATTCAGGTGCTCCAGCATCACGCCGGGGTTTACTGATTGCAGGGTAGAGAGCACGTAAAAGCGGGGGAGGCTCTGGGCACCCGCCCCGTAGGTCCGGCGTAAAAGCTGGAACAGGTCTTCGCCTTCCTTGGATTCAACCACCTTGTAAAGCTTTGAATTGCTGGGGTCCGACTGCAATGCGGAGAGGGCCTGGGTGAACTGGTTCGCGAAATTTTCGGCGGAATTGTCTTTGCGGGGTTGAGTGGCTGCCGGTCCCGGTTTTCCGCTGCCGGTCCTTGTCCCTTGGTCCGCCTTGGGTCCTTTTTCGGGCTTTTTCCCCGTCACCGAAGAGGGCAGTATAAAGTTCGGCGCCTTGAAGGTGTTCATGGCGATGCTGGGCTTGTTCTTGTCCTGCTTCTTTAGCGGTTCCAGGGCCAGGATGGAATCCAGGTCGGCGATGTAGGTGCTGTCGGGCCATTCTACGAGGGGCATTTTCTTGTTCACGACCACGATGGTCGCCACAGGGGGCTCCGGCTTGCAGGCGGCAAGAGCCCCGACAAGCATGGACAGTCCAAGGAACTTCCAGCACCCGGGTCGGGCGATTCTTTCGAAAAAACGGCTCCGAATCATGGCCTAAAGATACAAAAAAGCAGGCCTACGCTTGCCAAAAAGGCCTAATTCTTCTAAATTGTGTGCTCCAATTAACTACTTCACAGGAAGTTTAAAAATGAAAGAAGGTATCCACCCTAACTATCAACCGGTCGTGTTCGTCGATGCGAATACGGGTAAAGAATACATCACCCGCTCCACGAAGTCTTCCGCCGAAAAGAAGACTATCGATGGGGTTGAACATAGCGTGATTTCTCTGGAAATCACCGCTGATACCCATCCGTTCTGGACGGGCAAGCAGCATCGCGTGGATACGGCTGGCCGTATCGACCGCTTCAACAAGCGTTTCGCCGGCAACATCACCGGTGCAAAGCGCAAGACCCGCAAGGCGGCTCCCGCCAAGGCCGAAGAAGAAGCCTAGTCTTTTACGCCCTCCCCTAAAACGGGAGGGTTTTTGTATATTTAGAGAAACTCAAAAGGAAAAACGATGAAAAAAACACTTACTCTCTGTGCTACCGCCGCTCTCGTGGCTATGGCTCTCACCGGTTGCGAAAAGACCGGTACCATCGAAGGTGAAGTCTGTGACGCTTTCACTGGCAAGCCTCTCGAAATGCCCACCATCTGGATGGACTCCACTATCTACTCCACCCTCAAGGAAAAGTACAAGTACAAGCAGGAACTCCGCAAGGGCCAGTTCAAGTTCGAAAAGGTCCCCGTGGGTACCTACAAGATTCTCGCCGGTCGCTCCAAGTACATCAAGAGCAAGAATATGATTTCTACTACGGAAGAAAACCCGAACCTGAAGGTGACGCTGTACATTTATAGCGACCAGATTGAACCGGGTCTCTACCTGCCTGGCGACGAAGAAAACGGCCCCAAGAAGATTTCTAATGAATGGGTTGTCTGGTCCACCCAGTGCAACGAATCCATTGCCGGCTATCAGCTGGAACGCCCTCAGGCTGGCGACGGCGCCAAGGTGCCCGACCAGAAGAAGGACAAGAAAAAGAAGAAGGGTAAAAAGGAACCTGCTGCCAAGATGTCTCCGCTGCCGGCTCCCCGCGTAATCGAAGGCAAGCTGGAAGTCTTCTACCGCAATGCTAGCTCCGTGACCTCTCCGCTGGTCGCCAAGACTTTCCCCGCTGTGGAACAGGACGTTTCTGCTCACAAGGACTGCAAGGGCTTTGACGCTGGCGAAAAGAAGGGCCTCTTTGCCGACAAGGACAAGGGCACGAACCTGACGGTGACCTATATGGCCGAAAACCTGTTCAAGATCACCGGCGATCTTCCCAAGGGCAAGCAGATTATCCAGTTCTCCCAGGATGGCAAGACTCTGACCACCTACTACTTCGAGAACAAGTAATTTATTCCTAAAATTACGTCTAAACTCCCGGTGCTGGTCGCATCGGGAGTTTTTTGTATAACGTTGTTTACTTTTTGAGGAGAGAAATACTACATTTCTTTTTGAGGGTTGAGTGTCTCTGCCCTATAACGAGGAGAGTAGTTATGAAATACAGGTTTGGATTGCCGGTGGCCCTGGTTGCGGCCGGTACTCTTTTTGTCGCTTGCGGTGACGAGTCCACAAGTGAACTGGTAAAGGCGGAATCTTATGCGTCTAGCGAGGATTTGCCCAAGTGCGACAATAGTTACAAGGGCTATTTCGCCGTGATTCCATCCAAGAGCGAAGTCTATGTTTGCTCCGAAACGGAAAAAGACGGTGCAAAGGCTTGGGACTGGACAACTGTAGGTGGCTCGGCCCCCGTGGTCGCCACCCCGGAACTGGACTGCAAGGCCGAGGAACTGAAGGATAAGAGCGGATTCAAGCTGGTGTGCAACGGAGATTCCCTGGCGGTCATCAAGAACGGAGCCAAGGGCGAAAAGGGCAGTGACGCCGAAGTTTCCGAAGCCACAGCCGAATTTCCCTGCAGCGTAGAAAATCTCGAAGACGGTTCCGGTGTGAAAATCACCTGTGGCGATAAGTCGGTTGAGGTCAAGAACGGCAAACCTGGGGAATCTGCTGAATCTGGTGACAAGCCTGTCACGCCCGAGACCCTGAAAGACGACAACGCCTGTACCGTAATCAATGCGGGTCTTGACGTGATTGTCTACGACTGTGGTGCAGGAATCGGTTATACGGTTCAAGCAGAGGGAACGGATTTCCCTACATGGAAAGGTCTGTCCCAATCTGACAGACTCTATGAAGAAAGTTTTGGCCGGCGCGCATACATTGAACCTCTGGCGGTATGGAGTGAAAATTCCGAAATGGGAACAATCCAGTGGGAAGGTGTTGAGGCTGAAGTCGTAGATGGCTCGCAGACGGTTGCCCCTCCCGGCTCTGATATTCTTGTTGAGATGCCTCCCATGATTGAATCTCTTGGAAAGAATTACGGGTTTAAGGGTAAAGCGACCCTTTCCGTTGAAAAGGATATGGATTTTATTGAAGCCATGGAGACGACTTATCCGATAGTAGGCCTGTCGTACGAGTTTACCGATAGCAAAACGGTCTCGGCGGACTGGGGCGGATTCTGCCTGACCTATTCTTCCGATACGGAAATGAAAATCCTTATAGGTGGAGATATGTTCCCCATGTCCGCTGCGGTTCCTGCCACTGCTGGTCAGGAAAAAACGGTGAATATCCCCTGGAACAGGTTTGCCTTCGTTGTGGCTGACCTGTATCCTGATGCACCATCCGGAGAAGTCTTTTTGAGAATGATTTTTGGCGATACTGGCGATGAAATTGGCCCCGTTTATGAAGATGAACTGAGCGGGATTAGTAAAGTGGACTTTGCCGTTGTTGAATCGTTCAAGAAAGGGACATACGAAAACACCTTCGGTATTTATGAATTTGGCGCCTATGGCAAGTGTTCCGGAAACACGATTAAAAAACTGAAGGCGGATGTTGAGGCTTTGAAAAAAGACAGTATCTTTACCGACCCCAACAACGAGTCCTTTGTCTATAAGACCGTTACCATCGGTAACCAGACCTGGTTCGCCGAGAACTTGAAGGTGAAACCGGTGTCAGAGACCGCATCTGCCGCGGGCGCCGGTAAAACGGAAAAACTTTACGCCTGCCTTGATGGTGAAGAAACCTGCAATGTCGTCGGTTACACCTGGGATGTGGCTATGGGCAGTCTGGACGGTTCTGAATTTGAAATTGACGAAGTTGAATTGCCCGTGCAGGGCCTTTGCCCGGAGGGCTGGCATGTGCCTTCGAGTTACGAGTGGCGTAATTTGATGATTGCAGTTTCTAAAAAATATGCTGATGAAATCTATGGCTCTGCTGCAGGGATGTTCGCGCCTCCGTACGATGAAGTCTTTGCAGCCAATGTTCTCTTCTCGCAGGAGGGCTGGCCAGAAGGTAATGCCGGCTGGAACCTGGTTGGGTTTGACCTGAAGCCGACCTATGGGATGGCCGATGGCTATTGGGGATATTTCTGGACCTCAGATTCCTATGGTGATGATGCGGCTGCTATTTATGCAGGTACAGAAGGTATGTACTTCAATTATATAGACGATGCAGAAGAACTTTCCAAACAGGAGAGTGCTCCTGTCCGCTGTGTTCGAACCGAAGAAGGCGTGGACTATACGATGGGCCTCAGAAGATAGTTTTGACGTTCCTTTACCTTAACTGAAAAAGGTGGTCCCGCATTGGCGGGACCGTTTTAATTATGTATCTTTCCCATGAAAGATTTACGGGATAAACCGATGAAAAAGTCTAAGGGATTTTTTGCTTTTTACGGGTTTGCCTTTACCCAGGTGGCCCTCTCTACTATCCTTGTCGCCTATATGGAACTGGTGCTGAGCCGTGCCGGATTTACGGCCATGGGATCTTGGCAGTTCTATGTGCTGCACCTGTTGTTCCTGCTACCCTGTGCCTTGCTCATGACTCCCGCAGGTTACTTTTCCGACAAGTTTCCTAAGGAACGGGTCCTTAGGTGGACGACCCTGCTTTCGCTACCTGCGGTGGTGCTGTTCGGTTACGGGGTCTGTACGGCGAACCTCTTGCTCGAGTTTCTTTCCATTGGTCTTTTCTTTGTGCTGCAGGCGTTCCAGAGTCCGGCCAAGAACGGCTACATGAAAGAACTGGTGGGAGTCCGTTCCCTGGCCCAGGGGAGCGGTATATTGATGATTATCCTGTTTGTGGCCCTGGTGCTGAGTGGAGGCGTTACCGCCTACGCCTACCAGCGGATGCTCCCTGTGGCAGGGGATCTTTCGGAGGCGCTCCAGACATTTGCCCCTGTGGGGATAACCCTCGTGGCTCTTGAAATTTTGGGAATCCTGTTCACCTTCGGGCTTCCGCCTATAGGCGCCTACGATGCTGAGCTGAAATTCCCCTGGAAGCGTTACTGGAACCTGCTGTTTGCCCGCCGCAAGCTGAGCAAGCTCTGGGTGAACCGGGCGCTCCGCCAGTCCATTATCGGGCTTTCCATGTTCTGGGTCATGATATTCCTCATGGTGTTCGTCATCCAGGACTTGTTTGGGTCGGGTTCGCTCTTTAACCGGGATATCCTTGCGAACTACGCCATCTTCGGAACGGCCCTGGGTCTTGTGGCGGGCATCGTCTTTGCCATGCGCATGTCCAGGAACTTTATTGAGACGGGCCTTATCCCTATGGGCACCGCCGGTGCGGCCATCCTGATTTTCCTGATACCCCTGATTCCGCGGCCCTATAACGCCATCGCCTTTACCCTGCTGGGGTTCTGTGGCGGCATCTACATGATTCCCATGTTCTCCATGCTGCTTTACCATACCAAGCCCAGGTCGGCGGGCCACGTGCTTTCGGTGGCCAACGGGGTGCAGAACCTTTGTATCCTCCTCTTTGAGCTTGTGGCCGTTGTCCTTATCCGGTTCCTGAACCTGGACCGGATGAGCCTGTTCTTTATTCTGGGTATCGTGTGCCTGGGTGGCACCATTTGGGCCCTGATGGCCATGCCCCATACGCTGCTCCGCCAGCTGATGCGTTCGGTGCTTTCGTTCCATTACAAGTTCCTGGTGTCTGGCGTGGAGCGTATTCCTTGGGAAGGCCCGGTGCTTTTGGTAGGTAACCACATTTCTTATGTGGACTGGGCCATGATCCAGATGGCAAGCCCCCGCCCCTTACGTTTTGTGATTACCAAACGGCCTTTTGAAAAATGGTATGTGCGTCTGCTCCTTTCCCAGATGCGGACCATCGAGTTGGACATAGCCCATCCGGAGTCCGCCATGAAGGAGGCCCGGGAGGCCCTGCTCCGGGGCGAGGCCGTGGTGATGTTCCCCGAGAACACCATGACCGCCACGGGCAACATGAGCCGTTTCCGCCTGGACTATTCCGACGCCATCAAGGATGTGCACCACCTGAAGCTCTTGCCGTTCTATGTGCAGGGGCTGTGGGGGAGCAGTTACTCCCAGGCGGGTTCCGGCTTCAAGGATTTAATCCATAGTGAAGGCCGTGTCATCTCTGTGGCCTTTGGCGAAGAAATTCCCCTGGATGCGGATGCGGTAACGGTCCAGCGGGCCGTACAGGAGCTTTCCATTACGGCATGGACCTCTTATATCCGGCTGCTCCGTCCGGTGGCTTCTGCCTGGATACGCACGGTCAAGCGTATCGGGAGCGGACCTTCGGTCTATAGTCCCGACGGCCACCACCTGGCGGCAAACGCACTGGCGGCGGCATCCCTGACTTTTGCCAAGATGATTGACGGGCTTACCAAGGGTGAAAAGAACGTGGGCGTGCTGATTCCGCCTTCGGGCCCGGGTATCATCGTGAACATGGCCTGCCTCATCAAGGGCAAGACGGTCTATAACCTGAACTACACCAACACGCCGGAGACCATGGACTACTGCTGTAACGTGGCCGACGTGAAGACCATCATTACCGCCCGGGTGTTTATCGACAAGCTGAAGCAAAAGGGACTCCCCATGGAGAAACTTCTGGACAAGTACAAGGTCTATTACATGGAAGACCTGAAGGAAAAGCTGAAAAAGCCCGCCCTGGTGCTGAACTTCTTGCGGGTGATGCTGCTTCCTGCCTGGTACCTGGAACTTCGGTTCTTCAAGAAGGTCTCCCTGGACGACGTGGCGACCATTATTTTCAGTTCCGGTTCCGAAGGTCGCCCCAAGGGAGTGGAACTGACCCACTTCAACTTGATGGGTAACATCAAGCAGTGCGAAAGTGTGCTGAACCCCGGCTCCGACGACGTGTTCCTGGGGTCGCTCCCGCTGTTCCATGCCTTCGGGTTCTCCATCACTACCATGCTCTGCCTGGTGGACGGCGTGCCGGTGGCTACCTGCCCCGACCCTACGGATGCAAGGCTCGTGTCCCGCATGTGCGCCCAGTTCAAGGTGACCATCATGGTGGCCACGGGCACCTTCTTGCGGATGTGGGGCATGAACCGTGCGGTGCACCCGCTGATGTTTAGCCATGTGCGGAGCATCTACGCCGGTGCCGAAAAGATCCGCGAAGACGTGCGCCAGCTTTACCGCACCAAGTTCAAGCTGGAAATATTTGAAGGCTTTGGCTGTACCGAGACCACCCCCGTGGCGGCGGTAAACACCAAGGACGTTCTGATGGACGACTACAAGACGGTGCTGCAGGGCAACAAGCCGGGTACCGTTGGGGCACCTCTCCCGGGAACCCAGTTCCGCATTGTGGATCCGGACACCATGGAAGAGCTGCCCATCGGTAGCGACGGATTGATTCTCATCGGTGGCGCCCAGATTATGAAGGGCTACCTGAAGGACCCGGAACGCACCGCCCAGGCCATAGCCGTCATCAACGGCAAACGCTGGTACAAGACCGGCGACAAGGGCCATGTAGATGAAGACGGCTACCTGACCATCGTGGACCGCTATAGCCGATTTGCAAAGCTTGGCGGCGAGATGGTAAGCCTCGGCTCTGTAGATTTCAAGATTTCGGAAAACGCCATGTTCGACGAGATCGACCATTTTGCGGTGGCCGTTCCCGACGGGTCCAAGGGCGAAAAGATTGTGCTGGTCTATGCCGGCGAAAAGTCCGAAGACGAGGTGAAGGACATGCTCCGCCAGATAGGGCTTCCGCCCCTGATGGTGCCTGGCGCCGTGGTGAAGGTGGAAAGCCTGCCCAAGCTGGGCAGCGGCAAGTGCGATTTCCAGACCGGCAAGAAGATTGCCATGGAAAGGCTAGGGTCTAGGGGGTAGGGACTAGTGGTATGAGGTATGAGGTCGGGCCTGCGGCCCTTTGAGGTATGGGGTGTGATGGGGACAAATGGTGTCATCCTCGCTGTCATTCTGGAGCCACGGTGTGGCGATAGAATCACGAGGATCTGCTTGAGGAGTAGGTGATTTAGGTCGGTTGTTTAGAATGTGAATCGAGTGATGTAAAATGAAAAAGGATAAAGAAAAGAAAAATGCGTTGAAGGAGTGGTTCAAGTCGTTGAACCTTGGGAAACCCCAGGGGCTCATGCTTGTGGTCACCCTGATTGTGCTGGTCATAGCATTCCTTATTTTTAACGGGACCTCCGTGGCTACGGCCCGCAAGTGGGATATCGAATGGGGCTATTACGCCATCCTTTCCACGTTTGTGGTGGGCCTCGTAGGCGTCGTGGTGAACCTGCCCTTTATCGCCAAGCATATCCGCGGGTATTTGCCTGGCGGCAAGAGCCTTTGCGGGCTGGCCGTGCTGCTTCTGGTGTTCTCCGTGTTCATGTTCGGAAACATCGGGAACAGCCATCGGGTGCTGAGCGACGAGACCAGCTGGGAATCCATGGGCTTGCAGATGTACTTCCAGCACTCCGGCGGTATCTGCAACGAAGGTATCTGGAAAGACGGCAACCTGGAATGTACCGACGAGGTGAACAACTTCAAGGGCAAGGCCCTCGGCTTTGTGTATTCCCTAGTGTTCAACTTCATGGAACCCAACAGGGATACCGCCTTGTTGGTGAATTACCCCTTCTACATCCTGAGTCTGATTTTCTTTTTCTTTGCGCTGTGCAGATGGTTCAAGAGTGAGCCTTTGGCGCTTGCGGCCACGGCGTTCCTGGGCGGCATGCCCATATTCCTTTTGCAGGCACGCTCTGCCTCCACAGAGGTCCTCTACATCGCCCTCCTGACGGCCTTGATGGCCTGGTACGCCTTTGTGCCGACTAACAAGGTGACCTGGAAACATTTCTTGCTGACCGTGCCCCTGCTGGGCTTTTTTGCACAGACTAGACAGGAAACTGTTTTCGCCTTTATTCCTTTCGCTCTTTACTATTATCGCTATTTCTTGGAAAAACCGTACCGCCTGCCCCTCTTTGTGGCTTCGGTCATTGCGGTGAGCTGGCCTTCTATCAATACCATGGCGGCCTACCGCGGTTATGATTTCCAGGGCGGGGAACATGCGGCCCATTCTCTTGAAAACCTGTGGTTCAACCTGAAGACCAATGTAGAAGTCATGCTGAACCTGAAGACGGATCCGTCTTTTGGCGGCATTCTCGAAAATCCGTTCTACACGTCCTTTACGGTGCTTTTGCTGGCGTCTACGGTATGGCTCCTGTTCAGGATGGTTTATTCCAGGCGTTATGTTCGTGGCTTTGTTCTCGGGATTTCGTTCTGCATCCAGATTTTCGTCATCTTGCTGAACGTGTCGGGCACCTTCACCATCGACATTAACCAGCGTTACGTGCTGGTGGCCTTGCCCCTGTTCGCTCTCTTGATGGCCCTTGGCCCTTACGATGCCCTGTGCTTTTTCTCCAAGATGAAACCTGACGGCATCGGTCGCTTGGTTCTGGGTATTGCTGTTGCCATGTCCCTTGGGCTTATGATGTTCCACGCCCCCAGTTACAAGGCCAACATGCTTTATTACAAGAACAAGCTTTTGGCCGAAGAGGATTTCTTGAATACGGAGTTGAAAAAGTATCCCGAGAATTCCATCTACATTTATGCGAGACCTTGGCAGATGCTTGCCTCCGGTCATAGTGCCTTTAGCGAACGGACGTTCAAGCGCTGGGATACGGACACCTTTGCCAAGTGGTACCAGGCATCTGGTGGAAACATCTACCTGGTGCGCGGTCAGGACGGTTACGGTTCGGTAAACCGCCAGAGCCGCGTGGTGGGCTTCAAGACCACCGACCAGATTGACGAAATTCTGGATTCCTACAAGAACGAACGCGTACTCTTGGAGCCCAAGCTGTTCGGCTATCCGTTGGTCATTTACCGCATCGACGCCAAGAAGGGAGTGTCCCAGTATGCACAGCGGTTCTCTGTTTCGAACATGGACAGCAGCCTCGTTACGCTGAACAAGAATTTTGAAGAGTCCATCGCCTGTTCCTATTCCGTAAACGGCAAACCCGAAAAAGAAAAGGTGGTGACTGAAATCCAAGACAGTCTGCTGCTGGATTCTACGGATTTGTCCGTGGGCATGAACCGTCTGAAAATGTGGTGTCTGATGCCTGATGCCGACACTTTGACTCTGTACAGGGACCTGTTCATGGAAGGCGAAGGAGTCGCCCTGGTTTCGGAAATGCCTATAAAGAACTTCCATCAGGATTGGGGTAGCCCGCAAAAGGACCAGACGGTGGAACATAACGGTATAACCTTGGACAAGGAACCCTTCCGCTATGGAATCGGAAGTCATGCCGATGCGAGCATCGAATACGATATTTCCGGAAAGTTCAATATGCTTCACGGCGTCATCGGTCTTGACGACGAGAGCGCCTGCGGTGATGGGGCATTCTTCGTGGTAAAGGGTGACGGTCGTGAACTGTTCCGTTCAAACAAGATGTATTCTACACAGAAACAAATCTTGGAAGTAGATGTGTCCGGAGTCCAGAGCCTGCAACTGGTATTGGAACAGGGCGGCAACAAGGACTGCGATCACGGCGACTGGGCCAATGTTTGGCTGGAGGCCAGGTAGTGAAAGTCCTGGTGGCGCCTTTGGATTGGGGACTGGGCCATGCGACCCGTTGTGTCCCGGTCATCAAGGAGTTTCTACGGCAGGGGGCCCAGGTGGAGCTTGCCGTTACGGAATCTTATGCGCCGTTGTACAACGAGATTTTTCCGGAGCTGAAAAAACATACGGCTCCGTCTTATGGCATTGTTTACCCGAAGCACGGATTCAACATGGGGCTTTGGCTCCTGAAAAACAGCGTCCACTTGAACAGGGTCGTTGAATACGAGCACCACTATGCCGAAGAAATGGTTCGCCGCCACGGGTTCGACATCCTGTTTTCGGACAACCGCTTCGGTTTTTATTCGGCGAAGGCGCTTTCCATTTACATGACGCACCAGTGCCGTATTGCCTTTCCGGCACTTTTCTCTAAGTTTGAAGGGATCGGGATCCATTGGCATCGAAAGAAAATGGAAAACTTTGACCAGGTGTGGATACCCGATTTGAAAGAAGCCCCCGGTTATGCAGGCGCCATGTCCCATGTGAAATCTTGCCCGGAAAATGTTCGTTATGCAGGCCCGTTGAGCCGTTTTACGGAATTGGATGACTTGCCTGAAATTATGGCGGCGGCTTCGAAAGATTTGAACGTGGTGGCGGTCATCTCTGGAGTGGAGCCTGCCCGAAGCGCCTTTGAACGCAGGCTGCGGGAATTGCTCTCTGAACTGCCCGGAAACCACGTGATGATTCTCGGGAAACCCGGTGCCGAAAGAAAGTCTTGGACCGAGGGAAACGTTCAGTTTTTTAGTCACCTGGAAACGCCGGAATTTGCCCGCACCGTCCGTCGCGCCCGCTGGATTATTTCTCGAGGAGGCTATAGCACCATTATGGACATGGCCGTTCTCGGCGCCAGCTGTATCTTTGTGCCCACGCCTGGGCAGTATGAACAGGTGGTGCTCGCCAAAAGTCTTTCCCGGGCAGGTTATGCGGTAGAAATTCCTGCGGCAAAACTGATCCTGGAAACATTGCAGACCGCCATGGAAACACAGGTGCGCCTGCCGAAACCGCCATCGCAGAATTTGCTCACCCCCTTGGTACAGGAGGCCTTGAAACAGGTATGAATTCTTTTGTTTTAGCATTCCCGTTGACCGTGGCTCAGGATGAGCCTTTTGCCGTAACACCTAATGTCGTAGTAGAAAAGGATACGGCAAGCTTGATAGTTCCCGGTTGTACCTTGAGTTTCAAGGCGGTCCGCAAGGAGACGACTCCGGGACTTTCCGAGATTTTCAAGGAACATCAGGAAATTTCTGCAGAAGAGGCTACTGCCATCGATTCTCACAAGTCTCTGCTGTTCTTGCTGGGGAGCTTGAAAAGCCCTGCGGACCTGACTATGGTGAATACCGCCATACTGGAGGTGCTTTCGGCAGGAGCCTTGGGCGTGTACATGCAGCAGAGCGGCGCCGCCTGGACCGCAGAAGCGTTCCGTGAAGAATTGGGCGACGCCCAGTTCCCGATGGACCCCTGGATGAATTACCTGGAAGGCCCGGACGTGCTTTACACCTTGGGCCTTGAAACTTTTGCCCTGCCGGACCTGTGCATCTCCAAAGGTTCAGACGGCACCGACCCTCGCGAGGTCTTGAGCGTGGTGGCCGACAGCTTGTTTATGGAAGGTGTCAGCTCCAAGTCGGGGACCGAAGTGGACTGCGGCGAGTGCGGTATCTACGCCCTGCGTCAAGAGACGAAAAGCCCCTTCGCCAAGGACGACCCGGAATACAACCGCCAGGGAATCATGCGCCTTTTGAAACGCTAGCCATTTAAAAAATTATATTGCTCACCATGATAGATATTTACGCCTTGTCGAAGAACCCTCTTGTATTCCAGAAACAGCGGACCATCACGTCGGCCTATATCGACGTGTCTGGAAAGATGGGCCTTGCTCAGACGGTGCTTATGGTTCAGGATAATATCACCGAAAATTTCGGTGCCATGAAGATGGACAATTTTGTGGTGAAGGAGAAGGGCGGCTTCTGGGTGGTTTACAAGGCCAAGTTCAAGTTTTTCAGACGCCCGTACTGGCGGGACAAGGTGGTCACCACGTCGTTTCCGGCGGATAACCAGCTGATTAGGCTCAACGAGAACACCGCCATCACTACGACCGAGGGCGAGCCCATCATTTTGGCCAAGCAGGAAATGTGCTGCCTCAGTTTTGAAAACCACCGCCCTCTGCGGCTCTCGTCGGTGGATTTTCCGACGGAAGGTTTTCCGGAGACCCTCGATGCTTCGGACTTCGACCGCTTTCACGTAAAGCCGGAAGAATACCAGGAAGTTTACCAGCAGAAGGTGCTGCCCCAGCATATCGACATGTCCCACCACATGAACAACATCGAATATGTGAAGCTGGCCCTGAACGTGTTCGGGACTCCCGACTGGGAGCTTTGCAATCCGGCGACGTTGGAGATTCATTACCTGGGAGAATCCAAAGAAGGCCAGACCCTGCGCATTTTCCGTGCGGACCACAGCGGGGCCACCTACATGCGCATCTTGGATGAGACGGACCGTGCCGTCTTCGAAATGCGTCTTCGCATGATGTAGCTGGTTTTACAGCAATTTTCCTAATGCCACGATGGCAGCGGTACGGGCCCGGAGCCTTGTGTTTCCCAGGTTCAGGGCGTAACTTTTTCCGCCTGCAAATTCTTTGGTCATGTGGATTTCTTCTGGAGAAAATCCGCCTTCGGGTCCCACCAGAAGGGTCACGGGAGTTGAAGTTGCGTCGCTCTTATTGTCACTGGCAGGATCGGTTGTGAGTTTGTCTGTGACTTCTTTAGGGGCTGTCCTTTCGCCGTCCACATCGCAGAGGATCAGGTCGCCACGGTAACTTTTTAGCCATTCCTTGAATTCGACAGGTCCGCAGATTTCGGTAAGCCAAGGTTTTTTGGACTGTTTCAGGCTTACCAGGCTCTTGAGCTCGGAACGGCGGACCAACTTGTGCAAGTCGGAATTCTTGGGCTCTTGGGAATAGTCCGTCCGTAAGAAGGTAATGCTTGCAATTTCGGTCTGGGCGGCATGGAATACCACTTCTTCCAGGGCGTCGTCCTTGAGGCAGGCGATGGCCAGGTTCAAAAGGGGCTTTTGGGGTTTCGGGGTTTCAACTTGGGAAATTTCTACTTGGCAGGCTCTCGGGTCGGCAACCACGATGGTTCCGTGCGCAAAGTGGCCCTGTCCGTCGCAAAGCTCCAGAACGTCCCCTTGGGCAGCACGGCATACCTTTACGGCATGGGCGCTTTCGTTTTCGTCTAGGGTTGCCTTTCCGCATTGGATTTGTGGGCAGTAAAAACGGCTATCGGGGGTCTTCATGGCATCTAAGGTAGCAATTTTTTCTACCTTAGCAGGCATGACAGCGCACAAGCCCGTAAAAGTGGTGGTCTTTGACCTGGACGGAACCCTCTACCTAAGCGGCCGTCCGTACCCTGGTGCGGTAGATACCGTGAAGCGGGTGGCCTCGAAGGTGCCGGTTTACTACCTGAGCAACAACACCAGCAAGTCGCCCGTGTTTTACGAGAACCGCCTGAACGTGATGGGGCTTCCCCTTCGCGACGACGGCATTATTTCTGCGCTGACTTTGTCTTTGGCTGCCATTCACGAAAAGGGGCTCAAGAACGTCTATTTCTTTGCCAATCCCGAAGTCTATGAATGGTTTGCCGCCCAGGATCCTTCTCTCAATTTGCGTCCTGCCGTAGAAGATACGGAACTGGTTCTGGTGGCCTACCACAACAGTTTTGACTACCGGGAACTTTGCGAGCTTTCGTTCCGGGTGCAACGGGGGATTCCCTTCTGGGTGACCCATACGGATTTCGTGTGCCCCGACGCCCGGGGCCCTGTGCCCGACATCGGGAGTTTCATGGCGCTCCTCAAGACGGCCTACGGTGTAGAACCGGAGCGCAGTTTCGGTAAGCCCAATCCCGCCATGCTTTCAGGATTGTTGAAGACCTATGCTTCCGAAGAAATCCTGTTTGTAGGGGACCGCCTCTATACGGATTTTGAACTTGCCAAACGTTCAGGCTGCAGGTTCGTACTGCCCCTGTGCGGCGAAACCAAACGCTCGGACGTGGAAAAGCTGGATGTGAAGCCGGAATACGTGGTCGAAAGCGTCAAGGATATCGATTTCGAGGGCTTTTTCGAAGGTCGATTGTAGCGTTTCTTGCGAAAAAAATGTATAATAGGGTTAGAGGTTTTTGATGAACTTGAACTTGAAAAAGTATGTGGCTCCCTTTGGGGTTGCCGTCGCTTGTGGTTTTGTGCTTTCGGCCTGCGGTAGCGATAGCGGTTCTTCCAGTATTGATTTGGAAGATTCTTTTGACATGGTTCTCTCCAAGGCCCACTATGATTACGATTCCGACGACTCTACCTTGACGGTCACTTACCCGGTCTGCAAGGTGGGTGAACTTGGCAATCTGGTATGGAAAGAGGAAGATCCGGATTCTGTTTTCAAGTACAAGTCCTATTTGGATAAGACTACCGCCTTGCGTTTTGAAAAGGATATTACGGAACCCGCCCGCTTTGAGTTTGACGGTGGCAAGTTCCCCGTAGGATTTTGGCAAGTAGGCCCGGGCAAGAAGGGCGACAAGTTCCAGATGGGCATTCGCTACGAGAAGGGCGATGACATGGCGTCGGTAATACACTATTCCGGTGAATGCTATGCCCAGGATTTCAAGGCGAACCTGTTCGAGGAAAATCTCGCCATTGTCCAGACAGAAAAAGCCCTGATCGATTTCTACCTAAAGTTCCAGCCTGCGGACAAGCAGGTGGTAGAGGGTAAAGCCGATGAGGAAAATGTCCTCAAGAATATCCGTGCCGCCGACTGCGACCGCCTGACCATGTACGATGACCTGGTGTCCATCGAGGTGGATGAACTGAAAGAATCTTCTGGCGAGTTGACAGTCTCTTACGAAGGTGATGAATGCTCCTTGAACTTCGCCATCCGCTACGCCATTGACGAAGACGACTGCAATGCCGCTTATGATGAATTCAAGGCTGATAAGGATGCCGAAAAGTTCAACTTCGCCGATTACAACATGAAGGTGGAATACGACGAATACTGTGTCGCCCAGCTTGTGTTGAACCTGAAGAAGGATCAGGGAATATCCCTGAAAAAGTCCGCCTCCCTGAAGTCCGACAGCAGGGAATTCGCCAAGGGCATTGTTCGCCTGATTCTTGCCGGGCTGAAATAGTGACCGCATCGGCTAAATGCTTAGAGCCTTCTACGGCTTGCCGATGCTCTCGCAACCACGCCAGTTTAATAACTGGCGTTTGTTGCTCACGGTAACGACTGCTAACGCTATTTTTTTCGTGATTTCGCAAGTACTGCTATGCCGAAGATGGCGAGCAGTACGAAGGCGAGAGCGCTGACCTTTAGGCAGGCGTGGAAAGGTGCACTCCGGTATTCCATGCGGATGGTGGATTTTCCCTTGGGCACTTCTACGGCCCGCAAGTTCCCGAAGGCCTTATAGACCTTGGATTCCTTTCCGTTTACATAAGCCTTCCAGTAGGGGTGGTAATTTCCGGCCACCACCATGATAGCGGGCCTGTCGCTTTCGGCTTCGAATACCTGGGTGTCCATCTTGGGCTGTTCCACGAGGCGGGCGTACCCTTGGACGATACCGCCTTCTAGTGCTTGCTCAGGATTTTCGGACAGGATGGCCTTTTCCCTGTAGTAGAAAACGTTGGGGTCGTCTTGAGGTTCGGCCGGAACACTTGCAACTAAAGCCGCTGAGGAATCGGTAACGGTGCTGTCTGCGGCGGCGCTATCGGCACTTGCCACGGTAGAGTCTGCAACTGTGGAATCGGCTATTGGCTCAGTTAAGGTCCCTGAGCTTGCCGAAGGGCGAATGGCGGCTTTCTCCTGCAAGGTCTTGATGGCGTCTTCGTCGCTCATGACGGTGGCATCACCATAGAGGTAGGCCTCTCCCATGGCGGTGGGGATAGGCATGTAGGTCGTGCCCCGCTGGCTATCGAAGATGATAAAGCCGATATTCATCAGGTCCAGGAAGGGGTGGACCGCTTCGGGATTGTTGATGTTCAGGAGGAAGTTTGCGTTTTGCTGGCCACCACGGAAAGCCCTGTAGCTTGCCAGTTCGTTGTCGTGGAACCCGTCGGCGTTGCGCAGGTGGAACTGCGGGAAGGCGTTTGCTCCCAGCGCCTTGTTTCTGGAAAGGGAAAGCACGCGGGGTGTATTCAGACTGTCCGCCTTGTAGGGCGCCTTGATGGCGGCTACTACGGGGTTTTCCGGCTGGAGGTATTCCTTGGCTTCTACGTTCTGGATGAACGCCCCGTCAATAAAGAACAATTCCACGGCGGCCACGGCGGCAAGGAGCCCCGCTTTTTGGGCAATGCCCGCTTTCCACTTGAAGGTGAACAAGGTGGCGGTCACGATTACGAGCACCAGGATGAACCCGGGAATGATTTTCCCTGCGCTCATCTGCATGGCTATTTCGTTCAGGGGCTTGAAATAGGGGGCCGTTACCGCATCTTCCAGGAGTTTTTGCCCGCTCATGAGGAACAATCCGATCAAGGTGAAGCCGATTACGACGCAGGCCTGGATAGCGCGATGGGTGCCGGGGAGGCCGGCCTTGAAGCTATCGGTGAAGTTGGCTACAGAAAATTCCTTCCCCTGGTCGTCCAGGCTCATGACGCCGAGACATGCTACGGCATACACCAGGCAGGTGACAAGTCCGAATGGCCCGATAAAGAGTGTCCAGTTGTAGCGGGCGATGACAACGATGACCAGGAGCAGCACAAACATGACGGCGCCGTGGAACAGGGCGCGGCGATTCCTAGCGGCTTCGCTGGATTCGTCGGAAATGGCCTTGAGGACCGGGGCGGCCATCATCACAAGCAGCAGGGGCAACCAGAACAGCGCCATGCCGGGGGCGCGGAAATTCTTGACGCCTGGCAAAATATTGTACCAGAGCTTGAATAGCGGAGAATGTGCACCCATGCCGTAGCTCAGGGCAAGGACTGCTCCAAGCCCCCAGAACATGGCCCAGCGGCGCTTGCCGGGCAAGAACAGGCATAGGAATCCCAGCAGGGTGAGAAGTGCTCCTGCGTTGTTGTGGTCCAACTTGAATGGGTTGTGTCCCCAATAGAAAGGAGAACCGCCCGAGGACTGGTATTCCTGTACGGTAAATCCCACGAAAGAACTGCCTTCCAGTTTCCCGGCCTTGTCGTCGTATTCATAGACGTCCACCCCGATGAACCCGGGCAGGAGCATCTGGGCCAGTTCCTCTTGATGCAGGGACCAGCTTACGGCATGGCCCAGGTTGGTGTGGTCCCCTTCGCCACGGACGGACTGGGTGGTGGTGTACATGTAGGGAGGTACCACCTGGAAGCAGCTGATGGCAAGCCCGAAGGCGAGTCCCGCTGCCGCTAGGCCTATACGCTTGCCTTTGGTCTTGAAGGAATCGCAATGGAAAAAAGCTTCGTAGAGGGTATAGAATCCGGCGCCCCACAAGAACAGGTAGGTGAGCTGCAGATGGCTACCGAGAATCATCCAGGTAATAGAAAGGGCGAGAACAATCAGGTAGGGGAGGCTTCCGTCCCGCACGATCTTGCGGATGGCGAGCAGTGCAAGCGGTGCGATGGCGAACACCATCATCTTTCCGTCGTGTCCGCCGTAGATGTAGGTGAAATACTCCGGCGAGAAGGCGTAGAGCATGCCGAGAAGTGCTGCCCACCAGCGGTTCCCCGTCAGGTTCCAGGCCAAGAGCATGGCACTCATGAAGGCCACCCAGACGGTCAAGATAAACTTGAAGCCTACGGCTCGGGCGGGGTCCGTAATGAACTGCACCCAAACAAGGGGGTGATAGACGTCGGCGAAAAGGGCGTCGATGGTGGGGACGCCGCCCAGGCGGGAGTCGTCCCATTCCGTGACGACAGCGTTTTCGGCGCGGAGAATACGGCTGCCGATACCGTTCAGCTGGTCGCTGTTCAGCATCAGTGTGTCAGGATTGAAGGCGAATTCCCGAAAGACAATGAGAAGAATGCCCAAAAAAACTGCGGCAGTAACCGCAAAAAACAGAGGTTTCTTGTTTAGAAAGTTCATGTTGGACAATATAGCAAAGCGCTTGCGGGCGGAATGCACAAAAGGCCGGGCGCATGTCCCGGCTACACTTCAAAAAAATGCAGATGGCTAGTCCGCCGTGTTCTCGTCGAGGCGGGCGGTCCGCACGATGCCGTAGATCCCGAGGGCCGAAATCAGGCAGACGGCGACAATCACCAGAATTTTGAAAATCTTTCCCATGGGTCTCTCCTTTCGTTATTCTAAATCTACCTGTTTTTTTTCAAAAAAGCAATAGGCTAGATAATTTTTTTCCACGTATGCCCGAACCTCGAGCCTCGAGCCTCGCTACTCTTTGGTCAAAATCATGCAGATGACGGGGAGTTTCTTGTCTACCTGGTTTTCGCTGGGGATGATTTCGCTTTCGACAATCTTGCAGTTGAATTCCTTCACGAAAAATTCCAGCTGGGCGCGGTCAAAGCCAAGCCAGATGTGGCCGTGGGTTTCACGGAAGGATTCTTCTTTGTGCTGGGCCAGGTCCAGAAGGGCGAGTGTTCCGCCCGGTTTCAGAATACGGATGGCCTCCTTGAGGGCGAGGCGCGGGTCCTGGGCGTGGTGGAGCACCTGGCTCATGAGTACCAGGTCGGCGAAGTTGTCCGGGAGCCCGGTAGAGAGCATGTCCGCCACCTTCGGGGTGACGTTTGCGATGCCCTTTTTCTTGAGGATTCTCTGGAGCCCGCTGATGACCTTGGGGTCATAATCCAGGGAGAATACGTTCTGGCAGCGGTTCGCAAGCATCAGCGAGAGGTCGCCCCCTTCGCCGCAGCCGATATCTACCGCCTTTTCAAAGGGCACCATGAGCTTGCTGAACAGGCTGATTTGGGCCTTGAGGCTGCCGCCGGCCTGGTCCAGCTTGTGGATCTGGCCCTTGGTCTTGTCGGTGCGGTCTTGCAGCACCTGCTCGGCGCGGCATTGGATGATGTCCTTGTCTTGCAGGTCTTCGTAGGCCTCCCGGATGACCGAAAGGACACGGCTCGAAAGCAGGAGTTCTTCGCTGAGCCCGTAGTAGGCCTTGATGCCGTCGCGGCGGTCTTTCAGGAGCTTGCAGGCCGAAAGCTTGGAAAGGTGTCGGCTGGCGTTGCTCTGGTGGATATCCAGGATATCCTTGATTTCGTTGACGGTAAATTCGGCCTGGTCCAGGAGCATCAGGATTTTCAGGCGCATCTCGTCGGAAATGGCGTTGAACAGCTCGATGGAGGGTGTAATGGGCTCGCGGGTAATGTTCTTGCTCGGCATACCTCCAATATAATTTTTTAGTTTGGGGGTGTGAACGCTTTGCGGTGGAAAAAGTTTTTTTTGAGTCTGGTGGTCTTGCCCTTGATGGTGTGGGCGGCGGGAACGCCTGCGCCGGAAGTGGTCCACTACGATGTCTCCTGGTCCAAGGACATGCCGGTCACATTCTTGTCGGCGTTCACGGCCTTTTTCGGCAACTACCGCTACACCCAGATGGAAAAGCCTGAACCGGGGGATTACCGTTCGGTTTCGGAGCTTGCCCCCTGGGACAGGCCCCTGGCGGGGCGATACAGCGAGCCTGCCGACAAGGCGAGCAAGTGGGCAGCTGCTTTGGGGGTGGCGCCCTTGGCCCTTGCGGGGTATTCTTACGGGGTGGGAGACGCCTCTGGCCAGGATGCCGCCGGTTTTATCCTGATGTTTGCCCAGGCGCTTGCCCTCCAGTCGGGCATAAACCTGATGGTCCGTTCTATGGAATTCTGGCCCAGGCCCTATGTCTATGCCAAGGACGGTTACGGCTCCAACCGCAAGTCGGTGGAACGGGCCGAAAAGGCGGATGCCGAGGCCTACGGGAGTTTTTATAGCGGGCACGCTTCGGCTGCCTTTACGGTGGCGGTGTTTACCGGGGAGTGGTTCAGCGAAATGTACCCCCACTCGCCCTTCAGGGGCGTGGTGTGGGCAGGGGCGCTATCGGCAGCGGCCCTGGAAGGAGTTTTGCGGATAGCGGCGGGCAAGCACTACCTGACGGATGTGGTGGTGGGGGCCCTGGTGGGTACGGGCGTGAGTCTTGCGGTAATCGAAATCCATAAAAAACGGGACGAAAGGTTCTCCCTTTGGGTGTACCCTGGGGCGGCAGGCCTTACAATCCGCATATAACATTTTATTGTAAGTTTCGTTTTTTAATTTGGGATATATATTTGTAGGTGGAATTGAGGTTGTTTATGATGAGAATTTGGGTTCGCCTTTCCGTTTTAGTGGCTTTTTCTGTTGCTTTTGCCTGTGCCACTTCGGTCAAGGACAGCCGCGATGGACACACCTACAAGATGATGCCCTCCGGAAAGCTAAACTGGTTTACGAGCAATGTTTCTTTAGACGGCAAGCCCGATTTTAAGGACCGGGCGAAGGTCAGTTTCTACAAGAAGGAATCCTGGTCCGGGCTTTGCCCCGCAGGGACTCATCTCCCGGATTTGAAGGAATGGAACGACCTTGCCGAAGACAAGTTCATGGGGCCTCGTAAAAAACAGAATGCCAAGGCTTTTGCAGGAAATACCCGTGGCTATTACGACATGTCCAAGAAGAACCCGAAGGTCCAGGGGAAAGATGCGGCCTACTTCGCCATAGCGGGGGATGCCGGAAAGTTGGGCATACAGGCGCTGATGCTGGACCTGAAACGCGGGAGTTTCCAGAAGGTGAACCTGCCCAAGGAATCCGTGGTGGCCGTGCGTTGTGTAACAGAACGGGACCTGCTTGCCGAAAAGAACATCTCCAAAGACGACATGCTCATGACGGATACCCGCGATGAAAGACAGTACAAGGTGAAAATCGTGGGCGACAAGATCTGGATGGTGCAGAATATCCGCTACGGACTGACGGATGCCAAGAGCCAGTGCCTGCTAGAAGATATGGAACTGTGCAAGAAATACGGACGGTTCTATACCCACAGCGAAGCCAAGAAGGCCTGCCCCAAGGGCTGGCATTTGCCCGACGACGGCGAGTGGCGGGATTTCCAGAAGGAACGCTCCCAGTGGGACTGGAACAGTATGGGTGTGGGCGGCTGCAAGGATTGGGACCAGTATTGCGACGGGACCAATACCGGCCACTACTGGTCTGCAACCTCTATTAAGCGCAATACGGGCCGTTCCTGGGAATTTAGGCGCGAGGCCCGGAGCATCAACCGCACCGACGAGGGTGTCCGCAAGGGACTGTACGTGCGCTGCGTTGCGGACATGCGGTAGGTTGTAGCGTAGAAACGAAAAAGCCGTGCCAACAGGGGCGCGGCTTTTGATGTTTTTGGCGCGAAAGGTTACCTATATTGTGCGCTCCAGCGGCGCTTGAAGCGGGGCTCGTCCAGGACTTTTGCCCAGATGAATCCCTTGCGCACATCGGCGATGTCCCTTGTGGATACGGCAGGCTTGCGGAGCATTTGGGCGGTTTCGCTATCGCCAGTGGAGTCCGCATAACCTTCGCCTGTAAACGCAGCGGCAGATTCCCGGGCGGACTTGGCCCGTTCTTCCAGGGCGTTCAGTTTCTGCTGGCGTTCCACGAGCTTTTGCTGCTCTGCAAGGCGCGCCTCTTCTGCCTGGGCTTCTTGCCGTGCGCGTTCCTCTTCGGCCCGCTGCTCGCGAATTAGCAGGCTTTCCAGTTCATCTACGTCATGGACCAGTACATCGTATTGACCGTCCATTTCGCGACCGATGATGCGGTGCTCCTGAAGCCATTGCAGTATCTTTTCTTCGTCTTTAAATACAATGTCTGTGTCATATTGGAAGATTTCCTTGATGAATTCGGCGTCTATGCAATCCTCTTCTATGATGATTTCGGCAATATCTTTGATGTTAAACTCTTTTGCCTGTCTGATTTTTTCTCGAAGTGCAAGCCGTTTATCAGAACTTGATTTCTCCACAGGCGGTGTAGGGGGCTCGATGTTCCCCTGGGTCGCCTGCCTCTGGGCGTCTTCGAACTGCCGGATCAAATCCTGCAAGGAACGCGGGGGGCGCTGCTCCTGCGTTTCGTCTTGGGACTCGTAGCTGTCGTCATCTTCCGGCTGGTACTGGGGAGGCTGCTGTTGCCGCTTGTTTCTGCTGGCCGCAACCTTCTTGATGACGACATCCAGAAGCCAGATGCCTATGAGGATGAGTAGTCCTTCCATAATAGTTATCAGTTGTCAGTTATGAGTGCTGAGTTTTTTGTTAAAAGAAAGCATCATTTTTCTGATTTCGGTGATGTTCTTGCTTAGTGATTTCCATGTCTCCTCGGTTATATATTTTAAATCTTTGGCCAAAATGAGCTGGTATTCTACTTCAGATGATGAGCCTATTGCCATTTGGATGAAATGTGCAAAATCTTTATTTGTTCGCCTTCCACAACCTTCTGCAATGTTTGTCGGAATGGACGATGCCGCTCGTCTTATTTGCGTGGTCAGGGTGAACAACTCGCTTTTAGGAAAGTCATTTTCGGTGATTTTGTAAATGGACAAAACCAGCGAGTGACTTTCTTTCCAAATTTCAAGAGATTGAAAATCCTGCACATTTACCTCATGACTCAAAACTCACAACTCATAACTCATGACTACTTGGCGGCTTCGCCGCCAGTCCCTATTTCCTTCCTCATCTGGGTGTCGGCTTCGATGTTCTTCAGGTTGTAGTAGTCCATTACGCCCAGCTTGCCATCGCGGAGTGCGGTTGCCATGGCCATGGGGATCTGGGCTTCGGCCTCCACCAGCTTCGCCTTCATTTCCATGACCTTGGCCTTCATTTCCTGTTCGGCGGCGTATGCCATGGCACGGCGTTCTTCGGCTTTGGCCTGGGCAATCTTCTTGTCTGCCTCGGCACGGTCGGTTTCCAGGATGGCTCCGATGTTCTGGCCCACGTCCACGTCGGCGATGTCGATGGAGAGAATTTCGAAAGCGGTTCCGGCGTCAAGACCGGAGGCCAGCACCTTCTTGGAAATCATGTTCGGGTTTTCCAGCACTTCCTTGTGGCTTATCGCAGAACCGATGGAAGACACGATGCCTTCGCCGACGCGGGCGATAACCGTCTCTTCGCCGGCGCCACCCACCAGCTTCTGGATGCTGGCGCGCACGGTAATACGGGTAATGGCATGCAGCTGGATACCGTCGAGAGCCACTGCAGAGACTTTCGGGGTGGTAATCACCTTCGGGTTCACGGACATCTGCACGGCTTCGAGCACGTTACGGCCGGCGAGGTCGATGGCGGCGGCTTCCTTGAAGTCCAGCTTGATGTTAGCCTTGTTGGCGGCAATGAGGGCCTGGATCACCCGGAGCACGTTACCGCGGCTAAGGTAGTGGGCTTCCAGCAGGTTCGTATCGACGGGGAGGCCCGCCTTGCAGCTGAGGATTCGGGCTTCCACAATCACCTGGGGAGGCACTTTACGGAGCCGCATACCGATAAGCTGGAAAATGCTCACGTTGGCCTTGGAAAACAATGCCTGGAGCCAGAGGCTGAAGAACTTGCCGATAAAGGCGAGCAAGATGATAACGGCAATGGCCGCGATGATGATTCCGATGATTAAGAGAGTTTCCATGGTTTTTCTCCGGTATTTTATTTCAAAATTTAATTCAGTATATCGAATGCCGAAATCTTAATTGTCCAGCACCACCCAAATATGCCCTTCTTGCACGGATTCCACCTTTACTTTTGTGCCGGCCTCAATGATTTCGCCGTGGGTCTGAACGTCAAAGAGCTTGGTGCTGCCATCGGGCATGGTAAAACTGGCCTGACCTACGGGGCGTAAGAACGTCTTGGCTTCGCCAATGGCACCTACGGCAATTTCCTGCACGGCCTCGGTGGGGGAGGCGGCGGTTTCCAGGTCCGTCTTGAGCATGGGAGTCCAGCCTTCGGGCAAGAGCGGTATCAGGTACTTGCTGGCGGCGATGGGGAACACCAGCGCAATAGCCGCACAGGCTAGCATATAGAACAGCCCGAACAGCCAGGGGGTGGCGTCGAAGGTGGTCTCTACGGTTTCGGGGACGAACTCCGGAATTTCCTCCGGCGAAAAGCTCAGTGCCAGGGCCAGAATCATGCAGATGATGCCGCCTACGCCAAAGAGGAACGTTCCCGGCATCACGAAAATTTCTACCAGGAACAGCACCACGCCGGCTACAAGAAGTATGGCCGGAATGTAGCCGTCCAGTTGCGGCGCGAACTGCCCCAGGAACACAATGCCGATAAGGATAAGTCCGATGATTCCGAAAAGCCCGAAACCGGGGGTCTTGAATTCGATGTAAAGGGCGCCGAACCCGAGAATCAGGAGGATTCCCGCAATGGCCGCAATGGCCGAGGCGATGTCTTCGCCGAGAGTGGTTTCTACTTCGCTACGGCTTTCGATGGCAAGGCTCGTCTCGAATTCGTTACGGTCCTTGAATGTCCCCTTGGAAAATCCCAGTTCCAGGGCTTCCTGGTCGGTCATGGTCAAGAGCTCGCCCTCTTTTACGAGAATCTTGGGAGCACCCCAGAAGGCCTTGTTTGTACTATCCAGCACGGCGTACTTCTGCCCTTCGATAATGAGGGTGGTATCCCGTTCCGTCTTTTTGCCCTTGTCCAGCTTGGCGGTGAGCTCGAGCACTTCCAGTTCGGGCGTCACGAAGGCGGAACTCAAGAGTTCCGGGTAGCCGTTGCGCTGGGCCAGGTTCCTGAATTTTGCCCGCAGGGGCGACTGGATTTTTTCGCCTACGATTTGCGGTGTGCCGTCGCCGCCCTGCACAATGGGCGCACAGTCCCCGATGGTGGTGGCTTCAAGCATGTAAAGTTTCTTGCAGGCGAGAGCAATGAGGCTTCCTGCGCTGATGGCCTTCTTTTTCACCAGGGCGATGGTTTCGGGACCCTTGACTGCCATGATGGTGTCCACCAGGTCGAAGGCGGCATCCAGGCGGCCTCCGAAGGTGTTGATTTCAAAGACGATGTAGTCCGGCTTTTCCTTGAGGGCATCGTCGATGGCCCTGGCGCAGAAGTCGTACATGGATGGCTCCACGTCCCCTTCCAGCTTGATCCATACGGCGTGTTTCTTCTTGAGTTCCTGGATGTCTGGAACTTTGGCCCTGTCGGTGTCAAGAACCACAGTGTCTGTGGAGCTGGTCTTGGCGGAATCGGTAGCCACTGCGGTGGTATCTGCCGCTGCTAGGGAGACGAACAGCAGGATTGCTGAAATAAGACTAAAAAACTTGCTCATACTTCCAATATACCAAGTTTTTCGCTAGAAACAACCAAAATGGCAGAAAAATACCGAAAAATGGCTGTGTGTTTTCTTGAAGATTATTCCAAGTTGGAGCAAAGAACCCGTTTTTTTATGAGTAAACTAATGATTTTAAAGGTATCTTCTATATAAAGCTTGCTCGGCGGTAGCGAGATGAAACAGTTCCAGTTTGATTACCACAGTATCACGTCCCTGACTCGGGATCTCGAAAAGGTTCGCCTTTGGTACAAGTCAAAGAGCTGTTCTAATGTTGTTTTCCAGATATATTCCGATTCCCTGGACCGGGGGCAGATGGAACTGGTCAGCAATGTCATCACAAGGACCATCCCCCACGCCATCTGTATGGGTTGTTCCACCAACGGAAACATCGTAGAAGGGCGGCTTTCCTCTGCTACCATATCCATTGTCTGTACCATTTTGGAAAAGCCCTCTACGAAGGTCAAACTGTTGCAGTACACCCTGAATGGCGAAACAGCGCTGGACGTGGTGGAAAATATCAAGCGGGAAGTCCGGGAAAACCCCTGGGTCAAGGGGGTGGAACTGCAACTGACTATTCGCGGCATGTCCCTGTCGCCTCTTTGCGATGCACTGCACGATGTAGATGAATCGATAGCCATTTTTGGGGGAGGTGCCTTTAACCCGGACCTGTCCAAGAACGATGCCTGCGTCTTTTCGAATGTAGGGGGGTATTCGGAACGGGGAATCCTTGTCCTTTTGATAGGAGGCGAAGACTTACATATCTACACCACGCATATCGCTGGCTGGAAACCCCTCGGCAGGGAGTTCCTGGTAACAAAGGCTCAAAATGCCCTCCTGTTTGAACTGGACAGCAAGCCCGCTTACGAAATTTATTACCGCTATTTGAAAATCTTGAATGACGAACATTTTTTCGCCAATACGCTGGAATTCCCATTCTTTTACAAGCACAACGGCATAGATATTCTCCGGGCCCCTGTCCATTGCAACGAAGACGGCACTCTGGTCATGACCTCGGACATTGACGAGAATGTCAAGGCCCGCCTTGCCTATGGCGACCCCTGGACAATCCTGGACTGTATTCGTAAGGACGGAAAAAAAATAGGGGAGTTCAAGCCCGATATCATCAAGGTCTTTTCCTGTGCGGCCCGTCGTTCTTTTTGGGGAAAAGAAGAAATCAGTAACGAGACCCTTCCGTTCCAGAGTATCGCCCCTACATCGGGCTTTTACACCGCCGGCGAATTTTTGAGGACTAACGGTTTTGTAAACCAGCACAACGTGACGCTGGTGATTGCCGCCATGCGTGAAGGCGATGGCGACGATAGTCACAAGTTTGATATGGCAGAAGATTCGTTCTCGGGCCAGGTTTCCATGATTAACCGCCTTGCCACCTTTATCGATGCGGCCACTCAGGAACTGGCGCAGGCAAATGCGAAGCTGTCCCTGATGGCCATTACGGACCCCCTTTCGCACCTGTTCAACCGTGGTGAAATCCAGCGCTGTATCAAGGAATGCATAGCGGAGAAAACGCCTGCGTGCCTTGTGATGATGGATATTGACGAATTCAAGAAGATTAACGATACCTACGGTCACAAGGAAGGGGACAACGTCATTATCGGCATCTCCAACGTCTTGAAAAAGACGGTGGATGAAACGGGGCTTTCGGGAATAGACTCGTCGGATTACAGGGTGATGGAAGACGACGATGATTTTGATGAAACCAGCCGTGGATTGCGGGAATCGATTTTAACGGTGAAATCACCCATTGGTCGCTGGGGCGGCGAAGAATTTATGGTGCTTTTGCGCGAGACGCCTGTTGAAAAGGCCCTTGATTTTGCGGAAAAAGTTCGCAAGGCCTTCAATGAAATGGAATTTGAAAAGGCGGGTCGCCGTAGCGTAAGCGTTGGCGTGGTGGAAATCCAGAAGGGCGAATCTGCCGACTCGGCCTATGTCCGTGTGGACCAGGCCCTTTACAAGGCCAAGGAAAATGGACGAAACCAGGTGTTTTACGCACAAGGAGGCGAAAGATGAACGATGGTATAAAAACGCGGATAGATTCCCTGTTCGACGCCTTCTCCGTGCTGGCCAATGGAGCCTACACCTATGTGACCCATATCGAATCGGGGATAACCAGGTGGTCCAAGGATGCCGTTGATTATTTCGGCTTGCCTTCTGAATACATGAAGGACGCGCTCCTTGTTTGGATGAGGAATATACATCCGGAAGACTTGCCTGCATTCAAGGAAAGCGTGAAAAATGTCTATGACCGGAATGCGGGTAACCATCATGAGCAGTATCGTATCAAGACCAAGAACGGTCGCTACATCGTGTGTACCTGCCGGGGAGTGCTCGTTAGGGACGAGAACGGGACTCCCGAATTCTTTAGCGGAACAATCAGGAATAATGATGCCCTGAGCTATTTCGACGATGTGTCCAATTCCCGGAGCCTTTACGGCTTTATGGACGATTTGCGTTCTTCGACCTGGAAGGGCGAGAAAATCCAGATTATGATGCTGGGGCTTTTGGATTTTTCGCACCTGAATGAAATTTACGGCTACACCTTCGGGAACCGGGTGCTGCAGGAATTCGCCAAGATGATCAAGGTGGAAGCTTTTGATATGGGAGAGTGGTACCGCATGGACGGCACCAAGTTTGCCATCGTGTGCAAGAACGCCACCTCCGAAGACCTCAAGAATCTTTACAAGCGAATACAGTATAATTGCATTCACGACCTGATAGTGGACGGCCAGCATGTGGTGCTTTCTTTTGTGGCGGGCGCCATCAACCTGGAACGGTTTGACGTGTCTGTAGAAACGGTTTATTCGTGTCTCCGTTTCGCCTATTATGAGTCCAAGATTAACCATCTGGCCGAACTCTATGTGCTTAAGAACAGCGTCAGCGAAGACAAACGTTTTGCCATTGAGCGCCTGAACGTTATCCGCAATAGTATCGTGAACAACTGCGAGGGATTTTTCCTCTGTTACCAGCCTATCGTAGATGCAGAAACCGAGATGATTACCGGAGCGGAATCCCTGATCCGCTGGAAAAATGACGAATATGGAATCGTGTCTCCGCTAGAATTCGTGGAGGTGCTGGAGCGTGACAATCTTTTCCCGGAACTTGGCCGGTGGATTTTGCGCACGGCATTAAAAGATGCGAAGAAATTCCTCAGGCGTTATCCGGGATTCGTGGTGAACGTGAACCTGTCCTATACCCAGCTGGAAAATCGTGATTTTGTAGAAGACGTGCTGGCCATTCTCAAGGAGACGGGGTATCCGCCCCAGAACCTCTGCCTTGAAATTACGGAGCGCTGCCGTATGCTAGACATTTCGCTCTTGAAGGAGATATTTACGGCCCTTCGGGAGCATGGCGTCAAGGTGGCTCTGGACGATTTCGGCACGGGGTTCAGTTCCCTCGGAATCTTGCGGGAACTGCCCGTATCTACGGTGAAGATTGATCGGAGCTTTGTCATAAACATAGAGAAGGATTCTTCGGACCAGAACACGGTGCGGTTCATTTCGGAGCTGGCCAATTCCTTCTCCTCGTCGGTGACGGCAGAAGGTATCGAGACTGCCGAAATGCGGGATTACTTGCTCCTTTTCAAGATCAAGAACTTGCAGGGGTATTACTATTCCAAGCCGCTTCCGGTGAAGGATTTTATGGAAAAGTATATCGAGGCTTAATGCTTTTTCTCTTCGCCTGTTGAATAAAGGGAGTAGGTCGGCATTGAAATAGTCAAGCCGACATAGGCTCCGTTGGAATTTTGATAGGTGTTGGTCCATTTTCGGTGGGCGATGCTAACCCAGCCGATATCCAGGTTCATGACGTCCCCAAGCGAGATATAGCCGCCCAGCATGAGGGTGGGTCTATCCGGGTGGAAAAAGAAATGCCCCCTGGCGCCAAATTCGACGTCTCTTCCGAATGCCATTTCTGCCATGGCCACCGGGGCAAAGTAAAAATCGAGCAGCTTGTATTCCGGCTCAGACTCGTTGCTGTAGGCATCCTTTTCTCGGGTTCTTTCTGATACTAGCCATGAAAGTGCTACGCCGGTACCAATTCCGATAACTCCAGCTCTGCCGTAGTAACGCAACTTGACCGTCATGGGCCAGGTGAACATTTCGGTGGAGTCTGGATTGATGGTTCCTTCAAATTCTTGTTTTAGTTCCTGAGAGGCGCTCAAGAAACTCATGACAAAACCGGTATTGAACTGAAAATAAAAGCCATAGTCCCGCACTTTGGGCCCTTCGTTAATATTGGTATTCTGGTCGGATGTGTAGTCTGAGGCCGGCTCGTTTTCTTCATAGCTGTAATTGTAGGTTTGAACCTTGGTTGGCTTTTTGTATTTGCCCCAGACGATATGTCCTTCGAGCCCCTTCCTGATTTTTCGGTCGGAATAAATCTGTTTGCCGATGTATCGCTCCGAAGGCAACTCTAGGTACATGGTAGAATTGCTGTGGGGCGTCTGGAGCAAAAGGGTTCCCAATTTTACGTCTTCGTCTACGCTGTATATGAACAGCTCCTTGCCGTTCAGCGTGTATGTGGCAGAAAATCCCTTCTTTAGATATATGTCGAAGTCTTTTTTATTTGACGTGAGCTTGAATTCCAGGTATTCTCCCTCTGAGTTGCTTTTCATTTTATCTATGAACAGGGGGGCAAGCTGGTTCCTGTCATTGTTGCGGAACAAGACCTCTTGGCAGGCTTCGTACCACAATGACACCTGCTGGTTCCAGGCTCCGGACTTCTGAGGGTCCTTATCGACTTCAAAGTAATAAGCGACTTCTACGCCATCGGAGAGAGGCTCCGGCGAAGCCTGGCCCTCCATTTTTAGCCATTGCTCCGGGCTCCAACCGTGCAATGGCATGGCCTTGTAGCAAGTTTCTATGGCTTCTCGCTTGTCCTTGATGCTGGCGACAAGCCTTGTCCCGCTAAGGCGGATTTCTCCGGTAAGTTCCTGGTAATGGTTTTCGAATTCGGGGAGAGTTACCCTGTAAAAAGAATCGCAGTCGCTGTCCAGTTCTTCGGATAGGGAAATCTCGCTACAGCGGTCGTTCATTTCCTGGATTTCTTGGGCCTCGCTCCACAGGTCAGTGAGCTTTTGGCGTGTTCCGTAATCCAAATCATCTCGGTCCCTGTAAGTTTGCAACTGCTTTAATTTTGACTGGATTTCTTCTTTTGAAATGGTCGAAAGAAGAATGGAAGGTTCTGCCATCGAAAAGATTGGGAGGCAGAGAACGACGGTCCCCATAAACTGGAAAATCTTTTGGCTTATCCATTTCATGGGCAAACCTCAAGAGTTTCGATACAGCTGCCCAGGTCCATCTTTTTCAGGGCGTTGGTCTGGGCTTCGTCCTTTGTCCTGCCGGCTCCAGTTCCGCTCCATTTGCATTCCCTGGTTCCCGCCGAAAGGGAAAGGCTGACCTTGTAGCTGGTGATGTTCTTCAGAGTGCGTTCGGAAGTAGACTTGATACGGACGGTGACTGTTTGGGCGCTCCTGTCTTGCACCACCTGGCCGAAATGTTTTGAAATCTGGTCGGCTACGGCGGTGCAAGCCGACGGCCCTTGGTTGCAAGTGAGATTTAGCGGACATACAGGAGAAGAAATCTGGTAGGGAACCTTGGTTGCCATAAGGCCCGCGAGGTTGCGCTGGTTTGCAGAAATGGCCGGTTGGATAAGGACTTCGCCGGAACCGCGGGTCAGGTTGCTTGCCGGAATTTGGAAGGTGGCTGCACCTTGGGCGTCGGTAGCGGCATTTGCAAGGGCTTTTCCGCCGTTTTCGATAAGGAGCGGAAAATTGGGGATTGGCCCCTTGGGACCCGCTACGGTTACGGTTAGGAGAAAGCTCGATTTCGGGCCGAGTTCTTGCGGGTTGCCCACCTTCGAAACGGAAATCTGGAGCTGCCGTAGGGCTAGCGTCAGTGCCTGCTGTATGGCGGCGGATTCCGTCTTGAGCCGCATGGAGTTGTCCAGAGGAGTGTATAAGGACATTTCCTCCAGGATGGGCTCCTGGGATTTTACGATTCCTGGGATTGTGGCGAGCAGCCTGTCCGTTTCGACAAAACGCTGTTCTGCAAGGGCCTGCCTTGCTTTGGTTTCCGTTTCGTTGATTGTGCGCTGGAGGGTTTCAAGCTTGAACCTGTATTTGGAAACGAGCTCGTCCAGGTCCAGGGTGGCGGTGGCTCCGAAACGCTTGCCGTTCTTGGGTAGAACCTGAATGCGGATGCCGTTTAGAAGCAAGTCTGACCTGGAAAAATTCTGGGTCTTGATTTTCTTTTCGACTTCGGAGTTGCCGTTGTCGGGGGTTGTTTCGCTGTGGGTTACGCTTGTGGAGGCGTCAATATGTACAGAAATCTGTTTGGCAACCCCCGCACGAGCCGCCTCCGTAGCCGCCTCCTGGGATTCTTCGGAATAGCCGGTCCAGGAAATAACCCTGGCCGAAACGGCTACGGCAAAAACGAAGAAAATGAGGAGGACTTTCGGAAACATGGGGAATGCCGGATTAGTTCAGTTCCAGAATGATAAGCTTGTTGACGATGCTGTTCTTCTTTGCCTGGGCAGAAGAGGAAACGGCGCTTTTGACGGCCGAATAGACGGCGTAGGCGTCCGGATAAACTTCGGGGTCTGCATAGACGATGATATCTATGGTCCTTTCGGTTGCGTTATTGACTCGAACCGACTTGAATGCGCTTCTCAGGGAAGATATGCTCAGGTCTTGCAGGTCTTCCAGTCCCGAACCCTGGAACCGTTCGCCAATCCGGAGGACCACCTTATACTGGACGCCTTTCTTGGCGTCTTCGTTCCAGTAAGAGAGGATTGTCTTTTCTAGGGCGGGGAGCGCCTTTTTGGCGGCAGAAATTACCAGGTAACGCTGTTTGTCCTTGCTGTTCCCGTGGTTCTGGACCATACCGGTCTTGGAGCCGAGCTGCCTGGCTGTGGAGGTTTCATAGGCGGAAAGTTCGACGTTCACCATGTCGTTCTTGATGGAGCCGGAGAACTTAATATAGACGTCGGCGCCGAGGGCAAGCCCTGCAATGTAGGACATGTCGTCGCCATTGCCAGAAATATCGCCCTGCATCTGGATTAGGTTGGACAGGTCTTCGGAACCTTCCAGGGAACGCACCTCGTAGCCCTTTTCGGTAAGGTACTCGTTAATACCTTCCATGACGGCCTTGGCAAAGGGATTGTTGGAAACGACCTCCATGGGGGAGGACCCTTTACCCGAGGCGGCGGGTAGTGCCATCAGTATGGGGCGAGAAACTCCGGGGTAAGCGGCGGTAAGGGCCGAGGTTACAGACGGGGTGCTTGCCGCAGGGCTGGTTTCGGAGTCTAGCGCGCTGTATCCAGCCCGTGCCCTGGCGCGTTCCTCGTCGTGGGATGGGGGCGCAGAGGCGCAACCGGCCATGCCTAAAAGGGCCGCGGCAAAAATTATGTAGCGACAAAGTGGTTTCATTGTTCTTCCTTGCCTCTAATATAAGTTTTCTACGGACGAATTAAGCAAAAAAAAGGATTTCTACTGGATTTCTATACCTGTATCGCGTTCAATGACTGTCTCGCAGGCGGCCTTAAAGGTTTCGGGGGTGGCGATGATGGTTAGGCACTGTTTTTTTGTACGAGTCACACCCGTATAAAGAATCTGGCGATTCAATAACGGATGTCCCTTTCGCGTAGGCAGGAACATCATGATGTTAGGGTAGCCGGATCCCTGGGATTTGTGGATGGTAATCGCGAAGGAAGGGTCTAGGCAATCTTCTGGGAAATAGGAGAGCGGGTAGAATACAAACTGGGATTTTTTCTTGAGCATCAAGAAAAGCTGGTCGTGCCTCGCGGACTGCACCACGATTCCCGTGTCGCCGTTGTACAGTTCAAATTCGCTCTGGTTGCGATTAAATATCAGGATTTGTCCCACGAACCTGGGGGCCACAGCCTGGGTAAGCGTTTCCGAGACGATTTGGTTCAATGTTTCAACGCCCCGGTTTCCTCGCCGTTCTGCCGATAGGATGCGTGACCGATTGGCCAATTCCCATAACTGGTTCCGGATTTCAAGTTGCTCGGGAGGAATGCAATCTGCAGCGATGTCCGGGTTTACGGACTGGGCAAGTTCCATAAGCGGTGAGTAGAATTTTTTTGTCCACTTGCAGACAAGGCTTTCGACTGCCCGGAGTTCCTCTCTGCGGGAGAGGGCTTTTCCCTGATTCAGGTCAAGCATGTAGATGCTGTCGGCTTGTTCCCAATAGCGCATGTGTGGTTCAAATGAAGATGCTTCGAACGGGACTATTTCGCCCCGCTTGATTTTTCCGGCGAGTATGCCTATTTTAGAATCATCGCCGAAACGATTGGAACGGGTGAGCTTGACCACGAAATTGCGGTTGAATTCCAGGATGTTTCCAAGTACCGCGCCTGCATCGACGGAGGGTAGCTGGTTCGGGTCTCCAAGGATGAACAGCTTGAAGTTCCCGCTGGGGGGGAGAGCCTGGAGGAAGGCGGCAAAGAGCGAGATGTCAATCATGCTGGCTTCGTCAATGATGTAGATGGCCTGCTCAGGAAGCGGATTGCCAGAATTGAATGTGAATCCGCCCTTTGCAATACTGTATTTCAAGAGCCTATGGAGTGTACTGCTCGAAGCCTTTGTCAATTTTTCTAAAATGCGGGGGTGTTCCTTCTTTTTTGAATCCGAAATTTCGCGCAGGGTATCTTCCATGCTTTCGGCGAGACGGTCCGCTGCCTTGCCGCTGGGGGCCGCCATGTACAAATCCCAGTTTAGGTAATTGGTGTCACATTCAAAGAGTTTCCACAGCAAAAAACCGATAACGGTTGTCTTTCCTGTGCCGGGACCGCCCGTAATAATCAGATTCTGCTTTGCGCCTCGGGTGATAACTTCAATTTGACGGTCGTCAAAAACAATAGGGGAACCTTCGCGCAAAAGATTCTGTACAAATTGTTTTGTCTGTTTTACATCGTTGTTGTCTAGTGTATTTTCCTTAAAGAATCCCGACTTGAAGATGTTTTCGATATGGCCCTTGTCTTCAAGGTGCTTGGCCGAAATGAGATAACAGCCGTCGGTCGTTTGCTGAATGCATAGGGGAGTTGATTCCTTTCCAACAATTTGCGCATAGTTCCCCGAAAGAAAGTCCTTCACGCCATTCCTGATGACTGACGAAAAGATTTCCGCCGCCGCGTAAGGTTCCTGCCGCTTGATGCCTTTCAACGTATCCCGGCTTTCTGCTTGCACAACGAGACCATCCCATTTTTGTTTCCACTTGGCGAAAAGGCGTTCGGAATCGAGGGGGATACGGGTGTTGCCGTCTTCCAACAGGGAGAGGTAGATGTATAGTACTTTCTGCGCGTCGCCCGAAAGGTTCGGCCTTTGCTGCAGGTTGCAGAGCAGATTGTGCATTTTTTCGGCGATAGGGGAAATTCCGCGCATTTCGCGGAGCAAGGAGTAAAACTCAGCTGTAGTTTCGCAGATGTTCGTATTTTCCATTATGCAGTCTCCTTTGCACTGCGCCCCATGAGTGCGGCTATGTTGCGGTAGCTCCTTTCGAGATCGGCGTAGCATTTCCACGTTTGACAATAAATGCCGTTGCTGGTATTTGCATGGGTGCCTCGGGCCAGGGCGTAGTAGATTCCGCCAAAATGCCGCTCGTAAATATCTTCTTCACTCATGTTGCCGTAGAAATGCCTGAGCCATTTTATGAGCAGGTAGCTATAGAGGACCCGTTGCACAGAATACTCGTCCGTTATTTTTTGAGAGAGGGCGTCCTTGTCGCTGTAGTCGGCGTCGTCCATTACGTCCGATTTCCAGTCTAGAATGGAGTAATAGTCTTCATCATCATCGCCCTTCCGAACGAACATCAGGTCGATAAATCCCTTGCAGAGCGTATTCATCCAGTTGGATTTACTCGAATCGTGGGCGTCTAAATGGAATCCCATTTCGGCCCGACGATTGCTTGCGGGCAAAGTCTTGAGTCGGAAAGTCTTTCCGGTCGCCTCGCTTCCGTGAATTTCGGGAAGTTCCGCATTCATTGTATTCCAGATAAAACCGGCTGTGAGGCTGCTCCATTCGGGATGTTCCTGGATATGGATGGAATTTCCCAGATAGATTCGGATTATCAGGTTGCGAAGTTCTTCATCGTTGCGGGCGGCATCTTCGTCGGGCAAGTTGCCAACACGTTCAAAATCCAGGTTTTCAAAAACCTTATGTAATGCATCGCCCAAGTTGGCTCCGCGGGGATAGTTCGGAAGGCTAGAAATGGGCGCCGTCCTGTCGTAGTTGTTGCAAGGGATCACCAGCGAAGAGGCTTCGTCAATTACGATGCTCGCATTTTCGCGAGAAAGAGGAGCAACTCCGGCATCTTGGTCATCACGGCCCGAGACAACGGCGTCTTCGCGGTTTGTCCGGTTTCCGTCAATCGAAATATCGTCAAACTCGTTACGAGCAGTATCGGACTTGCTTTCGAGCAGTCGTTTTTTAGATGCAAGACTGGAATAGGAATACTGGTAGATGCAGGCTCCGTTTACGCTGCGCTGCAGGACTTCGAAATTGGGCAGTTCGCTTGTATCGTTTTTTGCATCTTTTGCATTGTGCAATATCTGGGCGACGATATTCTTTAAATCAGGGACACTTGTTTGGGCATAGGGGTCGTCTTGTTGCTCGCGGGCGTATTTTGTTTCAGAAAGATTTGCAAGAGCACGGGCCAAAAATGCAAAAGGCTTGTTTGGGTTGATTTTCCAGTCCCCATCGCCTGCATCTTCGTGCCAGATTTTGTACCGCGGTACAATCATCAGGGACTCTGCGCGCGTATAGGCGACATAGATAAGGCGTCTCCATTCGTCGTGGTTTTCGTCTAGACTGATTCTACGGGAAACATCGGCGTCAAAACCGAAGAATTTCTTTCCTTCGAAGCTGAACGAATATGGGGCGCGTTCAGGTTTGAAATTGTCGCCCCGGAGTCCGCCCGTAATAATCGCGATAGGGAATGCGAGCCCTTTTGACGCATAAATTGTCATAAGGCTTACCGCATCAAAATCGCTGCCTTTCGCTACAAGGTTGCCATCGGTATCATCCACGTCTTCGGAAGCATTCGCAAGTCCCTGCAGGTGCTTTATGGTTTCTTCAAGGGAAACGTGGTTGTTGTATAGAAAATCGAAAATGTAGGTCCCGATTTGCTTGATTTTTGCCAGCTGCTGCAAGGTCGCAGGCGTACTCAGATACTTGTCTATTTCGGTTTCCTGGTAAATGCTTTCTTGAAGTTCTGCCCAGCGGGACTTTGAAACCAGATGCCGCCAAGACATAAACAGTTTCATGATTCGGCTGGTCGGGTAAGTGAACGATTCGTCTTCGACGCGTTCCAGAGGTACCCTGAAAAAGTCCGTGATGAGAGCCTCGTTCAAGAATTTCCGATTCCAGCTGGAAAAATCGGGCGCATTAAGGGCTTTCAGGAACGAAATCCAGTTGGCGCATTCCCTGCCGCTGAACAGGTTCGTGTCCTTGTAACGGGCATACGGTATTCCCACCTGCGCAAGCGCGCTTTCCATGGCTGTCATTTCGCTCCGGGTACGGGAAAGAATGGCGAAATCCGAAAAGCGAACATTCCGCATTTTCTTCTTGTCCTTGTCGAAGACCTGCAATGCCGTTTTTGCGCTGTCTATAGCGCTAGGAGCGCAACACTCCACAATCTTTCTCACGGCAAAGTCGGCAAATTCGAATTCGTCGTTAATCCTTGAAATCCAGAAGGGCTTGGCCGGTTTGCCGTTCAGAGTAGGAGACTTTTTCTTGCGCTCTGCTGGGGGAACTTCCGATTTAGAAAAGTCACCCTTGTCTAAAAAGTCTTCTTTGAACAGTTCATTGCAGGCTTCGATAATTTCATCGCTGGAACGGTTGTTTGTCGAAAGTCGTCGCCCGTTTTCTCTGCCGATTTCGGAGATGGCCTTACGATACACGCCGACATCGGCTCCCTGGAACGAAAAAATAGACTGCTTGGGGTCTCCCACTACCACAATGTTGTTGTCGGGGGCGTCCAGGAAAATGGTCTTGAAGATATCCCATTGCAACTGGTTTGTGTCCTGAAACTCGTCAATGATGGCGTAGCGGTAGGTTTCCCGTAGTTTTTGCAACAGCTCGCCGTTTCCTCTCACTATGGAATCGTGGACTCCATTAATCATATCACTGAAAGACTGCGACTTGCTTTCTCGTTTGCCCTTCTGCCACAGTTCAACAAGTTCGTTCACATGGTCGCAAATGAACTGGTGATAATTGCTGAGTTTCTTTTTTTGCAGGTCTTTTTTCTGAATGTCAAAGAAAAAATCTATGGCATTGTTCAATTCATTGGTATTCCAAATGCGGCGCCAATTCTTGTCAAATTTTTTTCCGCTAAATAGCTTATCCGTGCCGTCGTATGATTTAAGTGCTTCGATGAAGTCAGAAAGCTTTACGGTGTTCTTCTTGTTCTTGAATTCTCTCTCGGCGGTAGCATCCTTATTTTCAAGCAACGTATCCCATGCGTCTTTCGCTTCTGGATACCATGTGAGAATTCCGTCAAGGGTGCTGTAATCGGGTTCAAATTGGTTTGTCCCGTGATTTTGCAGCATGAATCCGGCTGCATTCACGAAATTCTTGACGAAAGTATCCATCTTGAACTTGGGGGTGTTCAGGATTTCCTTAAAAGAAGATTCGAATGACCATCTGTCGCGTATAAGCCGCTGGATTAAGGTCTCGATACTGTCGTCCGAAACGACGTCAAGGTTGAACGAGGATCCGGCCTCATACGCAAAATCATGGAGTACTTTCTGGCAAAAAGAATGAATGGTGAATATCGGTGCCGTGTGAATGTTCTGAAGTGCCTCGCGGTAACAATCATGGTTTTCTTCGGCGAGACATTCTTCCATTTTCTGTCGGATACGGTCTCGGAGTTCTCCTGTTGCCTTGTCGGTATAGGTAACAATTAGAATCTTGGAAAGCGGAATTCCGGGTGTGCCCTTTTCACCACGAACCAGTTTCGCTACCAACTGCTGTATGGTGTAGGTCTTTCCGGTACCTGCCGAAGCATCGATATACAGGTTGTTTCCAAAATGAAAATCGTCAATATTAAAAAGTTTAATCTGGGTCATCGACTACTCCTGCGATATCTTTACCGGGTTCCCACAAGCCGGGTGTCAAATCCATAAGATCCTGGCATTCTTTTTTCCAGAGGTCCATAAAATACCTGTCGGAGAATCCGCTGACTTTCTTGATGTCGAAGTATTTCTTGCCCGCAAAGTATTTCCAGGGGGAATGGTTTTCGTCGCCAAAGGCATTGATGTAATCGTCATAGGATTCGATTTTGTTTTCTAACACCATGTCGATGGGAAGGACCTTGCTGTAACGCTCCCATACACCATTTGTATTCATCTGGACGCTAAACATTTTATGGTAAATCTGTTCAAGTAACTGCTCGGCTGTAGCGGGCGAAAGATCTATGCGTTTTGCCTGCCATGTTGTTTTTGAATAAACGTCTGCAAATATCTCGGGAACAGGTTGTTCTTTGCGTCCCGCTTCACGGATAAGGGCGAGGGCCTGGATGTAGCCCGCTAAAAAATGATACTGATGGATATTGGCACCTGCGGTATCAATCAAATGTATTTGGTGTGCATTTTGCGCCATAAGCGGGATGCTTCCGAGAAGCGTCCAGCCCTTCATTTTGAGTTCTACGGACCGCCTGCCGTACTGGAATGCCGGTTTCGGGTAATTACATTCTATAAGGTATGCGAGATTGTTGATTTCGTCGCGAATTTCGCCCCAAGAGCGTTCACCGAAAGTTCCTTTGGGCAGGAGTCCTTTGGAGATGGCGTAGTTGCGTATGTTTTCTTCGGTTTTCAAGTAATCGTTTTCGAAAACTCCCAACTTTTGCGCCAGGAGCATACGTCGAATGATGGTTTCCTGCAGATGGTCGATATGGATTGGCTCGAACTCCGTTTTTTCGGGATCCTCCTTTTCGTCTTCGATATGCATCATCTGGGCGACGCGGAATTCAAAGGGGTCCTTGAGGAATTCCTTGAACTGGTAGATGCTCGCCTGTTCGGGGAGCCGCGGGTCTTCGCCGTCGGCTTCGCTAGGCGTGAAATTCGCGACGGTGGTGCTGTCGCCAAATTCCAGTTGAGCCTTCTTGTTACGGATTTCACGACGGGTGTACAGGTCTTTCCATGGCCGTGTTTCGTCAAGAGGTATGTTTTCGTCGGGCCAAAGTTCCTTGAGAACAGATTTCTCTTTTATGCCGGACGCCTTGACCGCATTTCTCAAGAAGTTGCGAATGTCGTTCACGATAGACGAAGGGTAGAAGTCTTCGTCTTTTTGCAGGTCCTTGTTGACGTAACTGATAAAGAACCCTTCTGCGGCACTCATGAGTTGGCAGAGGAATGCGTAACGGTTTCGGCTTACGACCGTGTCGTCTCCTGGCCAGGGGCGGCAGGATTTGCGCAGGTCAAGCGTGTTTGTGTTGCGTACACCGGGGAAGTTTGCCGCATCGGCCCCCATGAAGAAGAGGTATTTTGTGGGGATAATCCGGTTGGGGGCGAATTTCATGAAGGTCAGCCCGTTGATAAACAGGTTTCCGCAACTGTATTCCGAACCTCGCGCAGCCATTAGCAAAGTCTGTGAAATACACTTGAACGAAACGGTCTTGCTGCCGGCATGATATTGACACTCAAGATTTTCACGGGCGGCAGATACCGAACGGTAGATGACGCTTTCTCCCATCAGTTCGTTGGATGGGTTTCCCATGCAAAGCCACGAATCCAGGAATTGATACAGGTTGGGAAGTTCGTCGTACGGGACTCCCGCCGTTCCCTGGTTGCACCATTTTTCCAGCGAATCGATAGCATCGACGAACCGATAAAGGGAATTGCTGTCGGTACTGCTGATGTCGCTGTAGGGGGAAATTTCTCCATCGTCGGTGGCGACACTTCCGTAACTGAATCGGGAAAGCAAAAGCCGCCGTGTCGCCGTAATCCAGGATTCCTCGTGCCGACTTTCACCGTTGTCTTCCACGATGCGGTCGCGGTAGATGTTCATGTTGGTGGCCCAGGATTCCCAGGCTGCAATCTCGTCGCCATGAATTTTTCGAACATTCTGCACCACGGGATTGCGCACCAGAGCGAAAAAGTCGGGCCTTGAAAGCCCGCCCTTTTCACGGATGAAAAAAAGGATGCCGAGTGCATTTGCCGTAAGGGAGTCGCGGGCGGCAGAGTCCACGATATTGAAGGGGACGTGAAATCCGTTGCGGGTCTGGTCGAAAACCTGGAAAATGGCTGTACGGTAATCGTCAATATTAGGTGACACGACAAGGATGTCTGCAATCGTCGCCTTTGGATTTCCTTCGGAATCCTTTTCAGAAAGCAGTTTGCAGATGCGTGAATGGAGCATTTCCACCTCGCGGATTTTCGAGGGGGCTGTCGTCACGCTGAAGGATTCGTCTTTCGCAAAGGGAATTCTGGCAAGGATACCCGCATTTTCGTTGAAAACGTTTTTGCGGTTCGCTATCATCCATTGCACGTTGTGGAGCAGTGTGTCGCAGGACGTTTCCCTATCCCGATCAACGATGGAATTGCTGTCGAACATGAAATTGTAATCGGTAGCGAGGCTCCACAGCTTGATGTTGTCGCGACCCGCCTTGCCCCAATCGCGCAGAAGCTCGTTTTCGTCTGCATCTACCGTTTCGCTTTCATCGTCGGGACTGGTGGCAAGTTTCGGGAGCGCGAGTTTCATACTCTCAAGCGGTTTGCGGGTCCCGCTGCAGTCTTCCCAGAATGCCATACACGGGTTTTGGATATACGCATAGACCTGGTTGCCTTTCGCGAATTCCTGCAAGATGACGCGGTAAAACTGTCCCATGCCCGAAAGCCCGAAAATAAAGACAGGAAGTCCGCTTTCGTAGTGGAATTTTACACTGCCGTCTTCCCCTTTGCAGGCCTTGTACAGGTAGGGGAGGGTGAGATAAGTGATTTCTCTTCCATTTTTTTCGGCGTATTTGTCGAATACCCGGGTTAGAAGGGACTTGTTGCCATCGCCGGCATGGAAAAGGGACGAATACAACTTACGCTGCCAGGATTCGTTTGCCGCGGCCGTCTTGTCGCGGGTAATGAAGAAATCCTTCAAGGAGCCTTGTTCCCAACAGTCGAGAATCCCCTTTGCGCTTTCGTTGGTTTCGGAATCGGCAATGAACCCGCTAGGACGGCTCGTCTCGTATTCCAGGAACAGTCCCGCCATCACGTTTGCAAAATCAAAAAGTCTGTTTTCGTCTAATTCGCCGTCGTTTTCGAGATAGGACTTGACGCTTTCGCCCAATAGTTCATAATTGCGTTTCCCGTCCGATTCCTGCTGTAGGTAAGAGATGATGACGTTCGCGAGCATGTCGGAACTTAATTTCTTTTTAGAGTCGTCTTTTCCCACCAAAATGTTGAACAAAAAGCGGTCAATGGTGCTCTTGTTCAGGTTCGCAAGCACGCCCTTCTTTTTCACCCAACGCAGGCGGAACCATTGCTCCAGTTTCGGGTCCGGGAAAATGACTACGGGGGCTTTGAATGGATTTTTCCAGACAGATGAAATCTCTTCGATCATCTCGTCGGCGAGATGTTCCAGATTCAGGGCGAATTTCAAATGTAGCATATTCAGAATCTAAAAAAGATTTATGGTGCTCTTTCCTACATATCGTAAAAAAACGCCAAAATGTCAAAGTAGGCATGATGGCGTTTCTCCAAACGGTAGGATGTTAGAACTTTATTCGTATCACGATGGCGTTCTCAAAGTAATCGGGATTGCCGCCGATACGCCAGAGGGAAGATTCGTACCCGTAAAGATTGGGACGTGCCTTGCGGAGGATGGCTGCTCCGTTTGCCCGCAGGTAGCCCGCTTTGGCTTTGCTGCGGAAACCCTTGATGACCGCTGTCAAATCCTCGATGCTTACGCTGATGGCGTTGTGGTCGTGGGGGTTGTAGGGCTCGGCCTGTACTTTGGTCTTGAGCGAGGCAAAGACATCCTGGTATTTTTGTCCGACGGCATCGGGGGCGCTGGCGAAATGGAATCCGGCTGCGCTGTTGGAAAGGTCCTTGAACTTGTCGATTCCCGCAAGCCAGGGGTGGTTGGACGCTCCCACGATTCCCATGGTAAAATCGAAATGGCGGTCCGCGTTTTCGCTGAAATAGCGGATGAACATGGCTTCGGCTGATTCTTTTTCGGAATCGGGTTTCAGGGTGTCGCGGGCGGCAGCAAAGAGGATGGCCGCGGCGTCAGTCTCGCCTGTCGATATGGGGGCATTGTTGGCGTAAATGCGTTGGAAGTTGCTTTCGCCACGAAAACCGCCATAGACAAATGCAAACAGGGCCTCTGCCGCCACGGGCTTCAAGATGTGCAGCAAAATCGGGGTGAAATTTGCGAATACCATGGAACGGCGGTGCAGGAGTTCTGCCGCCAGAAGGCCGTCCTTTTCCTGTACGGCAAGAAGCAGCGCCCCCACGTGCAACAAAAAGGAATACTGGTTGGCGTCCAGGTTCTCTATGCTTGCGGGCAGGAAAACCGAAATTTCCGCCTGCAGGTTTGTGGGCAGGAAGGTGTACCACGAAGGCGTGAAGTAGGCGCTGCCTTCCACATTTTGCATCTGGGAAAGTTCTGCGGTCTGCGGTGTGGCCGTGCCTGCGTAGTCTAGGATGCCGGTTTCGCTACGGGAGAAGGCATGGACGGTTGCAGTTTTGGCCGTTTCGACCTTGACGTAGAAGATTTCTTTAGCCATGTTGGCCTCCTTGTTGAAGGTTGTACTGCAAATATACTTTCATTTTTGTGTCATAAAATGACATATTTCGAAATTCTGAAATTTATTTTCCGTTTAGATGTTTTCTATGAAGTTTTTTACCAGGGAACTTTTTTCCGGGTGAAATGGCTGTTTTGGGTTGTCCAGCAGAATCACGCTCCCATCTTTTTTTCTATCTTTCGCGCCATGACTATTGAAGACTGGCGCGCCCGCATAGACGCCCTGAACGGGGAACTGATCACCCTCTTGAACAAGAGGGCGTCTTTTGCCCATGAAATCGGGAAGGTCAAGAAGCAGGCGGGGATGCCGGTCCTGGACGAGGGCCGCGAAGCCCGTGTCCTGAATGCGGTGGGGGAACTTGCCCAGAAAAGCGGCGGCCCCCTGACCGAAGAGTCGGTGAAGCGCATTTTCCAGGTGATCATGGAAGAGACCCGCAAGGTGGAGGATTGATGAAACGATTCACTCTGGTGGGTTTCGGCCTTTTGGCCAGTTCCATTGCGGCTGCGGTCAAGCAGGCCAAGTTTCCGGCCATTATCCGTGCAGTAAGTTCCGCCGCCACCCTCAAACGGGCCCGGGAACTGGAGCTTGCCAACGAGTTTTTTGAATACGATGCGGTGGAGGAGTGGTCCAAGGACAGCGACCTGATTTTGCTGTGTGGTCCCATCCTCCATATTCTGAAGACCATGGAGGCCTTGAAGAACGTCTCCTGGGCTAAAGGTGCCGATGCCTCGCGGCAGGTGCTGGTGTCCGACATCGGCAGCACCAAGGTGGAAATCTGCAAGGCGGGTTCAAAACTGCCGTCCCCCTTCCGTTTCGTGGGGAGCCACCCCATGGCGGGTTCCGAAAAGCGGACCTGCGAGCACAACGACCCCGCCATTTTCGAGAACGCCTACTGGTTCGTTTGCCCTCCCGAGGGCATGCCCGAAAGCACTTACGAGCCCCTGCTTAGCCTGGTGAAGTTCTTGGGAGCTACCGCCGTGGTGTTCCCGCCGGAGCATCACGACGCCACTATGGCCTGGGTCTCCCACATGCCCCAGATGCTCAGCTCGACGCTGGCGGGGAACCTGCCGGAGCGCCTGCTTTCTCACAACTATCAGCATTACGCGGGCAGGGCCTTCCGGGACATGACCCGCATAGCCGCCTCCGGCTGGGGAATGTGGCACGACATTGCCGTCACCAACAGGAACGAGACCGTCCGGGCCCTGGAAGAGGTCCGTGCGGGCCTGGACCGCACCATTGAGGCCATGAACGCCCTGAAGGTGGTGGACGGCTCGGCACCTTCCTTACCTGCGGCTGGTGATGTGTCGCGGCCTGCTGTCGATGATAAACCTGCCGACGACAACTCTGCCGCCCTGGAAAAGATTTTCAAGGCCGGAAACGACGGCCGTGCAAGCCTGTTTGCCCCGGGCCGTAACGCCGCCTCCGCATTCTTCGAGATTACGGTCCAGCTGAAGGACAAACCCGGTGCGCTGCTCAGCGTGCTGGAACCGCTGGCGCAAGAAGGTATCAACGTCCGTGACGTGGAACTCATGAAGGTCCGGGAAAACGTGGCGGGCACGCTCCTGCTCGCCTTCAAGACCGAAGACGAGGCAGCCCGCGCCCTCAAGCTTTTGAAGTACCTGGATTACGAGGTGAAGGAACGGTAATGGACTTCTTTTTGAACCCCGACCGCGAACGGACAAACCTGACCCTGGTCATGGCGCTGCTGGTCAACGGCCGCACCGTGCTGGAAGATTTCTCCTGGTCGGCGGAAGGACGCGGCTTTGCCAAGGTCCTGGAAGAATTCGGGCTTTCCTATTCCCAGCAGGGGCATGCCCTGGTGCTTACCGGCAAGGGATTCCAGTATCCCGTCCCGTCGCTACTTCCCATCGATTTCGGGGAGCGGGACTGTGTGCTTCTGTGGACTCTCGCAAGCCGCGACACGGAGCAAGTCTTTACCTTCGCCGCCGAAGAGGGCGAGGCGGGCGTTGCCGCCGTGGCCCTTGCCAAGGAACGGCTCCAGTCCTATTTCAAGATTCATGTAGAATCCGACGAACCCTGCTGTTTCAAGTTCCGCTTCGATACCGCCGAGCCCGCCCTCAAGAAGGATTCCCTGGGGAGCGTTCCCTACATTATGCGGGCGAGGCTTTTGATCCGGGCCCTTGTCCGTGGGGAATTCTTGAGTTTTGAAGAAAAGACCGTGGTCCGCGACCAGTGGACCCGCATGCTCCAGTATTTCGGTGTGCCCCTCCGTTACGAGGGCCGCGGCGTGGAACAGCTCAGCGAATTTGAACGCCGCCTGCTCATGGCCCAGGGCAAGAAAGTGGAACGCACCCAGTTCACCGAAATGTCCGAGACCAAGGTAATTACGGGCCGCGACTACTACGTGCCCGGCGACTTTACCGAGGCCTGCGCGCTGGTCTTGCTCTCTACCATCGGGGCGGTGCCCAAGGGCAACCGCATTCTCATCAAGAACGTGGAACTGAACACCAGCAGGGTGGGGGCCATCAACTGCCTCAAGCGCATGGGTGCAAACATCGAGATTGTGACCCGCCGCGAAAAGTACGGCGACGTGTTCGGCGACCTGGAAGTTTTCCCTGTGGATGCGGGCAAGCGCCTGCAGGGCCGCCGTTTTGGCGAAGATACCGTGGCCACCTCCATCGAGGAATTCCCTCTGCTGGCCGTGGCGGCCTGCTTTGCCGAAGGCGAAACCATTTTGCGGCTGCCCAAGGAACAGCGCAAGCAGTGGCGCCCAGTGAACGAGGCCCTGGCCGAAAACCTGCGCAAGACCGGCGTGGAGGTGGGCGTCTATGACGATGGCCTGGTGGTCCGCGGTCTCGAGAACATCACGGCGGTTCCGGAATTCGACGGCGGCAAGAATCCCCAGGTAGGCCTTGCCCTGAACGTGCTGGCCCTCGCTCTCGGCTGCGACGAGCCCGTAGGCCACACCGAAGTGGTGGAGGAACATTTCCCGGGAATCCTCAAGAAACTTTCAGACGCCATGGTGGACGAAAACGTGGGAGAACCCGGAACGGTCCCCGATGGGGTAGAGGCGCAAAAAGGGTAGGGGGAGAGCATGAAAAAGTTTTTCGAGAAAATTGGTATCGTCGGTTTCAAGGACAAGAGCGCCGATCTGGTGTCCGCCCTGGAACAGATTTCGGCTTGGGCCGAAAGCCACCCGAAGGTCTGCTTCTACGCCCTGGATTCCCTGAAGGGCCTGGTGAAAAAGCCTATCCGCGTAGTGAAGGAATCGGGACTTTCGAACATGGATCTGCTCTTGGCCATCGGCGGCGACGGCACGGTGCTTTCGGCGGCCCACATCGCCCTCGGGCACGGCATTCCCATTTTGGGAGTGAACGCGGGCCGCGTGGGTTTTTTGGCGGAGTCCCGCGTGGAGGGCCTCTCCAAGACTCTCGACGATTTGCTTGCGGGGGAGTTCTCTACCCGTGAACGCATGATGATCGATGCCGCCGTTTATAACGGACGCAAGTGCCTGTGCAAGCAGACGGTGCTGAACGAGGTCCATATTCGGGCCCACGCACCAGACCGCATGGTGAACGTGAACGTGGTCTATAACGGCACGAACCTGACGGAATACTGGGCGGACTCCCTTTTGATTTCGACCCCTACGGGTTCTACGGCCTACAACCTGGCGGCAGGCGGGCCCATTATCCACCCGGCGACCCCTGCGGTGGTGCTTACCCCGGTGGCGCCCAGTAGCCTTTCGGTGCGGCCCCTGGTGCTGTCCCTCACCTCCAAGAAACTCCAGATCGCCTCGGCGGTGGACCGCCCCCTGGACCTGGTGTTCGACGGGCGTTTCACCTACCAGATGAACCCCGGACAGCATGTGGTTCTGGCCGAGAGCAAGGCGGTGACCACCTTTATCCGCATGCGCCATACCGGCTTTGTGGGGGCCCTCCGCGAAAAGCTGGGCTGGACCGGCAAACCCAAGCTGGCTTAGTTTGTCTTAAAAAGCCTCGTTGATGGTGATGCCGCCTGTAAGGTAGCGGTGCACGATGCTGTTGATGAGCGTTTGGTAGCTTGTGCCGAGACGTGCCGCCTTCGCCTTCATGCCCACGATATCGGCGTCTTTCATCCGGATGGTGATGTTGTGGGCGGAACCGCGGATTTCGGCCCTGATGCGTTCGAGTTCCTCGACAGGGACGGGCTGGGTATCGCCACGCTCGATGGCTTCCATGATTTCCCGTTCTTCTTCGTCCATCGGGTCAAATTCTGAGTTCGCCATTTTCATACCTCCGCTGATAAACTCTACTCTTGAATGCGGTCTTGAGAAAAAATGTTCCGTCCGATTCTATGACAAAGGGAGCGCAGTGTGCGTAGCCGTTAACAAGCACAATGAACATTTTTTGTTCTGGATGCCCGTCCTGGTTGGCGACGTCGTCCATGTCAAATCGATCGGCAAGTATCTCTTGTCGGACCATCTCCATGATAACGCCGTGCTTTTTGAACACTGCCTTCGCCTTTTCCTCGTCGTATCGAACTTTTACGCTTTCAATATACATATTTTATATTCAAAAGTCAATATATTTTTGTAGATTCCCGTCACCAAAAGACCAAATCTACGAACGAAAAACGCAAAAAGCGATTTTTCCCTCAATTTGGCAAACAGTAGTTAACAGAATCGTGCATTATGCAACAATTGTTTGCAAAGTGTTCCGGGGCGACGCCCTGGCTTATTTCAGCAGTTTGTTCTCTCCGATGGATTCCAGTACGGTCATTTGAGAAATCGCAATTTGGTTCAGCTTTTGCAATCGTTCTGGCTGCGGCAAGCCTTCCTTAATCAGGACGGAATTCAATGATTCCATGTTCGAAAGGCATATAAGTTGGTTTACTGTCGCGTAATCGCGGACATTTCCCAGCAAATCGACGTGTGCATCGCGCCATTCCTTAGCGGTAAATCCGAATAAGGCAACATTTAGAACATCAGCTTCGTTTGCATAAACCATGCTCATTTGCTGTTTTGTAAGTGTTGCCGGAATCAGGTTCTGTTTGATTGCATCCGTATGGATACGGTAATTGATTTTAGAAAGTTCCCGCCGCACGGACCAGCCTATTTTTGCCTGCTCCGCTTCTTTGAGTCGCTGGTATTCGCGAATGAGGTAATACTTAAATTTTGGACTTAGCCAAGAACCAAATTCAAAGGCTATGTCCCTATGGGCGTATGTTCCTCCATAACGACCGGCACTCGAAATAAGCCCAATTGCGTTTGTCCGCTCAATCCACTGCTTGGCGGAAAGAACGTAACCATTGCTACCGGCATTGAATCTAATGTTACTGAATTCCGTAACATTAAAATCGGGGTTATTAACTTGCTCCCATATCCCCAAGAATTCGACCGCGTAGCGCGTACTAAGCCAATGTGAAATGACCAGACCCGTTGATTCGGCATTCTTGTGCTTTGCCATGTCTGTCAAGCTGATATAATCGTCGTGGTTCCTTTGCATAAAGGAGATACTGTTATTGTCAAAGACAATCTTCTTCATCGACCCCTCCCTGCGGACAAGCGAAAAACCGCAGTGTCTGAAACTTTGAGCACTAGAACATTTGTTCACTATCAAATATAATCTTTCTAGGTGTGGCTGTCAAGATTTTTTTGAAAAAAAACGAATTTTTCCCTCGAACAGGGGCAGGGGTCGTCTTTTGCCGTTCCAATAATCTATATTACGGTTGACATAGCTCTGCACTTTGCGGTGTAGGGCGCAAGTTTAACGATGAGTTAGCTTTTATTCTCGTTATCGAAATCTGGTAAATTTTGAATTCTGCGGGAGTAAGGCGAACACTCACGTCCAGCAATGGGCGTGGGTCGTTTGTTCTTATTGCAGAATGGGTTTACCAGAACCTCGATAACGATAAGTACATTCGGCACCACGCTTTTTTGTTGTTTGTACAAGCATAGGAGCTAGAAGGAGTCCTTGTGAGTCAGTTCGACGTGTATAAAGTCAAGACAGAAAATGCAGATTGGCGGGGAATCTGTTCCTTGAACGGAATCGACTTTGATTCTTTTTGGACCAAGCAGGAATTTACCTCGCTAGTCAAATTGTTGAAACCTGGTGAATCGGTTCTTGGTTTTACTGCCGGAATGGTGCGGGTTACGGTATCGGGAAAGACAACTTTGTTAGGGAAAGACTCTTGGCTTGTTGCCCTGACCGATATGAGACTTCTTTTGGTAACGACAACGCCGCTGAAAGGAACGGTCAAAAGCAAAAGTATCGATATAAAGAAAGTGTCGGGAATGGTTGCCTCGCAGAACAGGGCCTTGGGCCAATTGGTGATTGTGTCAAATGGTGGAATAGTCACTATTGAAAATGCCATGGTGAATACGGTCAAGAGCATAGAAAGCCTATTCAACAAAATAAAGGACATCGTCAAACCGCCTGAAACGACAAATCAGAAAGAAATAGTCCCTAATACAGAAACTCTTAATTCGCAGGAACGGGCGGTTCAAGAGCCCAGGCAAATGAAAGTGCAGGCGAGAAAAGAACCTGTAGCGAATCCTTTTTCCGACGAATTGGATGAATACGAAGAAAAGGCCGAATCAGATGTAAATTCAGTGGTTGCCGTTTTGGTGGCTTTTTTCTTTGGAGGTGTTGGAGTCCACGATTTTGTTTGGGGACGTGCTATTTTTGGAATAGAAAAAATCGCTTTTTCTATTGCTGCGTGGCGGTCTGCTGCTAACGGGCATGAAATCATTTCGGCTTTGTTAGTCTTAGGGCTGACAGTTTGGGTTTTTATTGACATATTACGAATGCTGAATGGAAAGTATTTTAAAGGACGGACTTGCTCACGGATACCTCAAATTTTTCGTATAGTAACCTTTGTTATGTGTGGTATTGGGATATTGTTTAGTGTAGGGTCGCTTCTTTCGGAAATTAGTGATAATTCAAAAAAAGATTATGGTGGGCATGTTTACCATGATGACATAGTTGTGGCATATAATCAGAATGCGGCTCAGGCTAAGGTGAGATATGAAAATAGACGTTTCAGTATCATAGGACAGGTCGGCTCTGTAGAGAAAAATGTTTGGGGTGATTATTTGATAAAACTGGAATCAGGCGGCCTTGGATACGCAAACCCTACGAACAAGGTTAAGGAAATGGATCTCTACTTTTCAAGTAGGCAGTCAAAAGAAATTTTGCGATTGCAAAAGGGGAACCGTTTTGCTGCGAGTTGTATCGGTCGTGGCTTGACTTTTGGAACATATACGGCAGAAAAATGTATTTTGAAACATGTTGTTCAGTATAAATAGATGAATTACTTGATGCAATATATCGCCTTTTTGCTCGGTGCCTTCGCGTTATTTGCGTTTTCTGCTTGCTCCGAATATCCCGAGATGGAAAATGACATTTTGGCTTATCATGTATTCAATGAAGGACAACTGGATGAAGCGAATGACGACAGTTCCTACGTGGACTTGGTCGCTCGTTCCTTTGGGATTAGCCCCAAAGAAGTTCGCAAAGTTCAGAAGTATATCGTAAAAAAGGGGACGGAGACAAACTTGCGCTTTGCTTACGAGGCGATGCTACATGCCAAGGTCGTGGAATTACTTGATAGGACTGGAAATGGCGCTAGAAAAGATTATGTGGTGAATGTACTTGCTCCGTACTTGAATTCCCTGACAAAAAATGAACCTTATAAATCGGGAATTGATCGGGAAATATTTGAAAATGATTTGATTTGCCTGTTTGGAAAATTTTTTGGAAGTCCACATGTGCTTAGGGACTTTGTTGATGATTTGCACCGTTACAACAATGGAGGTGTTTCCAGTACGGATAATCTCAATGCCCTAAATAAGGTTCTTGTGGAATACAATCTTTTTGTGGTGCTGAATCAGCGGAGCAACCTGAATGTATTAAAGGTTGATGATGTTATTTTGCCTCCATCTGAATACAAATGGAAAAGTATTTCTGTACTGAACCTGAAACGGATTATGCCGGGATTGCTGCCTCCTCTGCAAGGTTTTTACACGGCGGGAGAAAATCGTGTTGTCGTAATAGACGATATGGTAAAAACGAATGTTGAAGAAATTGCCGCCGAGATAGAACAAGGCAAGTTCTTTTCAAAGTACGAAGACAGGCGATTTGATAAATTCTGGCATTCCATAGGGTTGAATCTGAATGTGGGAAAGGCCAGTAAAATATATAAGACCTTGATGAAAAAAGATTTCGCAGGACATACGAAAACATATATCAAGACGGCGCTTTCTATGGAAGTCGCTATTCACGAGGCGAAACATCTTGTGGACCAGATTGAACATCCTGAATTGACATTGAATTTGGATGCGGAGTTCTCTGCACATGTAACATCGGCGATATTCAATCCAGCTCCACGGGCTGCCTTGCTTTCCGCAATACGTCGTATGGAAAATTATGCCATGTACCATCGGCTTTCACGCATGAACGAGGTAGCGCGTAAACTATGGGAAATGGCCATGCGTTCTGCTGGGGAAGAAATCTATACAGAGGATTCCCTAAGGCGTGATTTAATCCACTTGTACAATGACTACCGAACTATACGAGAAAATGCTTTTTTTGAACCTTTGGGCGATTTTAATGAAAAAATTGTGAGAAAAATCGCAGAACATTATGGTGTTGCAAACCCCGGTGATTCTATTGATTTAAGTTCTCCAAACGAGTCCATGGTTAAGGCTCCTTCAAAACTCTTTGCCCCCTTACAAATCCCGTCTCAACAAATCACGAATAGGTATATGCCAGAAATCCAGGTTAAGGGTGATGCTGATTCTAACCGTAACTCCAAGAAGTTTGACAATGCCTATTATGGAGGAGTCAAGTCTATCGAGAGTGGAAATTCACCAGGAATAGTCATTCGCGAAAGTGATTCTAAGAAAATTGTGGTTCAGGACGCTCCTATTTCGTTTTGAATAATATATATTAACGAACAACGTAGCCCAGAATCGCAAGTCGAAAGGGCTAGAAGGTGTTTTTATGCGAAAGGCGTTATTTGCAATCCTCGGAATGGCGGCAATGTTTGCCGCCTGCTCCCAGACGGTGTCGGCGTCTTCTAACGATGACGAAGAAAAAGCTTCTGCCACGGACAGTTCGGATAGCAAGGGGGCTGACGACGGCTCGTCGGGTTCGGGTAGTTCAGAAGACGTGCTGGACAAGGACTGCGTTGGGGAACCGGGCAAGCCCTGGGACGGCACCACGGCAAAGGAATTCGCCTGCGGTTCTGGAACTAAACTGAGTCCCTATATCATCTTGACTGCCGAGCAGCTGGCAAAACTTGCCTTTATCGTCGGGGCAAACGAGAAGGAACACGAGGGTAAGTATTACAAGCTGGCCGCCGACATCAAGTTGAACGATGGCAAGGTCATCGATGACAAGGGCGCCTTGGTCGCAGATTCTAGCAAGCTCCACAAGTGGACGCCCATAGGTAATTCCAGCGTCGCCTTTACGGGAAATTTTGACGGCAACGGGCATACGGTCAGTGGTATGTTCATCAATACCACGAGTTCCCATAACGGGTTGTTCGGGAACAGCAGTGGAACGGTGCAGAACGTGACGGTGGCGGATTCCTGGGTGACGGGAGGGAAGCAGACTGGAGGTATCGTCGGTTATAATGTTGGCACGGTTCAAAAAGTGACTAATTACGGCAGTGTATCTGGCGTTGAAGATTGTGTTGGTGGAGTTGTCGGTAATTCTAATCAAAAAAACTATAGAGATAACTCAATCTTGAAGGATCTTTTGAATGAGGGAGTAGTTTCGGGTAAAAATAATGTTGGTGGAATAGCTGGTTGTGCCGTATATGTCACCGCAGACTCGCTGAAAAATACTGCCTCAATTGATGGATTCGGTTATGTTGGCGGTATATTTGGAGGAATTGGAAGTTCATCAAAAAATGAGGTTAGATATTTAAGTAATACGGGAAAAATAAATGGCTCTCATTTTGTAGGAGGTATTTCAGGGAGTTGTGGAGGTAATCCCTACATTAATAACCATAGCAATACTTCATCTTATAGTTGTTTAAAAAGTGGTTTTCAATGTGGAACTTTGAGCAAATCTCAAAATGAAGGGCTTGTAACGGGTCTCTATTATGTGGGTGGAATTTTAGGAATGGCTTGTTCTGGAACAATCTCGTCATTAGGTAATGTTGCAAATATTGAAGGAGAATATGGGGTTGCAGGAGTTGTCGGATCTGTCGCTTACATTAAATCAAGTGTTTTATACAATAGAAGCGATGTCTACGGAAAAACTTATGTTGGAGGCGTTTTTAGTTACAACAAAGAAGGCGTAACCAATTCTGCCTATTCCACCGGCAAAGTCGATGGCGATTCCCTTGTAGGCTTGATGATAGGCTACAATTACAATACCACCATGGCGGATTACTATTACCTGAAACAAGGCGACCAGGAACCCTTCGGCCAGAACAACGGCGGGGGCGTGGCAACTCCCAAGACCGAGACCGAAATGAAATCTGCCGACTTTGCCAAGCTCCTCGGCGACGACTTTGTCTATGACAGCGGCCTGAACGACGGCTATCCCGTCCTTGCCTGGGAGAAGGAATGATATGAAATACTGTTTAAGATGTGCAAGAGAAATCGGTGAAGGACATGAAACTTGTCCTTTTTGTGGTACTCCGCAAAAAGAATTAAGGAAACAGCACATGCATTTACCAGAAGAAAAATCATCAGCAAAGGTCTATATATGTGCTGGAATCGTTTGTTTTTTGATACTCTTGCTTGTTTTGGCTGTAATTATAGAAAAGAACTCTTTTACATTCAATTCGAAGTCCAAACCCATTCAAGCAGAAGTGCTAATGCAATCAAAGACTCCTGTAACTAGCATAAGTGCTAAGCAAATCTTATCAGAATACAAAAACAACGAAATTAGAGCAGGTGAGATGTTCAATGGAAAAAGAATTGAAATTTCTGGTTGCGTTGCGAATATAGACAATACATTAGGAATTCTTTCTGTTTATATTAATTCGTGTGGTGGTCCTTTGGATATCATTGATTTTGTTCATGCTGTCTTTCCCGAAAAGGAAAAGAAACACCTGTCCATGTTAAACAAAGGCCAAAGAATTTCTGTCATTTGTACAATAAATGATGGGGGTAATATAATGGGTGTCCAAGGCGACAATTGTCTGATAAAGTAGAGGAGGTTACAATGCAAGAAGAATATGAATTGGAATATGTTGGTTTTTGGGCTCGTTTTGGGGCGACCCTAGTGGATGGTATTCTTGAATGTTTGATTACTTTTCCCATACTAACGCTTTTTTACGGATCCGACTATTGGATTAGTGAAGATTTTATTGCTGGGCCTGTGGACTTTGTAATGAGCTATGTTTTTCCTCCTGTAGCCGTTATATTGTTTTGGTGTCTTAAGCAAGCGACTCCTGGGAAAATGCTGTTGTCTGCAAAAATTGTTGACGCAAAAAACGGGAAAGCACCGACGACAGGACAATTAGTTTTAAGGTATTTTGCATACTTTATATCCATAATTCCTTTATGTTTAGGATTTGTTTGGGTCGCGTTTGATTCAAAAAAACAAGGTTGGCACGACAAAATTGCGGGCACGGTCGTGGTGCGTCCCCGAAAGCATACGGAAGACGTGAAGTTTGAAAAATAAATTATAATTAAAAATACTCTACCCTAAGCAGTCTTTTTTACAATGAACAGAAAACTGCATTTTAGAACCCATGTGCAAGGGGAATCCCTTGAGAATCAAATAAATCTGCTGTATGATAAAATTACAGAAATACTTTTATTACCAATAGTAATTTTTGTTGCAACGATTTTTATTTGTATGATTTATATTGGAGTTCTGAAGGTTGAGCTTCTTACGGTTGTTTTTCTCTTGATCCTACTAGTCGTATTCTCCATTAGAGCTTTTTTCAAAATCAAGAAGCTGCATCGACAAATTTGGCATTACAGAAAAGGCTTGGATGGTGAAAGATATGTAGGGTCCATGTTGGAGAAATTTTCCTCTAACAAGACATTTGTTTTCCACGACATAGTTTGTGAAAAACAGAATAATGGCAAAATTGTGAAATTTAACATAGACCATGTTGTCATAAGCACAAAGGGAATATTCACCATTGATTCTAAAAATTGGTCTTTGCCCGACCGAGAATACAACCAAGCAGATTTCGTATTTAAGGATGGAGAACTCTTTGATAGTACAGGGGTACTTCAAAAAGACCTAATGGATAAGATAGATTCCCAAGGAAAATGGCTAGAAGATAAAATCCACGAATGGATTAATCAACGAATTCCCGTTTACAGGGTAGGCATAATGATTGGCGCTTATGTAAAAAACGTAAATAAAGATTTTTCAAAATTTTGGATTGTTAATGACAGCGCGTTTGCTGGATTGTTTGACAGGGAAAAAGAAAAAATGCCTATGCAAGATGTGTTGCGGATTTCTGATTCCATTCGTCGATTTGTGGAAAAACCGATAAAGTGAAGTTTAGGGTTAAAAACGTTTAATATGCAACAGTTGTTTGCAAAATAATCGAAAAACGGGCCGACCTCTTGTTTTTGCAAAGAGGATAAAGTATATTTTAGGTAGGAACCACTAGGGGTTGCCACCCAGGCCTACGCCTGTTACCATATGGACAAAGCAAAAGAGGAACTATGGCTCGCGAAATTCGAGAGACTCCGATTTTGTACGGTGAGGATGCTCGCCGTTTTTTAGCCCGTATGCAGGAACGGCGCACCGAACCTCCAGAAATTCGTGAACGTCGTCTTCGCAACTACGAGTTCATGAAAAAAGCCTATGAGCGAGGCATGGCTAAAATGCGTGCCCGCGAAGCGGCCAATGGAGGTGATGATCCATGCTTCAGAACGGTATAGACAAGAATAGGCTTGATTTTATTAGGCTCCGCGAGGCCAAGGCTATTAGTCATTTTGATTGCGGTGATGCCGACTTAAACGATTTCATTCTCAACCGAGCCTCGGCTTACCAAAAGCAAAAGCTTGCCGTTAGTTATGCTTGCGTTGATTCCAACGACGCAAGTAGGGTTTATGCCTATTGCAGTCTTGCAAACGACAAGGTGGCTTTGGACGATTTCAAGGACAAAACGGAATACAATCGTTTCCGCAAGAAACAAGGGTTTCCAAACGAGAAACGGCTTAAAAGCTATCCTGCGGTCAAGTTGTGCAGGCTGGGCGTAGAAAATTCCGTCAAGGGAAAGCAGATTGGAACGACTGTCATTGATTTTATCAAGTCTATGTCTGCATTGGACAGCAATGCTGGCTGTAGATTCCTGACGGTAGATGCCAACCTGAATGCCGTTCCTTTCTATGAAAAGAACGGTTTTGTCCGTATGAATGCCAAAGACGACAATCCGCACACTCGCCTTATGTATTTTGACCTGAATGATATTGCGGGAGACCCTGTTTGAACCTTTGTACAGGGGGAGTCTTCCCCCTTTTGTGTTACAATTCCTATATTTCTCGTAAACCAAGGAGTTTATATGGCTGAAATCGGTACACCTCTTAGTTCTAGCGCCACCAAGGTCCTTTTTTGCGGTGCGGGCGAGCTGGGCAAGGAAGTCATCATCGAGATGATGCGTCTCGGCGTCGAAGTGGTCGCCGTGGACCGCTACGCTAACGCCCCGGGCATGCAGGTGGCCCACCGTTCCTACGTCATCAACATGCTGGACGGTGCCGAACTGCGTCGCGTGATCGAGCAGGAAAAGCCGGACTTTATCGTGCCGGAGGTGGAGGCCATCGCTACCGACACGCTGGTGGAACTGGAGAAGGAAGGTTTCCACGTGATTCCTACGGCCAAGGCCACCAAGCTGACCATGAACCGCGAGGGTATCCGTCGCCTGGCCGCCGAGGAACTGGGCCTCGCTACCAGCCCCTACCGTTTTGCAGACAGTTACGAGGATTTCAAGAAGGCCGTCGCCGAGATCGGCATCCCCTGCGTGGTGAAGCCGGTGATGAGTTCTTCGGGCCACGGCCAGAGCACGGTGAAGACCGAGGCCGACGTGGACAAGGCCTGGGAGATTTCCCAGACGGGTGGCCGCACGGGTGCGGCGAGCCGCGTGATTGTGGAAGGCTTTGTGCCTTTCGACTACGAGATTACCCTTTTGACGGTGCGCCACGTGGGCGGCACCAGTTTCCTGCTGCCGGTGGGTCACCATCAGGTGGGCGGCGACTACCAGGAATCCTGGCAGCCCCAGCCCATGAAGCCCGAACTGCTGGAGCAGGCGAAGGAAATCGCGAAGAAGGTCACCGACGCCCTGGGCGGCCGTGGCATCTTTGGCGTGGAACTGTTCGTGTGCAAGGACAAGGTGCTGTTCAGCGAAGTGTCCCCGCGGCCCCACGACACCGGCATGGTCACCATGATTTCTCAGGACCTTTCGGAGTTTGCCCTGCATGCCCGCGCCATTCTGGGCCTGCCTATCCCCAACATCGCCTTCCACGGCCCCAGCGCTTCCAAGGCTATCGTGGTGGAGGGCGAGTCTGACCACGTGAAGTTCAGCGGCCTGGAAGATGTGCTTGCCGAACCGGACACGGCGCTTCGTTTGTTCGGAAAGCCCGAACTGAAGGGCCACCGCCGCATGGGCGTGCTCCTTGCCCGCCGCGACACGGTGGAAGAGGCCAAGGCCTGCGTCATGGCCATGCGCGAAAAGGTGAAGGTTACGCTGTAGTTTTAGATATAGTGAATATGCAAACTATAGTTGCATAATGCACTAAAATGACAACAGTTGTTTGCCATTTTGAGGGAAAAGTCGTTTTTCCCTCTTTTCGTTTGTAGATTTGCCACTTCAAATCGGGAAAAGAGGTACTTATGAACAAACTTTTGTGTAATTTGAATATGTTGACAAAATCAAATCTTTTAACTAAATTCTGATATGAAGTTCTCTGTAGAAAAGTTGCCGGCGGCTGAAAATGAAATTAAGTCCTTGGAGCAATCTCAACAGGACCTTCTCAACAAGGAGTATGAAACCATTGAAAGACAGGGTATCGAGTTTGTTCGAGTGAGACCGATTCAAAGAGAAATCTTTGAAATCAAGTCTAACGAACTCCGTTCCCTGTTCAAATACAAGGCGGGTGCGATTGTCGTTATCGGAGTTGTTTTCGTTAAGAAGACGCAAAAGACACCGAAGGATAAAATCAAACTTGCCAAGCAGCGTCTGAAGGAGATTTGAGAATGCCGTATGTCTATGTGAAGGATTCCGAGGGCTTTGTTTTCAAGAAGAAGGAATCGGAAGTTGCTAAGGGTGAAAAGGTCATCTCCGAGAGGGAGTATCGGAAAAGGTCGGGCATTGCCCTGTACGAGAAGAAGTTCGGACATGGCGGCGCTCGTGAAAACGCAGGGCGCAAGACGAAATTTGCTTCGCCCTTAAAATTTCAGATTCGCGTTACGAAAGAGGAAAAGGAGTTTTTGTCCTACGCTAGGGACAAGAAATTAGACTTTGCTGCCCTGATGAAAATCGCCATTAGCACAAATTTGTGAGAACTGTTCCCTTGTAGTAACACAGGTAATTCTCATATTGTTCTAGCAACAGTTGTTGACAAAATGCAAGCCCTTTGTTCGGGGGCTTGTTTTTTGCTTTGACTTTGTGTATATTTAGGGCAATGGAACCGACTTGACTGGTTGCCGCCTGGCCTTTGGCCAGTTTCTATATGGTATAACAAAAGAGGAAACATGGCTCGCGAAATTCGAGAGACCCCTATTTGGACGCCTTTGGCGTCCGCCTCTTTGTTCGGTCACAAAATTATGCAAGCATAATTTTGTGACGCTCACTTAAGGGCTATTGTTCGGCGAGGATGCTCGCCGGTTTTTGGCCCGTATGGAAGAGCGGCACCCGGAACCTCCGGAAGTTCGTGCCCGCATCCAACGGAATTACGAACTTTTCAAAAAGGCTTATGAGCGAGGCATGGCAAAGATGCGTGCCCGCGAAGCGGCCAACGGAGGTGATGACCCGTGCTTCAGAACCGTATAGATAAATCCCGTCTGGATTTTGTCCGATTGCGCCCTGCTAAGGCAGTTAAACATTTTGACTGCGGGGATAGGGATTTGAATGATTTTATCTTGAATCGGGCCCCGGCTTTTCAAAAGTATTTGATTGCTGTTACTTATGCTTGCGTTAGCATTGATGATGCAAGTAAGGTTTACGCCTATTGCAGTCTTGCCAATGATAAGGTTGCTATAACCGATTTCAAGGATAAGGCTGAATTCAATCGCTTCCGCAAAAAGAACGGCTTTCGCAGGATGAATGCCGAGGATAATGACCCCCATACCCGCCTTATGTATTACGACTTAATGGATATTGTCGGGTAAAAAAGGTCAAAATCAATTCTCTTTGTCTGCCATCAAGGATTCCTTGATGGCTTTGAGTTGTTCCTTTGTACAGGCTCCGGAGATGTAGATGATGTAGTCCCCGACAATCTTTTGCTTTTGGGGATTCATGTTGTAGTGGTATTCCCAATGCAGGGGCAGGGTCTTTCCGTAGAACTGTTTCAGTTTCAAGGAATCTTCCGAGTTGAAATCAATCAGTGGCCTTTCGAATATTTCAAAGGACGATTCACGGGGGGTGGCCGCACAATCCCCCGGAACTGTACGGCACTCCAGTTTGCCATCTTCCTTGAGGGAGGTCACGTGCTTTGTACATAGGGAGCCGCCGCCACTCATGTATTCAAGGCCTTGCAAGAGTGTGACTTTCTTTTCTATGGCGGGAATGGAAATGGTGAAATAGGTGCCGTAACCGCTGCCCGCGGCGGAGATGTCGACCTTGAAGGAGTTGTATTTCTTGTAGGCGTGGAGAGAAATGCCGCTTTCGCCGGGATTGAGTTCGGAACTGTTGTAAAAGCAGAAATCCGCAAAAATGGAGTCCCCCTGGGCGAAGGCTTGAGCGCCAAGCAGGAATAGGACTAAAATAAGGGTAAAAGATGCCTTGTTCACCTTCAAAAGATAAGATTTTTTGCCTCTTCAAGGCCCTTTTTTGTATTTTTCGCCTATGAATTTTCATCCTTTTGTAAAGCTGTTCCTCTGTGCGGCCCTGCTCGCCCCTGCGGCTTTTGCCCAGGAGACGGTGGAGTCCGTCCGTCGCCAGATCAAGGCGGTGGAGGCGGAAACCGCCCGCGAAAAGTCGCTCCATGACACCGAGAAAAAACGCCACGCCGAATTCGTGGAGGTGGGCCGCAAAAAAGTCCAGGCCCTGGCCGCCCAGAACAAGACCCTGAAGGCGGAAATCGACTCCTTGAAGGCGGAACTGTCCCACCTTGCCGAGGCCCGCCAGAAAACCGCAGGCACTGTCCGCTGGTTCGAGGGCCGCAAGGCCAAGTACGGCGAGACCCTCGCAAAAGTTATCGACTCCCTGGCCCCCGTCTTTGAATCCGACTTCCCCTACCGCAACGAAGAAGCCGTCAAGAGCGTCCAGGAAATCGCGGGCCAGCTCCACAAGGGCCTCATCGAGGCGGACGACGCCCTGAACCGCACCCTGGAAGTCTTTTATGACCGTATCCGCCTGGGCTACACCACCGAAGTCTACAAGGGATTTTTGCAGGTGGACGCCCGCAGCGTCCCTGGCACCTACCTCCGCTACGGCGCGGTAGAAAGCATCTTTGTGAGCAACGACGGCAACGACGTGCTGTGGCTCTCCCGCGGGGCCGACGGCACCTACCGCTGGAACAACGTCTCCGACAACCTCGCCATGCGAACCGCCCTGAAGGACGTGATGAAGGTGGCCGAAGGCAAGACCGCCCCGAGGCTGGTGACCATTCCCGTGGTCGTTCCGAAGGAGGGGCTGTGATGAAAATCGGAATTCGGAATTCGGAATTCGGAATTGGAGGGGAAAGCCTTCCCCTCGCTCGCACCGTGTCGCTCGCTACCCCTTCGAGCAGGGGCTCAGACGCCGCCCCCGCAACGCCCCGCTTTATTCGTTGGAGTGTTCTATTCTTCGTCGCAGCTACCGCCCTGCTTGCTCCCGCAGCCTTTGCACAGCAGGCTCCTGCAGATATCGACGCCGTCAAGAAGCGTGCCGAACTGAACAGCGCCAAGGCCGACCTGGAAGAAGCCCGCAAAAAGCGGGACATGGCCGTTGCCGCCCGCTGGAAAGACCGGGAGACCGCCAACCAGGAGCGGGAACTTTTCAACGAGAAGTATAACGAAAGCAAGGAGAAGGTGGACGCCCTCATGTCGGAGCGGGCCCGCCTCTTCGAAGACGTGCGCGTGGCTAGGGAAGACCTGGCGCAGGTCAAGCTGCAGGCCGAAAAAGCCCGTGCGGAATTTTTGTCTCTTGCGGCGGGCCCGGAGCGTCTGGAGGCCCTCGCCAAGTTTCAGGAACAGGGAATCCCCTTCAAAATTTCTGAACGGGTAGAAGTCCAGAACAAGGTCAAGAAGGAAATGGGCCTGTACAAGGACGACCCGGTCCGTATCGCCAGGGGTCTGTTCGACGCCGCCCGCGCGGAGATGGACTTTACCCGTGAAATCCAGATGGAGCAGGGGGAATTGGTATTCGGGCGGTCTGTGGCCCAGGGCATGCGCCTCCGCTTGGGCGGCCTCTACGCCATGGAACTTGCGGACGCCGCCGACGGCCTCACCGGAATCAAGCCTTCGGCCCTGATGCTCCCCGTGGCCGGTGAAAAGAAGCGCAGTTTCAGCTGGCAAGAAAACCTGACGCCCGAGACCCGGAAAGAGATTGAAGCCGCCTTCGCCCATGCCAAGGATTCCGCCTTCGTCAACGTGCCGGTGGACGTGCTCTTGAGTACGGAACTTTCCTCCGAGCTGGCAAACCACCAGGAGACCACCTGGAAAGACGACCTGATGGAATTTTTCAGGAACGGCGGCATTCTGATGTATCCCATCGTGACGCTGTTCGGGCTTGGCCTGCTGGTAGCGCTGTGGCGGTTCCTGTGGCTGTTGATCGCTGGCTTTGGCGGCCTAGCTACGGGTCGCACCCTCAAGGCGCTCCGGAAGGGCGACCTGGAGACCGCCCGCGCCCAGGTGAAACGGGCCCACGGCAAGGTGGGGCGCGTGCTGAAGACGGTGCTTTTGAAGGACTATTCCGGCCGGGAGGCTGGGGAGAAGGCCCTGGAAGAGTTGTTCGCCCGGGAAGTCCCGAAAATCGAGAGCGGCCTCACCTGGATTTCGGTGTTTGCCGCAACCGCCCCGCTGCTTGGCCTCTTGGGTACGGTGATGGGCATGATCGAACTCTTCGACGTGATTACCATGCACGGCACCTCTGACCCGAAACTCCTGGCGGGGGGCATTTCTATCGCCCTTGTGACTACGGAAGCGGGCTTGATCGTGGCTATCCCGCTGCAGCTGATCCACACCTTCCTTACCAACAGGGCGGATTCTTTGCGGAGCCGCATGGAAAGCGCAGGCCTTGCGGTGCTGAACGCGCTGTGGGTCAAGGAAAAGTCCCAGGAAAACGCCTAGGGAACTGTCGGGAGTTTCTGTGGAAACCGTAAGCGAAATATCCGTCATCGAGGCGGCCTTCGGAATCCTCTTTCGGGGAGGGTGGGTGCTTGCGCCCATCTTTGCGCTGGGGTGGTTCGGATGGTTTTTGATGATTGAGCGCTACGGCTACTACTTTATGCTCAAGGGCGGCAGCGTGAACGGCGTGCTGGGCGGATTTTGGAAGAACCTGGAAAAGAAGGGGGAGGAAGAGGCCTTCAAGAAACTTTCCCGCCGCCCCTACGGTTATTTTTACGCCCTGGCATGCGACGTGCGGAAGTATCGTGACCAGGGCCCCGTGGCGGTGCGAAACGCCATGGAAGAGACCCGCCACCGCATTTCGGTGAACCTTTCCAAGTCCCTGAGGACCATCTCTACCTGTGCGGCCATCGCCCCCATGCTTGGCCTGTTGGGAACGGTGTCCGGCATGGTGCATACCTTCGAGACTATCCAGCTTTTTGGCTTCGGAAACCCTGTGCTCTTGGCCGACGGCATTTCAGAAGCGCTGCTTACCACCCAGGCGGGGCTTCTGGTGGCGTTCCCCCTGATGCTTGCCTACAACTACTTGGCGGGCCGCGTGGAAGACGTGGAAAAACAGGCCTGGAGCGAAGCGCTGAAGTTTGAGTCCTATGTTTTTAAAGAGGTGACGCCGGTCGCGGACCGTGTTGCCGTTGCGGAGGAAAAATGAGCTTTATCCGTAAAAGATCGCAGGAAGGCGGAAAGATAGACGTGTCCCCCATGCTGGACATGGTGTTCATCCTGCTCATCTTCTTTATCGTGACGTCGACGTTCACCCGTGAGACCGGCGTGGACGTGACCAAGCCCAAGGCAAGTTCTGCGAAGGATTTGGCCAAGGAAAGTATTTTGATTGGCGTGACCCGCCAGGGCACAATTCACATCAACGAGACCCAGGTGAACCTTTCCACCCTCAATACGGTGCTTCGCCAGATGATGGCCGAATCTCCGGACCGGCCGGTGATTATCGTGAGCGACCGGGATGCCCCCAACGGCGTGGTGGTGGACATTCTGGACGAATGCAACCTGGCCAAGGTCCGCAAGGTTTCCATTTCGGCGAATAAGGAGGAATAAGAGGTTATTAGCACGCTCGTTTCACTCGCTTTGAGTAATGAGGTCGCCTTGCAAGCAAGGCTCTGAGCAAAAGAATGGCGCCAAGGGCGCAATACTAGAAACTTAGGGAACCAAATTTTATCTCATACCTCAAAGCGCAGCGACCCCATACCTCACACCCCTATGCTTGACTTTCTCGCGAAATATCTCCGGTTCCCGGTAGCATTCGTGCTCTCCTTCGTGGTGAGCGCGGTGTTTTTCCTTGCGGTGCCGGTGCTGAACGCCCTCTTTTTTGACAAGGGTGCCAAGGCGGAAAAGCAGCTGGAAACCGTCACCGAGGTAGAAGTCCTGGTGAGCGAGAAAAAGCCGGAGGTAAAACAGAAGGTCATCCGCACCATCGTGAACCCCAACCCCTTCAAGATTTCCTCTAACATGGGAGTCTCCCGCAGCCAGAATTTCCAGATGGACTTGTCCTTGGCACGCGGTGCCGCAGGAGACGGCGTGGCCGTTGGCACGGGCTCCATGGAAAACGTGGTCTACGAGGCAGGCGAGGTGGACGAACAGGCACAGCCCCTGAAAGAAGTGCAGCCCGCTTTCCCCGAAAAAGCGAAAAAGCTTGGCCTCTCGGGTTATGTGAAGGTCTATATCGTCATCGACGTCTACGGGGACGTGGCCCAGGCAAGCATCATGAGTCAGGACCCGGCAGGCTACGGATTCGATACCGAAGCCCTGAAGGCCGTGCGTCAATGGAAATTCTCTCCCGCTAAACTTGGCGGCTACCCTGTGGCGCAAAAGGCCACGAAGGAGTTCCGCTTTGTCAAATAAGGTTCGAGGTACGAGGTGTGAGGTCGCCTTGCTTAGGCAAGGCTCTGAGCAAAAGTTAGACAGCGAAGCTGCGATTATGATTGCCCAAACCTCAAAGCGAAGCGTGCTCAAAGCGAGCTTGCTCGCGACCTCGTTGCTATTGTTGTTTCTTCTCCCTGCCTTTTCTCACGCGGCCGAGGATTATTTTTTCAAGGCCAACGAGCTTTACGACCAGGGAAAGTTCAAGGAGGCGGTGCCGCTGTACCGTGCCGCCATTGACGAGGGCCGTTACGAGCCTTTCGCCTGGTTCAATTTAGGGAACGCCATGGTCCAGCTGGACCGCAAGCAGGTGGCCCTGGTGGCCTACAAGCGCACCGTGGAACTGTTGCCCACCTTCGAGAAGGCCTGGATGCTCATGGGGGACCTCTATTACCTGAGTGGAGACGTGGGGGAGGCCATCGCGTCTTATAACCGGGCCATTGAACTTGGGGTGGAATCGGACCACGTGCACTTTGCCCTGGCGGAATGCTACCTGAAGGGGCGCGACTGGACTTTGGCCCAGAAGAACTTCGAGCGGGCGCTGGCCCTGAACCCCGACCGCATGGACGCCTGGTACGGCCTTGCCGAAGTCTACGAGAAGTTGGGCGATTACGAATACGCCATCAAGACCCTGCAGAACGCTCTGCAGATGACCGCCACCGCCGGGGCCGATGTCCACTTTACGCTGGCCTATTACTACCGCAGCATGGATTCCACCAGGCTTTCCCTGAACGAGATGGAAAACGGCTTGCTGATGGACCCAGAAAACGTTTCTGCCAGGCGCTACCTGGCCCAGATGTATGTGCAGAACAATTCCCCCTGGATGGCGATTTTCACCTTGGAAGAGGGACTCCGCCACAAGAAGGGCAAGGGCGACCTGAACCTGGATTTGGGACAGATTTACTTTAGCCAGAAACGATACGACGAAGCCTTCGAATGCTACATGAAGGCCTGGCTTGCCGGAAATTCCCAGGGCCGTATCGGCGCCGAGAATGTGGGTCATGTGTATTCCAATGCCGGCGATACCGAAAAGGCCGAAAGCCTTTACAAGCGCATCCGGGAAAAGAAGTAATTTTCTCCTCCGAAAGAATAATTAAGAAAATCCATTTTGTTCTATGGAAACGCTTTTTTGTTTTATGAATTCTTGTAAAAATTGTAGTTAGTTGTAAAATTGGCGGTTTTTCCTTAAATTGACCATATTTGTTTTCTCAAAAAATACGGTAGAGTATTGTTTTTTTGTTGAAAAAAGTTTAACTTAAAAACAGATGAAACCGGTTTTTGATTATCAGAGTTATCGAGAATTTATCCTAGACTATTACAGAGAGCGGAAGCGTTGCTCGTCGTTTACGTGGCGTGGATTTGCTGCGCTTGCGGGTTTCGCATCGGGCTCATATCTCAAATTGGTATGTGATGGCAAAACCCGTCTTTTGGAAAAGGGTGCCAAGAAAACAGCTATCGCTATGGGACTTGTTGGATTTGAGTTTGATTATTTTGTTCTAATGGTTCGATATGAGAACGCCAAAACGGAAAGAGAAAAAAGAAAATGTTTTGAAGAGCTGCAGTCTTTACGGGCGGCAAGCGATGTTCGACTTTTAGGAAATGAGTATTATGCTTACTATGAAACCTGGAAACATTCCGTAGTCCGCGAGATGGCCCCTTTGATGCCAGGAGCGACTCCTAGTGAAGTTGCCAGGGCTTGTAGGCTTCCGTTGACTGCCACCGATGTTGCTGAAAGTCTTCATTTTTTATTGGGTGCGGGATTTTTGACCCGCGACGAAAATGGAGATTACCATCAGACCAAACGTTCGCTTACAACAGGCGACATGAATGTGGTTTCTGTTGCAATCCATTCCCTTATCCGTAAAATGGGAGAGTTTGCTCTTGATGCCTTTGACGTATTGCCCATTTCGGAAAGGCATTTTAGCGGGCTCACGATGGGCGTGACTGAAGAAAGTTATAAGGAAGTGGTCAAGGAACTTGCAGAATGTCGCAAGCGAATAGTATCCATTGTATCGAAAGATAAAAAGCTAGAAAAGGTGTGCCGGCTGAACATACAATTTTTTCCATTGACGGAAAAAATGTATGAGGATTCGAACAAGAAGGGCAAAGGGGATTGATTATGAAAAGATTTGTAGATACGGCGTTTTTTTGTGTATTAGTCGCCGTATTTAACGCATGCTCTGATGTTAAGGATACTGCCGGCACGGATGAACAGAGCGAGGGCGTTGTGGCCATTGCCGAAAAGACCGTTTCGGGCGTATCTCAGAAGGGACCCTTTGTGAACGGTTCCAGTGTGACCGTTCAAGAATTGGATGGCGAAACCCTGGCGCAGACCGGTCTTGGATTCGAAGGAAAAATCAAAAACGACATGGGAGAGTTCTCGATAAACGTAAAACGGCTAGAATCCCAGTATGCCCTTTTGAAGGCTACCGGTTTTTACCGTAACGAGGTCACAGGCGAAAGGTCCAATAGCCAGGTGACACTTTACGCGCTCACGGACCTTTCCGACCGTGATGAGGTGAACGTAAACCTGCTTACACATTTAACATACGAACGTTCTTTGTATCTGACATCAACGGATTCCCTGTCCGTTAAAGGGGCGAAGAAGCGGGCTGAGTCGGAGGTGTTCAAGTCTTTTGAAATTGAGGGGGATTTCTCTCCTGCAGAAGACCTAAACATTTTCGGAGAAAGTGAACAGAGTGCGGCACTGCTTGCTTTGTCTGTTCTGATGCAAGGAGATTTGTCTGAAGCGGCATTCAGTGAGCGACTTGCTGATTATGCGGCAGATATCGAAACTGATGGAATATGGAATGATGTAAAGACTGCGACAGCTGTTGCCGATTGGGCGTCAAATCAAGGTTTGAATGGCGGATTGGCAAGGATACGTAGCAATGTTTATGCTTGGGGAATGCTTATGGGTGTACCCAATTTCGAAAAGTATGTAAACAATTTCTGGTGGCAAAATTATGGTCTTGGACTTTGTGAAGCCAAGCGTGAAGGGATGGTGAGGCAAAACATAAATGAATTGAGCGAAAGTTACGGGTCCTACTTTATTTGTACGAATCGTGAGTGGCGTATCGCTACAGACGTAGAGAAAGATACCTTCGGCTGGAAGGATTCTACCGATGGAGCAATCAAGGAGGGGAATGTTACAGGCTTCATCTATGTCTTTGACAACGGCGCCTGGCGTTCTGCAAGCGATGTAGAAGCTCATCTCGGTGGCTGCGTGGCGACGATAGCAGATTCTGTTGGAAAAGTCGGTTCAACCTATTACACCTGTAAGTTAAATCAGTGGGTTGAATCCTCTGTTGTTGAGTATGATACTTACCACTGGACCGCGGGTAAGGATGGTGACAGCCAGTGGGGAAATGTGAATAGAAAGAGTTGTTATGTGTTTGAAAATGGAGAATGGCGTTTAGGAAATGGAAGCGATTGTTCGATTGGTTTACGTGGCTGTACAATGGTTCGCCAAGACACTGTGGGATTGGGCTCTGACAATGTGTGGTACAAATGTGATGTTGGGAACTGGCGTGTGGCGACGAATATTGAAAAAGATACTGCGACATGGGGTGCCGGAGAATTTGACGGTGAAGTTCGTGCAGGCCAGGTAAATGATAAAGTCTTCTATATCTATGGAGAAGGCGACAAAGCTTGGCGCACTGCCACTACGCTGGAGTATGACACCTATCAAAAGGAATGTTCCGAAGACGGGAAAATTGTGGATGGCCGAATTAATCCTTCATTCAAATATGTTTGTGATGATGGTGCTTTCAGGGTGGCGACAGAAAATGATGTTCTTGCAGGTGTGGGATGTACGAATTACACGGAGGGTGAATTCAAGATTTTGAGTGGACAATATTCTTACTATAAGTGTGAATCGTCTGTTTGGAATTTCACGACTGAAAAGCTGAATAAGGGTGTGATAATAGATGAGCGAGACGGTCACGAATATAAAACGGTAGGTATCAAGTCGCAGCTATGGATGGCTGAAAATTTGAATTACAATCCTGGGCAAGGTGGTGCTGGTGATGAAGCTTATGATTGGTCTTGGTGCTATGCCAATGATCTCGATAAATGTGATACTTATGGTCGTTATTACACTTGGGCTGCGGCAATGGATTCAGCAATGACCGGTTGCGGATATGGTTCAATATGCTCTTCGGCGTTGCCGGTCCAGGGTGTCTGTCCTAGCGGTTGGCACTTGCCAAGTATGGATGAATGGGATACCCTGATTAATGCAGTGGGCATGTCCACTGCAGGCATCAAGTCCCAAAATGGATGGGAAGAGTATGGAGTAGAAAATACGAATGCTTTCGGGTTCTCTGCATTGGCTGCTGGTGATTGTTCTAATGGCAGTTTTTACAATAGGGATGGCCTAGTCGCATATTTCTGGAGCTCCGATGCGAAAAGCGTTTACTTGCGCTTCGATGATTACGGCTTTTTTACTAGTGGCATTACTAAGGATAGTGGCTACTCTATTCGTTGCCTTCGGGACTAGGCTGCCAGTCTACGTGCTTGTTCCTGATGACAAGGAGTGGCAAGCAGGGTCTGGCTTTTAACCCCGCCTTGGGCGGAAAGGGATGATGATATGAAGAAAATGGGAATTGCGGTATTGCTTGCTTTGTGCTCCACCGCATTGGCTGAACAATGCTACTTTCAAACTCGGCGAACTAGCTATGATTCGGGTACTTCGGTAAAGAAAATTTCTTGCAAAACGGCAAAGAAAGCGGTTCAGGATATCCGATTTTATAGTAACCAGAATATGGACAATTACGCACGCTATTACGCAGAAGCATTCGGCCAAGAGGGAAACATAATTGTTGAAGACAATGGATCCACAACAATTATGAAATTTTATTATGCATTGGGTGAATTTCGTTACTATGGAGGAATTACATATAGGGGTGCTAATGTTTCTAATTGCGGAACCACGACAAGTACCGGTTATTGCGATAACTTTGAGTACACTGACTTTGGAAATTATCTGCGAGATTTCTTGAGTTCGTCTGCCAGAAAGAAAAAAAGATAGTTTGTTTCTAAAAAAGTATTTTATCAAAGGAATAGAAATGAAAAAGCTGATTGTTGCGTCCATCGCTGTTTTAGTACAAATGCAGGTTTGGGCACATTCTTGCCCGTTGTCTAGTGATGAGATTGAAAAAAAATATCAATGGACGGGTGGATTTTTATCGTGTGAGTATCAAGATAACGGATGGTTAAGTTACCGATATCAACTTAATGAAGGCGAGGAGGAATGGGTAAGATATTATTCAAACGGAATACCAAAGGAATATCATTTAAGTGCAACAAATCATGGAGGTGGAGCTTATTTATCATCAAAAAAATATAACTCATCAGGAATGTTGATATACATTTTTTTTATGAGCGGTAACTATGGATATGAATGTAGGCATTATCGTGGCTATAGTATGAAATGCGTAAGTCTTGAGAACGGTGTAGATTACGACGCATCTGTAGAATACGCTTCTCAATACGAAGGGAATTAGTCAATAGGAGCCAATCATAAGTGAGACTTTTTTTAGTTATTCTTTTTATTGTTGTTCTGGATTGTCATGCAAAGGTTTTTACATACAAAGAACCTTTACCATCCATATATGAAGGTTCTTGGAAAAATAATTGTACGGTACGATTGGATTTTGGTAGATTGTTGGCCGATTTGACAAAATGCCCCCTATTAGAATCTGCCGAATATTTTGAACTGTACGATAAAGACCATTTTTATATTGGAATTTTTTATCATCAAGAAAATTATGATGAATATAAAATAGAAGGTGGATATCAATATATTAGTATGGAATTTAATTTGTCTTCTTTCTATTTGCTTAATAGAGTTTCTACCAAAGATATTCGATATGTCAGATTGCATAACCCCGTGTGGATTTTTGAAAAAGATGATTCTGAATTGGACGATTTTATTAAATGCAAAAGAAAAAATGCAATTGTTTCACAAAACCATCCTGATTATGCTTATGCTTGTGAAGTCAAATACAAATGCCCTAAAGGCTATTATGCTACCGACGAAAACAATTGTGAAGTATTGCCTAAAAACGCAAAAAGATTGCCACAAACCGGATTTGAATGTTTTGATGGATTCGTGTACAAAGATTATTTTGATGGGTATGAGTATATGAAAGGGGGATGTGTAAAGATATGCGATGGAACATATTTTTGGGATAATGAAAAAAATATATGGGATTGTTTGTCCAAAAATGCAAAAAGATTACCTGAAGATATTGTGTGCATAAAAGGAGTGTATGAAGAAAATGATTCCAGTTATTGTTATAAACGATATGCATGCCCCAAAGGATATTATGCCACCGATGAAAAAAATTGCGATGTATTGCCTAAAAACGCAAAAAGATTGCCACAAACCGGATTTGAATGTTTTGATGGATTCGTCTACAAAGATTACTTTGATGGCTATGTATATATGAATGGGGAATGTGTAAAGAAATGTGATGGAATTTATACATGGGACAATATAAAAAATAAGTGGCTATGTGAATAAAAAAAGGTCAAAAAAGTCAACAGCCCGATTTACTGCAAGTGATTTTTTTGCAGAAATACTTGCTTTGAGTGAAAGAAAAAATATATATTTTACGACAGTAAATGACCTTGCCATTGATAAAGCCCTGTCGTAAGTTAGGTTTGTTTATGACGGGCAGCAAGAGCGGAATAATTGTGTACGTTGGTTGTTCCGATTCCCAGAATGGTCCGAACGGGCGGACAAAATCACAAACATTCTTTATCCAGAGCGGTGCCTGGAAAGGTTAAAGGTCATTATGACACTAAATGAGTATACCGAAATGGTTGCTAAAAAGGGCGATAAAGCTGTACTGCAAGACAAAACATGGGTGGCCCTACCCAATGTGGAGTCCTGCAACTTTTATAAAAATTTCTTGCCATACGGGCCAACTCCTGCTACTTTAGATAATAATATTGCAGAAGCGCGTAATTGGCATTTGCCGATTATCCCATTTGTCGATGCAGTAAATACACATCACCGATGGGACTACAAGAATCAAGGCCCATTTGAAGATTTTGGAAATGTGAACTATGGTGCTACAGGACGTGCTGCGGGAATCCCAAGGATGATACTCCAGGCCGGAGCTGGTCTGGCTCAATATAAAGATGGAACTCACAAATCAGAGTATGGCTCCTTCTTTTCATCATCTTTTGGTGATGATCCTAAAGATCAAGAACAGATAAAACTGGGAATGGACTATTTTGACGCCTGCTATGAAAAATAAGTTCACGTTTATTTTCAAAAAAATGCTGAAGTGGTGCGCACTCTTGGTGTACATCGTTTTAGTCATAATTGGGATTTCTGTTGCGGTGATGAAGTTATGAGCAAAAGGGTTTTAAAAATTCTATTCTTTGTTCTTACTGCACCATTTGCGGCACTGGGAGTATTCGCTGTTATCATTGCTTGTTATGTTGTTTGCACTTATGATGATTCAATTACGATCAAACCGGAAGTAGTAATTTTGTCACCAGATGGAACCCGCAAGGCCGTAGTTTTCACGGCAGCATGGGGCGGCGGAGCAGGCGGAAAGTCCCATTCCGTTGCGGTATTGAATTCAAGTGACCCTCTGGACGAATCCGTTTACAGAAGCGATAGAACGGTTATAGCGGTAAGGTGCTGCGACAGTATTGACGTAAACTGGTTGAACGATTCGATGTTGCATGTCGGCTACATAAAAGAAGACGAATACGCTGTTTACAGGGTTGTCGAAAAATGGGACGGAATAAGCATTGATTACGATGAAATCGAAACGTCGGCTGCCGCTCCGACATTACATGCTCCATAAAGTTCGGTTGCAAATACAATCTATATCGCTGAGAGAGGTCGTCTCATGGGCATAGAGGGCGAATAGAACCGAGCCTAATAAGGCTTCCAGTTGTCGGCGTCTTTTTCGGCGCCGAGAACGTGGGCCACGTGTATTCTAACGCCGGCGATACCGAAAAGGCCGAAAGCCTTTACAAGCGCATCCGGGAAAAGAAGTAGATAATTTTCTTGATTTTTCCCAAAAAAGATTGTATATTATGGACAAAGCCTGTTCGGGACACGCCGGTGGCATGCCGGGTCGTGAGTTCGATACAGGTTTTTTCTTTTCTGTCCAATACCTTCATGTAATCGGCGGGGTCCACGGGGAAAGCGTGGGTTTCAGTTTTTGAGTATCTGATAGATATTACATCGGTGCGTATTAGTTTGTTGCTGCCTCCATACCCAATAGTTCTGTGACACTTGACGATTTCCTCCAGCGGTAACCCATTGCTGTTGAAATCAAGCAAGCCTGTTCCCCTTATGTTTTTTATTTCCTTGAAAATATCGAAATCAGAATCAAAAAATGCACTTCCTGCAAAACCCATTCGTTTTGATTTGGTGTCGGCCTGTTTGTATTCGTATGTTCCTACAATGTGTCTATTTTGTTTTTCTCTGTTTATTTTGTCATATTCCTTATTCAACAGGAACGCCGGGATAAGTACGTCTAGTTCGTACTCGCTGTAAACGCCTCGCTGTCTGGCGAGGTGCAGCTTTTCTTCTGCTGTCAGTGGCTTGCAGGACAGGGAGTCTAGGTGCCCCTTGTTCATAAGCCAAGTTATTTTATGTGGATATGAAAAAGGGCTTAGGTTCCTAAACCGAAAAGTCCCTGATTTATGCTAGGACAGGAGGTAATATACAAATTTGCATTGTCGGGGCGTTAGGGATGGTCTCTTTTGTAAACTTCTGTTAGTGTGACGAAAATCGCAGTGTGATTTTCGTTACTTTGATTTTTGGTCCTTTATATATAACTTTGTAGTACAAAGGAACCCTAGCCATGAAGGATCAGATAATGAAGGAACTCGCCACCAACCGATTCATGACGAATTTTGTGCTTGCCTTTTCCGGCGTAGTGCTGGCTCTCGTTTCTTATATGGTATAGCTCCCGGCATTTGAAGGGGTTTTCATTTATCGATCCCTCGCGTATTTAGGGTGAACCCTCTCGCAGTAACCTGGCGGGAGGGGCTTTTTTTATGGCAAAACCTTTTCTACATTTTGTCTTATGGCAAAGAAGAAAAAAGTTTTTAAGTCCGCGGCCCTTTCCCAGGCGAACCGCAGCAGGGAACAGCGCCTGCGCGAAAATCTTGTTCAGGTGGTGAACGGCCAGAGCCGTTTGCTGAACCGGCCCGAAGACCTGTACGAGATGCTGGCGGATGGCCTTGACGATATCGAAACATTCAAGGACCCTCGGGAACAGCTGGAGCTTTTGGCCTGGACCTTACGTGCGGACTTTATCGCCTTCAAGGCGGACACCGACGAGGAGAAGGAAGGCTGGGATGCCCTCTTCTACGATGCGGGAACCTTCTTTGTGGAACTTGCTTCCCAGTACACAGACAAGGATTACGTGGCGGACCTGGTCCACGACCTTGCGCTAAGGCATGTGGGCGGCGAGGGCCGCTCGGTAGTTTTCCTGAGTGTAGAAGAGTTTTTGCCCAAGGAACGGGCTCAGGCCCTACTGGCGGAACTTCTTGATGCCGTGACGGAAGTGGACCAGGGCAACCGGGAAGACATCCTGGATGCCATTTGCGACATGGCGGATTCCATCAAGGATGCGACCATTTTTGCCAAGGCAGCCCTGCTGAAGGATCCCGACAAGAGCAACGCCACGCTAATCGATATCGCCAACGCCCAGTTTATGGCGGGGAACCTGGAACTGGCCAAGCAGTGGCTTGGCGACGTGCGGAATCCCGGCGCCGAAGACGAAGAGGCATTCTTGGATTTGCAGGCGGCCATCGCCGACAGGGAAGGCCGCAAGTCCGACTGCATCAAGATGGCTCACGCCCTGTACGAGAAGTTCCCGAAGGTGGTGAACCTGGGGCGTCTCTGCGCGTTCGTGTCGGCACAGGAGGCCACAAGCCTTTTGCAGGAATACGCCCGCTTCCGCAGCGGGAACGGCCTGGAGATGGACTTTATGCAGCTCTTGGTAAGCCTGAAGGCCTACACCGTGCTGGAAGAATACCTGGACATGTTCGAGAAGGAACTCACCGTGCAGGACGCCCAGGACCTGAACGAAATTTCCGACGCCCTGGAGAAGGACGGCCAGAAGGCCCTGGCGCAAAGGATTCGCGACTGGACGGTAGAAGAACCCGAAGAGGCCGAAGGATTTGATAATCGAGATTCGTAATATTATCTTTCGTCTTTCGTCTGTAGGCCCGTAGGGCCGTTCTCTCGTCTAATTAACTATATTCCCTACCATGAACAATTCCTCTACACGCAGCAAGCTTCGCGACGAAGTATATACCCAGATGATGTGCGCCCAGGCGCGCCTTTCCAAGGATCAGAACACCCAGATGGGGGCGGTTCTCGTCTCTGCCGAGGGTCGCGTTATCAGTACCGGCTACAACGGGGCCCCGGCGGGCTTTGACGATGAGACGGTGCCCTACACCCGCGAAAAGCAGAAACTGGCCTACGACATTCTGGATGCGGATTCCGGCGAACTGCTGAGCCATCACGAGTTCGAGGCCAACAAGTACCCCTTCATGGTTCATGCCGAAATCAATGCCCTGCATTACGCCCGCGGGAAAGTTCCCCCTGGCTCCAAACTGTATGTGATCGGTTTCCCCTGTGAGCGCTGCGCCCTGGACGTGAGCCTTTCGGGCGTGGCCGAAGTGTTCGTGACCAAGGACGATTACGACCCCAAGTCTACGCTGAACAACAGCCGCGACACGGCCTACTACATGTTCGCCCAGGCGGGCATCGTGGTGACCCTCTGTGGCAAGCGCTTGCGCCCTGTGGTCTCTAAGCCGAAGGAATAGAGTCGCGCATTGGCTACGGTGCCGTTACTTGCGGTCCATGAGCCACTTGACGGCGTCGGCGATGGTACTGACTTTCACGATATCTACTCCCTGAATGCTTTCGGGGAGTTTTCCGTTTCCAGGAATCAGGGCCTGGTTCATCCCCAGTCGTTTGGCCTCTTTCAGCCGCTGCTCCAGAAGGTGAACGCTGCGGATTTCGCCGGAAAGCCCAAGTTCTCCCATGGCGATGGTCTGCCTTGGCACGGGAATCCCCAGATGGTTGCTCACGATGGCGAGGGCCAGTGCTAGGTCAGAAGATGTGTCGTTCACCTTCATGCCGCCTGCGATGCTGGCAAACACGTCGGAGGCCCCGATGGAAATGCCGCCGAATTTCTCTAGCAGGGCGAGGATGATGGTGAGCCGCTTGGGATCGATGCCCGCCGCCACCCGCTGGGGTACGGCAAAACTGGTCTGGCTCACAAGGGCCTGTGTCTCGAAAAGCATGGCACGGGTGCCTTCCATGGTACAGCACACCACGTTGCCTGGGGTAGGGGGAGTCCCTTGCTGCAGGAACACGAGACTCGGGTTCAGCACGGGAGTGAGACCGTGCCCCGTCATTTCCAAGACGCCTATTTCGTCGGTAGCACCGAAGCGGTTCTTGATGGAACGGATAATGCGGTACTGGTGATTCCGGTCGCCCTCGAAGTAGATGACCGTATCTACCATGTGTTCCAGGATGCGGGGGCCTGCAATCTGGCCGTCTTTGGTCACGTGCCCGATGAGCACGGTAATGCAGCCCGTGTTCTTGGCAAAGACCATCAGGTCCAGGGTGCATTCCCGGAGTTGGGACATGGAACCCGGCGTGCCGGAAAGGTCCTGCTTGTAGACCGTCTGGATGGAGTCGATGACCAGAATCTGGGGCTTGACCTTTTGGGCCTCGTCCAGGATTTTTTCTAGGCTGGTCTCGCACAGCAGAAGCATGTCGCTACCGGCCACGTTCAGCCGTTCGCTCCGGAGCTTCACCTGGACGGCGCTCTCTTCGCCGCTCACATACAGGCTCTTGACTCCGGCGGCGTTCATCACCGCCAGGGTGGAAAGCACCAGCGTGGACTTTCCGATGCCCGGGTCGCCGCCGATAAGCACCAGGGAACCGGGCGCAAAGCCGCCCCCAAGGACCCGGTCCAGCTCGCTATTGGCGGTACTGAGCCGCTTGGTGTCCTCGGCAGCCACGTCTTTCAGGGCCACCACCTGGTGTACGGGCCCGCCTAGCCCCCGGCCCGAACGGACACCCTCCGGCGTGATTTCGACGGAATGCTCTTTCAGGGTGCTCCAGGCTCCGCAGAACGGACACTTGCCCGCCCACTTGGGGGTGGTGTTTCCGCATTCGGTGCAAAGGTACACCAGCTCTTTTTTAGACTTGTTTTTGACTACTGCTACCATGTGCACTAATATAACTAAAATGCCGTGTCAAAACATGACATCTTGAAAAATAGTGTACAAAAACGCAGCTGTTTTAAAAAAGGCTAGTCAGTGCTGTTATGCCCTAAAGTAGATGAACCATATAGCCCATCCTCCAGGTGAGGGTAGGGGCGTCGTGCTTGCGGAAATGATGGAGGGGGTAGCCCACCTGGCTGTAAAAACCGTAAAGGTGAGCCCGGATTTCTACACCGATGTCAAGGGATTCCTTGTAGTTGTACGGGAAAACCACCGTAAGGTCATTCGCCTTGTTCAGTGCCTGGTGCACCCTGTTGGGTGACCGAGCATATTCGTAGCCGCCGCTTGCTCCCAGGTCCAAACTGAAAGGCTTGCCCCAAAATAGGGTCCAAGCGATGGTACCCCGCAGGCCACACCAGAAGTCATTGTCGTTTTTGTGGACTCCCATGCCTTCCACGTATAGGATGGCATTTCGGTAGCCAAGGCCGAAGGTCGCCATAACGGGAGTCAGCCTGCCGACGGAGGCCCCTGCTGCAACGCGTATAGGACTGCTTGAAGGCGAGGGTTCCCCAAAAGAAAGGCTCGCAAGCAGGGCAAGCAAAAGCGCAATCTGCTTAATTGAACTTCCGTTAAACATGTCACAATAATAGCAAAGCCGTTGCATTTCGGCGCAAATATTCTATCTTTGGTGCTATAGAGAGGAAAACTATGAAACTGAAATCATTGATTCTGTTTGGCCTTGCTGCCTTGACATCTGCAACAACCGCTCATGCCGAAGGTGGCATGTTCGAAGGAGCTTTGCCCGAAAACTGGACCGCTGACGTGGTGGCTGCTGTCAGGTACAATTTCTATAGCTACAACAATTGGCAGCAGGACGGGACATCCAATTACAACTGGCTCATTACCTACGATGCCGACGTGCAGGGAAAGTGGAAGGTGGCCAACTGGCGCAACTTGATAGATATCGATTTGGGACAAACCTGGACCAAAGGTCTAGGCAAGCGCAAGTCGGCAGACAGACTGTTCTGGGAGTCCATGCTGGACTTCAACATGACCGAGGTTTTGAAGCCCTACATCGGAAACCGGTTCGAAACACAGATGATGGCAGGCTATGCCTACAGCGAAGACGAGAACGGTGATGAGGTAAAGAAGGCCGTGTCCAGCTTCATGGACCCCGCTTACGAAACTCAGGTGGCAGGCCTTGCCTACATTCCTAATGACAACTTCTCCCAGCGCCTGGGCTTTGCAAACCGCATGACAATCTCCAAGGGTTACGGCTATGCCGATGTCCATTACGACGAAAAGGTTGCTGCCGGGCGTAAGGACCAAATCAAGGAATTTAGGGACGAACCCGGTCTCGAATCCATTACCGAGTTCAAGTACAACCTCTCCGACATCGTAACCTTCAAGACCCGTCTCTGGGCATTCTGCAACTTTGAAGGGGTCGAGCAGATTGATGGACTATGGGAAAACATGCTCTCCATTATGATCGCTCCCCTTATCGAAGTCCAGGTGGGTTACGACATGGCCTACGACTACGACAGGGACGAGGATGCCCAGTACAAGACCATGGTGCTCTTTGGCTTGACCTGGCGCTGGTTCTAGTTTAGCGGCTAATCGACGCGAAAAAAAGACGGCTTTGGCCGTCTTTTTTTTTGCTTGGATGCGTCTGTTTTTTTATATTGGACGCTAGACAGTTTTGTGTAATTCAGAAAACCCAAGGCCTGAAAATGATTAAACGTCCCCGTCGCTTGCGCAAGAACGAAACCATCAGAAACATGGTTGCCGAAACCGCCGTGAATCCGGCATCCCTGGTGTACCCGCTGTTTGTAAAGGAAGGTTCGGGAATCAAGGAAGAAATTCCGTCTATGCCGGGACAGTTCCGTTTTTCTATTGATGAGCTTCTGAAAGAGGTGGACGGTTATGCTGCCCTGGGGCTCAAGTCTATCTTGCTGTTCGGCATTCCCGACATGAAAGACGAAATGGCGAGTTCCGCCTACGACGATGACGGTATTATCCAGCGCGCGGTCCGGGCCTTGAAGGCGAGATTCCCTGAGTTGTACGTGATTACTGACGTGTGCCTCTGCGAATACATGAGCCACGGTCATTGCGGCATCCTGAAGGACGGCGAAGTGGATAACGACGCTACTTTGGAACTTTTGGCGAAAACCGCCCTGTCTCATGCCATTGCCGGTGCCGACATGGTGGCTCCCAGCGACATGATGGACGGCCGCGTGGCGGCTATCCGCGAAAAACTGGACGAGAACGGTTTCAAGAACACTCCGATCATGTCTTACAGCGCGAAATTTGCCAGCGCCTACTACGGACCGTTCCGTGAGGCGGCCGGTTCTGCTCCCCAGTGCGGCAACCGCAAGGGCTATCAGATGGATGTGCGTAACGGTCGTGAGGCCTTGCGCGAAGTGGAATTGGACCTGGAAGAAGGTGCAGACATCGTGATGGTGAAGCCGGGTCTTGCCTTCTTGGATGTGCTCCGCCAGACCGCCGAAATCAGTGACGTGCCGGTGGCGGTTTACAACGTGAGCGGTGAATACGCCATGGTGAAGGCCGCCGCAAACCTTGGCCTTATCGACGAAGATGCCATTATTCATGAAAATTTGGTGGCTTTTAAGCGCGCTGGGGCGGATATTATCATTACCTATCACGCAAAAGAGGCTTTGGAGAGAAATTTGTTGTAATTTCTCGTCTTTTTTACTATAATTTTAAACAACATAAACCTTATCTATATGGAGAAAAAAAATGAAAAAACTCATGCTTGTTGCCGCTCTCGGCGCTGCCGCTATCTTCACCGCTTGTGGCGATGACTCTTCCTCCGCTGGTGGTTCCGACCCCAAGTGCGAAGTCAAGACGGGAGAAAACTCTGCAACGATGGTGCAGACGGTTCCTGGCTATGGCACTAATGAAACTACTTGGAAACTTGAAGGCGACAAGATTCTCATTACCTATTCCGACTTCCCCGACAATAACACGGAAGAGGATGCCGGAGAACTTACAGCTGATGACCTGAAGAAAATGGCCGAAGCAGGTTGCGAAAACTTCAATAAGATGTCTGCCGAATAATCGTTTGTAAAACAGGTATGCTTAAAAAAGTCCGGCCCTCTGGGTCGGATTTTCTATTTTGGGGTCTATGAATCACTCCATTAGCGAAAAACTCTTTACCGAAGCCAAGAACCTGATGCCCGGCGGCGTGAACAGCCCCGTCCGTGCATACAGCAACGTGGGGGCCACACCTCCTTTTATTGCCCGCGCCAAGGGAAGCCACATCTACGACGTGGACGGTAACGACTACATCGATTACGTGGGCAGTTGGGGCCCCATGCTGTTGGGCCACGCCCACGACGCGGTTATCAAGGCGGTGGCAGAAACGGCCAAGAACGGTCTCAGTTTCGGGGCACCCTGCGGCCTGGAATCGGAACTGGCCAAGCTGGTGATGAGCCTTGTGCCCAGCGTGGAAATGATTCGCATGGTGAACAGCGGGACCGAGGCCACCATGAGCGCTATCCGAGCGGCACGCGGGTTTACCGGCCGCGACAAGATTGTGAAGTTCGAGGGCTGTTACCACGGCCACAGCGATAGCCTACTCATCAAGGCGGGTTCGGGAATGCTCACCACGGGCAAGCCCAGCAGCAAGGGGGTACCTGCCGACCTGGCCAAGTACACCTTGACGCTACAGTACAACGATGTGGCGGGAGTGAAGGAACTGTTTGACAAGATTGGCGACGAAATCGCCGGCGTAATCGTGGAACCGGTGGCCGGGAATATGGGGGTAGTGCCCGCTAAGCCGGAATTCTTGCAAGCTCTTTCCGAAGAGACCAAGAAACATGGTGCTTTGTTGATTGTGGACGAAGTAATGACGGGATTCCGTGTAGGAATCCACTGCGCCCAGGGGCTGTACGGCATCAAGCCGGACCTGACCACCTTCGGAAAGATTATCGGCGGAGGCATGCCGGTAGGTGCCTACGGTGGCCGTCTGGACGTGATGCAGCAGATTGCCCCCTTGGGTGGAATCTACCAGGCGGGAACCCTTTCCGGGAATCCGGTGGCCATGGCGGCAGGACTTTCCACTATGCGCGAACTGCATAGTCACCCGGAATATTACGTTCATGCCGAAGCCATGACCAAGCGCCTGCTCGAAGGCCTCAAGGACGCAGCCGCCTCTGCAGGGCTCGCCATTTCTACAAACCAGGTAGGCTCCATGGGCTGTATCTTCTTTACCGAAGGCCCGGTCACGTGTTTTGCCGATGTGCAAAAGTCCGACCTGGAACTGTTCCGCAGGTATTTCTTGGGAATGCTAGACCAGGGAATCTATCTGGCGCCAAGCCAGTTCGAAGCCATCTTCGTAAGTGCCGCCCATACAGAAAACGACATCGACCGAACCGTCGATGCCGCCAGGAAAGTTTTCAAGAGCCTATAGGATTTATCGTTGGCGTTGTCATGCCCGACTTGGTCGGGCATCTCCTTTTACACACCTTTAATCTCCTGGTGGGAATCCTTCTTCACGAAGATTTCCATCATGGTGAACCCGAACAGGTAGAGTCCGCCCAGCACCAGGAACAGGTTGTTTCCCGTAAAGATGTTTCCGAGGGTAGGGCCGATGATGCCTGCGATTCCCCAGCCGGATAGTGTCATGGCGTGAACCGTGGAAACGCAGGAGGTTCCGAAGCGCTTGGCCAAAAGGCTCGGCAGCACGGAGAAGTTTCCGCCATAGGCGAATTCCACCATCATGATACCGCAAATGGCAAGCCAGGCCTGCTCGGTATAGCAGAGGAACGCCGCCAAGATACTGAGGGAGCAAACGTAGTGGTAGGCGCCCTTTCGGCCGATATAGTCGGAGAGGGTGCTCATGCCGAAACGGCCCAGCACGTTGAACACGGCGGTAAGGGCCATGATGAGGGCGATTTCCTTGAATCCCAGGTATTTCAACAGGCTCTTTTCCTGGGCGATGAGGGCGAGCCCGCAAGAAATGTTGATGCAGAACATGACCCAGATGGAAACGTATTCCATGGTGAGAAACTTGGTGTGGACCAGGTCCTTGAATGGGATGGCCGTCTTCTTGGTCATGATAAAGGCCGGATTGGGCCTGAACAGCCAGGAACATACGGACATGACCGTCAGGAAGGCGCATCCGAGAATCAGGAACAGGTAGGGCAGTTCAAAGTTTGCCAGCAGGTACTCGATAGCGGGGGCGGCCACGAACTTGCCTGCCCCAAAGCCCGTGATGGCAAGGCCCGAGGCCAGGCCCTTGTGGTCGCTGAAGTTGGAAAGCAACTGCTTGATGGGGCACACGTAGCCGATGCCTGTGCCCGCCCCCATGAAGGAGCAGCCGATGTAATACAGCGGGAGTATACCGAACTTGGTGGCGGCAAAGAGGGTGAACATGCCGATGGCAAACAAGGTGGTGGAAACCACCGACATCCGTTTCGGGTTCAGTTCCACCATGCGCCCGAAGGTAGCGGCGCACATCCCCAAGAAGAAGATAATCAGGGTGAACCCGATGTCCGCCTGGAACTTTGAAATGCCGAAGCACTCCATGATGTTGACGGAGTACTGGGAGTAGTTATAGACGGTACCCAGGGAAAGGGGGAGCCCGATTCCCGGAACGAGGATGTTGAGGACGCGGTTGCTCATGACATACCTCCGGGAATGCCGTTAGTTTTCTGATTTTTCGGACGAGGTTTCGGTGCTTTCGCCAGCCTGTGCTTCGGCTTTTTCAGCGGCCTGTGCCGAAGCATCCTTGTCGCGGATGGTGGCCCGGCGGATCTTTCCGCTGATGGTCTTGGGCAGCTCCGTCACGAAGTCGATAATGCGGGGGCTCTTGTAGCTGGCGGCAATCTTCTTCGCGAAAAGCTGGATTTCCTTGGACAGTTCCTTGGAGGCCTCGTAGCCCTTCTGGAGCACGATGGTTGCCTTCACGGCCTGGCCACGGTCCTTGTCCTCGATGCCCGTGACGGCCACTTCCAGCACGGCGGGGTGCTTGTGGAGCACTTCTTCTACTTCGAAGGGGCTGATACGGTATCCGGAGCTCTTGATCAGGTCGTCGGTGCGGCCCACGAACCAGAAATAGCCGTCCTTGTCCCGGGTGGCGGTGTCGCCGGTGTGGTAAACTCCACCTGCGAACACTTTCTCCGTGCGTTCTTCGTCGCGGTAGTAGCCGCCGAACATGCCGAAGGGCTTGCCCTGGTCAATTTGGATAATCAGTTCGCCCACTTCATCTACGCCGCAGGGCTCACCTTCGGCGTTGACGATTTCCATGCGGTAGCCCGGCGAAGGCTTGCCGATGGAGCCCGGCTTCGGGATATCCCAGCCGAAGTTTCCGGTGGTGAGGGTCAGTTCCGTCTGGCCGTAACCTTCTTGCAGTCGGATGCCTGTCTGCTCGAAGAACTGGTTGTAGATGTCCAGGTTCAGCGCCTCGCCTGCGGTAGTGCAGTACTTGAGGCTGGAAAGGTCGTACTTGGAAAGGCCGTGGTGCAGAATGTAGCGGTACACGGTGGGCGGTGCGCAGAAGGTAGTGACCTTGTATTCGGCCATCTTTTCCAGCAGCTTCCCCGGAATGAACACCTTCATGTCGTAGGTGAACACGGCAGAGCCCGCAATCCACTGGCCGTAGATTTTTCCCCAGAGGGCCTTGGCCCAGCCGGTTTCGGCAACCGTCAGGTGGCGGCCTCCCTCAATCACGTGCTGCCAGTACTTGGCGGTGACGATATGGCCCAGAGGGTAGGTGTAGGTGTGGGCCACCATCTTGGGGTTGGAACTTGTGCCGCTGGTAAAGTACACCACCATGATGTCGTCGTTATGGGTGGCGGCGTCTCCCGTGGGACGTGGGAAACTGGCCGGGAAGATTTCGTAGTCGTCGTAGAAACTGATCCAGTTCTGGCGGGCGGTCTGGCCCACGGTTACCAGCTTTTCTACGGAGGGGCACTTGGATTTTGCCTTGTCCACCTCTTTTTGGAGGGTGGGCTCGTCGTAGGTCACCACCATCTTCACGTCGGCGGCCTTGAAACGGTATTCCAGGTCTTCGGCGGCCAGCATGTTGGTGGCCGGGATGGCGATGGCGCCAATGCGGTGCAGTGCCAAGAGGAAAAACCAGAATTCGTAACGGCGTCGGAGGATGAGCATCACCCGGTCGCCCTTGACGATTCCCTGTTCTACCAAGAAGTTGGCCGTGCGCTGGGAGGCCAGCGACAGGTCCTTGAAGGTAAAGACGTGGCTCTCGTCTTCGTCGTCACACCAGACCAGGGCTTCGCGCTTGGGTTCTTCCTTGGCGTATTCATCTACCACATCGTAGGCAAAATTGAAATTTTCCGGAATGGAAATCTTGAAGTTCTTGTAAAGGTCGTCGTAAGAACTGTATTCCGTCCGGGAGAGAAACTTGTTGAGCATCATATCTTGATTCCCGAGATTCTGACCTTACAGATCCTTGTACATGATTTTTTCGCGCATGGTGGAGGTGTAGCGCACCATGTTCAAGATGCGTTTCTCGCCGATGGTCCTGAAATCCTTTTCGTGGAATACCAGACGGTGGGTGCCGCCCGGCAGGAGCATCCGGAGGCAGGCGTAGGTCTGGGCAAGACCCAGGAGCGCGTTTGGAATAATGGAAAAGCTGAGGGTCTTGGAATAGGTTTTCTTGATCTTGTCACCGATCTTCTTGTAGATGCCGTGGTAGTCTTCGTAGTAGTCGAAGATTTCCAGGGCTTGCTGCTTGAGGAACTTGTTCCCGAACCAGATGGGCGGGATGAATCCGGAGGGCTTGCCTGTGCCGTGGGCCTTCCACAGGGCGAGGCTACGCTTGAGAAGCGCCTGGGTGAGCCGTTCGTTGAGACCTGCAAATTCGGCCTCGTTGTTGGAAATCAGCAGGGCGAGCTTGCCCTGGAGGCTGCGCTTCAGGGAGAGGTCGGCCCGGTGGCGTGCCCCGTGGAGCATGATTTCGTAGCCTTCCTGCACGAACTTTTCCAGTTCTTCACGGAATTCTTCGGCTTCCGATTCTGGAGCGGCGCCAAAGGCGGGCACCACGGCGATACTGATGGGGGAGCCTGCGGCTTCTGCAATCTTGCGGATTTGCACACGGGCCTTCTTGAAATTCATGACGCTAAAGCTGTGATAGCACAAAATGAACTTTTTCTTCTTGTGGAATACCGCTTCGGCGGCCTGGATGTCGGCAATGTCCTTGTTTTGTTCCATAAGGTGAGCCTACCCTTGGTCGTTGGAATTGTTCTTGCAATCTTCCTGTTCCAGTTTCAGGGAGATGAAAAGGTGGTAGAAAAAGAAAAGGATGACCGTCACGACGGAAACCTTGATCCATGATTTGAACAGCCAATCGGACATACTATGCTCCTGTGCTAATTTGTTCTCTCTAAAGATACAAAAAAGATCCTCGCCTTCGCGAGGATGACAGAAGAGGGGGCGGGGAAGTCCTTTAATTTGGCGCCAAAGGCGCGATTATTAGAACTCACAACTCATAACTGACAACTCATTACTAGCCTCGGGCCTAGATCGTCGCCATGGTGGCTACGTCGGCGTTGTAGTCCACACCTTCTACGTCGAAACCGTTGGTGGCCAAAAAGTCGTGGCGGTAGCCTTCCAGGTCGCCTACCTGGGCGAAGTTATCCTGGGTGATGGTGGCCATGCGCTTCTTGACTTCTTCCTGGACCTTGGGATCCATTTCCAGGTCGTCGATACGGATAAGGTGGTTTTCGTCGGTAGGCACGGCAGAGCCGGTGTAGAGGCGTTCGGCAAACAGGCGTTCCATCTGCTCGATGCAGCCTTCGTGGGTGCCCTGTTCCTTCATGACCTTGAACAGCACGGACAGGTACAGCGGGATAATGGGGATGACGGCGCTGGAGCGTGTCACCAGGCCCTTGTTCACGGACACGTAGGCTTCGCCCTTGAGGCTTGCCTGGAGTTCGGCGTGGAGTTCCTTGGCGGTCTTTTCCAGGTGCTTCTTGGCGCCTCCGATGGTGCCGTCGCGGTAGATGGGGTGGGAAAGGCTCGGCCCGATGTAGGAGTATGCCACCGTCTTTACGCCTTCGGCAAGGACGCCTGCGGCGGCCAGCTGGCGAATCCAGAGAGCCCAGTCCTCGCCGCCCATGACCTTCACGGAGTTATCCGCTTCTTCGGCGGTGGCGGGTTCGGCACTGATGGTGCTAATCTTGCCGGTCATGCAGTCGATGGTCTCGCCGGAGAAGGTCTCTCCGATGGGCTTCAGCACGCTGCGGTACATGACGCCCGTGTCCGGGTCCACTCGGACGGCAGAGGCCACGCTGTAGATAATCAGGTCGATCTTCTTGCCCATCTGCTTTACGGTTTCGATGACCTTCTTACGCATGTCGTGGGAGAAGGCGTCGCCGTTGAAAGTGACGGACTGGAGGCCTGCGGCCTTGGCTTCGCGGTCGAAGGCCATGTTGTTGTACCAGCCCGGCGTGCCGGACTTTTGTTCGGAGCCTTCTTTTTCGAAGGAAATGCCGATGGTGTCGGCACCGTATTCAAAGGCGGCAGAAATGCGGCTGGCAAGCCCGTAACCGGTGGAGCATCCCACTACCAGCACGGTCTTGGGTTCACCCTTGAGTTGGCCCCTTTCGGCCTTTTTCTTTTGCACATACTTGATTTGACGAACGACGTCGGCAGCGCAGCCCTTGGGGTGGGCGTTGATGCACATGTTGCTACGAATCATGGGTTGGATAATCATTGTATTCCTTTTTTGATTTGGCTTGTTAGCCATTAAATTTCTTGATGACGACTACGCCGTTGTGACCGCCAAAACCGAGAGATGCGGAAACGGCCACGTCAATGTTTCCTTCGACGCCTACCTTCGGCACGTAATCCAGGTCACAGCCCTCGTCGGGGTTGTCCAGGTTCAGGGTGGCGGGGTAGAAGGAGTCGCGGATGGCGAGGGTGGAGATGATGGCCTCGATGACGCCCGCGGCGCCGACGCAGTGGCCGGTCATGCTCTTGGTGCTGGAAACCTTGATCTTGTAGGCGTGTTCGCCCAGCACGATTTTCAGCATCTCGGTTTCGGTAATGTCGTTTAAGTGGGTGGAGGTACCGTGGGCGTTGTAGTAGTCCACGTCGGTAGGCGCAATGCCCGCATCTTTCAGGGCGCGGCTCATGGCCTTGGCGCAGGTCTCTCCACCCGGGCGGGGGCTGGTAATGTGGTAGGCGTCGGCAGAGGCACCGTAGCCGGCCAGTTCAGCATAGATTTTTGCCCCGCGGGCCTTGGCATGTTCCAGTTCTTCCAGGACCATCACAGCACCGCCTTCGCCCATGACAAAGCCGCTGCGGTCTTTGTCGAATGGGCGGGACGCCTTCTCGGGGTCGTCGTTGAGCTTGTCGGTAAGGGCGTGCATGCCAGCAAAACTCTTGATGGAATATTCCGTAATGCCGCTTTCGGAACCGCCCGCCAGGCACACGTCCAGACGGCCGGACCGGATGGAGTCCAGGGCGACCCCGATGGCGTCGGTGCCGGAGGCACAGGCGGTGCACACCGTATGGGCAAGGCCCGTGATACCCAGAGCGATGGAAACGTTGGCACAGGCCTCGTTGGGAATCAGTTCCGGCATGGCCAGCGGCGATACCCTCCGCTTGCCGCCTTCGATATACTTGTTGTAGGTCTCGTCAAGCACGTCCATTCCCGAAAGGCCGTTTCCGGCCACGATTCCCGTAGTGTCTTCGGCCAGCTGTTCCTTGGTGAGTCCAGCGTCCTTGACCGCCTCGTTGGCGGCTCCTACCAAGAACTGGGTGAAGCGGGCCATACGGCGGGCTTCCTTGGGGTCGATTCCGTGTTCTTCGGGCTTGAAATCCTTGATTTCGGCAGCGATTTTTACGGAGCAATTGGAGGCGTCAAAAAGGGTTATGGGGGCGATACCGCTCTTTCCCAGCTTGATGGATTGCCACATGTCGGCTACATTCTTTCCGACGGGAGTTACGGCACCGATGCCGGTAATGACGATTCTTCTCTTGCTCATGGAATCCCCTTTTTTTTGCGCCCAAAGATAGCTTATTTTATACGGTTTTCACACCGTTTTTTGTGGAAAATGATTTGACGAAATTTATCAAAAAGCCGAAATAAGGAAAAAGGAATGTTTTTGTAAGCGCTTGGCGAATCAAATCGGAGTTTTGCTTTTTTCGCCGGCGATTTCCCGGACGAGTTTTGGGACCAAGTAGCCAGGCAACTTGGTGCGGATTTCTGCAATCAGTTCGCGCGCCCGTTCATCGGAAACTTCAAAGTGGGCGACCCCGTTGGCGTGGTCCAGCTGGTGCAGGTAGTAGGGGAGAACACCCTGTTCAAAAAGCTTGCGACAGAGAGTTGTTAATTTGTCTGAATCGTCGTTTACGCCCTTCAAAAGAACGCTCTGGTTGAGCAGAGTCCAGCCGCAAATTTTGAGGTGGGTAAACAGGGCGGCTGATTCATCGTCCAGTTCATCGGCATGGTTCACGTGTGACACAAGAACGCAGTTGAATCGGGTAGGCAGTTCCCGCAGCAGTTCAAAATGCTGCATTACCAGGTCCGGACGCATTACAGGGAGTCTTGTGTGGATGCGAAGCGTAGTGACCGAGGAGTGGGCTGCGATGGATTCAACCATGTCGCGGAAGGCTCCGGGCGAAAGCGTGAGGGGGTCGCCTCCGGAGAGGATGACCTCCCATACGTCGCTGTGGGTGTCGAGCCAGTTGCTGACTTCGCGGGCCACGTCGGGTCCATTCTGGAAGGGATAGTTCTTGCGGAAGCAGAAGCGGCAACGGACACCGCAGGTGGCGGTCGAGACAATCAGGGCTCGCCGGTCGTATTTTTGGATAACGCAGTCGGACTTGCCTGCGGGCAGGTCTCCTACCGGGTCGTCAACGAATCCGGGAACCTTTTCCCGTTCTACGGTAAGGGGCAGAACCTCGCGAAGGAGTGCTTCGGGGTGGCTAGACTTTTTTATCAAGTCGGCGAAATGCCTTGAACAAAGGAATGGAAATTTGGGCGAAAGGTCGAGTCCGTCTTTGCTTAACTTTGAGATGGTGCCAGAAAAATCACTTCCCAAATAGTCTAAAAAGTCTGAAATTTGTGTAAAAACAGTCCCTGGGTTTTCCATTATATACTAAATTTAGCTTCAAAATCAACAAGAGGATAATATGGGTACTGTAAGCACCAACGAATTCCGCAAGAAACTTAAAATCATGGTTGATGATCAGCCGTACGAAATCATCGAAAACCAGTTCGTGAAGCCGGGTAAGGGCCAGGCCTTCAACCGCGTTCGTATCAAGAACCTGGTGACCGGCCGCACTCTGGAACGCACCTGGAAGAGCGGCGATACGGTGGAAGAAGCCGACGTGACCTTCACTGAAATGACCTACCTCTACAATGACGGTTCTACTTGGTATTTCTTGAACAACGAATCCCAGGAAACTGAAGAAATTTCCAAGGAAGCTCTGAACGGCTGCGAAGTCTGGCTCCTGGACGGCGCTACCGTAGAAGTGACCTGGTGGAAGGACCCGAAGTCCGGCGCTACGCTTCCTATCGAAGTGATTCCGCCTACCTTCGTTGACCTGATGATTGTGGATGCTCCTCCGGCAGTGCAGGGCAACACCAGCGGCAACGTGATGCGCGAAGCCACTCTCGAAACCGGTGCCAAGGTGATGATTCCGCTGTTCATCGAAAACAATACCAAGATCCGCGTGGATACCCGCGACGGTTCTTACCTGGAACGCGCGAAGTAAAAACGACCGTTCGCGCTAGACTCTGGACAACAAGTACAGGGCTGGCGCTCACTCCCACCTAAAGGTGGCCATGTACACTAAGGCAACGAATTGCCATGGCAATTCTAGTTGCCAAGTGTCCAAAGGTCGCAACCGCCCCAGTTTAATAACTGGGGCTTTGTTGCTCACGGGAAATAGCTTATTATCTGATAGCTTTGCGGAATACTTCAGCTACTCTGTCCGGATTTTCGCTTTTCAGCCAGCTGAGGGTCTCGGTACCGCGGTAGCTCCAGGCGAAGATGTTGTCGATGCCTGCCTCGCGGCTTTCGGCTACGGCGATGGCCAGGTCGTTTTCGCGGCCTGCTTCGATCTGGTAGGCCTTAATCCACATCTGCACGGCCTTGCCGTATTTGGCGGCCACGGTCACGAGCTTGTTTGCGGTCTCGGCGTACTTTTCCCGGACCCATTCTTTGGTGGCACCCCGTTCCCAGTAAGGATCGCTGGCGATTTCATCTACGCTGTCCATGGATGCCACGCGGCCCCAGTCGTCGAGGCCCGCCGGGAACCAGGGCGGCAACATGCACACGCAATTGCGCTTGCCGCGAGCATGAACATCTTCAGTCATTTCTTTCAGAAAGTCAATCAGGCTGTCTTCGCGGAACTTCAACACGTCTTCGGTGAGTTCGGCGGGCATCTCGTACCCGAAGCGAGCGCGGAAAAGCCCGCGGCACTTTTCACACCTGCAACTCCAGTTGCTAAGTCCACCCTTCTCAAAGTAAAAATGAGGTTCATCCCAGAAGATGGTGCTTACTTTGGTCGCACAGACGGATTCAATCCAGCGATGCATATAGGCCCGAAATTCCGGATGGTTGGGGCAGGCGGCCACCTTGGGCTTGCCGTCCAGTGCCACCTGGCACAGGTCGTGGTTACGGGCGGTCAGTTCGGAATAGGCTTCGCCACCGAACACCCGACCCACCCCCCAGGGGTTCACATAGACCGTTAGACCTAGCTCGGCGGTCCGGTCCACGATTTCACGCATTGTGTCGTAGTAATACTGTTGGTCTTCTTCGCTCCAGGTGTGGAGCACGGCGTTGAAACCCACCGCCTTGATGTCGTGCATGTCGGCTAGTGCATGCTTTGGCGTGCGTACGCCAAAATAACTGACGCCCTTAATCATACAGGCTCAATATAGAACTTAGGAGTAATGAGTGGTGAGTAGTGAGTTGTGAGTCCTTATAATCGCGCCTTTGGCGCCAAGTTATATACTCATAACTCATAACTCAAAACTGATAACTCATAACTGATAACTCATTAGTTTTCTGCCCACTGCGGTGTGGGGGTCTTCCGCAGCACCTGGTCCAGGGTCTCCCGCCATTCGTCTTCGGTAAGGGGCCTGCGTATCCAGTACAACCCCTCATCTTCTTTTTCGATGGGCATGGTATCCGGGACAATTTCCACAATCCAGGATTCGGGAATGCTGTTGCGGAGCCTCTTGCTGAAGGCGATGTTCATGTCGGTGGGCCTGTCGGCGTGGTCGAAGATGATAAGCGCCGGGGAATCTCCCGTAATGAGCGCCGTCTCCAGGATGTTTGCCGCTTCTTCGATGGTGTTGCAGGTGTACATGGTGGAATCTTCGGCCATGTCATTTTCCAGAAGCCAGCGGAGAGTCCACTGGCTCAGGCGGTCCAAGCTGCCCGGCGAAGAAGGGGCTATGAAGAATATATGTCCCACGGCCTAAAGTATAGAAAGATTGAAAGCCCTTTTTTAGGGTCAAAAAGGGCAATTTTGGAGAGAAATCTATTATTTTTGAGATAGGAAAAACATATCAAACATTAATCAACAATTAACGCACATGTTTCCCGACCTTGGCGAATTCAGACTGATAAACGGCATTCTGGAAAAGTCGTTGCCCCTAGAAAAAGAAGCCCCCGAGTTTCGGGACTGGCTCCCCGTAGGCGACGATGCCGCCGAGTTCGACGGATGGCTTGCCACCAAGGATCTGTCCGTAGAAGGGACCCACTTCCGCCTGGACTGGTCCACGCCGGAACAGGCCGTGGAAAAGCATATTGTCTCCAACATCTCGGACATTTCGGCCATGGGAGGCAGGCCACGGCTGGCCCTGTTCGGCCTGTGCGTCGGTAAAAACTGGAGCGAAGACACGGTGCGTCGGGTGTCCGCTGCGGTGGCTGAAGGATTTGCCAAAAGGAATATCGCTCTTATCGGGGGCGATACCGTCTCCGGCGATGTGGGAATGTTTTCTACGACCCTCGTAGGCGAACAGGTGGCGCCTACCCGCCTGCTCCGGAGTGGCGCTAGGGCTGGCGACAGACTGTTCGTCTCGGAAACTCTCGGGCGCTCTGCCGCAGGGCTCTGGCTGTTGCAGAACCGCCCCGCCGGTTTCGAGGAATTTCAGGACCTGATTCAGTACCACTTGAGCCCCTCCATCCGGGAGGACTTCGGCGCACGTCTCGCCTCTACGGGCGTTTGCCACGGTGCTTTGGACATCAGCGACGGACTTTCTTCGGAACTGAACCATTTGGCCCTGTCATCTGCGGTTTCCTTGGAGGTGGAGGCCAATCGGATTCCCGTAGACCCTCGGGTTTCGGAAATGTGCAGCCGATATGGCCTAAATCCTATGGATTTTGTGATGGATGGCGGTGAAGAATACGTGCTTTTATTTACCGTTTCTGCCAAAAATGATATATTTTCAGTAAGAGGTTTCCCCGACGGGGTATACGAGATTGGCACTGTTCAAGAAGGAACCGGCGTCTATATGCTCGAAGAGGGGAAAAAGAAGATTGTTAAAGCTCAGGCTTGGTCGCATTTATGATAAGTAACACAAAAATGAACTTGGGCCAATTGCTGATTCGTCAGGGTGTCCTGGACGAAGACCAGCTGGCTCATGCTACCTCGGAACACAAGCGTACCGGAATCCCTCTGGCGAAGATTCTCATTCGCCTGGGCATGGTCAGCGAAGACACTCTTACTAGCATCTTGGGTGTGCAGATGCAGTCCACTACCAAGATGCGTATCGGCGAGATGTTGCTCGCCCAGAAGTACATCACCCAGGAACAGCTGGACCAGGCTCTGGAAGAGCAGAAGAAGACCGGCAAGCGCCTTGGCCGTACTTTGGTGGACTTGAAGTTCATGCCCGAAGAACGCCTGGTGGAGATTCTCTCCAAGCAGTTCGAAGTTCCCTATGTAAGGCTTGAAAATTTTGCTATCGACCCCGAGGCCTACACCTACTTGCCCGAAGACTTGTGCAGGACTTACAAGGTGGTGCCCCTGTTTGTTTCCAAGGGCGAAGATGACCGCCGTGTCCAGCGTGAAGCCCTGACCATCGCAATGACTGATCCCACCAACATGCGTGTGATCAACATCGTGAAGTTCAAGGTGAAGATGGAAGTGGACATCGTCATGGCCTCCGACGCAGATGTGGTCAAGACTATCGACCGCGTGTTCGCGGGGCGTAGCACTTCCGAAGAATCCTTGGCGGAGCTGATTGGTGAGACCAAGGATGGCGAAGAACTGGAAACCGTGGAACGGGGTCAGGGAAACAGCGACGAACCGGAACTGACCGACGAAGAAGGCCGCCAGGTGGTGCGAATCGTGACCACGCTGATTCACGAAGCCATTGCCCGTCACGCCTCTGATATTCACCTGGAACCCCAGGAAACCTTCCTCAAGCTCCGTTACCGTATCGATGGTGACCTACAGGTCATGTCACCCATTCCTGCCCGCTTGATGCCCCAGATTCTTTCCCGTATCAAGCTTCTTTCCAAGATGGACATCGCCGAAAAGCGTAAACCCTTGGACGGTCGTTTCACGGTGCGTTACAAGGGTTCCGAGGTGGACCTTCGTGTGAGCTCTTTCCCGATATCGCTCCGTAAGCGCGGTGTTTGTGAAAAGATCGTTATGCGTATCTTGGACCCGAACTCGGGTCAGTTCCCCTTGAAGGACATGGGCTTTGACCCCCGTGTGCTCAAACAGTTCATTGATGCTATTAACGCTCCTAACGGTATTGTGCTTGTGACCGGTCCTACGGGTTCCGGTAAGTCTACCACGCTTTACGCTTCTATTCGAGAAATTTTGGATTCCACCATCAACATCTCTACGATGGAAGACCCTGTGGAACTTAATATTGACGGTGTGAACCAAGGTCAAATCAACAACGCGGCGGGCTTTACCTTCGCCGCGGGCATTCGCGCCCTGCTCCGTCAGGACCCGGATGTGATTATGATCGGTGAAATGCGTGACCAGGAGACGTCGTCCATGGCTATCGAAGCCGCTCTGACGGGTCACTTGGTCTTCAGTACGCTCCATACCAACGATGCTGCCGGTGCATTCCCCCGTCTGCTGGAAATGGGTCTGGAACCCTTCCTGGTGTCCACCGCCATCAAGGGCGTGCTTGCCCAGCGTCTGGTGCGCCGCATCTGCAAGTACTGCAAAGAACCTGTAGAAATATCTCCGTCCCTCCGCGAAGAACTCCACCTGTCTCCCGACATGCAGTTCTACCATGGCAAGGGGTGCGAAAAGTGCGACGGTTCTGGTTACAAGGGCCGTTGCGGCATCTATGAGTTCTTGGTGCCCAACGAAACCGTGCGTAACCTGATTATCAAACGTTCTTCTGGTGACGTCATCAAGCGCGCCGCCATGCAGGAATGCGACATGATTACGCTCCGTATGGACGGTATCCAGAAGGCCTTGGACGGTCACACCACGCTGGAACAGGCGGTGGGTGCCTCCGCTGCCGACGATTAGTCAGATAAATGAAATAGTAAGAATGAAGAATTAAAAATGACCTGTTTCATTTTTAATTCTTTTTTTTGTTTCCCCGATAGATGGGAAAAGTTTCTATATTGCACATTTGTGTAGAATCAGGGGCTTTAGATGGCTAATATTGTTGATGGTAGTGTTTTAGACAAGGAACTGAACCCGGAACAGGCGGCGGCTGCCAAGAAGATTGACGGCCCTATGCTGATTTTGGCCGGGGCGGGTTCGGGCAAGACGCGTGCCATCACCTACAAGATTGCCCATCTGGTGTCGTTCCATCAGGTGGAGGCGGACCGGATTCTGGCGGTGACGTTTACCAACAAGGCTGCCCGCGAAATGAAAGAGCGTATCCAGAAACTTTTGCAGGTTCGCCTGGCCTTCAACTGGATGGGCACCTTCCATTCCGTGTGCCTGAAACTTTTGAGGCTTTGCCTGACCAAAGATTTTGTGATTCACACCATGGGCGGCTCCTGGTACGACAACAATTTCTCCATCTATGACGACGATGACCAGAAACGGATTCTGAAAGAAATCCTCAAGGAAGAACTGGGCGAAAATTACGATGCGTCCGAAGTAAAAAAACTTCACGGAGCCATTTCTCGGTACAAGAACACCATTCTATATACCAACGGCGAAGCTGTTTTGCAGACGCCGGAAATCGCCATGATGCGGGCTGAATTTGCCGACCAGGAGAGAATGGCAAGACTTTACGGGGAATACCAGAAGCGCCTCAAGGAATCCAACGCCATGGACTTTGATGACCTGCTGTTCAATACGGTGCTCATGCTCCAGAAAGTACCCCACTTGGCAGACCAGCTGGCGGAACGCTACAAGTACGTGGTGGTAGATGAATATCAAGATACCAACGACGTGCAGTATGAGCTTTTGAAGTTGCTCATTAACGAGCAGAAAAACGTGACGGTGGTGGGCGACGACGACCAGAGCATTTACGGCTGGCGCGGAGCGAACATCAAGATTATCCGCAATTTCCATAGGGATTTTGCCCCGGTGACTATCGTCAAGCTGGAACGGAACTACCGCTCTACGTCAAATATCGTGAAGGGGGCGGGCTCTGTAATTGCCCACAACGTGCGCCCCCTGGAAATGCAGAAGGTGGTGTATTCCAAGGAAGAAGCCGGCGACCCTATTCGGGTACGGCACACGATGGATGATCGTAGCGAAGCCCAACAGATAGCAGATTTGATTGCCGTGGCTGGCGAGGCGAATTACTCCAAGACGGCGGTGTTTTACCGCACCAATGCCCAGTCCCGCGTAATAGAAAAAGCCTTGAATGACAACCGCATTCCTTCAGTGATTTTTGGGGGCACGCGGTTCTGGGACCGCAAGGAAGTCCGGGATATCCTTTCGTATTTGCGTCTTCTTTCAAATGAAAAGGATGACGCCGCCCACCTGCGGGTCATCAACACGCCGCCCCGTGCCATCGGCAAGACTTCGGTAGAAAATGTCCTTGCCCGCGTTCGAAACGGCGAAGGGACCTTCTGGCAGATGCTTGTGGCCGAGGCTAGCGGTGTGTCCCGTTCCGCTCCCAAACTGAAAGGCTTTGTGGACTTGGTCCAGTCCTGGAAAGAACTGGTGGCCGCAGGAGAGACTCCGCTTCCGCTCCTGGCAGAACGGATTGTAAACGATGTCGCCTACAAGGAATTCTTGCGGAAAGATGACGAGCTTTCTGCAGACGAACGGATCGGCAACGTCGATGAAATGATCAACGCCATCCGTGAATTCGACGAGGAACATCCGGGGGCCACGTTAGACGCCTTCTTGCAAGATATTTCCCTCTTGACCGACGCCGACAAGAAGGTGGACGATTCCAAGGGTCATGTAACTCTCATGACCATTCACATGGCGAAGGGGCTAGAATTCAATACGGTACACATTGCCGGCTGTGACGACGGTATTTTCCCGTTGATTCGGGAAAGCTCCATGCTGAGCGTCAAGGAGGCCAACGACCAGCTTGAAGAGGAACGTCGCCTGTTCTACGTAGGCTGTACCCGTGCCGAAAAGAAGCTTTATTTGTACCATGCGGAACGTCGCTTTTTCCAGGGGACTATCCGGCCTTTTGCACCGTCCCGTTTCTTGAAGGAACTTGACCCTTCTGTCGTAGAATTTACGCCCTGCATAGATGAGCGGCCCGCCTTTTCGGGCTGGACGCCTGATGCTCCCGAAAAGCCCCGTTACAATAGCGCCCCGTCTTTTGTTCGCAACCGGAGCTTTGGCTCCGGAGCTTCTAGCACGGGTTCGTCGGGCATTTCGGGCGGGTCTCGGTTCGGAGGTTCCAGGGGTTCCGTTCCGGATTCGGTCCGCAAGAACGACCGGCGTATCGTCTATCGCAATCCCATAAAGGTGGCGCCGACCACTAGTTCTGTGGATACGTCGGGCCCTCGCATTGTCTATGATGAGTATAGCGAGAATCCTTTCCATCCGGGAGCAAAGGTGCGGCACATCAAGTACGGAGTCGGGACTGTTACCCGCTGTTACGGCGAGGGGGACAATGCCCGCGTAGATGTTCGTTTTGGCGATGGAAACCTGCGTACCATCATCTTGAAATATGCCGCCCTGCAGGTGGTGGGGTAGTGTATAGGGGCTAGGGGTTTGAGGTCGCTTCGCTTTGAGGTGTGAGCTCGGTCGCCAAAGGCTCCCTTTGAGGTTCGTGTCTCATATCTCATACCACACACCTCACAACTCATAACCCATACCCCATACCTCAAAGGGGCGAAGCCCCGACCTCACACCTAGAACCTCATTTGCCTTTCATTCCAAATTTTTCTATATTACCCCTCGTAAAGATTGGAGAGTCCTATGCTTGAAAACGATGAAGTCCTGAAATTGGCCAAATTGTCCCGCCTGAGCATTTCCGAAGAGGAAATTCCTGCCGTCAAGGGCCACCTGGACAAGATGCTCAATCATCTGGAAGCGCTGAAGGCTCTGGACCTTTCCAATGTAGAACCTATGACCGCCGTCGAAACCGGCGAGACGGTTCTTCGCGAAGACGTACCTGTACAGGGATTCACCCTGGAGCAGGCTTTTGCAAATGCGCCGGCGGTGGAAAACGACCACTTCGCCATTCCCAAGGTCATTGGCGGCTAGAAGCCTCCTTTGCCTGGACTATGTCTCCTGTCTCCTGCATTGTTCCTGCCCGCATGGGGTCTTCCCGGTTTCCCGGGAAGCCGCTTTTCAAGTTGTGCGGTAAGGAGATGATTGTCCGCACACTGGAGCGGGCGGCCCTTGCAGAATGCTTTGACCGCATCGTCTGTGCTACCGACAGCGACGAGATTGCCGAGGTAGTTTCCCGTGCCGGGTTCGAATTTTTGCTGACGGGGGAGGCGGCTACCGGTTCTGACCGGGTGGCGGAGGCCGCCCGTGCCTTGGACCTTGACCTGGTGGTGAACCTGCAGGGGGACGAACCCTTGGTAGAGCCTTCGGTCTTGTGGAATGTCGCCCGGACTCTTGCCGAAAACCCGGACTGCTGGGTGACAGTGGCCTGCCCGCTTAAGCCAGAAGATGTTCCCTTGAAGACAGTGGTGAAGGTCTTGGTCAAGGACGGTTTTGCCGTCGATTTTCGCCGGGAAATCCCTGCAGGCGAAGCTGGCCGGTGGTTCCAGCACCAGGGAATCTACGCCTATTCCCGCAAGTCCCGCGATGAATTTACTTCTTTGTCCCAGAGTAAACTTGAACTGGAACGCTCCCTGGAGCAGATGCGGATTATGGGCGTGCGCCCTATCCGTATGGTCCAGAGTCCCTATGAGAGCATCTCTGTGGATGTGCCTTCTGACGCGAATGCCGTCGAAGCCTTGCTACATGAACAAAAAAAGCAGGGGCTGCTGGACGGACGATTTAAGGAGCCCCTGCGTAGTCCGTAGGTGCTCTTGATGAACGCTCCCGAAAAACAAATCCTCCGCATGGCCCTGGTCTTTTTGGTACTTGGGCTGGTTTTCCGCTATCTACCCTGGGGCATACCCGCCATCGGGCAGGTGGACGAATACTCCAATTTGGAATATGTCGCCGAAAGAGAAAATTTCACGAAAAAGTCCTGGTCCAAATCCGACGAGGTTACAGACAAAGTAACAACGACTGGTTCTCCCGAACATAAGGCAAAAAAACGAAAAAATGCGAAAAATAAGCAAAAAAAGCCAAAATTGCCTATACATGTCAATTCTGCCGGGGTAGAGGAATTGTGTGCCTTGAAGGGGGTTGGACCCAAGCTTGCCGAGAAAATTTTGGCGTTTCGCGTCCAAAACGGCCCCTTTTCAGGCCCTCAGGATTTGGAAAAAGTGCCCGGAATCGGCAAGAAAAAACTGGAAGGCCTCCTACAGGGGGTGATTTTTGATTAGTTTTAGGGTGTACGTTTTCATAAGTCGTTGAGTATATGAGTGATACGAAGATTTATCTAGGTATTGAGGTTGGGGATGCTTCCCTAAAAGTGGCCCTGTTGGACTCCGCCGAAAAGCGGGTTTTGCGCACGGCAATTCTCCAGACTGGCACCAGTCCCTTGGATGACGTTTACACTTTTGAAACGGTCCTCCAGGCTTGGTTGGAGTCCGTTCAGCAGGAATCCGTAGAGGCAGTGTCTCTTTCTATTCCGGCATTCCGCTCAGTTATAAGGCAGGTGTATGTACCTGCTGAGGCTTGCGCCAACCGTGAAGAATACCTGGAATGGTATTTGGGGCTCATTACCAACGCCGAAAAGGGCTCCTATATCATGGACTATCAAGTCCTGTGCGGTGATGCTACCGTTGGCGAAACCGTTCTGTTGATTGCGGTTCGTCGAGAATGGGTGGATGGCGTTCGTAAAGGCTTCCGCAACAAGGCGTTAGCGCCTAAGACTATGGAAGTGGATGTACTCTCGTTACTAAACTTGATGGATGCCGCGGACCATATTGACGGACTGGAATGTGTAATCAAGGCTGATTTTGCTGGCGTTACCATGATGTGGATTTCCAAGGACAGGCTTCAGGATTTGCGTTGTGTTTCAACCCTTTCCCTTGTGGACAAGTCCGCTGAAGAGGCATACGGATTCCTGGCCAACGGCATTCGTGAACAGATTGATTTTGCCAAAGAAGATGACGTTTCTTTTGATGTCAAGCAAATACACCTATGTGGCGAACTGGCGACGGATCCCTTGTTTATGAAGAGTCTGCAGGGTGTTCTTCCTGAATACCAGATTGTTTTGATGGACTCCTTCTCCAGTCTAAGACTTCCGGTGGAAGAAGAAGACTCTGCTGCGGTTCTTAGCTGTGCTGGTGCTATCGGCGCGGCCTTGAACCTTATGGAGGAAGTATGATTCACTTGAACCTTATTGAGGCTGCTGAGCGTTCCTCCCTGATGGAGAATGTGAACCCGGTCCATGTGACCGATGTCCGCGCGGCAAGAAAGTCTTCTAAGTCCAAGTTGCTGACTGCAGGTTTGGCTGCGGCCTTTGTCTTTGTCGCGTTCAGCTGTTTCTTGAGTGTGTTTGGCGTTCCAACTCCCCTGCAAGGAGCGTTGCCTGAAGCCTATCTGTCCTTGATAGGGGCAGAGGACCCGAGCCAAGCCTTGACCTTGGGTGCCGGACAGACCACCACAGCCGGTGGGCTGTTGGAGGCGGAAGCTGCTGCCGAACGTGCTGTGCTTAAGATGCGTGAGGGAATGTCTGTAAAACAGGTGGTTGCAGAAATCAATCCCCAGGCATTATACAATAATAGCCGGAAGAGTTATGAGTCTTACTTGCCGCTAGAAAAAATTTCTTACCAGAAAGCGGCTAGTGCTCAGTTCCTTACCTTCCTTGCAACGGCAACTCCCGATGATGTGGGCTTTTCGGATTGTATTTTCCAAACGCCTAACTACTACTATATTCGTGGTGTGGCCGCCAAACCCACTTCCCAGCGGAGTTTTTTGGAGAGGGTGAAGGCGGTTAGTACCGATTTCAGAACTCCTCCGCTGCCGGAAAATGCTCCAGCTACGGACATTACCGCTTTTGGCTTGTTTAATGTTTCCTCGCCGAACTTGACAGCTGTTAAGAACTTTGTGAAGACGGCCGAAGTTGCAGAAGAACTCAAGGCGTTGAAGGCTCTTGCAACCAATGCCAAACTGAATTTCAAGGGGCTCGAAAAGCCTGCCGTAGAGGATTTTGGCGTGTACAAACGCTACTCTTACACGGTGTCTGCCAATTCGGATTTTCCGGAACTGCAGAATTTTGCTTCTGCTCTGCTGGAATCTCCAGTTCGTGTAGGCGTCACGAAGATGGAAATGATTTTTGCCAAGCATGACATCCAGAGCTCAATGCAGTTCGTGGTGTTCGTGGTTCCTTAAATGCCTATTCGCATAACGGGCGGGGACCTTCGTGGACGGATGGTCCCTTCTCCTCCCAGCATGAAAACTAGGCCAACGGGTTCGAGGACCCGTGAGGCTCTTTTTAACATTTTGCAAAGCGTTGATGGATTCCGCATGCTGGACCTGTTTGCCGGTTCGGGCATTATGGGAATCGAAGCCTTGAGTCGCGGGGCGGCCCATGTAGTGGCTGTGGAAATGGTTCGTTCCCAAGCACATCTCTTGCTGCAGGGGTACAAGGCGTTGTCTTTGGAAAAGAAACTTACTTTGTACGAAAAGAACGCCTTGACTTTGGAAAAAGAGGAACTGTGTGCCGAAGGCGGCTTTGATTTGATATATGCAGATCCGCCATTCAAGGATATGGAATATCCTGACTTGCGCTCTTTCTGGCAGTGGCTGAATCCTAATGGTGTGGCCGTGTTCGAGGCGCCCAGTCGAAACTTACCCGCATGGATTAAAGAGGCCTCCGACGCTGGACTGGTTCAGGTCCGCCGCTATGGGGAATCCTCGTTGGTGATTTATAGGTCGTAGGAACGTCATCCTCACAACCCCCCCCCTAAATCCTAACCCCTAACCCCTAAAACCTAACCCCTATTGACTATATTTACAGCATGGAAAGAATTGCTGTATTTGCAGGGTCTTTTGATCCGTTTACCTTGGGGCATTTGGATATCGTCAAAAGGGCCGCCGCCCTTTTCGATGAGCTGTGGGTTGTGCTTGCCGTAAATGCTTCCAAGAAGAACATGTTTTCGGAATCGGACCGCCTGACCTTCATAAACAAATCCATTGCGGGAATCCCGAACGTGAAAGTGACATCTTATGATGGACTGACTGTGGATTTTATGAAAAGCGTCGGTTCGAAGTTTTTGGTCCGGGGCGTGCGCGGAGCTATGGATGTTGAATATGAACAGTCCATAGCCTGGAACAATCGGACCCTTTATCCCGAATGCGAAACGGTTATTTTCTCCAGCGCTTCGGAACACCTGTCGCTAAGCAGTTCCGTGGTTCGCGAACTCTTGAAGGCCGGCGTTTCGGATACGGTGGACGGTCGAGAATTACTCTCGAACTATGTCCATGTCGAAGTCATTCCATTGTTGTTGAAAAATAGCCGTTAAGTATGACGCCCTTTCGATTCTTACCCAAGGTTATTCGAGTCCTGCTGATTTCAAACGCTGTGGTGTTTGCGATTGCGGCCATCGTGGGCGGTATGCTGGGGCTGCATTTGAACCTGCCCGGTGTCGGATATGGCTCGCTTCAGGAATATATCCTCTACTTTGGAGCCTTTTTGCCGACCGCACCCTTTGAGGCTTGGCGCTACGTAACCTACATGTTTATCCATGTAGATTTTATGCATTTCTTTTTCAATATGCTGATGCTCTGGATGTTCGGTGCAGAGGTCGGGGAATGGATGGGTACCAAGCATTTTGCCTTCATGTATTTCTTCTGTGGAATATTTGCGGCTATCTTCAGTGTTGCCATGAGTATTCTGGGACTCACCCATAATCCCATTATCGGAGCCTCTGGTGCCTTGATGGGCGTGTTTGTGGCATACTACAAGTTTTTCCCGGAAAGGCGCATCTTGATGTTCTTCATTATCCCCATGAAAATCAAGCATGCCATGTGGGTGATGGTTGCCTTTGATGTGATGTTTGCAAATACCGGCGATGCCATTGCCCACTTCGCCCACCTGGGTGGCGTGGTGGCGGGCTTTATCTACATGGCCTTGTACCAGAATGTGTTTACCAAGAGTTCCAGCATTCTCTACAATTCGCCCTTGTCCGGTTTTTTCCGTTTGTTCTCCAAGCACCCCGGCCGCTATAAAAAATGGAACAATCCCTTTGATACCGAAAATCGGGATGGGCAAAGGACAGAAGCTCGTGTCGAAGAACCCGAAGTTCTGGAAGGCGAAGTCTTTTACATGGACGAACAGAAGCGGATGGATGAAATCCTGAAAAAAGTCAATGCAGAGGGAATCCAGTCGTTGACGGAATCTGAACGACAGTTTTTGTTGAAGGCCAGCGAAAGGCTGCGCCGTAGGAGAGGTTACTGATGAAAAAAGTTTTGGGAATGGGCGCAGCCCTGGTAGATATTCTGGCCAATGTGGATGACTCCTGGATTGAATCCCAGGGAGTGCAGAAGGGCGGCATGAACATGGTGGACTGGCCTCAGATGGAAAAGTTCCTGCTGTCGCTGAAAAATCCCGTGCGCGTGCCTGGTGGCTCTACCTGCAATACCATGGTGGGGCTTTCGCGTCTGGGAGGCAGGGCCGCCTTTATTTCTAAAATCGGTGACGACGACTTGGGAAAAATTTTCCAGAAACACCTGGAACGAAACGGTGTGGAATCCAAGCTGGGACTTTCCGGTGCGGCTACGGGCTGCGTGTTTTCGGCGGTGACTCCCGATGCCCAGCGTTCCATGTGGACTTACCTTGGGGCGTCTGACTTTTTAGGGAGCGATGACTTTGTGCCCGCCCTCTACGACGACGTGGGCCTGCTTTACGCCGAAGGCTACCGCGCCTTCAACGGGGAATGCTTCAAGAAGGCCTTTACCCTTGCCCGTAGTCTGGGTGTAGAAACCGCTTTGGACTTTAGCAGCTTCGGTGTGGTGGATGCCTGTCGCAAACTGTTCGATGAACTTTTTGAAGAAAAGATGATTGACATCATTATCGCCAACGAAGACGAAGCCTTTGCCTATGCCGGCGTCAAGGAAGAGGCGGCACTGGATGTGCTTGCCAAGAAGGCGAAGGTGGCCGTGGTAAAAATCGGTAAGCGGGGCGCCTTGATTGCTAAAGATGGCGTGGTGACCCGCGTGCAGGCTGGTTCTGCAAAGGCCATTGACACCACCGGCGCAGGCGACCTGTGGGCATCTGGATTTTTGTACGGCTACATGAACGGTTGGGACATGGAACGCTCCGGCAACCTGGGAAGCCTTGTTTCTAACGAAGTAGTGCAGGTGATGGGCGCCCAGATTCCCGAAGACGGATGGGCCCGCATCAAGGAAACGATGGCGTAGTCTTTTAGGAGGCTGAGATGGATAACTTTGAAGCGGATATCTTGATTCTGGGATATGGCCCTGCTGGTGTTTCTGCAGCGCTGTACGGGCTCCGTGCGGGGCTCGATGTGCTGTTGGTGGGCAAGGATGGCGGTGCACTTTCTAAAGCCCATGCTATCCAGAACTATTACGGCCTAGAAAAGCCCCTGACCGGCGAAGAGCTTTTGCAGGTAGGCAAGAAGCAGGCTCTGGATCTTGGCGCACAGATTGTAGATGACGAAGTGATGGACCTGATGTTCGACGGCTCGCAGTTTGTGGCAAAGGGGCTAACGGCATCTTATCATGGCAAGGTTTGCATCATGGCTACCGGCGCTGCCCGCAAAAAGCACCCGCTGCCGGGAATGGCCGAGATGGAAGGCCACGGGGTTAGTTATTGCGCCGTTTGCGATTCCTTCTTTTACAAGGGCAAGAACGTGGCCGTGCTAGGGAGCGGCGAATATGCCCTTCACGAAACCGAGGAGCTTTTGCAGGTGGTGGGTTCTGCAACCCTTTTGACCAACGGTGCAGAAGTTTCTGCAAAATTCCCTGACAAGGTCCGCATCGAAAAGCGGCATTTGCAGGGGCTGGTAGGCGAAGGAGCCTTCCAGGGCGTGCACTACGAAGACGGTTCAGAAGAAAACTTCGACGGGCTGTTTGTGGCCCTCGGTAGCGCCAACGCTACGGATTTGGCATTGAAGGCGGGTGCCGCCTTTGATCAAGGAAAGTTGGTGTTGGACGGCGAATTGCAGACCACCCTTCCGGGACTCTATGCGGCGGGGGACTGTACCGGCGGTATCTTGCAGGTGTCTATAGCTGTAGGCGAAGGCGCCAGGGCGGCTCTTGCGGCGATTAAGTACCTGAGAGAGAACAAATAATTCAGAATTTGGATTTCGGAGTTCGGAATTATAACTCCGAAATCTGGAGTCAGAAATCAGAATTATCCCATGCGCCGTCTGACTTTACTGACCAATCCGGACACTTGTAATTTACACTGCCCGCTGTGTTTTTTGAACCAGCGGGGAGTGTCCTCCGGCTTTGGCGAAATGCCCATAGAAGTGGCTCGGCGTTCCATTGAAAAATATGCGGGTGTGCGGGAGGTGATTCCCTCCACCATGGGAGAGCCTTTACTTTATTCCCATTTCGAAGAATTGCTGGAATTGTGCGGGAGCCTCGGGATTCCTATGAACCTGACCACCAACGGAAGTTTTCCTAGAACGTGGGGGAGTGACGAAGGGATGAAGCAGCTATTGCTAGCCTGTAGCGACATCAAGGTGAGCACCCTTTCTTATGAGACGGGAGGATTGCCCGAAAGCGAGTGGAAAGCCAATGTGAAAGAACTGCTGGATGTTCGTAGGCTGTTGATGGAAAGCAATAATTCGCAGGCTGTGGCCACTGTTTCACTGCAGGTGACGCTCCATCGGAAAAATGCGGATTCTGCACCGGAACTTTTGCGATGGGCGGAACGAGTCGGCATTAGTCGGATCAAGTGGAATCCGGTGGTGTTTTTGGGCTGTGCGTCACGAGAATTGCGGGAAAGGTTTGCCTTGCCTGCCGGAGCGCTGGAAAATTTGCGTCGGGAACTGCACTCCGACAGGGTTCGTTGCGAAGGAAGTCTGTATTTCGAAGATCGAGGCGGTTCTTGTGCCGTGTCCGGTAAGGATTGTGACGGAAAATCTCCGGAGTGCCCTTTTGCCGACGAGGTGTGGGTCTGGCCCGACTGTCACGAGGACCATTGCCCCAATCCCAAGCGACGGTGGGGGTAGGATGTCATCCCCGCGCAGGCGGGAATCTCCGTGCAGTTTGGCATCGGAATAGCGAGATAAGACAAAGCCTTCATTATATTCAGGCTTTGCCCTACGGGTTAAGCCTTCGGCTTAATCTCTGAATCGGCTGTATTCACTCCGTTCATCGCCGATTCAGTGCCAAAACAGTCACTTTGTTCCTGTTTTGCCCTTCGGGCTTGCCGTGCTTTGCACGGTCAAGGCCTCCCGCGTCGCGTTTCACTTCGTTCCGCTCCGCGGTAGTCGAACTCACTTCGTGAGTTCTCATCTCGCTTGTTATCCCGAATAAAAAAACGAAAAGACCCCTATATGGGGTCTTTCTCGTTTTTATCGGAATAGCGAGATTGGACAAGAACTTTGCTACGCTTCAGTTCTTGCCCTTCGGGTTAAGCCTACGGCTTAATCCCTAAATCGCTCATTATTCGCTTCGCTCATCGAGCGATTTAGTCGAACTCACGACTACGTCGCTCGTTCTTAAACCTCGCTATTCCGCGTATAAAAAGAAAACCACCCATTAGGGTGGTTTTTCTTTTTATCGGAATAGCGAGATTCGAACTCACGACCTCTTGCTCCCGAAGCAAGCGCTCTACCAGGCTGAGCTATATTCCGGTTTGGTGGCTCAAAGATAGTTAAAAAAGACGAAAAATTAAAGGTCAAATGCAAATTTTTTAGCGAGATGAGACAAAAACCTAACTTTGTTACGGTTTTTGCCCTACGGGTTAAGCCTTTGGCTTAATCTCTGAATCGGCTGTATTCACTTCGTTCATCGCCGATTCAGTGCCAAAACAGTCACTTTGTTTCTGTTTTGCCCTTCGGGCTTGCCGTGCTTTGCACGGTCAAGGCCTCCCGCGTCGCGTTTCACTTCGTTCATCGCCGTTTCAGTCGAACTCACGACCTCTTGCTCCCGAAGCAAGCGCTCTATCAGGCTGAGCTATATTCCGGTTTTGTGGCTCAATGCGGTTATTTTTTCGCTTTTGGGGCGGGTTTTCCGATTTTGAGGATGCTGGAACCGGCGTTTTCGATTTCGGTGCGGTAGAAAACCACCCGGTTTCGCCATTCGGAGCGGACCTTGCGGTCGATAATCTTCTTGACGTTGCCGTAGGCGGGGTTCCCGCCCCCGTGGATGACCCGGAGCACGCTGAGTCCAGCGATGGACATTTGGGACATGCGGCGTTCCACCGCCTCCGCCGCCTCGTCGGCGGTCATACCGTGGAGGTCAATCTCGTCTTCGGGTAGCGGTGTGCCCCAGGAGGCAGGATTCCGGACTTTTTTCCCCTTGAAAACTTTTTTCTCGGTCGGGACGTCGGCCTTCGCGGCATCCAGGGCCTTGTCCTTGTCTTCCATGTGGTGGTTCTTGATCCACTCCAGCTGGAAAAGTTCTTCTTCGTTGAATGCCATTTTATACCTTGAAGTTCTTGTGGTAGTTCCAGGTCCACTGCTCGGGGTGGTCCTCGATCCAGCGTTCCACGTCGGCGGCTATGGAGTTGACCAGCTCCGCCTCGCTTTCGGGAGTGGCGGCCATCTTGGGCGGGTAGTAGTGCTCGAACCGGATGACGTGCTCCCGGATTTTTTTGCCTTGCTTGACAACCGTTTCGCTGTAGGTGCGGAAGGTGACGATGCTTGCCCCCATCTGGTTTACCTTGACGGGAAGCCTGAGGTAGAGGGTGTTCTTTTTCCCGAAAAGGGAGACGGTGTTGCCCTTGGTGTTGCGGCCCTGGTCCACCACCATGGCAAGGATTCCCCGGGTCTTGAACAGGTTACGGATAAGGCTCTGGAGCTTGTCGGGGTGGTATTCGGTGAGGTTCGGGTCGCTGCGCAGGTCTTCTAGGCACTTGCGCATGGCGGCATCCCCTGCAGAGTCGGTAATGAGGTGTACCGGCTTGCCGTAACGGCAGAGAATCCGGTGCATGTTCTCGAAGGCACCCTGGTGGATGCTCATGCCCACCACGGTTTCCTCCTTGGCGGCATCTTGCATGATAAATTCGTTCTCGAATCGGACCCGTGCCGTGGCAGAGGGAATCCGGGCCAGCAGGCGGTAGCTGTCGATGCCGTTCCAGTAGATGCTTTCGAACACGTCTTTGGGCGTGACCTTGTGCTTGCGTGTGGCGTTTTTTCCGTAGAAGCCCGTTTCTTGCAGAAGCCGTTCAACGCGGCCGTAGGCCCGCTTGGTGTGGAGCGCCTTGTAGATAGGAAACGCAATCTTGAACAGCAGCGCAAAGAAGGCGTCCGGCAACCGCAGCAACGCGTGAAGTGTAGCTTTGTATATGACGAATTTTGCCTGGAGCATTTTAGAGCTTAGCACATAGAATGTTTAATTCCACATCACACACTTCACATTTCACATTATTTTTTTATTCTTCGTCAAACTCCAAGATGCCTCTGCCGAACTCCCGCACGAACAGCCTGCGGGAAAGTCCTTCGCCGGCGTAGCTGATGGTGGGCGAGATTTCGTAGAGCTTATTCGGGTTTACCTCCACGTGAGCCTTTTTCAGCCATTCTTTGTGGAGGCGTCCGATCATGTTGCGGGCGGTCTTGGGAGAATCGTTTCCGTCGGCGTTCTTGACGGGGCTGAACTCTTCTTCGCGGACCACTCCGAAGGGAAGCATGGAACCCAGCAGCGGAAAGGCGTCAAAGAGGAACTGCTCGAACTTGAAGCATTTCTCGATGCCGCAGACGGTCTTTCGGGCGGTGTGCCACGGGAGCCTGCTGGTCTGCAGCTTGCGGAGCCCGGCCAGCTTGAACAGGTGGATGGCGATGTTTCCGCCGTCGAAGGTGAGGCTGCCGTCGGCGTTGGTCATGTCGCGGTAGTTCTCGGGAAGGTCGCTGTATTCCACCACGCCGGGCTTGCCGTTCTGCAGGGCGAATATGCCCACCTTCTCGTTTGGCCCTGCCTTGGGAACCACCTTGGAGGCCGACATGCTCCGGCCTTCGCTGGCGAGAGCCCCGATGAATGCCGGGTCGCAAATGCGGCACAGCGCGTTATCTACGCTGTAGAGGAACACGTACTGCACGCCCTTTTCGACAAGCCAGGCCAGAGTGCCGCTCTGTGCCAGGGCGCGGAAACAGCCGCCGTTTCCGTCGGGAACAAGGGCCAGCCGGTTGTTTTCGTCTACCACGGCCTTGCCTTCGGGAGTGAGGGCGCAGATGGTGCCCTGCTCGAAAAAGCGGATGTTGTCCCGGTCCATGCCGAAGAACTTGTGTTCGGTAAAGAAGTTGACGGTGGCTTCGTGGTTCAGGGGGCTGGTCATGATGCACCAGGGAATGGGGTGGCCCACCTGTGCGGCCAGGTTTTGCAGGCGTTCCGCCTGCAGCTGGAACAAACTCTTGTGGCTGGGAAGGCCGATGTCGAACATGCCCTTGGGTCCGTCGAAACCGAGACGGGATCCCTGTCCGCCCGCCACCAGGAAGGCGGCCACCTGTCCTTTCTGGAGTAGGATTTCTCCGGTTTCTTTCCAGAAGTCGTAGCGCAGGTCGTCAGCGGCAATCTTGAAGGGCATGGGTTTGAGGTCGGCGGAAACGTTGTCTGCCAGGGTGGCGGCGGACTTTTCGGCGTAGAGGGCCTTCAGTTCTTCCCAGTCCTGGGATAAAACATCTCGCTCCAGAAGTTCGCGGGCCTCGCCGCTCAACGATTCGAGGCGGGCGGCCAACTCTTGCTGCCCCGCTGCGTTCAACTTGCTGACTATGTCGTTCATTTGAGACTCTTGAAATTTTTGAATTTTAAATTCTGGTTCCGGGGTTTTAGGGGTGTCCCCTAGGAGAGGGGGTAGGCAAAGACTTGCCCTGGATTCTTCGACTCCACTTCGTTTCGCTCAGAATGACACATTGTTTGTTTCAGAGTGACAGAAGGGGCAAGGCTTTGACGAGGGGGAGGCTTCCCCCTACCTAATTCCAAAAAACACCACCATGCTGAAGATGAGGGCGAAGATGCTCACCAGGTGCATGCGCCACACGATCTTGGAGTTCATTAGGGGCTTGCTCGGGAACTTGCCGTCCCACTTTTTTTGGTAATGGTGGTGTAGCGGCGCACAGAGGAACAGGCGCTTGCCGGTGCCGGTGGTCTTGCGGGTGAACTTGAACCAGAGTATTTGGAGCAGCACGGAGCAGGCTTCGGCGATGATGATGATGCACACGATGGGCAGGAATAGTCCCGCTTGCACCAAGATGAACATGATGCCGATGGCGGCGCCAAAGCCTACTGAGCCCGCGTCGCCCATGTAGATTTCGGCGGGAGGGCTGTTGAACCACAGGTAGGCAAGCAGTGCGCCTGCAATGGCGGTGGCGATGGGGAACAGTTCGTCGCAGCCCGGCAGATAGGGCACGCTCAGGTACTGGCTGAAGATGAAGTTTCCGCTCACGTAGGCCACGAGACCTACGAACACCATGCTGGTGAGGATGGGCACCGAAACGAGGCTGTCTAGGCCGTCGGTGAAGTTGGTGCCGTTGGCGCTGGCCGCGATGACAAATGTCATGAAGGCGACAAAAATCCAGTTGGGCAGGTGCAGCTGGAATACGTCGATGGGGAGGAAGGGTATGGTCAGGTCGCCCTTGAGTTCGGGAATGAACTTGTAGCAGAAGATGGCCACAACGAGGCTAAAGAGGAAGTAGAGAAATAGGCGGAGGCTGCTGGAGATGCCGTCGGCCTTGTCCATGTAGTCGGCGGCCTTGAGCTTGCCCAGCTTGATGAGGCGCTTGGCCTTGACTTTGGCGATGTCGTCGATGGCGCCCACGGCAGAGAAAGCCGCCAGAATAACCAGGGTGGAAATGCTGTAGCCGTTCATCTTGCAGACCAGGAGCGAGACGAACTCGACGACGATTACCAGAAGGAGACCGCCCATGATGGGAGGGCTCTTGGCTCCGTCCTTGTCAAAGTCGGAGGTGGCGTCAAGGCGCTGGAGCTTGCGGATATAGACCGGCATGAGGCACATGACTAAGACGATGGAGAGCATGGCGGCGACACCTGCGCGGAACAGACGGCCGTCGAAAAGGTCAATGCTGGTAATGTGATAGAGCCAATGGCAGAGCATAGTAGTTGATAGTGGCTAGGATCTAGGAACTAGGGGTTTGAGTCGAAAAGGTTTGGTTTGTCATGTCCGCGAAGGCGGACATCTCCCTTATGTTGAATCATCAGACAAGAGAAAAATAAAATAATGTAGTGGCGTTGGCTTGGGTTATCTAAAATTTCTACATTATAGATCATGAGCGAACTGCATATCAACTGCCCCCATTGCGGGTCTTCTTTCCAGGTCATGGTGAAGGGCGAGCCTTCCAGCATGATGGTGTTTTCTTGCGTCAGGTGCAAGACCCCGCTGATGTACTACGGGGGAGAAACCGCCGAGCTGGACAGGGACGAGTTTGCAGGGCTCCGCAAGCGGCTTTCCAAGGTGCTGGACGTGGTGGTAAGTAACGACGCCTCGGTGAAGGAGGTGACGGATTCGCTGCGCCGTATGGTGGATGCGTCCAATGCCTTGGCGGAGGAGCGTGTCGGTCAGTCCGGTGGGGGCGAGAGCCGCGCTGCCGATGCCGGTGGTGCGGATGCCGCTGGTCACGGGGATGCCCGCAGGGCCGTGGCCATTACGGACGAGGCTTTGGAGCAGTTGCAGAAAGACCTTGACGAAATGGATGCCGAAAAGTTCCTGGAAAGCTTGTAGCCCAAGTCCACTTACCGCTGTTTTTTATGCTGGAATTTTTCATCGCCGCCATCGTTGTCGCCCTCGCTCCCGGGCCGGATAATTTGTTTGTGCTGGCCCAGAGCGCTACTCACGGTGCCAAGGCCGGCTTTTGCATTATTTGCGGACTGTGTACGGGGATAATGGTGCAGACGGGGCTTTTGGTGGTGGGCGTGTCTGCCCTGATTGCCGCAAGCCCTGTGGCGTTTTTCGTGATCCAATGCTTGGGCGCTGCCTACCTGGTGTATCTGGCCTACAAGAGCTTTCAGGTACGAGCGGGGGTAGTTGCTTTAGACGAGAGACGAGAGAACGGGCAGAGCCCTACAGACGAGAGGCGTGTAGGAGTGGTGTCGGCCCGCAGGCTCTACTTGCGGGGCATCATCATGAACCTCACGAACCCGAAGGCGATACTTTTCGCGCTGTCGTTTATCCCGCCTGCGGTAAAGATGGACAGCCCCTTGAGCCCGTCGGTTCAGATGTTGATTCTCGGGTCGGAATTCGTGGTGGCGACCTTCATCGTGTTCGGAACTGTTGCGCTTCTGGCGGGTGCGGTCAAGAAGTTCATGCTGAACAGCCCCAAGGCGAACCGCAACCTGAATTGGTTCTCCGGTGCGGTGTTCCTGTTCATGGCCGTCGCACTGTTTATACTGTAAAAAAGCAGTCGTCCTGCAAAAAAACTGCGCCGGACAAGACGCAGTTTTTCAAGGTTTTTGTTGGGCTTTACTTGTTCAAACGCTCCGTTGCGGCGGCAACGGAGAGCAGGTCCGCTTCCATAAATGGCTTGCCGATCCATTGCAGACCAACGGGCAACCCGCCGGCCATTCCGCAGGGGACCGTTACGCCCGGAAGCCCTGCAAGGTTCAGGCTTACGGTGTAGATGTCGCTGAGGTACACGGCCATGGGGTCGGACTCGTTCATACCGCACTTGAGCGGAAGTCCAGGCATGGCGGGGCTTGCAATCACGTCGCAGCTTTCGAATGCCTTGTTGAAGTCGTCGGTAATGAGCCTGCGCACCTTCTGGGCCTGCACGTAGTAGGCGTCGTAGAAGCCGGCGCTGAGCACGTAACTGCCCAGCAGAATCCGGCGCTGGACTTCCTTGCCGAAGCCTTCGCTTCTGGACTTGGCGTAAAGGTCGAACAGCTTGCGGGCATCCTTGCTCCGGTAGCCGTAGCGCACGCCGTCGTAGCGGCTCAAGTTGGAACTGGCCTCGGCGGTGGCGATGATGTAGTAGCTGGACACGGCGTAGCTGATGTGGGGGAGGCTCACTTCCTTGAGGGTGGCACCTTCCGCTTCCATCTTCTTGAGCATGCCTTCGATGGCGGCCTTGCAGTCCTTGTCCAGGCCTTCGCCGAAGTATTCCTTCGGAACACCGATGACCTTGCCCTTGATGCCTGCGTCAAGCTTTGCGCCGAAATCTTCGGTAGGCCTTGCGCTGGTGGTGTTGTCGTGAGGGTCGATTCCGCAGATGGCCGAAAGCAGTGTTGCGCAGTCGGCGACGGTGGCACCGAAGGGACCGATCTGGTCCAGGCTGCTGGCGTAAGCCAGAAGACCGTAGCGGGACACGCGGCCGTAGGTGGGCTTAAGGCCCACCACCCCTGTGCAGGCGGCAGGCTGACGGATAGATCCGCCGGTATCGGAGCCCAGAGCACAGGGGACCGTGCCCGAGGCCACGGCTACGGCCGAGCCTCCGGAGGAACCTCCCGGTACGCGGGAACTGTCCAGCGGGTTCTTCACGGGGCCGAAGTAAGAGGTCTCGTTGCTGGAGCCCATGGCGAATTCGTCCATGTTGGTCTTGCCCACGATGACGGCACCTGCCGCCTCCAGCTTTTCGATGGCAGTGGCGGTGTAGGGGGCTACAAAGTTTTCGAGAATCTTGGAGGCTGCCGTAGTGCGGGTGCCTTCGAGGCACATGTTGTCCTTCACGGCTACGGGAATCCCGTCCAGCGCACCCAGGGTCTTGCCTTCGGCGCGGCGCTTGTCGCTTTCCTTGGCACGGGCCAGCGCCCGTTCGTTAAGAACAGAAATATAGGCGTTCAAGTCCTTGGTAGCGTCAATCTTGCTGAGAGCGGACTGCACCAGCCCTTCGGCGGTCGTCTTCCCACTTTTCAGCTGTTCCTGTAAATCTTGAATGGTGTCCATTACCTGTTTCCTCCGGACCATTTCATAATGTAGATGGCGAGAACCATGCCTACGATGCTCACGACGTTAATCTTGAGGCCGAGGCCAAGCGCAAATTTTACCATGTAGAGGTCGATGACCACCGGGTCCGCCTTGTCGCCCAAGAATCCGAAATTCAGGTCGAAAGAGGCCACGAAGAAGTTGCGGACAATATTGTCGTATCCGCCGGCGTTCATCAGTTCTCCCAGTTCCCCGAACAGGAGCCCTAGGCATTCACCAAGTACTCCGCCGATAATCAGGCCGAGCACGATAAAAAGCAACAAGCGTGCAAAGGAATTTCTCTGAGTCATGCCGCTAATTTAGAAAAATCGGCGTAAAAAAAACGCCCGACTTGCGCCGGACGTTTTAAACTTGCAACTCTCACTACCTGGAGTAGTATTCCACCACCAGCTGTTCTTCGAGCTGGACGGGAATCTGGTCGCGGAGGGGGAGCTTCACCAGGGTGCCTTCCATCTTGCCGGCATCGACGGAAAGGTATTCCGGAGCGGCAGGAGCGTTGGCGATAGCTTCCTTGATCTGCACGTGTTCCTTGGAACGTTCGCGCACGGCGATCACGTCGCCGGCCTTGACCAGGCGGCTGGGGGAGAAGCTACGGACGCCGTTCACGGAGAAGTGACCGTGGGCCACATACTGACGGGCGGCGAAAATGGTGCGGGCAAAACCCATGCGATAGACGAGAGCGTCAAGGCGGGTTTCCAGAAGAATCATCAGGTTGTCACCGGCAGAACCTTCGCGACGGTTGGCTTCTTTGTAAGCCTTGGCCAGCTGGGCTTCGGAAATGTTGTAGGTGAAACGGAGACGCTGCTTTTCCACCAACTGCTGCTTGTACACAGAAGCAGACTTCTTGCGGTTCTGACCATGCTGGCCAGGAGCGAAGTTGCGGCGGTCAAGGGCCTTTTGAGTTTTCTGGGAGACGGCAACGCCGAGAGAGCGTGCGACTTTACCTTTAGGTCCGCGGAAGGACGACATATTGTACCTCGTAAGGAAGCTCTTTGGTTATGCTTGCAAATTGGCAGAGCTTGGCGCGACTTGCAAGAGTGAGCCCCAATAATAGAATTTTGGGGCCGTATTTTCAAGGGCCTACTTCACCACGATGTGCAAAGTATCCCGCTTTTGGGGGTCCAGAAGGCTTTCGGCGATGAGTTTTGCCGAATTCCCGGAGCCTCCGCTTACAATCAATATCTTGGCGTCACCGGTATTTTCGGTGGATTCCACCTTCAGTTCGCCCTTGGTGTTTCCCTCGCAACTGTCATAATTCACGTTGCCCAGCACCATCCAGTCCCCGCAGGGGATAAACCAGTTCACTGCCCCGTTCTTTGTGCTGGTGGGGGTCGATTCAAACGCCATGTCGTCCAACTTCAGTTCCTGGTCTTCGCTTACCTTCAGTGTGTCTATCGCCTTTTTGGCCGAGGCGTCATAGAAGTTGAATTTGGTAAGGGAGCCGGGCCTTTTAAGCAGGGTGTACAGCTCCAGCTCCTTGGCGTCGGGTGTGTTCTGGCTGTTGACCATCTGGAAATGGAAATAGACGGGGCCGTCGCTTTCCACCTTGTATCCCAAGTTTTCTTCAGAGAGTGTCTTGAGGGACTTGCCTCCCTTGCCGAGAACACTGTAGTCGATGACGGTGAAGGGCTTGGTTGAACGCTTGCCGTAACCCTTGAACATGTGTTCCACCACCAGGGTGTCGCCCTTCTTGAAGTCCCCGAGCCACACGTACTGGTCTTGCCTTAGTTCGAAGGCGTCAATCTTTGCGCGGGTCTTTTTCAGGAACTCGCCGGCCTTGCCCAAGGAATCGGGGAGTGCGAAATATTCGCCTTGAGAAAGCTTGCGGTTGCTGGACTGAATGGTAAAGCTCGCATAGGGGCCTGTCTGGTAGTTGGAAATCTTTTCGGGGGCTATCACCAACTCCCAATGGGTGGAATCGTCGGTGAGCATGGTTCTGTCCAGGGTGTCCTTTTCGCTTGCGATGGACTTGCCCTCTTGGCGCAGGTCCAGGTTATTAATCCAGTCGCCTTCCGCCTTGATGGTGACGCTGTGGCCGATGGCTGCCGCAAAATTGAACCTGATGCTGTCGGGAGAGTTCCCGATTTTGAGAATCCCACGGAGGTTTTCTTTTAGGGAAATGCTTACCTTGTTTGTATCGCCGGTGTATTTGTAGTAGCCGTTGTCCACATGGGTGTACAGGCGCCAGTGAGCCATGTCGCTGAAGGTTGCCTCTAGATGCACGTAGTAGTAGCCGTCTTCAAAAATCACGAACTGGTTCTTTTCCATGTCGGCACCGTCACCGGGAATCACGAAAGATTCAAAGGTGCAGTTGTCCGAAACGCACCTGGGAAGCATGGGGTGCATGGTCTGCCCCAGTTCGCTCATCACACGCATGGTGTCGTTTGTCATGCCGCTGGTGGCGGCCCAAATACTTATGCGGTCCCCCTTCTTCAGGTTGCCAAGGTACAGGTTAATTTCTTTTGTCAGGGAATCAATGCAAAGAGTCTTCTCGGGACATTCCGCCTTGCCGGTGGAATCCGTCACAGGCCGCTGGATATAGATGTTGGTGGTGTCATCCAAAACGATATCGTCGTCGTAGTCGATGTCGGCACGGTTGCTGGTGCCCGAACTGGAATAAAAGGAACTGTCGGCGTATTCGCCGTCACCGCTGTTGATGTCCGAATTGTTGGTGTGGCTCGATTCGCTGCAGGCGAGGAGCGACAGGGCCGTTGCGGAAAGCAGGGTAAAAAACAATCTTTTCATCGTAGAGCCGTCCTAGTTCAAGATGTAGAACTTCTGTTCTGCGCTAAAGGCTTCGCCGTTGACCTTCAAGGTGTACTTGCCCGTGGGGAACTCGTGGGCCTTGAACTTGAAGTGGGTTTTCTTTTCTCCGGCAAGTTCTCGGGCGGCAACCATGAGCATGCGGCGCCCGAACTCGTTGACGATTTCAATCTGCACAAATTGCGGGTAACCTACCGTCAAATCGAAATCGCATTCCAGGGAGTAAATGTCGATGTGCACCTTGGTCAGCGTGTAACCGCCTTCCATCACGTCGCCGCTCACGGAACGGGTGTTGTCAAAGTAGCCTACGTAAAGTGCCGGTGCGAGCGCCCTGTTCTGGTTATGGGAATGGATGATGGTCTCGCCCGGGTCTACGGCGGTGAGAATCAGGGTGTACATGTTGGAGGGGTGCTTCCTCTTGAAGAACTCCGTCAGGGTCGGAGTGCGCAGGAACGCTCCCAACGGGGCCTTGGGGTTCAAGGTGATGAGCCCCAAGAAGTCGGCGTGCTTGGTGTCGACGCCACCGCCGGAGTTCTTGCGGATGTTGAAATGTCCACCGGGCTGGGGCAAGTTGGCAGGAGCGTTTTCCCAGGTCAGTTCGTCGCCTCGCCAGTCTACGCCCAGCTTGCCTTCGCCATAGTTCATTTCCCTGGCGGTTTCTTTCAGGCCGAATATGTTGAACTGAACAGGCTTTGTGAGGGAGTCGGCGTTGTATTCCAGCTTGAGGCCTGCGTCAAAGAGGGGCCCCGGCAGGGCGGACAGGTCGAACTTCAGGTATATCTTGCCGGCATCGTTGGTGTCGTTAGCTACCCTGAGGGCGGCATCCGTATTGTGAGGTGTAAAGTTGTCGAAGGACGAAATCCAGGTGTCTACGCCCTTGCCGCTGGGGGCCCCGTCTCCGGAGTTGTCCAAGGTGGTGTATTTCTTGTCGAACACGTAGACCTTGCCGGTGTCGGCGCCGGTCTTGGTGCCGTCGTTGGCGGTGAAAATCAGGTTGTAGCGTCCGCTACCGGTAAAGGAAACGTCAGTCTCGTATTCGGCGGTATCGGAGAAGATGACCTTGCCGGGGCCTACACCTTTTTTCCAAAGGACCGGGTCCCTGCACAGGCCGTTGCCGCGACCGTCGTCTTCTACGGAACCTACCAGATGTATCTTGCCGGGCTGCACCACGATCATCTCGTCGGCGAAGGAGACCTTCGGGGCCTCGTTCTGGCCCTGCTTAGGGGCGTAACCGGTGTAAAGGGCCATGTTCACGCCGCCGGTGCTGTTCTTTTCAAGGTCGGCGTCCGTGAGGGCGTAGATGGCAGAACCCATGCGGGATTCTTCCACAATCTTCTTGTAGGGGTTTCCGCGGGTGAGGACTTCCTTGAGGCCTTCGATGGAAAGGCTTCCGTTGTCGTTGATGAACATGGGGGTGGTCTTTGCCTTGTCGCTTGCGATGACCAGCACGCCCAGGAGCTCGGCGGAACCTTCGTTAAAGTTCTGCAAGATGGTGTTACCGTCCTTGGAGGTAAGTCCCAGAATCCAGATGTCGCCACCGTTGTTCTGGATTTTTGCGCCCTTGGTGTCGGAGAACATGGAAACCTGGCGGCCCCACAGGTGCTGCTGGTTGATCTGGATAGAACCTACCGCAACGTCTTCCATGTAGATGTCGCCTACGCCCAGCTCGTTGGTCTCGAAAGACTTGAACATCATGTTCTTGAGGAGCACGGCGCGCTTGCTCTTGTGGATGATTCCGTTTCCAAATTCAGAGAAACGCTCGATAGTGATTTCGTTGAAGGCTCCGTCTTCGATAATGAACTTGCCCTTACCGTCGATGCGGCCTTCGGTACCGAGAATCCGGCGGATACGGTTCCGCAGGTAAATGTCGCGGTTGATGGTCCAGCGACCTCCCGGCGGGAAATAAATCGTTTCGGCACCGTCGTCGATAGCGTCTTGTATGGCCTTGGCATCGTCGGAACCGGTGTTCATCTTTCCTCCGTAGTCCCCGGCGATAGTAATCCAGGAGTCGGATTTCTGGTCATTCAGGTTCGGGGTCTCCGCCACAGGAAGCCTCATGGACTGCTTGGGGCTGTGGCAAAGCTGGTGAGAAGCCTGGGTCACGAATTCCACGATCTCGTTTCCGACGTAGGTTTCGGTAACGGCCTTGGGGGTGCTCTTGATTTTTTCCTCGAAACGGCTGGTATTTACAGAACGGGCAAACAGCATGCCTTCGTTCTCGATGGCTGCCGCAGGCTTGGACTTGTTGACACGGTTGTATTCCAGGGTGGCATCCACCAGGACCATGGAGGCTCCGTCGCCGTGGTTGAACACTGCCGGCACGTCTCCCTTGAAGCGGAGTCCGCGGCTGGACACTACCTGACCGTCGTTTTCCAGGCCGTACTTCTTTTGGCCGCCCAGGGTCACGTGTTCCAGGGTGACGCTGTTGGTCTTGCCGGCAACATAGACGCCGGTTTCAAAGCCCTGGATTTCTACGTTTTCGAGAAGAAGGGGGCCGATATTTTCGGTGTGCCCCAGGTCAATGCCGTAAATGCCCAGGCTGTCGCCGGAATAGACCTTCACGTTCTTGATGGTGCCCTGCTGGGCGGCGTTGAAACGGATACCTACGGCACCGGCGTTCTTTTTACCCGTGCGGATGGTGATGTCGCGGATGGAGTTCCTGGGCTTGAGTCCCGGGCCCTCGCCGGTAAACAGCACCGGGGCCGGGAAATCGGGATTGGTGAACCCCTGGCATTCGTCGGCCAGGGCGATAATGGTGCCGCCAATGCTTTGCCCCTGCAAAATAGTGCGGCTGTAGGCCTGTTCCGGCTTTTCGCTGGCGGGCCAGGTCAGGGTGTTGGTCACCTTGTAGATGCCATGGGGCAGGTATATAATGTAGTCGCCATCGGGGTGGTCGTTCAGTGCTTTCTGGATAGCCTCGGTGTCGTCGGTCTTTCCGTCGGCCTTGGCGCTATAGGGGGCCTTGGTCACGTCGACGACGTTGGAACCCAGAGGGAACGTCACCTGGGAAAATGCCGTGGTGGTCACGCTTAAAATCAGGACAAGACAAAACGAAAAAACACGAAACATGAAAACCTCGTTATACGCCCTAAAATTAAGTTTTTAAGGGCGTTTTTTGGAAACGCTTGCCTTGAAAAGCCCCTGTTCTAGGGCTTGTCTTCGCACTTTTCGTACACGAAGGGGTTGTGGTCCCCCTGGACCTTGAAAATACGGCGGTCCCGCTCGCATTCCCTTTCGGTGACGGGGTACATCTTGTCCCAGGCCTCGAACAGCTTGCGGTCCTGGCTAGAGAGCTTGATGCCGTAGGTCTTTTCCATGTAGAAATGCACTCGTGCGATAAGCCCGCGGACCTCTTTTCTCGGCTGGGCCTTTTTCAGCTTGAAATCCACGATGGTCTCGCACTCCCCATACATAGGTTCCGGATTGTTGGTCCACTGGGAATACATGAAGTTGCTCCGGTCCCCGTTGATTTCGCCGATGGCGGGGTAGAGGTTATGCAAGTCCCCTTCCAGGATTTTGAACAAAGTGTCGTTGGCACTGCAGTTCTTGCGGCCGCCGTCCCTCCAGCAGGGCATAAAGTGCCCCATGTTGTGGGCGGTGACGATGTGTTCCCATTCCACGGTTTCAGCCCGCTTGAAACTCTTGCGCCGTGGATTTTCCCTGGGCCTGAAGTTGCAGGTGCTGTAGTCCACCTTCTTCTTGTCGTTGTACTTGCAGCCGCAATAGAGGGTCTCTTGCAGGTCGCCGTAGTAAATCCGCTTCATCTGCTGGCCAGCGCCCCGGTAGTTGTAGTGCTGCGGAGGCGGCTCCTTGTCTACGGCGGCAAGGGAAAAGGAAATCGCGATGGCGGTAAGCGCAAGGGCACGCCGCATTACAGGGAAGTGCCGCGCCGCCTTTCGGAATGTGGAAATAAAAAACATGGGTACAATCCGAATATAATAAAAACACGTCATTCCGACCCTGAACTTGTTTCAGGGGAGGAATCCAGGCCCAAGGTTCCTTAAACAGAGCATTATTCTCGAGTGGTTGGTAGGGGAAAGCCTTCCCCTGGCTCGCATTACATTGCTCGCCACCCCTTCTGCGGGGGACACCCCCGCAACGCCCCCTTGCAATAAAAAAACTACATTTGTGCCCATGAATTCCGCAGGCATGCAATATCTGGAGTCGAGGCTGATGTTCGGGATGGTTCCCGGGCTGGAATCCACCTTCAAGATTTGTGAGACCTTGGGTAACCCACAAGAATCTTTCCGCACTATCCATGTGGTGGGCACCAACGGCAAGGGCTCCTGCAGTTATTACCTTTCGGGGGTGTTGCAGGCCCACGGAATCAAGACCGGGCTCTACACCAGCCCCCACTTGATTAGCCTGCGGGAACGGATTCGGGTGAACGATGTGCCCGTATCTGATGCCGACCTGGACCGGCTCTTTTTGCAGGTGAAGGCTGCCGCCGAAGCTGCCCGGGTAGAGCCTACGTTTTTTGAGGTGGTCACTGTGGCCGCCTTCCTCTACTACAGGGAGCAGGGCGTGCAGGTGGCGGTTTTGGAAGCGGGCATGGGCGGCCGTCTGGATTCTACCGCCGTCGCCCGCGGGAACATTGCCGTTGTCACCAGCATCGGGTTGGAACATACCGAAGTTCTGGGTGCCACCGAAAGCGCCATTCTGCGGGAGAAAATGGCGGTGATGCCGCAAGGGACGGCACAAGGGCCTGATGGGACTGCGCAGGCCAAGACCTTCATCGTGGGCGGCCTTTCTCTGGAACTGCTGCAGGAGGCAAAAGACTTCGCCGCCGCGGTCGAGGCGGAAATTCTAGTTCCGGAAATCCGCGAAGACATTGAACTGCCCAACTTGGGGCGGCATTATGTGGAAAACGCAAGCCTCTCCCTAGCGGCGGCGGAACTGTTCTTGCGGCAGGCGAGTGGGGACTTTCCGAATGCACTGCCCTACAGCGACGGTCTTGCTTTGGAGACTTTGAAGACCCGCTCCTGGCCAGGGCGCATGCAGCAGCTTTTTGACGCCAAAGGAACGCTCCGCTTTATTCTGGACGGCACCCACAATTCCCATGCGGCAAGACGCCTGGCCGAAACTCTGGACCGCTACTTTCCGGGGCAGAAGTTCCCCTGCGTGTTTGGCGCCCTCAAGGACAAGGACGTAGAGAAAATGCTCAGGTTCCTTGTGCCCTACGTTTCGGAGTGGCACCTGGTGCGGACCCCTTATGAGCGTTTCCGGGAACCTGAGGAAATTGCGGCTATTCTTGAGAGGCTTGGTCAGAAAGTGGCCACCACGGGGCCTTTGTCAAAAGATGTTTTGGATAAAGTAACGGGCTCGCAGGGTGCTCAACCTACGCTTGTTACAGGCTCCCTCTACATGATAGGGGAGGTCATCGACCTCCTGAAAAACGACTTTGACTCCCTCGCCTTTTTCCGCGGCCTCACAAAAGCCACCAACGAACACCGGTAGCGGGCTACACGAATTTGTCATCCCCGCTGTCATTCTGGAGCGCAGCGATAGAATCACGGGGATCTCCTTGCCCTTCCCATTGTCATCCTCGCATCCTTCCCTCGTCATCCTCGCGACCTGTGGTGAGCGAAGTCGAACCAAGGCGAGGATCCGCTATCTTCTCGGTCGGGGAACTCTTTTAGCAAATCTTTCCCTCGATGTGTATCTTCCCTCGAGAGCAGAATCACTTCGTTCGACTGCTCTCTCGGGAAGCACACATCTCGGTCAAAAAATAAGCGTTGGCTTTGGACTACAAGTGTTTTTTCGGGTAAGAATATTTACTATAGGTCCGAGCAGTTACAACAGGCGGGAACTCTTGTGACTGTTAGTCCCTGCGAGTTTCCCCCGAGATGTCATCCCCGACTTGGTCGGGGATCTCCTTGCCCTTCCCATTGTCACCCCGGCCCCTCCTACTTGTCATCCCCGACTTGGTCGGGGATCTCCCTTCCTTTCCCCCTGTCACCTCGGCGAATGCCGTGGCCTCACGAAAGCTACCAATGAACACCGGTAGCAGGCTACACGAACTCTACCACGAGTTGCTTGCCGAGGGCATGAGCTAGCTTGTAGAGGGTTTCTACAGACGGTGATCCCTTGGGTGTTTCGAAACGCTGATAGGCCTGCGGGGTTATGTTTGCCCGCCTTGCCACATCGCTTTTCTTTTGACCTCTGCGGGCCTCGAAAAGTTTGTATGCAATCTCGATTCGCGGGGAAAGTTCGACCGCATAAAGTCCCTTGTCGGAATCGGGCGTGGTCTTGGGTAAAATCATGGTGTTGCCGAGATCCAGGTCGCATTCCATGGCACCGTCAAGGGCGTCTTTCGCTTGCTTGAGGGCTTCTTCTTGTGTGTCGCCGAAGGCGTTTACGTTGGGCAGGTCGGGGAACGAAACCACGAAACCCATGTCCTTGTCTTTTTCAATTTTCGCTGCGTAATTCATGGTTGCCTCTACTGGTCAAACAACCCCTTTTCTTTAAACTTCATAGATTAAAATACAATAAATTTATTTATTTGTCAATAAATAAATTTAATTATACCTCCGTTTTTAGGGTGTCCTCTGTATAAGACGGAGATACAGATCGAAAAAAGCCTTGTAAAGGAAAATTTTACGATGGAATGAAAGGGAGATGCCCCGTCAAGCGGGGCATGACAAGAGGGAAGGTCCGGCATGACAAGAGGACAGGCCCGGCATGACAGCCGGGGAGACTTCTTGAAGGAAACTCGCAGGGACTAACAGTCACAAGAGTTTCCACCTGCGTGTCTAATACCTACAACCTAACCCCTAGCGGCGGCTTTCTTCTGCTTTACGATTAGCACGATCAGCCAAATAAGTCCGGTGAGAATCATGAGGCTGCACAGCGTCTGGCCGCGGCTCATGCCGAACAAGTCCACGCGTCCAATATGGGCGTCGGGCATGCGGAAAAACTCGATGAAGAACCGTGCGGTGCCGTAGCCTATCAAGTACAGGCAGGGCATCTTGTCGTGGAGGACTGGAATGCGGCGCAGGTTGTAGAGCGCTACGAACAAAAGAACGCCTTCGAACAGCATTTCGTAAAGCTGGCTCGGGTGGTGGAGCACCGGCGGGGTCACCAGGCTGTCCTTTGCCAGCGGGAACCACATGCCGATGGGGCTGGTGGTCACTTCGCCAAAGAGTTCCCCGTTGATGAAGTTTCCCCAGCGGCCCCAGGTGTAGGCGAGGGGCGCCAGCAGAAAGCACAGGTTCAGGGTTTTCCACAGGTCCATCTTGTTGCGCTTGATGCCGATGATGGTGAAGATGGTGCCAAGGATTAGCCCCCCGTGGTAGCTCATGCCCGAAATGCCCACGAAATGCCCGTTGCTCATGGGAATAAGGATTTCGGTGGGGTTAGCGAGGTAGTAGTCCGCCTTGTAGAAGAACACGTAGCCAAGGCGCGCCCCGATGATGATGCCCGCGATAATCCAGGTGAAAAGGCTGTCGAACTGTTCCTTGGTGTAGCCCAGGTTTTCTTTCTTGTTGATGTGGGTCAGGGTCAGGTAGCCCGTGACGAAGGCGAAAATGTACATGATGCCGTACCAGCGCACGGGGAAACTCCCCAGCGTGAATGCGGTTCCGTCAAAATACGTGGGAATCAGGTTCCACCAGGACAAATCCATGTTACTTTCCTTTCTTGGTGTTCAAATTCTGGTGCGCCCAGTAGTTCATGATCATGGCGGCCACCTGGGTGGCGGGCTGGCTGCGGACCTTCTGCAAGTCGTGAATCTGCAAGATGACCACCACGATGGCTTTCTTGGGGTCATCCTTGGACTGGGCGAATCCCTTGAACCATTCGTAGCGTCCGTAGGGGTCGTGTCCGTCCAGGGAGCCGGTCTTTCCGCCGATGTCCAGGGCGTTGTAGTTCTTGCGGGCCATGTTCCGGGTGGAAATCTGCTTGCGGGCCGTTCCGTTTGTGATGGAGCGGATCATGGCCTGCCTAAGCCCGTAGTAGGTGTTTTCGCTGAAGGAACCTGCGTTCAAGGCGATGCGGTTCTTGGGGGCGTAGGGGGCGAGGTTTTCGGCCCAGGGGATTTCAAGAGGCTTCTTTGCGAGAATCGCCCGGACCTGTGCCGCCGCCAAAAGCGGGGTGAGGGTGGTGGATTCGGTGAAGCCGCAGCTTACCTCGGCAAGTCCGTAGCCGCTGTCGGGCGGTGTATAGCTGGAACGCCCCGGGATGCCGCTGGGGAAGTTGGTGTTGTAGCCCAGTTTCTTGGCGGCCTCCTTCAGCCTGCCGGCCCCTACGTTCAGGCCTATGAGGGCGAGGGGCGGGTTTGCGGACATGGCATAGGCGTCTTGCAACTCGATGGTGGGGCCCGTGTAGTTTTCCTTGACCCGTAACTGGTTCTTGTACAGCGTGTGGTAAGAGCCGATCATGGGGATGGGGGTGTTCAGCGAGTAGCGCTTGCTGTCCATGGCGGCGGCGATGGTGATGGTCTTTGCCAGGGAGGCTGCGGGGAAGGTGTTCTTCACGAAAAAGTCCGGCGTGCTCTGAACCTTTTCGTCTTTGCGTTCGCCCCAAGCGATAATCTCGTTGGTCTGCACGTCCACCACCAAGATGACGCCGTACATGGGCTTGAAACGGCGGAGCATGTTGTCGATTTTTTCGGCCAGGAATACGTTCTTTTGGGCCTTGATGTGGGTGGAGTCGATGACCTCGATTTCGGGGGGAACTTCGGGCGTGACCGCCGCAGTGATGGCGGCCTGGGCGTTGGCCATATCTTCGGCCTTCTGCTCGGCGGGGGTCAGGGGCGAACCTTCGGCCATGGCGGTTTCAAGGTCTCTTGCTCCGGAATCGCTTGCGGCGCTGTCGTTGACTGGATTACTGGCGGTGTTGCCTGCGGAGTCGGCGGCAACGAGGGGTGCTTCCGGCGCTTCGGGGAGCTTTGCGACTTCTTCTTTTTTGCCGCCTCCGAAAATGCAGGAGCCTATCATGAAACATAGGGTCGCGAATATCCCCAGGGCGATAATGCGGTTGCGGAGCCGTTGGGCGTAGGGCAGGGGTTGAATGGGCATCTGTTAAAGGGATTCCTTGAAGATGGTCTTGCGGTAGTAGGCCAGTTCGGCGATGCTTTCCCGGATGTCGTCCAGGGCCTGGTGCTTCTCTTGCTTCTTGAATTCGGGCAGGTTCGGGTACCAGCGGAAGGTCAGTTCCTTGATGGAACTGACGTCGATGTTCCTGTAGTTCAGCCAGCCCGTTACCTTGGGCATGTACTTGTACATGAACCTGCGGTCCTGCGTGATGGAGTTTCCGCAGAGCACGTTCAGTTTCTCCTGGGTGAAGGGCTTGATAAAGTCCAGGGTCATCTGGTCGGCATCGGCAATGGAAAAGCGGGATTTGCGGCAACGGTCGATAAGCCCGCTCTGCTTGTGGTGCTTGGAGTTCCACTCGTCCATGCCGTTGAAGATGTTTTCGGTCTGGTAGATGGCAAGCACCGGGCCTTCGGCGAGAATGTTCAGGTTCGGGTCGGTCACGATGGTGGCCACTTCGAGGATTACGTCTTTTTCGGGGTAGAGCCCCGACATTTCCAGGTCCATCCACACCAGGTTCGGTGCGCTTTTAATCTTTGCCATAACGGTGCTAAATCTAGTTTTTTTCAAATAGTTGAGAGATGAGTCTGTGCCAATGTTATCTTTTCATCGCATTTTTCTGTCCGTTTTTCACCGGTGGTGTCTTTTTGTCGCCAACCTTCGCCAAATGATAAATAAAACCATTTAATGTAAGTTTTTTATTTTCTATATTAGCCCGCGTTAATTTGTTACACCAATAGGAGCAATTATGGAAGAAGTTGTAATCACTGGTATGGGCTGCGTTTCGGCCCTTGGCAACACCCCCGATATCCTTTGGGATAATCTTTTGCAGGGAAAGTCCGGCATTGCCACCATTGACCGCTTTGACGTAAGCGCATGCCCCATCAAGATTGCCGCTGCCGTGAAGGAATTCGACGGTTCCGAATATTTCAGCAATCGCGACCAGTCCCGTTTTTCCAAGTGCATCCAGTATGCCGTCTATTCCGCCTACAAGGCCCTGGCCAACGCAGGAATTGACCCCAAGGCCGAAGACCCCAGCCGCTCCGGCGTGATTATCGGTGCCGGCGTGGGCGGCATGAACATGTATTCGGATAGCGCCGTGACGCTAGCCAACCGCGGCCCTAGCCGTGTGTCCCCCTTCTTTATCCCCATGGCCATCGTGAACATGCCCGCCGGCGAAGTTTCTAACCGTACCGGTTGGATGGGCCCCTGCTTTGCAGTTGTTTCCGCCTGTGCCACCTCCAACCACTCCATCGCCGCCGCCTACGACGCTATCCGTCTGGGCCGTGCCGACATCATGCTGGCTGGCGGTACCGACGAGACGGTGAACCCGCTGGCCTTGGCTGGCTTTACCAACATGCATGCCCTGAGCAAGCGCAACGACGACCCGTCCACAGCATCTCGCCCCTTCGACAAGGACCGCGACGGCTTTGTGATGGGCGAAGGTTCCGGCATTCTGGTGCTTGAAAGCCTCTCTCACGCCAAGAAGCGCGGCGCCAACATTCTGGCCCGTATCGCAGGCGTTGGCATGAGTGCCGATGCCCACCACATGTCCGCCCCCCGCGAAGATGGCGAAGGTGTGCGCCTCGCTATCGAGATGGCGCTCCGCGATGCGGGAATTTCTCCGAACGACGTGGGCTACGTGAACACCCACGGCACTTCTACTCCTCTTGGTGACGTGGCTGAATGTTCCGCCCTGGAAAAGGTGTTCGGCGCCCGCGACAGCCTGAAGGTGAACTCTTCCAAGTGCATGATCGGGCATGCCCTGGGTGCCGCTGGCGCTCTCGAGGCTATCATTACCGTGAAGTCCCTGCAGAACCAGATGGTTCATGCCACGAGGAACGTGTTCAATCAGGACGAACGCATCCACCTGGACGTGTGCGCCAACAAGAACACCAGTCACGACTTCAAGTACGCCCTGTCCGACGGCTTTGGCTTTGGCGGCCAGAACAGCGTGCTTTTGCTTGCTCGCGACTAGTTCGGGCGTCTTCGACGCAGTTATTAGTCAATAGTTACTAGTTAATAGGTTCTTGTTACTAGAGATTTTGATTAAATATTTCTAGTAACTAGAATCTTGGAACTAGTAACTTTTTTATTTTTGTCCCCGTGAAATTTTCTTGCGTGAAAATAGCCGTTTTGTGTCTGGTGGCCGCACTTGTGGTCCACGCGGCTCCCTACGATCCGCCCACCTGGCGCGATTCAACCTGGGACTACCGCAGCGAAGATTCTACGGACCTGGCAGGAGAAGTTTCCTGGCTCAAGGTGGGTGGTGTCGCCTCCCTGACGCTCATTGCCTACGGTGCCGCTTACTGGCTTGTTTTTAATAAGGGTTGGTGGGACGAACAGGGCAATCATTTTCATTTCGAGAACGACTTTGATTACGCCTTGAACCTGGATAAGTTCGGGCATTTTGCCTCGGGTGTGGCTATGGGCGAACTCTTTTACGAGGGATATCGCTGGGCCGGTGCTACGGAGTTCCAGTCCTACCTTTTTGCGGGCCTTTCCGCCATGATGACCCACATTGCCATCGACGTGAAGGACGCCTATTCTCCGGAGTGGGGCTTTAGCATCTTTGACGTGCTTTCCGGGACGTTGGGCGGTTTCTTGCCTATGGCGGAGCGTTACGTGCCCCTGTTCAAGTACGTGGACCTCAAGTGGAGCTACTGGATTAACAGCAGGGCCTATTACGACCAGGGCAAGATAGACGGAAAGAACCACACCTGTGTCTTTACCGACGATTATGTGAATCAGACATTCTGGGCATCTTTCAAGATTTACCGTATGTTGCCGGCGGCTGTCCGCAGCTATTACCCCAGCTGGCTTGCCGTTGCGGCCGGTTTAAGCATTGACGATGGCGTCTTTTTGCACAACAAGGAGATTACCCCCCACAGGGAAGTGTATATCGCCCTGGACTACGACTTGGAGGCCTTCCGCCCCCAGAGCCGCATGGCCCGCACCCTGATAAAGAGCCTGAACTACTTCAAGCTGCCGGCACCGGCTGTGCAAGTATATCCTGAATTTCACTGGTTTTTGCTTTATCCGATAAAGTTCTAGGTTTGCAGAATACATATTTGGGCTGGGGTTTCCCTTTTTTCTATATTATGCGCGGAGTTTGAGAACTTGACCTGGAGACCTGGGTGAAAAAGATTTTTGCTGTTTATTTGTTGCTGTTGACGCTCGTTTTGTCTGCGTGTATTTTTGATTCCGATGAAACGGTCATGGCTGGTTGGCTTTCTGACCAGGGGATTCCTGGTGGCTATAGTGTCCAAACATTGAGTGTCGAAAACCTGACGCCTCTATCGTCAGAAGTTTTTTTGGACTCTGCCCCAAGTCTAGCAAACGACAGGGCTGTGCTTGGTAAAGCAGCGAATATTTCCCATGATCTTGTTTTTGACATAGCCTTTTATGATTCCGTTTTTTTTGCGGATCTCAAAAAGTCTGATTCGGCGACGGCGTACATGGCCCTGTACGTTTTATCGCCTTTCTACTCATCAAAGTCTTATCCATCTGATTCTTTGCCTTTAAAAGAAGATTTGACTTTGAACATTAGCTGGAAATTGGACAAGGGCGCTTCTAAGTCTTTTGTAGATAGCATCGGTGACATTTCGGATTCTTTGTGGCTGTCTAGCTTGTCCAAATGGAAAGCGGATTCTTCGGTGGACACTACTGTTTCGATTTCTGTTTCTGCTAAGGATTCGGTGATGAAAATATCGCTTCCGTCGGCATTGTTGACTGCGATGAAGAAACTTTCGCGGGCCTGCCACCTGCAGCTGAGATTGTCGGCTCCCGAGGCGGTAAGGACTTATCGTTTCTATGGGGCGGGGACATCACAGTACCCCAAACTCTGGGTTTCTTTCCCAAAGGAAAAAAGCTACAGTGAATACGATCCCTTCCGCATGGCCCATATCGTTTCAAATAAGGAGTCCTGTTCCGATTGTCTGGTTCTCCATGGAGGTGTCTACGATTCCCTGGTTGTGGAATACGAAGGTGCACCCATTATGAAGGCCTTGTCTGATTTTTATGGTGATGAGTTCCCTTATATGGCCGATGATGGTGATGATGTCCGTCAGACGGTGGTCCTTGCCCAGATGACTTTTGCAAGAGATGACAGCCAGGGAACTAGCGAACTTGGACTGCCTATCCAGGTTGTGGTAGGTTCTTATACGGATAGCGCAGGCAAAAGCGTGCGTCAGATGGAAGCCTACAAGCTGAACAAGTCTTTGATTGCGTCCAAAGGTCACCCCAATATGGTTTTCTATGAGGGGGACTCTCTCACTCTGCAGGTGACTTACGGCCTTCGGGACTTTATCAACCGTGCTCGCGACGGCCGCACCTTCAAGATGATGATGCGTCTGGGTTACCCGGTCTTGCAGCCGAAGGATTCCTCGTATTCTGACCACGTGACCTCTAAGAAAGATACGTCTTACGTGTTCTTCTCCCATTTTGACCATGCCCGCTACGATTTCAGTTCTGCCATGAAGCAGCCCTCGACCTTGAAACTCTGGCTTGCAAACAAGAGGGGGGATAAGTAATGAAAAAGATTATCCTTGTTCTTTTTGCTTTAGCCGTTTGCAGTTTCGCCTCTGTCATCGGTCTTGACGCTCTTGGCGAGGAGCAGGTGGCCGGCGGTATGGCGTCTACGGCGGGCCGCGGGTATGCCGGCGGTGCAAAGACGGGTGATGCCGAAGGCCTTTCTGTGCTGAACCCCGCCCGCAATGCATTCGATACCAAGGTTGTTTTCAATGTCAATTTCTTGATAGAAATGGTATCCCTGGAAAATCATGGGGATAATTTCGGGGTGAACAACATCACCATGCCCTCGTTCAACCTGTCGTTCCCTATGGGCGGCTTTGGTGCCATGGGACTTTCCCTGTGGCAGAGCTATGCGTCTAATTTGAACGAAGAAGTGAGCAACGGTAAGAATTCGCTGGAAACCACCATCGAATACCAGAGCAGTGTCTACGAGATTGTTCCGAGCTACACGTTCCGCCTGCCGGTCATCCGCAATTTCTCCGTAGGTGCGTCGGCCCATGTGGTGATGGGCAACTCCATGCGCAAAATTTCTATGGGCCCGAATACGGAAGGGCTTTCTTCTGAAGATACTTGGGCGGTAAGCAATGCCGAAATTTCTGACTACGTAGATGGCACTTGGGAAATCAAGAACCATCCGGCGTATTATACGGCCGCCTTGCAGTATCGCGGCCATCAGTCCTCGTTCTACTTCTCTTACACTACGCCCCATACCCTTTTGAACGAGTTGGACTACAATTTCCGCATGAGCGAGCTGGATACCTTGGCTCCGACCAAGAGATCCAGGGAAATCGATGTTCCTGCAATGCTTGCTGCGGGCATGAATTTCCGCTTTATGAAACGGAACAATGTGATGTTTGACATTGCAGCTCGCGGATGGGACAAGGATATCGAAAACATCGGTGGCAGTTTCAACATGGAATCTGTCACGGAAACCCAGAAGGACATGTTGCTGGCTTTGGGGTTCCAGCGCGATGGAAGCCCCATGTTCTATGACCCGTACCTGGATCGCGTCACTTACCGTTTGGGAGGTTGGTACAAGACCTGGTATGTGAAGGATGTTTATGAACTGGGCGGTTCTTTGGGTGCTGGATTCCCTCTGGGCCGTAAGGGGACAACGTTGGATTTGTCTTTCCAGGGAGGAAAGCGTTTTGCCGATTCTGGCCGTGGGTGGGATGAAATCTTTTTAGGGTTCCGCATAGGCTTGATGGGTGTCGGCAACTGGGGTCAGACCCGCTAGAAGTTTTATTAAAGGAGGCTGAAAATGGCTGTCAAGAAAACAACTGCTGTAGCAAAGAAGGCTGCCCCGAAGGCATCTGCCAAGACTGCAGCAAAAGCTGTAGAAAAGAGGGTCGAAAAGACCGTAAAGACTGCGGCGACCAAGGCTAAGGCCGCTGTGGAAACGGCAACGAAGAAGGTGGAATCCGCCAAGAAGACTCTGGACAGGTCCAAGTCTATCAAGAAGGTGGCCGAAGCCGTGAAGGCAACGGCAAAGGCCCTTGCCAAGGTGGCAAAGTCAGCTCCTAAGGCTTCTGAACAGACCGACGTATCCAAGAACATTACGGCCAAGAAAGCTACGAAAGCGGCAGCAAAGGTGACTGCGAAGGCAACCGAAAAGGTTTCCACGGTCAAGGCTTCTGCAAAGCCCGTGACAAAGACGGCTTCTTTGGCCCAGTCCTACGACGCCGAATACCTGGTGCTCATGCAGAAGGACCCCAACTGGATGCAGGCCTTCTGGGATGTTTCCGAAGATCGTATCAAGCGCGCCCGCAAGGGTAAGGGCAAGCTGGTGCTCCGCCTGTTCAACATTTCTGGCGACCTGACGGTCAAGCGCAACAAGAAGCGCAAGTTCCACGATATCGAGGTGCCGGCCGATGCCCGCAGCTGGTACGTAGAGAACAAGGCTTCCGAAAAGACGGTGGCCGTGCTGGGCTTTGCTGCCGGCAAGAACTTTATGCCTCTCGTGGAATCCGCTCCTGTGCAGGCCTACTCTACGGACGGTTCCGAAGTGAACCTGAACGACGCCTTTGTCCGGGCCTCTTTGGGCGGAGCCGCCCTCGGCGGGTTCGGCAGTTCGGGCCTTTCTAGCATGTCTGCCAAGAACTGGCTAGAAAGCCTCTCCAGCTCTTCGGGCTCCATGTTCTCGGGCGCCCTTTCCAGTGCGGCCCTCAAGAGCAACAAACTGGAACTCCCCAAGGATTCCGTGAACTACGGCAAGGACTTTTTCCTGTGGGTCAAGACCCGCCTGATCGTCTATGGCGGAACCCGTCCTGACGCTCACCTGCAGGTGCGTGGCGAACCGTTCCCCCTGAATCCGGACGGAACATTTAGCTTCGAAGAGGACCTGCCCGATTCTACGAAGATTATCCCGGTGTTCGCTACCGACAAGGACGGCGATTTCCCGACGACGATTGTTCCTATCGTGGTGAAGCGTACGGAGTAGTTCCCGCGAGGGTCTCTCCAAGGTCCGGCGTCTATGTCCGCTCCCGGCAAGATACACTTGCTGCTCCACGCGCACCTTCCTTTTGTGCGTGAGCCCGAATTTGACCGGTTCTTAGAAGAGAACTGGTTTTTCGAGGCTATGGCGGAAACCTACCTGCCCCTGATCCAGATGCTCTGGCGCCTGCAAGAGAAGGGCGTGCCCGGCACCCTGAACCTGAGCGTGTCTTCGGCCTTGCTTGCCATGCTTACCGACAAGCTCCTGCTGGAAAAGTTCACCCGGCACTTGCACAAGCAGCTGGACCTTCTGGAAAAGGAACGCGTTCGCGCCCGCGGTGACGAAGCCTTGTCGGAGGTGGTAGATTTTTATTACCGTCGGCAGCTGGCCCTGATCAGCACCTGGGAAGGCCCCTGCGACATGGAGGTTGTCCCGGTTCTTAAGGAACTGGAAGAACGGGGCAAGCTGACGCTCATTACCTGCGTAGGGACCCACCCCTTCTTGCCCGCCTACCAGTCTGATGTAGAGGCAATCCGCCTGCAGTTGGGCATTACCGTCCGCGCCTTTGAAGAGGCCTTCGGTCGCAAGCCCAGCGGGCTCTGGTTGCCGGAGTGCGGTTATTTCCAGGGGCTGGATTCCATTCTGGCTGAATTCGGCTTCAAGTATTTTTTCTTGGAGACCCATGGCGTGCTTTTGGCAAAGCCCGCGCCCAAATACGGAGTATTTGCGCCAATAAAGACCCCTGCGGGGCTTTATTGCATGGGTCGTGAGCAGAGCAGCTCTATGGAAGTCTGGAGCCGTAAGACGGGCTACCCCGGGCATCCGGAATACCGGGAATTTTTCAAGGATATTTCCCAGGAACGCAGTCCCGAATACCTGGGCGATTACTTTATGGCGGGCAAGACTCCCATAGAGACGGGCCTGAAGTATTACCGCATTACCGGCAGCGAAGACAAGCAGATTTACCGCCCCTGGAACGCGCTCCGCCTGGTGGAGGATCACGCCCGCCTCTTTGTGGCGAACCGTGAAGCGACCGTTACCGAACTCTTGCCCCAGATGGATGGCAACAAGGTTTCCATCTTGTGCCCTTACGATGCCGAACTTTTTGGACACTGGTGGTTCGAAGGCCCACTGTTCATCGAAAAACTGTTCGAGCGGGCCGCCAGTTCCCGCGTAGTGGAAATGGCCTCTCTAGAAGACACCATGCAAAGCTCTCCAGATCCAGATATTCATGACCCCATCTTTTCATCTTGGGGCGAGGGCGGCTTTGGCGAAGTCTGGATGAACGACGAGGTGAGCTGGGCCTACCCGCTGTTTTTCAAGATGCGGGGCATGATGAACGACCTGAAAGCCAGGCAGAACAGGGCTCCCAAGGCTTTGGCCAGTTTCTTGAAACGCTGTTACGACCAGGTGGCTCGCGAGCTGGTGCTTTTCCAGGCTTCGGACTGGGCGTTCATGATCCACAACAACTCTGCCGCCGATTACGCCAAGTTCCGCCAGAATACCCACTACAAGAACGCTTGCGCCCTTTATGCGGCGGCTACGTCTGCGCTGATGCTTGGCCGCAAGCGCTCCGGCGAAAGCATTCTAGAAAAGCTGGAAAAACAGGATAATCTATTCCCTTGGATTGGCGAGCTGGATTAACGCCCTTGCCGGAATCCAGAACCAGTCCGGCCTGAATTCCAATTCATAACACGCCTCGTAGATGGCCTTTGCCATAATGTAGGGCTTTAGTTCTTGCTGCAGGGCGTCTTCAGGAACATTTGCTGTTTTTGCATAGCCCTGGATAAATGCCTGTCGGACATTGTCCATGTTTTTTTTGCTGACGGCTTCGGCGTAGGCGAAGCTGCGGATCATTCCCGCCACATCTACGGCGGGGCTCCGGAGTCCACGGCGGAATTCCAGACTTCTGGTAGGCTCTCCTTCGAAGTCTATCATCTTGAATCGTGCATCGGGTGTCATCAGGACCTGCCCCAGGTGAAAGTCCCCGTGGATCCGTTGGGGCTTGAAAATGGCGCTTTTGTTCGGGGCCGTATCGGTCCAGATTTTTTGCAGGTGGGGGAGGATGACTTGAACGGCAGTCAACTCGTCATTCCCGGCTGCGCTTTTACACTCGTCATTCCGGGCCCCGACCCGAAATCTGGCTGCGTTTTGTTCTAAAAGCCCTCTCAACCGTTCAATGGGTGGCATTTCCGAAGGAGCTTCGCACCCGTCCATTTCACGCAGGGCATTGTGCATGCGGGCGGTCTCGCACCCCAGTTCATAGGCCTTTTCGACGGTTGGTTCCCGGGTAAAAACATCCCAGGCGTTTTGGGCGCCGGGAAGGTGCTTTTCTAGAATCCCGAGAACGAAGGTCTTGCCGTCGTCACCGGTGTAGCGGCAAGAGGCAAGCAGTTCTGGGCTTCCCTGATAGCCCTGTTCGTTCAGGAAACGCAGAACTTCTTCTTCGGGATGGGTTCCTGCCTGCAAGCGCCTGAAAATCTTGAAGAAAATTTTTCCCGGAGCAACAAAAGAAGAATTGCTCTGTTCGGCAGAAATAGGTTTCAGAGATTCAAGGTCATCCTGTCCAGATTCGCTGTAGGTTACAAACGAAAAGATTCCTTTCTTGCTTCTGAAACTCTTGGAACCTACGGTTTTCCCGAGGGCACGGTATAATAAGGGCCCAATAAAATCGTCATTTCCGGTGAGCAGGTAAAGGTCAGGTTCCCCTTCCCGAAATCGCAGGGATACAAGGGATATGGAGGCGCTGCCGATAGTGAGTTCGTCAATTTGTTCAATGTGGGTGGGTGTGCGGCCCTTGCCCATGTACCAGCGCTTGCCGATGATGTCCTGCAGGTTTGTCATTTGGTTGGAAGCTTCGAAAAGAATCCTTGTTTGCGCAAGGTAGAAAGAATTTTCAGCTGGTTTTCCAGAGGTTCTTTGTCAAAGCCTTCCAGCACGAATTCGGGGATTCTCTTCTGTGGACGGAAAGCTGCGGGAACATCTTCCATGTCGCCCATTTGCCAGGCGGCAAGAAGCTTTGGGAGAAATTGATTCCAGGGAAATTTGTCAGCGGGGGTCAATATAAATTGGCCGGGCTTAAGACCGTCTCTGGATTCAATGAAGAGGGAGCCGTCCCTGCGGCACGAGGCCAATGCCCCTTGCCTTGCCACTCCGTTAGTGGCCGGTTGCGCTTCGATTTCCAATACCAGTTGCACGCTAGGCGGCCAGCAGTTCCCGCTGGATTTGGGCGTATTGGTAGTTGGAAATGGAGGTAATCTTGAGTATCAAATCCCTAGCGACTCCAGCCCTGATCAGGGCTCTTGCGTAGTTCATTTTGTTCAAGTCCAGGTTTGTCATAAGGCACCTCGCTTTCCCATTTGTTCACTAATTTAGATTAATTTTATGACAAAAGCATGACAATTCCCCAAGTTATTTTTTTCTTATCGTCGAAATAAAAATCGATTTTAGCGGCATTAAAATCGTAACTTCTTGAATGCTATGAAGATAAAATTTTTGTCTTTTCAAACAGGAATACTCCACGTTGGAATAAGCCTGTGATATAAATCACTTACGAAAAATGTAAATGCTAAAAGATGGGAAAATCCTTACGGATTTTTTCCACAACAGATGCCGAAATTTCTGCAGAAATCATCTGCTCTTTTTTTGTTTCTGCCTTTACGATAATGTTTCCGTCGGGAGCGATGACCTGCGAATTACCGATGTAGGTGCCGTCGGCAGAGACGTTGTTTACCGCAAGAACATAAGCCTGATTTTCGATGGCCCGTGCCCGCAGCAGTGTTTCCCAGTGTTCGTTGCGAACGGCAGGCCAGGAGGCTTGTACGGTAAAGGCTTGAGCGCCCTTGGCTCTAGCTTTTCGGAACTCTTCGGGGAATCGCAGGTCGTAGCAGATGGATGTTGCCAGGGCAAGGTCTTGGATTTTAAACAAAGTAATTTCTTTGCCAGGGGTGAAATCTTTTTGCTCCGGAAAGAAGGGGTGGACCTTGTCGTAGTAAAGCTGCTTGTCTGTTGCTTTTGCTGGGCCGTAAAGACAAATGCGGTTGGTAAAGCCGTTGGCTGTGCGGTGCATGCCGCCACCTAGGAGGAAACAGTTCGTTTCTTTTGCGAGCCCGCTCAGCATTTGCGCTGTTGGACCGCTGCCCGTTTCGAAATCTTCGGCAAGTTCCTCTGCGCGTTCGGGAATGTACCCTGTGGCAAACATCTCGGGAAAAAGAATCAGGCTTTCGCATATGGGCTTGGCTTCAAGTACCATACGCCTGGCCATTTCCAGGTTCTTTTCCTTTTCTCCGGAAACGGATTCCATCTGTACGAGATAAACGCGCATGATGGAAATGTAGTAAATAGGGGGTAGGGGCTAGGATCTAGGGGTTAGGATCTAGGGGCTAGGATCTAGGGGCTAGGATTTAGGGGCTAGGGGTATGAGGTGTGAGGTCGGGCCTGCGGCCCTTTGAGGTATGGGGTTAAGCAAGAGGCGTTTTTTTATATTTGGCATAAATTTCGGGTAATGAAATGTTGGGAGTGCAAAAATGAAAGGGTTGTTTTACAAAAGAATTGCTGCATTGTTGATTCTCGTAGTGGCAACGAATGTTTGTGCGATGCAAATTTTTGTAAAGATGCTGACGGGAAAAACTTTGACGTTGGAGGTGGAACCTAGTGATTCCATAGATGCGGTCAAGGTGAAAATTCAGGAAAAGGAGAACATTCCTACGGAGGAACAACGACTAATCTTTGCTGGGAAACAACTGGAAGATGGTCATACTTTGGCAGATTACAATATAGAGAAAGAGTCGACCCTCCACCTTGTTCAACGCTTGCATGGTGAAAGTTCAAGTTCTATGGATGATGCGTCCAGTTCTTCGCAAAACATTGAGTCAAGTTCTTCGGAAATAGCAGAATCCAGTTCTTCGCAAAACATTGAGTCAAGTTCTTCGGAAATAGCGGAATCCTGTTCTTCGCAAAACATTGAGTCGAGTTATTCGGAAAGTGTAATTTCTAGTTCCTCTGAAAAAGGCGCAGGGTCTAGTTCGGGAAGTCGAGAGACGCAGACATTGTACCCCATGCCTGCCGAAGGCTTTGAAATTGTTGTTTCGGATAACATGTTGGTGGTAAATTCACAAGGTTCCGATGTCAGTATTCTTGTCTTTGACATGATAGGTAACTTGAAAAAGAGATCTCTTAATCATTCTGTGAGTTTTGAGTCCATCCCTTCTGGATTGTACCTTGTCCGTGTTTCTGTTGGGAATGTGACAAAGGTTCGGCAAATTTTGGTCAAATAGCAAGGCATTTTTTCTACATTGTGTCTTATGAACTTTAGATGGCTCTGGATTTTGGCCCTGCTTGCGGCATACGCTTTTGCCGCGACGCCTACGCCCATTGTGGGTGTGGTGGTGGATTCGGAGTCGGAACTGCCTATTACCGATGTAGAGGTGACTTACCGGTCCGGCAAGAAACTGGGGACCACTAATTCCGATGGCCGTTTCGAGTTTACGGTTGATTCCCGTAATGCGGCCCTGGTGTTCAAGAAGCCCGGTTACGACAGCGTCTTTGTGGAATTGCAGGACTTTGCCGATGTGCTGGACATGGTGGTGAGTCTTTCTTCGAACCTGCGGGACCTGGGGGCAAGCACCATCGTCGGCGGCGGAGAACCTGAGAAGTGGGAATCGGTTCGTTCCATTTCGGTGGACAAGCTGGAAGATGCGGCGGGCATGCGTTTCGATGTGACGGAACACCTGAGCCAGATGCCGGGAATCTCGGGCCAGAAAGATTTTAGCAGTGCTCTTTACTACGACGGTTCCCGTGCGGGGGACGTGGCTTACCACTTGGGCAGGCTCCGGATTCCCAACATGCGTCACCTGGATGTGGGATTTCCCGGAAACCTTTCGGTAATCAACCCCCACATCTTGAGCGGGATTGAAGTCCACGACCATTACGGTTCGGGCCCAATCGGCCAGGGCCTTGCCACTTCTATCCAGTACCTGCCCGAACAGACCAAGGGAGAGTGGGGGCTTAAGGGGGCCGTTGGCCTTACGGTGCAAGAAGTGGTGGTGGATGCTCCCTGGCTTTTCTGGGATAGTTTCCGTTTCGCTTTCCGTAGGCTGGACGGCGAGATGCTCAAGAACCTGGGCGAAAAGTTCTTTACGGAATTCCGCAAGCGCGACGGCGACTGCGTAAACGATTGCCGGGTCAAGTCTTCGGACCCCTTCGACCTGACAGCCTTCGATATATACGCCCAGTTGAACGGCTCCGATTCCATGGGCAACACCTGGGCAATCCGCACCCTGTACAGTTCCGACGAATACAAAATCCGGCAAGATACTTCTACGGCCTACGACGAGGTGAATTCCATCGATATTATCGCGGGTGAGCAGAATTACCTGGTGTTGGGGGCGGAATACGCTTCCCGCTTTGGAACCAGCGCCCACGCGGGTTTTGTCCGGGAATACCTGAGCGATACCCTGCGGGATACCACCGGGTTCAAGACTCTTGCCGAGGGCGTCAATATGGACCAGGCTCAACGGTCCTTCATTGACGGTTACGACTATACCCACACTACCATTTCGGGTGGGCTGGACAAGAATTTCAAGGGGAATATTCTGGGCTCTAAGCTCAGCGGCGCTCTCCTTTACGAGCAGCACATTCTGGAAAGGAACTACTTGAATTTCGGCGAACAGTCCGACGACTACCAGACGGGGGTTGTCTCCGGAACGGGTCGTCTGGACTGGAAACGGGATTACTACCAGTACATTCTTTCTGCGGGAGCCGTGGCCGACGCCATGGACCACAAGGCCGCTCCTACGGCCTCGCTGGACATGGAACGGAACTTGTCGGGAGCGGATACCGCCTACTGGCGCCTGTTCGGAAACGCCGCCTACCGCAGCGACTGGAAACCCTACTACGACAAGGGCGACCTGACGGGCCGTCTAGAATCGGGAACCTCTGCCAAGTTGGGTCTCGGTTACCGTTCCAAGTACCTGGATGTGCAGGCTTCCGGTTTTGGCCGTTACTATCCTGATCCGCTGCTGCCCATGCCTAAGGCCTACGCTCAGTACGAAGACGTGACCGACGTGGATTTCGCCTGGGTCTTTGGTGGCGGGGCCAAGATGGAGTGGAAAACATCCCACCATTTCTCCATGTCCACCAATATCAGTTCCGTCTATGGCGAATACGAACTGGAAGGCTCCGACAATTCCCTCCCGTGGGAGGCGAATTCCCGACTGGACGTGGTTTCCCATTTCCGTTATTACCCCCGCAAGGACTCCCTGGTTTCGGTCATCTTGACCCACCATGCCCTGTGGCACAGGCCCTTGTACTATTACCAGATTGAACCTTCCAGTGCCGATGGCACCAACGGCAAGCGCAGGCTCAAGGACCTGAATGAATTTACGGACTTGTTCCGTACCGACTTGCGCCTGAATCTGGACCTGATGACTTCGAAGTATTTCTTCAGGAGTGCCCGGTTCTACCTGGAAGTGGACAACATCTTTGCCAAGCTGGATGTGCCCGCTCTTAAGTTCTTGGGCAGCGAGAACGCTCGTGAGCGTTCTTGGGTGACCCGAGATGCCGACGGTGATTCCAACGATGGTTACGACCTGGTTCCCTTTATGGCGAAAGGCATGGGACTTTACTTGCAGTTCGGCGTAGAAGTGCAGCTGGGAATCTAGTTAGACGAGAGACGAAAGACGAGAGACGAAAGATTGTCATGGCGAGCGAAGCTTCGCGAAACGTCATCCTGAGCACATAAGTGCGAAGGATCCAGGCTTGAAGAACTATGAAAAACGACGGCTTTTCTAAATGTTTCTTTTGGATATTTTTGTCCGTTTTTTTTCTGTGTGCTGTAGCTTTTGCTCACGAAACGGATTCCCTGTTCGTGCCGCCCAAGCCCGAAAAGCCCCTGCGTTTCTGTTCTTCGGTCAAGAAATGGATTGAATTTGCCACTACGGATTCCAACATGGTGGAAATCACCCGCCTGAAAGGGCTCCGCATGGACTTGCGGTATGGCACTTTCAACAACGTGACGGGACACGATTTGTATTGCGGAGTGCAGCGGGCTTTTGTCCATAAAGACGCCCTGCCAAAGCTCAAGCGGGCCATCAAGATTATGGAGAAGGAAATGCCGGGCTCTGTGCTGGTGATTTTCGACGCCTCCCGGCCCCTGTACGCCCAGTCTGCCTTGAAACGCACCGTGGCAGGCACGCCCTATTCCAACTATGTGTCATCCGGCGTTACCGGCGGACTCCACAATTATGGCCTTGCGCTGGACCTGAGCATCACCGATGCCGCAGGGAACCTGCTGGACATGGGAACGGACTTTGATTCCTTTGAGCGGTGCGCAGGCGAGGTAGGGGAGGCGGATGCCCTGCAAAGCGGTCGCCTTACCGAACAACAGGTAAACAACCGCAAGATTTTGCGTTCTATTATGCTTCGAGCGGGTTGGGTTCCTCTAAGTAGCGAATGGTGGCATTTTAACGCTTATACGCGGGCCTACACCAAGGAAAACTATTCGCTTTTTCCGCTGTAAAAGACCGTTCGCGCTAAAATCAGGGACAGTCTCTCCGGTTTGCGCTCACTCTCGCCTTCACAGCCGATTAATATCGACTGTTCCGGCTCACGTAAGACCGTTCGCGCTAAAATCAGGG
>Ga0129306_1000065_pt1 | contig 169781 bp, 146 predicted proteins | sample P827metagenome_FD_94438 | JGI IMG/M metagenome (GOLD analysis project Ga0129306, IMG submission 94438) | Capybara group fecal microbial communities from Wisconsin, USA - P827 metagenome | ecosystem: Host-associated > Mammals > Digestive system > Large intestine > Fecal | place: USA: Wisconsin...
AAACGCAGCGACTTGCGCTGCGTCGGCCGGAGGCCGCAGGGGTTCGGGGGCAGGCGCCCCCGGTAGACACGATTGCGGAATGTCCGCAACGCCAAAATAAAAACGCAGCGACTTGCGCTGCGTTTATTTTGGCGGTGCGGACGAGACTCGAACTCGCGACCTCCGGCGTGACAGGCCGGCATTCTAACCAGCTGAACTACCGCACCCTATTTACTGGGGCTCTGCCCCAACCCCTACCGCTCCGGGCTGCTATTGCGCTAGGCCTTCGCAACGCCCTTCGCTCGCGGCTGATGTCGCTTGTTTGCGATTGGGATTGCAAAGATAGAGACTTTTTTTAAGTGTGCAAACAAAAATCAATATTTTTTTGCAATCCCAACCGGGGCGGATCGTCAATACTTGTGCGGGGTGTCCGAGATTTCGTCGGGCGAGATTTTTTTCTTGTCCATCTGACGCCAGGCGTAGATGATGTAGGCCAGCACGAAAGGGATCAGCAGTGACACCCAGAACATCACCTGAAGGGTAAACGGGCTGGAGGAACTGTTGCGGATGGTAAGCGAACTTTGCAGGTCGGTGCAGGACGGGTAGTAGGCCGTGCCGTTGTAGCCGGCCAGGAAGAAGACCGCCATCACGACCAGCACCGTGCCGATGCCGGCGGGCCAGATGCCGCTGCGCGATTTCGTGAAACCGCCCTTCCAGATTCCGAGAAGCACGAACATTACGCCGAGCAGGAACATCCCCAGCACGGCCGGCATCTGCAGCAGGTTGTGCAGGTATTTGAACTTCTCCAGCGACACTACGCCCGCTTCGTCCACGGCATAGCCCTGCCGTACGAGCAGGAGGAGGATCCAGCCCAGAAAGAAAACCAGGAAGGGGCGGAGGCAGATCTTGATGCTGCGTCGCATCTGTGCGTGGATGGCCTCGTCTTCCACGTTGTTCAGGACGTACAGCGCGCCCAGGACCGCGGTCAGGAACATCAGCGAGCAGCCAAGCAGCAGTGCGTGGTAGTTGACCAGAGCCTCAAGCCCGTGCCAGCCGTTGCCCCAGGTGCTGATGACCGGTGCGGCAGGGTCGGTGATGGCCGCTTTGTTGACCGTGAAGTCGGAACCTGTGAAGAAGGTGCCGACGGCTGTTCCGATGAGCAGGGGAGCGAGAATTCCGTTGATCATCAGGAACACGCGGAACGGCTGGCTGCCGATCAGGTTTTCCTTCTTGTTCTGGAACTCATAGGAAACGGCCTGGAACACGAACGTGATGAGGATGAGCACCCACACCCAGTAGGCGCCGCCGAAGCTGGTGCTGTAGAAGAGCGGGAAGGAGGCGAAGAACGCGCCGCCGAAGGTGACCAGGGTGGTGAAGGTCAGTTCCCATTTACGGCCCGTGGAGTTGAGGATCATCCGTTTCTGGAGATCGGACAGGGAGCGGTTGCCCAAGTGGAGATTGGCACCCTGCACAAACATCAGGAACACCAGCAGACCGCCCAGCAGGGAGATCAGGAACCACCAGTAATTCTGTAGGAAAGTATAGGACATGGCTTTATTCGTTAGGGGTTTCAGGACCTTTCCTGATGGCCCCGATCATGATGCGGAGCTCGATGATCAGGAACAGCGAGAAGATGGCCAGGAAGAGAAAGAAAGTGGTTTTGACCGCGCCGGCGCTCAGGCTGGAAATGGCCACGTTGACAGGGAGGAGGCCCTGGATGGTCCAGGGCTGGCGGCCGACTTCCGCCACGACCCAGCCCGCCTGGCCGCAGAGGTAGACCAGCGGGATGCAGAGGATGGCGGCGATGAAGAGCCATTTCTTCCCGTCGAGTTTGTCTTTCCAGGCGAGGAAGCCGATGACCAGCAGTTCGAGCAGCAGCAGCATGCCCAGGCCGACCATGAGACGGAAGGCCCAGAACACCACGCCCACGGGCGGAATGACGTCTTCGGGCTTCTCGAGGTGGCCGTAGCCCATGTACTGTACGTTTTTTTCCAGCGCGTGGCGCGCCTCCGCTTTCTCCGACGGATCATCGGTGGTACGATAGAGAGACAGGGCGGCCAGTGCTTCCCGTCCCATGGCCATTTTCTCGGCCACGGAAGGAATCACGTTGCCCTCGTTGTCGGTGTAGCCGTTCAGGATGTCGTTGATGCCGGGTACGTAGCCGTTGATGTCGTGCGTGGCCAGGATGGAGAGCATACCGGGAATCTGGATGCCCGGTACGATGGTGAAGGCGGCTCGCCGCCCGCCGTTCTCAAGCCCCTCGGCGGCTGCCAGTTTCATGGGCTGGAACTCGGCGGCGTGAATGCCGGAGGAGTCGCCGGAGAGCATCACGGCGAAGGAGCCGACGATACCCACGATGCTGCCGACCAGGATGCTGGCCTTGGCGAATTTACGCTGCCTCTTCTTGAGCAGGTACCAGCAGCTGATGCCCACCACGAAGACGCCGCCGGTCACCCAGCCGCTCGTGACGGAGTGGAAGAACTTGCTCACGGCCACCGGATTGGAAATGACTTCCCAGAAAGCGGCGGCCGAGGCCATCTCGCTGCGGACCGTGTCGGGATTGAAGGTGGTGCCCACGGGGTTCTGCATCCATCCGTTGGCCACCAGGATCCAGTAAGCGGAGATGGTGGCGCCGATGCCGGTGAGCCAGGTGGAAACCAGATGGAAGCGCTTGCCGACTTTGTCCCAGCCGAAGAACATCACGGCAAAGAAGGTGGCCTCCATGAAGAAGGCGAGGATACCCTCGATGGCGAGGGGCGCGCCGAACAGGTCGCCGACGAACCAGGAGTAGTTGCTCCAGTTCGTGCCGAATTCGAATTCCAGGATGATGCCCGTGGCAATGCCCACGGCGAAGTTGATGGCAAAGAGCTTCATCCAGAATTGGGCTGTTTTCTTCCAGAATTCATCTTTCCTGACCACGTAGAGCGTTTCCATCACGGCCATCACCATCGCCACCCCGAGGGTGAAAGGAACGAACAGCCAGTGGTATGCGGCGGTCATTGCAAATTGAAGCCTGGACCATGCAATCACATCCATAATTGTAGAAGGTATTTATAGGTTGTACGTAGGGGAATCAGGGGTTTCCGGGGGTGTGGCGATGCGCTCGCCGACGACGCGGCTGCGCTCTTCGTCGCTGAGCCCGGCCATGACAGGCTTGAAGAAGAAGACGCGCAGGATGGCGAAGAGAATGAAGACCTTCAGCAGGATGAGCCAGATGAGGGGCCGCCCCCAGGTCATGTTCCGGAAGCCGTCCCGGTAGAAAAGCCAGACCGAGCTCATCATATGGCGTAAGTTTCTCATTCTTCCCAAATTTAGGCAATAATTCGTATATTTGCAAAAACCAAACACTTGCTGTGATGAAAAGATCGTTTCGCTCCGCCCTGTTGGCGGCCTTCCTCTGTGGCGTCCTGCTGGCGACCGGCTGCCAGGGGCCCGCACCTGAGATTCGTGTAATGAGTTTCAACATCCGCCTTTCTCCCCGGGAAGACTTCGACGGGGACAATTGCTGGAACAACCGCCGTGAGGCCGTGATCCGTATGCTCGAAGCCTCGCAGCCCGACCTGTTCGGCATCCAGGAAGGTTACATCACGCAGGTGAACTACATGGACGAGCAGCTGCCCGCATATGAGCGCTACGGCGTGTGCCGCGACGACGGCCTGGAGCGGGGAGAGGCCAATGCCATCTTCTGGCGCAAGGACCGCTTCGACATGAAGCAGTGCGACACCTACTGGCTGAGCGAGACGCCCGACACGGTGTCGCTGGGCTGGGATGGCGCGTGCCGCCGCATCGTGACCTGGGCGCAGCTCTACGACAAGGCGGCGAAGCGCGACGTGTGGTACTTCAATACGCACTTCGACCATGTGGGCCAAGTGGCCCGCGAAGAGGCCGGCAAGCTCATCATGGCGCGGATGAACGGAATGATGAAGGAGGGGGACGTCGTGTTCCTGACGGGCGATTTCAATGCCAACTGGGACAATCCGATTCTGCTGCCGATCCGGGCCGAACTGCAGAACTGCCGCGAAACGGCGCCCGTAACGACCGATGCGAATACGTTCAACGGCTGGGGCAGGAAAGACGTTCCGGCCGGTACGGACATCATTGACCACATTTTCTATCGCGGTGCGGAAGCCGTCTCATACGAGCTTCTGGACGGCGATTACGGTGTACCCTTTATTTCCGACCACTGGCCGGTGCTGGGCACCTTCCGCTACGAATCCAAATAAGCATTATTCAATATGGCAACAATCATCTACATCGTCGGCCTGGTCCTGGCAGTCCTTGCCGTCATCGACATCATCAAGAAGCCGATCTCCATGGTCGGCAAGGTTATCTGCTCGGTTATCGTGCTCTGCACCAGTTGGCTCGGCCTGGCTGTCTATTATCTCTACGCCAAGAACCACATCACCGACTGGTTCAAATAACCCACGGCCTCCGCAGCTTTATTCTTTCGATTTTGCCTCCTCCCAGAGGGCGTCCATCCCGGCAAGCGTCATGTCGTTCAGGTCGCGGCCGAGTTCTTTGGCGCGTAGTTCTACATAGGTGAAGCGGCGCTTGAACTTGAGGTTGGTCTGTTCCAGGGCCGTATCGGGATTGAGATGATAGAGGCGGGCGGCATTGACCACGGAGAAGATGAAATCGCCCAGCTCGGCCTCCTGGCTTTCTTTCGTGCCGTCCTGCAGCTCGGCCCGGAGTTCCCCGAGTTCCTCCTGCACCTTATCCCACACGTCTTCCTTCTTCTCCCAGTCGAAGCCGACGGCGCGGGCCTTGTCCTGCATGCGGTAGGCCTTGATGAGCGACGGGAGGCTGTTCGGCACGCCGGAGAGGATGGTCTTGTTGCCGTCCTTTTCTTTGCGCTTGAGCTGTTCCCAGTTCTGGACCACCTGGCCTGCCGTCTCGGCCTGGACGTCGCCATAGACGTGGGGGTGCCGGTAGATAAGCTTGTCGCAAAGCATGTTGCAGACGTCGGCGATGTCGAAGTCGCCCGTTTCGGAGCCGATCTTCGCATAGAAGACGACGTGCAGGAGCAGGTCGCCCAGCTCCTTGGCGATATTGTGCATGTCGTGCGCCAGGATGGCGTCCGCCAGTTCGTAGGTTTCTTCGATGGTGTTGGGGCGCAGGGAATCCAGGGTCTGCTTGCGGTCCCAGGGGCATTTCTCGCGCAGGTCGTCCATGACATTGAGCAATCGCTCGAACGCCTGCAGTTCTTTTTCTCTGTTCATGGTCGCAAATTTACTAAATTTCTTAACTTTGTAGGATTAAAGAATCCAATCTAACCCTTTCAGATATGCAGAATATCAAATTCATCTCCGCCGACGAAGCCGTCAAGGTCGTCAAGAGCGGTGACCACATCCACCTGAGCAGCGTGGCCAGCGCGCCCCAGGTCCTCATCCAGGCCCTTTGCCGTCGCGGCGAGGCTGGCGAACTCAAGGATGTCCGCATCCATCACCTCCACACCGAAGGAGAAGCTCCCTACACCGAGGAGCGCTTCCAGGGTACCTTCTTCCACCAGGCCTTCTTCGTGGGCGGCAACGTCCGCAAGAACGTCCAGGCCGGCTGGGCCGACTACATTCCCATCTTCCTGAGCGAGACGCAGAAACTCTATCGCAGCGGCGTTCTGCCCTGCGACGTGGCCATGATCCAGGTCTCGCCCGTGGACAAGCACGGTTATGTGTCGCTGGGTACTTCCGTGGACGCCACGCTGGCAGCCATCGAGTGCGCCAAGACCGTGATCGCCGTGGTCAACAAATACGTTCCCCGCGCCTGGGGCGACGCCGTGATCCCGGCCAGCATGATCGATCTCTTCGTGGAGGACAACACCCCGCTGATGCCGGCGCATTTCTCCGAGCCGTCCGAAATCGAGACCAAGATCGGTATCAACTGCGCCAACCTCGTGGAAGACGGAGCCTGCCTGCAGATGGGCATCGGTGCCATTCCGAACGCGGTGCTCGCGCAGCTGGGCAACCACAAGAACCTCGGTATCCACACCGAGATGTTCGCCGACGGTGTCCTGCCGCTTGTCAAGAAAGGCGTCATCAACGGCATGAACAAGAAGATCGACAAAGGCAAGATGGTCTCCACGTTCCTGATGGGTTCGCAGGAGGTCTACGACTTCATCGACGACAACCCGATGGTGGCCATGATGGACGTCGGCTACACCAACGATCCGTACATCATCGCCAAGAACCCGAAGGTCTGCGCCATCAACTCCGCCCTCCAGGTGGACATCACCGGCCAGGTCTGCGCCGACTCCCTCGGCACGAAGTTCTACAGCGGCGTCGGCGGCCAGATCGACTTCACCTACGGCGCTTCGCTTTCCGAGGGCGGCAAGGCCATCATCGCCATGCCTTCCGCTACGAACAAGGGCGTCAGCAAGATCGCTCCGGTCCTGACCGAAGGCGCCGGCGTCGTGACGACCCGCAACCACATCCACTGGCTGGTCACCGAATACGGTGCCGTCGATCTCTACGGCAAGAGCCTCCAGGAGCGCGCCAAGCTGATCATCAGCATCGCGCACCCCGATGCCCGCGAGTCCCTCGACCGCGCCGCCTTCGAGCGCTTCGGTCCGCATTTCCATAGTTTTTAACGGGGCTCTGCCCCGAAAAAATCGCCATCCTCACCAGATGCTTTCAGTGAGGATGGCGGTCGTTTTTTTGAGGTCCCATCCTCGCTGGTAGCTTCTGATGAGGATAGCGACCGGTTAACTATTTGCTGAATCTTGCGTCCTGTATAGTGTATGGATACCATGACGGAGCTGGAATTTGCCCATCTTTCCAAGAGGATCCGGGGAAAACTGACGGCTTTGGCACAGCGTTTCATCCGGGCTTCCGGATTGGAGGTTGAAGCCGAGGATATCGTGCAGGAGGCGCTGATTGCTCTTTGGCAACTGTCGCAGAAGGGCTATCCGATCCGGGATGCGGAGGCGCTCGCCGTGAGGATTACCAAGAACAATTGCGTCGACCGGTATCGGAAACGGCACATCCGGTTCGAGCCGGTCACCGATATGCCCATCGCAGGCGATTTGCGCGCTACAGCCGGTACGGAGCAGAAGGATATTGAAACGATCCGCACGATCCTGCATCGGGAACTGTCTGAAAGTCAGCGGCAGCTGCTGTATCTTCGCAATGAATGCGGCCTGACGCTCGACGAAATGGCAAAGGTTACCGGCCGGCCGAAAGCCAGCATCAAGGTAGCTATCTCCACGGCGCGCAAAGCAATGCTGGATAAGTTGAAAACAATGGGATGACTATGGATAGGGAAACACGCAAAGCTCTGATTGAAAAGTATCTCGAGGCAGAGACTACGCCCAGTGAAGAACAGCGGCTCCGAGAGTGGTTCGCTTCTCATCCTGCTGAGGCGGATGAACGGGAGATCGCCCTGCTCATCGGCCTTTCCGCCCCTTGCGGGCATTGTCTGTCTGAAATCGGTGATGGGGAAGCGGAATTTGACCGGGTTGTGGCAGCCGCAGAAAGCGGACGCCGTCGCAAGATGGTCCGCTGGCCGCTTTGGACAGCAGCCGCGGCAGCGGCCGTCGCCCTGCTGTTCTGGTTAGTTCCGACCCGTCGGGGCGCTGCCGATCTGTTGACGCCCATCCAGATTGCCGAAGGCATCCAGCAGATGATGTTGCTCGACATCGGCGACATCGAATCCATCGTGGCGACGCCCGCCGGATCTTATGCCATCCTGACGGCTCAACTGAAGGACGGAAGTTCCTGTTCGTATATCCTGACTTGCAATGAGGACGAAGGTACCGCGTCGCTCCTTGCGTATTCACCAAACAATAACTAATACTAATCAAGATCAAGATCATGAAACGACTTTTCCTGTTCCTTTCCCAGCTGCTGGTTTTTGTCGGCAGCAGCGGACTCCTGCAAGCGGAAGCTGTTGCTGCAGTCCCCGATACCCTCAACCTTTATGTCATCGATAAGCAGATGGTTTCGCAGTTCGACGGCTCCCAGCTTGTCGGAAAAAAGATTGTCGCTTATCGGATTACAACGGGGACGCTTACGGCGGGTTCTTCCGGCAAGGATATCGTCCGGATCCACGACATCCAGACCGAAGGGGCAGGAAACCTGTCCATACGTGTCGTATCCGCACGGCCTGCAGACCCGGCTTATGTCATTGACGGTAAACAGGTCACGAAAGACGAATTCGAACAGCTGAATCCTTCGCGTATCCATAGCGTCGAGGTTGTAAAAAACGTCAGCCGGGAAGACGTGAAAAAATACGCAGGTTGGGAAAACGGCGTCATTCTGGTTACGACCAAAAAAGAGGGAGACCCCTCGGTCGAGGCCGCAGACGGTGATTCCCTGAAGGTGATCACCATCAGGAAAACCAACGCCGCGAAGTAACCCCCGTCCCAGCTTCTGCTGTCGCCGCAACACGCTGCGCTGCATTTTTTTCGCTGCAATGTACGCACTTGACTGACAGTTAATTATGCAAGTTGATCCCCCTCGATTTGAGGGGGATCAACTTCTGTAAAGCGCTGTATGTCAAGTGCGTACATTGCAGCGAAAAAGTGGCCGTGCGCGACCGTACGCGACCGGGCGCGACCTGGCGTGGCCGGAAGGGGCCGGGTAGGGCGGGGGGCGTTGGTTGTTATTCGCCGGCGGCTTTGAGGCGTTCGGCGTTCTCGGCGATCTGGAGCTGGTCGATGACTTCCTGGATATCGCCGTCCATGAAGACGGGGAGGTTGTACATCGTATAGCCGATGCGGTGGTCGGTCACGCGCGACTGCGGATAGTTGTAGGTGCGGATCTTCGCGGAGCGGTCGCCGGTCGAGACCATCGTCTTGCGCTTGGCCGTGATGTCGTTGAGGTATTTCTCGTATTCGAGGTTGTAGAGGCGCGTGCGGAGTTCCGCCAGCGCCTTGTCGAGGTTCTTCAGCTGGGAGCGTTCGTCCTGGCACTGGACTACGATGCCCGAAGGAATGTGCGTCAGACGCACGGCGGAGTAGGTGGTGTTCACGCCCTGGCCGCCCGGGCCGGAAGAGCAGAAGAGGTCCTTGCGGACGTCTTTCATGTCGATTTCCACGTCGAACTCGTCGGCTTCCGGCAGCACGGCCACCGACGCGGCGGAGGTGTGGACGCGGCCTTGGGTCTCCGTCTGGGGGACACGCTGGACGCGGTGCACGCCGCTTTCGTATTTCAACGTACCGTAAACCTTGTCGCCCGATACCTTGCAGACGATCTCCTTGTAACCGCCGGCAGCGCCTTCGCTGACATTGGTCACCTCGCACTTCCACCCCTTGCGCTCGAAATACTTGGTATACATGCGGAACAGGTCGCCGGCGAAGATGGCGGCTTCGTCGCCGCCCGTGCCGCCGCGGATCTCGAGAATGGCATTCTTGCTGTCCTGCGGGTCGGCCGGGATGAGCAGGATGCGGATCTCCTCTTCCATCTTCGGAAGTTCTTCTTCCAGGGCGGTGGCTTCCTCCTTGGCCATCTCGCGCAGATCCTCGTCCTTCTCGTTGAGGAGGATGTTCTTGGCGTCGGCCAGGTCGCCGACCATCTTGCGGTAGCGGTCGCCCGCCTGGACGACGGGTTCCAGTTCCTTGTAATCTTTGTTCAGCTGGACATATTTCTTCATGTCGGCAATGACCTCGGGGTCGCCGAGTTGCGTGCCGATGGCCTCGTATTTCGCCTTGAGGCCGTCCAGTTTTTCGAGCAAATTGTTTTCTGCCATCACTTGTGCATTTGGGCTGCAAAGATAATATTTTTTAAAAAATATTGAGGGGGGGGGGGTACGTATCTAAATATTTGTTAAATTTGCATGGGAAACTGACCCCGATTGTAAACAAAAGTCTATCGTTTAGCTAACAATTTAATGAATAATAAGTTCCGTCAACTCTTCGACAGGTTCGTGTCCCGCTACGTAAGTACCGGATTCATCTTCCTGATGGATGTGGCCCTGTCGTTCATTTCGGCACTGCTGGTCAGTGTAGCCGTGCAGTATCTGGCCGAATCCGGAGATTTGCCACCCACCGGTTTTTTCTCCTGGGCCTGGCTCGTGATTTCCACTCTCTCGGCCGCCCTGATGTTCTGGCTCTTCAAGAGCTACCGCATCATTATCCGGCATTCCTCGATGTCCGATATTTTCCGCTTCGGAGTGGCCGTGTTCTGCGCAGCCGTGCTGGACGGACTGGTCCTGTTCATCGTAGGCAGATGGTTCTCCTTCACGCTGCTGATCCTGGCCTTCTACGTAGTCACGTGCCTTTTCCTGCTGATTTCCTTCCGCGTGGTGATGATCCGCGTCTATGAAGAGATGCAGCACCGGTTCCGGGCCCGTAAGCAGAATGTCCTCCGCGTCCTGATCTATGGTACCGGAGACAAATGCATCGCCCTGGAGACGCGCCTGCGCAACTCCGGTCACTACGAAGTCGTGGGCTACCTGACCGATGTTTCGTCCGAGCAGAATATGACAACCCACAAGCTGCCGGCTTTCTTGTTTGAGACGACCCATGATTTGAAGGAAATCATCAATAAACGGAATATCTCCGGCATCATCTTCGCCCGCGACTCCGATATCCGGAAAGAATCCAGGCGCCTGCTTCCCTTTGCCACGGAAAACAAACTCCGTCTGCTGGTGGCGCCGTCTATCGACGAATATTCGAATGTGACGGCCCAGAGTGTCCGGAATGTGAAGGTGGAAGACCTTTTGGGCCGCGACGAGATTGCCATTTCGATGGACAAGATCAGGGAGCGCTTCGCCGGCAAGGTGGTGATGGTGACCGGCGCTTCCGGCTCCATCGGCTCCGAGCTCTGCCGCCAGCTGGCCCATTTCGGAATCAAGAAGCTTGTGTTGTACGACAATGCCGAGACGCCCATGCACAACCTCCGGCTCGAGCTGGAAGATAAATATAAGGACCTGCATTTCGTGCCGGTGATCGGCGACGTGCGCCAGCTTCCCCGGCTCGACTATGTGTTCCGCACCTGGCATCCGCAGGTGGTGTTCCATGCCGCCGCCTACAAGCATGTGCCCCTGATGGAGGACAATCCCTGCGAAGCGGTGCTGGTCAACCTGATCGGCTCGCGCAACGTGGCCGATAAGTGCATCGAGTATGGCGCGGAAATGATGGTGATGATCTCCACCGACAAGGCTGTCAACCCTACGAACATCATGGGGTGCACCAAGCGCCTGGCTGAAATCTACGTCCAGTCCATCAACAGCGAAAAGACCAAGTTCGTCACCACGCGCTTCGGCAATGTGCTGGGTTCCAATGGCTCGGTGATCCCGCGTTTCCGCGAGCAGATCGAGAAGGGCGGCCCGGTGACCGTGACGCACAAGGAGATCACGCGCTACTTCATGACCATTCCGGAGGCCTGCCGTCTGGTGATGGAGGCCGCCACGATGTCGGCGGGCAAGGACATCTTCGTCTTCGACATGGGCAAACCCGTGAAGATCGACCGCCTGGCGCGCCGCATGATCGAACTGGCCGGCTTTGTGCCCGACGAAGATATCAAGATTGTCTATTCGGGCCTCCGGCCGGGCGAAAAGCTTTACGAAGAAGTACTTTCCGACAAGGAGAGCACCCTTCCGACGCAGCACGACCGTATCCGCATCGCCCATGTCCGCCAGTATGCTTACGAGGATGCCCGCCGCTTTGTCGGTGAACTGGAGGTTCTCTCTCGCGAAGTGCGCATCCCCGAGATGGTCAGGGAGATGAAGAGGATCGTGCCTGAGTTCAAGTCGAACAACTCTAAATTCGAGGAGTACGACAAATGAAGCCGGGTTGGGTAATCGCCCTCTTCGTGCTCCTGTTCGCCGCTGTGGGCTATCTCTTCTGGGAGACGCGTCCCGCGGTCCGGCTGGCCCGTGAGGGTGTTGCCGTGGCCGAGGTGGCGGGGGATTCCGTGATCATCATCGAGCGGACCGTTTCGCGGGATAATACCCGGGTACCCGGGGTGCCGGACTACATCGTTTTTGCCGGAGACACCATCCGCTTCGACCGTATGGACATGCGGGAGCGCATGGACCGCGAACTGATCGCCTTCACCTACAGCCATTCCAACTCGCTGCTCATGCTCAAGCGCTCGACCCGCATCTTTCCGCAGGTGGAGCCGCTGCTGGCCGCCAACGGCGTTCCCGACGACCTGAAATACCTGATGGCTATTGAGAGCAATGTCAGTGAAAACGCCGTTTCCCTGGCGGGCGCGGCGGGTCTGTGGCAGTTCATGCGTGACGTGGGGCGGGAGTACGGCCTCGAGGTGACGGCGACGGTGGACGAGCGCTACAACATCCGGAAAGAGACGATCGCCGCCTGCGATTACCTCAAGAAATCTTATGCTCGTTTCGGCGACTGGATGACCGTGGCCGCCAGCTACAACGGCGGCATCAACGGCATCGCCCGCAAGCGGGAGCAGCAGCAGCAGTCCAGGGCGCTCGACCTTCAGCTCGTGGAGGAAACGTCCCGCTATATGTTCCGCATCCTGGTGGCCAAGCTCTTTTTTGAAGATCCGGAAAGTTTCGGCTTCCAGCTCGATGAAAAGGATTATTACCCCTATTTCCCGCCGAAGCGGACAGTCTTCGTCAGTGAATCCATCGACGACCTGGCGGCATTCGCGGCGCGCTATGGCCTGACATATGCCCAGCTGCGCCGGGCCAATCCCTGGCTGCGCGACATGAAACTGGCGGCCAGGACCGGAAAGACCTACGAAATCCTGATTCCTGACCTGGAGGCAGAAAGAAATTATTTCTTACATTTGTAGGCAGTAATTTCTTTTGACCCCATGACCCGAAAAATGTTTTTGATGGCGGCGGCCCTTCTGCTGGCCGGCTGCCTGACCGCCGTGGCGGACGGCTTCCGCCACCCTGCCAAAGAAATTGAAGAACTTACGCTGGCCAGCCCGCTGCCGTCCGTCGTATTCGACAGAGACTACGCGAAGGCGGTGATGGGCTATCGCGCCTGCCGCCAGGTGCCCATTGCCGAGCTCGCCGCGAGCGAGGCCCGCATCGCCGGCATACGTGTGGACCCGCGCAACTTCAGCGAGACCCGCGAGAACTATTTCGACCGCCTGGAGCTGCTCGACGTGGCGACGGGCCGGACCCGCCGCATCGAGGGCCTGCCTGCCGGCCTGCGGGCCAAGTTCCTGACCTGGTCGCCCAGCGGCAGGAAGCTCGCTTTCACCCTATCGTTCCCCGACCATGTGGAACTCTGGTGCGTCGATGCTACGGCTGCCGAACCCGTGGCCGTCCGGCTCACCGATCTGCGGGTGAACACCATCTTCGGTTCGCCTTTCTTCTTCCTCGACGATAACCGCATCCTCTTCAAGTCCGTTCCCGCTGCGCACCGCCAGGCTCCCGCGCCGCAGATCGCGCAGTCGTCCATTGTGCAGGACGTGAAAGGGGAGAAGCTTTCCATCCGTACCTACCAGGACCTGCTGACGGGTCCGCAGGACGAGGCGCTGTATGATTATTGCTGCACCAGCCAGCTGGCCGTGTGGACGCCCGACGGCGTTCGCTTCGTGGGAGAGCCGGCTATCTACCGTTCCCTCGATCCGTCGCCCGACGGCCGTTATGCAATGGTTGTGACGGAGCACCATCCGTATTCCTATGTGCAATCGCACAATTCGTTCCCGAGCAAGCAATTCATCATGGACCTGGCCGATGGCAGCCTGGTCCGTATGCTGCGCGACGGTACGGTCAAGGAGGAAAAGAAAGCCCCGGCCGATCCGAACGACGACAAAGCCCCGAAGGAGCCGAAGAAACCGCGTCCCGCCGGTTTCGGCTGGCGTCCCGACCTGCCCGCGACCCTGTACTGGTCCGAATCAGAGAACGGCGGCATGGGCCCGATGGGCTTTGGCGGCCCGGGCCCGATGGGTCCGCCGCCGGGTGATAAAGCTGCCGACAAGGATACGACGAAAGGCAAGGAACAGGAAAAACCCGAAAAGACCTATACGGACAAGTTGTTCCAGTGCCAGGCTCCCTTTGATTTCGAGCATGACAAGCAGCTGCTGCTGGCACCCGAATACCGCATGGGCCGCATCACCTGGTGTGATCCGTCCCTGGCTTTCTTCGAGGAGAGTTCGTCCAAGCAGCACTTCCGCAGGCTGGTCGCTTTCGTGCCGGGCGATACTCTCGTGCCGCGCCGCGTGCTCTTCACCCAGAGTACCGAGACCGACACCCTCGGCAATTTCCCGAGCTATGGCCGCCTCTATCTGGTACGCAACGCCTTCAACCGTCTGGTGGCCTGGAGCGATGCCCCGCACAACCGCGTGTTCCTGACCGGCACCGACCGGCGTGACGCCGAAGGCTTCGCCCACAGTTTCGTCGACCAGGTGACCCTCAAGAACGGAAAGATCGAGAACGTATGGCTCTCGTCGGGCGACTGCAAGGAGACCCTGACCGCCATTACCGACTTTACGCCCAGGAAGATCAAGCTGCTGGGCCGCCGCGAGGCTTTCGGCGTAGTGCCCGACTACTGGGCGTTCGACCTGCGCAAGCATACGGCCCGCCAGCTCACGCATCTCGAAAATCCCGTGCCGCAGCTCGCCGAACTGGTGACCGACCAGTATGTGACCTATACGCGCAAAGACGGCTTGAAGTGCTTCGCCCATCTCTATCTGCCCGCCGGCTACGACCCGGAACGGGACGGCAGGCTGCCGGTCTTCATGTGGACCTATCCCTATGAGTTCAAGTGCTTTGCCGAGAGTGAGAAGGCCCGCCCCGAAAAGCATAAGTTCACCAAGCCGACCTATGGCTCGGCCATGATCTGGGCCACCCAGGGCTATGCCGTGCTCGACGAGTTCACGATGGCCATCATCGCTGCCGACAAGGACTCCCTGCCGAACGACCGCTTCCTGGAGCAGCTGGTCATGAGCGCCGAAGCCGCCATTGATTTCGTCTGTGACAGCGCAGGCGTGGGCGACCGCGAGCGTATCGGCGTCGGCGGCCACTCTTACGGCGGTTTCATGACGGCCAACCTGCTGGCGCACACGCGTCTTTTCCGCGCCGGTGTCGCCCGCAGCGGCGCTTACAACCGCAGCCTGACGCCGTTCGGCTTCCAGAGCGAGCGTCGCAACTACTGGAAGGCCAAGGAGGTCTACGACCAGATGTCCCCGTTCAACTATGCCGACAAGATCAAGGATGCCCTGATGCTCATCCACGGTCAGCAGGACAACAACACGGGTACTTTCCCGGTCCAGTCGGAACGTCTCTACCAGGCGCTGGTCTATTTCGGCGCCACCGCCCGCTATGTGCAGCTCCCGTATGAGAGCCACGGCTACCAGGGCATCGAGACCAGCCTCGACATGCTCTATGAGACGGGCGCCTGGCTCGACCAGTACGTGAAGAATGCCGAGCCGCGCAAAAAACCGAAGGAAAAAGCTGAAAAACAAGCAGAAGAATCCAAAAAATAACTATATTTGCAGCCCCGTTCGGACAACGGGATTATAAATAAAGTCTAACTACTTATTGTTTAACGATTTATTAACCATTATGTCTGAAGAGATCATCAACCCTGCCGTTGAAAGTGCAGAAGAGATCGAAGAGCAGGTGATCGTAAAACCTGCAAACAAAAAAAGCAATGCCTCCGTCGACAACGACAAGTTCGACTGGGATGCATTCGAAAATGACGGCTTCGATGCAGCCGAGAAAGCCGCCAATGAAGAAAGTTACAGCAAGAGCCTCAGCCGTATCAACGAGAATGAGGTCGTGGAAGGTACTGTTACCTCCATCAACAAGCGCGAAGTAATCGTCAACATCGGTTACAAGAGCGAAGGTGTCATCAGCATCAACGAATTCCGCTACAATCCTGACCTCGCCGTGGGCGACACCGTGGAAGTGTACGTGGAGAACGCTGAAGACAAGAAAGGCCAGCTGATCCTCTCCCACAAGCGCGCCCGCGCCGTCAAGTCCTGGGACCGTGTCAACGAAGCCTTCGAGAAAGACGAAATCGTCAAAGGTTACATCAAATGCCGCACGAAGGGTGGCATGATCGTCGACGTGTTCGGTATCGAGGCCTTCCTACCGGGCAGCCAGATCGACGTGAAGCCCATCCGCGACTACGATGTGTACGTCAACAAGACCATGGAATTCAAGATCGTCAAGATCAACCAGGAATTCCGCAACGTGGTCGTTTCCCACAAAGCCCTCATCGAAGCTGAGATCGAGGCCCAGAAGGCCGACATCATCGGCAAGCTCGAGAAAGGCCAGGTGCTGGAAGGCACGGTCAAGAACATCACTTCCTACGGTGTGTTCGTCGACCTGGGCGGTGTGGACGGTCTGATCCACATCACCGACCTGAGCTGGGGCCGCATCAACCATCCGGAAGAAGTGGTTTCCCTCGACCAGAAGATCAACGTGGTGATCCTCGACTTCGACGACACGAAGAAGCGCATCGCCCTCGGTCTGAAACAGCTGAACCCGCACCCTTGGGATGCGCTCGACCCGAACCTCAAGGTGGGCGACAAGGTGAAAGGCAAAGTGGTCGTCATCGCCGACTACGGTGCATTCGTCGAAGTGCAGCCGGGTGTCGAAGGTCTGATCCACGTCTCCGAAATGAGCTGGAGCCTGCACCTCCGCAGCGCTCAGGACTTCCTCAAGGTGGGCGAAGAGGTGGAGGCCGTGATCCTCACCCTCGACCGCGAGGAGCGCAAGATGAGCCTCGGTATCAAGCAGCTGAAACCCGATCCGTGGGCTACCATCACCGAGAAGTACCCCATCAACTCGAAGCATACCGCTACGGTCCGCAACTTCACCAACTTCGGTGTGTTCGTGGAGCTGGAAGAAGGTGTCGACGGTCTGATCCACATCAGCGACCTGAGCTGGACCAAGAAGATCAAACACCCGTCCGAGTTCACCTCCATCGGTGAGCCGATCGAGGTCGTCGTCCTCGAAGTCGACCAGGAGAACCGTCGTCTGAGCCTCGGCCACAAGCAGCTCGAAGAGAACCCTTGGAACGAGTACGAGAACACCTACTCCGTGGGCTCCGTCCACGAGGGTACCGTGACCGCCATCGTCGAGAAGGGCGCCACCATCACTTTCGCTGACGGCGTGACGGGCTTCTGCTCGAACCGCAACCTGGTGAAGGAAGACGGCACGACCGCCAAGGAAGGTGAGACCCTCCCGTTCAAGGTGACCGAATTCAACAAGGGCAGCAAGAAGATCACCCTCTCGCACACCCGTACGTTCGAAGAAGTCAAACGCGAAGAGGCCAAGAAGGAAGCCCGCGAGAAAGACGCCGAGGCCAACTCCACGCAGAAGGCTGTCCGCAAGCTGAAGGACAACCTGGAGAAGACCACCCTCGGTGACATCTCCGACCTGGCTGACCTCAAGAGCCGCCTCGAAGCCGAAGAAAAAGCGAGCAAATAGTGAATTTCACCCTGACAACCCTTGGCACGGCATCCGCACGGCCGATGGTTGACCAACACCAAAGCGCCCACGTATTCAACCTGCATGGGCGCTTGTTTTTGGTCGACTGCGGCGAGAATGCCCAGGTGCAGCTCAAGCGCTACAAGATCTCGAAAGCGCGGCTCGACAACATCCTGATCTCCCACCTCCACGGTGATCACATTTTCGGTATCTTCGGGATGCTTTCGACCATGGCGCTGGACGGGCGGACGGCACCGCTCTACATCTACGCTCCGCGTGATTTCGGATCCGTCCTTCACTTCTTCCTCGGTCATTTCGGGGAAGGCGTGAAGTATGAGATCCACCACATTCCGCTGGGCATGAAGGAGCCGGAGCGCATCATCGCGCTGCGCAACTGCGAGGTCTGGGCCTTCCCGCTGCAGCACCGCATCGACTGTTTCGGCTATCAGATCCGTTACCTCAAAACCGGCCAGTCGGCGGCGTATTGCTCCGATACCGCCGTGTTCCCGGAGGAGGCGGAGTGGCTGAAAGGGACCGACCTGATCTACCACGAAGCCACTTTTGCGGACGAACATGTCGATCTGGCACACAAAATGTTTCATTCTACGGCGCGCGAGGCGGCACAGGTCGCGGCGGCTGCCGGAGCGAAGAAACTGGTCCTCGGCCATTTCTCCTCCCGGTATCAGGACCTGAACCTGCTGCTGTCGCAGGCCCGGGAGGTTTTCCCCGAGACCTGGCTCGCCGAAGAAGGAAAAGTATTTGAAATATGAAACGTCTCAGTATCATCGCTTTGTTGCTGCTCTGCTGCCTGCCGTCGCAGGCGCAGGTCTCATCCATGCGCCGCAACGCCGAAAAGATTGCCAGCGCCCTTTTCTACATCCAGACACGTTATGTCGATTCCGTGGATTTCGACAAGGCTGTCGACGCCATGATGATGGGGCTGATGGATCAGCTCGACCCGCATTCCACCTATATCCCGGCATCGCAGGTGTCTGCGGCCAATGAACAGCTGGAAGGCTCGTTCGAAGGCGTGGGCATTGAATATGTGATGCTCTACGACACCCTGACCATCCAGGCGGTGGTCGTGGGCGGCCCGTCGGAAGCGGTGGGCCTGCGGGCTGGCGACAAGATCGTGGCGATTGACGGCGAGACGGTTGCCGGAGTCGGGCTCGCCGCCGAGGCGATGAAGCCGCGTCTGCGTGGACCCAAAGGCAGCCATGTGACGGTGACGGCCCTGCGGGACGGCCAGGCGCGGGACTATGTGATCCGGCGCGACAAGATTCCCATCGAGAGCATCGAGGCGGCCTATACGCCAGAGCCCGGCATCGTCTATATCAAGCTCAGCCGTTTTGCACAGAACTCGGCCGAGGAATTCCTCGACGCACTGCGTCAGAACGCCGAAACCCGGCCCAGGGGGATGATCATCGACCTGCGGGGAAATGGCGGCGGCTTCATGCATGTGGCCATCTTCCTGGCCAACCTGTTCCTGAAAGACGGGCAGACGATTGTGCGTACGGAAGGGAAAGGCATCAACCGTGAGGACCATGCCCGCGGTGACGGCCTGTATGAGAAAGGTCCGCTGGTCATCCTGGTCGATGAGGACAGCGCCAGTGCCAGCGAGATCCTGGCCGGTGCCCTGCAGGACTGGGACCGCGCCGTGATCGTCGGCCGCCGTACCTTTGGAAAAGGACTGGTGCAGCAGTCGTACTCGCTCTCCGATGGATCGGAGATGCGCCTGACGGTGGGCCGCTACCACACGCCTTCGGGCCGCGTGGTGCAATCGCCCTATGAAAATGGCAAGCGACAGGACTATTTCCGGCAGGCCCGTGAACGCTACACGCACGGCGAATCGTTCAGCGCCGACAGTATCTCGTTCCCTGATTCTTTGAAATACAAGACACTGCGTCTTGGCCGCACGGTCTATGGAGGCGGTGGCATCATGCCCGATGTCTTTGTTCCGTACGATACGACGGGCATCAACCGCTATGTCCTGCGTGCCATCAACGGCGGCCTGCTGTCGGAGTTCTACTATGACTATAGTGACAAGCACCGCGATGCCCTGGCGTCGAAGGACCTGGCCGAATTCGACGGCCGTTGGGAGAAGCTGGAGACGGCCGTGTTCGACGAGATGATTGCTTTCTTCGGGACGAAAGGCCTGAAAGCCGAGAACGAAGAGGAGTTGCGCGTCGCCGCACCGATGCTCAAGACACGCCTGAAAGCCCTGCTGGCACGCAGCGTGCTGGGCACCTCAGCATACTGGCAGGTAATCAACCGGGAAGTCGATCCAGCGTTCCAGGAGGCGATACGAATCGTCAAAAACTGGTCCGGGGACTTTCCTGAGCTGCCTTAGCCCGCATTTCTGCACTGAGTGCCCGCTGGTAACGGCGGGCATTTTCATTGTGGGCCGACAGGGTCTTGGCGAAGACATGCTGGCCGTCGAAGTTGTCCTTGGCGCAGAAATAGAGATAGTCGTGGTGCTCGTAGTTCAGCACCGCGTCGATGGCGGCCACCGGCGGCATGGTGATGGGCCCCGGCGGAAGACCGGCATACTTATAGGTATTGTAGGGGGAATCCACGTCCAGGTGCTTGTTGAGCACCCGTTTGAGCCCCGGATCGCCCACGGCGTAGATGACGGTGGGGTCGGCTTGCAGCGGCATGTCTTTGTTGAGGCGGTTGATGTAGACGCCGGCGATACGGGGCAGTTCCGGTTCGTACTTGCTCTCTTCGATAACGATGGCGGCCAGGGTGCTGACTTCCTGCCGCGTCATGCCGAGGGCGGCGGCTTTGGCGTCGCGCTCGGGCGTCCAGAATTTCAGATATTCCTGGTGCATGCGCTCCAGAAACTCGTCGGGCGTGACGGTCCACCACACTTCGTAGGTGTTGGGGATGAACATGCCGAGGAAGGTTTCGGGCGTGAAACCGTACCGGGCGGCCTTCTGGCTGTCGTGGAGCGCCTGGTCGAAGTCGGCTGCGGGAGCTTCCAGTTGTTCGCCCAGAAAGTCCGCAAAGCGGTCGAGGCCGCGGTAATAGCCGGGGATGACCAGCCGTACCGGCGTCTGCCAGCCTTTCTGAAGGCTGCGCACCAGCGCCTTGTTGCCCATGCCCTGGCGGAACTTGTACTGGCCGGGCTTGAAGCGGTCCTGCAGTTTCATGAAGCGGGCCGCCCGGAGGAAGGTCCTGGGGTTGTCGATGGCGCCGCTCTGCAGGACGGCGTTCATCATCTGCTCGTAGTTGTAACTGCGGGGGATCTGGATGACGGGCTGCTTTTCCAGCCCGGAGATATTGTCAGCATAGAAAGTACCGTAGAAATTGAGGGTGGCCAGAATGCCGGCGAACAGCAGGACCATGAAGGTCAGCAGGAGCGTGCGTGTGCGTTTTTTCATCGGGGTTTGCGGAGCAGGAGGATGGTGCCGGGCTCGGGTTCAGTGCCCGGACGCAGGTGGTTGTATTCGTAGAGTTTCTTCATCTTCACCGCATAGCGCTGGGCCAGCTGGCGCATGGTTTCGCCTTCCTCCACGACGTGCTTGTCGAGGTTCGGGGCGCTCTCGCGCTTCTTGGCCTCCAGGTACACGACTTCGCCTTCCTGCAGGGCGACCTTGCGCTTGCGGTCGTTGAAGCGGAGGAGTTCGCGGGTGAAGAGATTGTATTCTTTCGCGAGGCCGGCGTACGTGTCACCGGCGCGGGCCCGGATCCAGGGAACGCCGTTGGTGGAGCGGATTTCCCGGCTCAAGGAAGCGACATAAAGCTTATGGCCGGGGAGCGGCTTGAACTGCTGGCTGACTTCCGCCTGCACCGGGGTTGGAGGGAGTTCCTGCCGGGCGACGGGATCGAGCTGGTCGTAGCGCCAGAGTTCGTTCTCTTCGATGATCTGGATGAGGCGGGTGGCATAATCGGGCGCCGTGGCGTATCCGGCCTTCTTCAGGCCGTACGCCCAGCCCTTGTAGTCGGTGGGCTCCAGGTCGAAGAGAAAGGCGTAGCGATCGCGGTAGCGCAGGAAGTCGCTGTGGTCGCGGAACGATTCGTCGGCGTTCGGGTAGCTGCGGAAGCACTCGTTCCGTGCGTCGTCGTCCTGGTGGAAGGTCTTGCCGGTCCAGTTGTTGTGGCACTTGATGCCGAAATGATTGTTGGCCTGCCTGGCCAGGGTGCTGTTGCCGTTGCCCGATTCCAGGCAGCCCTGGGCCAGCGTGATGCTGGCGGGAATGCCCGTGCTTTTCATCTCGCGCACGGCTGTCGCCGCGTATTTCTCGACGTACTGCGCGCGCGTCATCTTCTGTCCCCACGCCGTTCCGGCGCAGAGCAGCAAAACCAGCGTGCCCGTCAAAAACCGTTTCATCTTGACAAAGATAATCATTATTTCTGCAAGTGCTGTTCGGGACGCATGGGTTCAAGGGTATGTTTTTTTTGTATCTTTGCGCCCCGAAAACATTCAATCGACTAATAATTACGATACTATGAAGCGTACATTCCTTTTATTCGCAGCCGTATTGTTTGCACTGACAGCCTGCAATACGAACACGATCACCGTCCGTTACGACATCCTTACCGTGGACATCGAATTCCCTTACAGCGAAGGCGGCCAGCAGCGGCTCGAACTCGACGCCGAGGCGCAGTTCCCGAATTCGGGCTTCAGCGACGAGGCGCTTCCGCGCGCCTGCGAGATCATCCGCGCGGCCTGCTTCGGCGACGAATACAGGAACTTCTCCGGTTCCCTCGAAGAACTGGGTGAAACCTGGCGTGACAATTGGCACGACAAATACATGACCACCTGCGCCGAACGCCTCAAGGAAGCGAATGTCAGCGAAGCCGACGCTCCCTTCCTCAATTGGGACATCAAGGCCAAGGGTACCTTCGGCGATTTCTATCAGGACGGCTACATCAACTACAATGTGGAGATCTCCCAGTTCATGGGCGGTGCCAACGGCCAGAACAGCGTAACGCCGCTGGTTTTCGATCTGAATACCGGCAACGCGGTGAACTACAATGTCTTTACCGGCAATGCCTCCCCGGCGCTGCTCAGCGGACTGCTCGACAAACACAAGTTCGACGACATCGAACTTCCCAGGGGTGTCGACAAGAGCCAGGTCTTCTCCGTAACGACCATCGAGCCGAGCCGTCACTTCTCCGTCGACGATGAGGGCATCACCTTCTACTATCAGCCCGCCGTCATCGCGCCCGCTTCCTTCGGCGTAATCGAAATCCCGATTCCCTGGGACGAACTGAAGTAATCGTTTCCTGTCACGCGACAACGCGGCACGCCATCCAGGTTTTCGTCCGATAACTTGGATGGCGTGCTGTTTTTCCATTTAGAATTGTTATCTTTGTAGGATACAACCAACCAATCCCTCGTCTATGGAAAAGAAAACACTGACCATTCCATACGAAGAATACAGCTCGATCGAGGAGTTGCCGTCGGAGGACCGCGCCTTGCTGGAGGCGGCGATCGACGCCACGAAAGGGTCCTATGCGCCGTATTCCCATTTCAATGTGGGCGCTGCGGTGCGGCTGGAGGACGGGACGGTCGTCAAGGGAGCCAATCAGGAGAACGCAGCCTACCCTTCGGGGCTTTGCGCCGAGCGTACCGCCATGTTTGCGGCAAGTTCCCAGTATCCGAAGGTGCCCATGGAAGCCCTGGCCGTGGTCTGCGCGCGCGACGGCTCGCTGATGATCAATCCGGGCTCACCCTGCGGCGCCTGCCGGCAGGTCATGTCCCAGTACGAGCGTCTGTCCCGAAAGCCTCTGCGCATCATCCTGGGCAGCGGCGGCCCCATTCTCGTCTTTACAGGCGTGGAATCGCTGATGCCGTTCATGTTCAATGACTTGTAGAGAAATGGAATCCTTCGGGAAAGGGCACGAAAAAAGGGTAAGCTTGATATATCGCACCGCTACAACCACCTACCCTTGCTGCCTTCCGACCCTGGGGGAGTTCAGTGGGAGCTGGTCGTATACGACTTACCCCGGCACAAAGGTAAGCATTTTTTTGAATAAATGAACAAGAAAGCCAAGATCTGCATCGGACTCTCCGGCGGCGTCGATTCGAGCGTGGCCGCTCTGCTGCTGAAACAGCAGGGCTGCGACGTGTTTGCGCTTTTCATGCAGAACTGGCACGACACCACCGGCACGCTCCATGGTGAATGCGAGTGGGAGGAAGACCGCGCGGTGGCCGAAATGGTGGCCCGCAAGATCGGCATTCCTTTCCATTTCGTAGACCTGAGCGACGAATACCGGCAGCGGGTGGTGGACTACATGTTCGGTGAATACGAGAAGGGCCGCACGCCCAATCCCGACGTCCTGTGCAACCGCGAGATCAAGTTCGACGCGTTCTGGAAGGCTGCCCAGGCCCTGGGCGCCGATTATGTCGCCACCGGGCATTATTGCCGCAAGGACAGTTTCACCGCGCCTGACGACCGGACCATCTATCGGATCCTCGCCGGCAGCGATCCCAACAAGGACCAGAGCTATTTTCTCTGCCAGCTGTCGCAGGCACAGCTCGCGACGGCCCTGTTCCCCATCGGGGACATTACCAAGCCCGAAGTGCGGCGTATCGCCCGGGAAGCCGGCCTGCCCAGTGCCGGGAAGAAGGACAGCCAGGGCATCTGCTTCGTAGGCAAGGTCGACCTGCCGGTGTTCCTGCAGCAGAAGCTCAAGAGCCGCGAAGGCGACATCGTGGAGATTCCCCGCAGCTTCTACGAAGGCCGTCCGGAGCCGCAGACGCTCGAGGAAATGGCCGCGCCCATCCGTTATCGGCGCGAAGACGGCCGGGTCATCGGCAGGCACATCGGTGCGCAATATTACACCATCGGTCAGCGGAAGGGACTGGGCATCGGCGGACACGCTGAGTCCTGCTTCCTGATCGCCAACGACATCGACCGGAACCTCATCTTCGTCGGCGAAGGTGACAGCCACCCCGGCCTCTGGCGCCGGGCCCTGCACATCCGTTCCGAAGAAATCCACTGGATCCGCCCCGACCTGACACTGGAACCCGGGCAGACCCTGCGCTGCCAGGTACGCATTCGCTACCGGCAGCCCCTGCAGGACGCCGTGCTCCACCGGCGCGACGACGGCATGTATATTTTGTTTGACCAGCCGCAGCGCGGCATTACCCCCGGCCAGTTCGCCGTCTGGTACGCCGAGGACGGGGAGATGCTGGGCAGCGGCGTCATCGACCAATAAAACACCATGGGTACGAAACGTAAACTGTTTTCCGCTTGGCTGACCGCCGTGGCCGTGCTCTTTGCGCTGGCCGCCTGTGAAACGCCTGAACCCGAGCCCCCGCAGGAGCCCGATCTGAGCGACAAGGCGTCGCTGCAGCATTTCTCCTTCACCACCAGCGACAACCCCACGCTCGAGACCGGGTCCGCCGCCGTGCTGGCCAACGACTACTACTGCATCACCGTGCCGGAGGGGGCGGACCGTTCCCGTCTGGTGCCCAGCATCTCCGTCTCGGAAGGCGCCACGGTCTTCATCGATGACCAGCCTTTTGAAAAAGGCAGGGCCTACGATTTCTCGGGCAATGTGCAGCAAATCAAGGTCGTTTCCGAATCCGGCCGGCGCAGCTCCACCTACAAGGTGCTCGTCAAGCATGGCATCCCCTATGTCGACAACCAGGTGTATCAGTTCATGAATGATTTCCATGTGCCCGGCGTGTCGATCTCGATCATGCAGGGCACCGAGGTCAAATATTCCAGCGGCTTCGGCTTTGCCGACAACGCCACCCGGACTCGTGTCACGCCGGACCATCTTTTCCGCATGGCCAGTATTTCCAAGCAGTTCTGCACGATGTGCATCATGATGCTCAGGGAGCAGGGGCGCCTTCAGCTCGACCAGCCGGTTTTCGGCGAGAACGGCATCCTCAAGGGCCTTTACGCCAATGTCACTCCGTATCATGAAAGCATCACCGTCCGTCATTTGCTGAGCCACAGCAGCGGCATCTGCAAGGGCCTGAGCGACCCGGCTTTCACCTGGTCGTACCGCATGTATTCCAATGGCTCGCCGGTTCCTACCGACACGTTGATCCAGCGCACGCTCAACGACCGCCAGCAGCCCTACAGCGACGGCACGATGACCTGGAGCCCCGGTATGGGTTACAACTACAGCAACGTGGGCTTCTGTATCCTGCACCGCATCGTGGAAGTCGTCAGCGGCAAAGATTACGAAAGTTTCCTGAAGGAAGACGTGCTCGAGCCGATGGGCGTCACCGACACCCATATCGGTGGTTACGAATCCGAGCGGCGCCCCAATGAATGCGTCTACTACATGCAGGAGGGCACCAACGGCTATGCGAACCCGCTCCGGGAACTGGCCGGCGCGGCGGGCATCATCACCTCCACCAACCAGATGATGCGGGTGCTGACCTTCCTGGATGGCGACGATTCGGTGCCGGATATCTTCAGTTACGAGACAATTCAGGAGATGTACACGCCGTACGCGTATCAGGGAAGCGGCACCTATGGCTCAAACTACAAGCGCTACGGACTGGGCTGGCGTATGAACCACTCTTCGCTTTTCCAGGGCGCCCATTATCACGGTGGCAACATTGCGGGCACTGCGACCCTCTGGGTGGGAAACACCGAACAGCACATGAGCGGCGCGTTCGTCTGCAATTCGCGCGCCTATAACAGCAACTCCTCGGGCGACATCGATGACAACATGTACATCCTGCTCGACCGCTTCTTGAAGTTCTTCCAGGAGTGATGCGTGACAGCCTGGCCATTGTGGGCGGCGGTCCCGCCGGCATGATGGCGGCCATCCGGGCCGCCGAAGTGCTCGGCGACGGGCGCCGCGTGGTCCTGTTCGACAAGAACGAGCGCCTCGGCCGCAAGATCTACCTGACCGGCAAGGGACGTTGCAACCTGACCAACCGGCGTGGCTGGGAAGAATTCGCACCGCACATCCATCCGAACCAGGGTTTTCTGAAGAATGCCTTCCGGGCCTTCTCGAACGAGGATGTGATCCGTTTCTTCGAAGAGGAATTGGATGTACCAACCGTCACGCAGCAGGGACAGCGGGTCTATCCGGCTTCCCTCGTGGCGGGCGACGTGGCGCGGGCTCTCGAGCGCCGGGTGCAGGAGCTGGGCGTGGATGTCCGCCGCGGGGTGACGGTCGCTTCGCTGGCGGAGCTGGCCGGCTTCGGCGCCGTCATCATCGCCACGGGAGGAAAATCCTATCCGGTGACGGGCTCTACGGGCGACGGCTACCGCTTTGCCGAAGAGGCCGGACATACCGTTACGCCCCTTTTTCCGAGCGAGACCGCACTGCTTCCGAAAGACTATGATCCGGGACTGCCGGGCATTGAGATGAAGAACGTGGGGCTGCATCTCTATGTGGACCGTACGCTGGTCGAGAGCGACCAGGGAGATTTCAACTTCACAGGCGACGGCCTGGAAAGCGGTATCGCCTACCACCTGAGCCGCCGCGCGGTCTGGGCCCTCTGCAACGGTCAGCGCGTCGACATCGTCCTGGACCTCAAGCCGGCACTGACCGAAGATCAATTGAAAAACCGTCTGCAACGGGAGCCCGTTGCAGATCGTCCGTTCAGGAATCTGTTGCGGCGTTTTTTACCGGAAACCCTCGTCGCACCCTTCCTGCGCGCCAACCCGGACCTGACGGCCGAAAACCTTCCCCGGCGGCTGAAAAACTGGAATTTCCGCATCATCGACTACAAAGGCTTCGACCGCGCCGTCGTCACGGCCGGCGGCGTCAGCCTCAAGGAGATCGTCCCCAAGACCATGGCCTCGCGCCTGCGGCCGGGCCTCTACTTCTGCGGGGAAGTCCTCGACCTCGACGGCGACACCGGTGGCTACAACCTCCAGATCGCCTTCTCCACCGGCTCCCTCGCCGGCCTCTCCGCAGCGAAATACCTGCTATAGGATTCCCATCTCCGTCGCCTTGTGGATCATGTCCGTTACATTCCGGACTTCCATCTTGGAATAGATGCGCTGGCGATGGGTATTGACCGTATGGACGCTCAGGAACGTGCGCTCGGCGATCTGGGCGGCCGTCAGGCCCTCGGCGCTGAGGCGGATGATTTGGATTTCGCGCGGGGAGAGACCGATATCTGCGATTTTCCGGCTCCGCTCCACGAGAAGATCGCCGACGTATTGTGCGACGTCCGTATTGATTTCCTGTGCATTGCGCGCCAACTCCTGGCATTTCTTCCGGATTTCTTCCGGAGGAAGCGTGGCGGCGCTGGACGAAAGGCCGGCAATCTTGCCCGCCATTGTGTTGGCCGGATTCTTCAAATCTTTGGACAAGACTTCGATGATCTGCTCCTTGGCATCGCTCAGGCGCTGCAGTTCCGCACTGCGGTGACGGGCCTTGCGGAGGTAGATGGCTACGATGGCGATGATGGCCCCGGCCAGCAGGAGAGCCAGGACGAGAAGCCCGATCTGGTAGCCACGACGCTCGATTTCCCGTTCTTTTTCCTGCACTTCGAAGCGAGTTTCCATCTCCTGCAGCGTTTCATCGGCCTTTTGCTGCATATACAACTGCATTTGATAGACGTAGTCGTCGTGGGCCTCCTGCGCCTTTTCATGATCGCCCAGGCGTCCGTACAGGCGGACCAGCCGGTCATCGAGGCTGGCAGCCGTCAGATGGTCCGTCTCTTTCAGTCCGGCCAGGACCTGCGTAAAGTACAGGACGGCTTCCTCGTTGCGGTTCCCCTGCTGGAACCAGCGGGAGCGGAACAGGATTCCGTTCCTGCGAAGACGCGGTATATCATAGGTTTCGGCCAGCGACTGCCCTCTGTCCAGGTATTCTCCCGCCGTCTGATAGATTTGGGGTTCGATGGGATCGTTCCAGCGATTCTTATTGATATAGAGCGAAGCAATCACGTAGCAAGCTTCGCATTGCCGCTCATGATCGTTCGTCTCTTCTGCCAGTGAAAGCGCTTCGAAGGCATACTCCAGTCCTTCTTCGTTTCTCCCGGTCTCGGGCGATATCTCTGCATAGGAACAGAGTTTTGCCTTGGAAATAAGGATTCCCGCGAGTTCCTCCTTGAATCCGTTCACCCGCGCGATTGTCTCGGCCTCCAGCGCTTTTCCCCACGCATCGGCATCCCGGCTGGTCATGATGTCGATGCCAATGATACAGTCCAGCGCTTGAACCTTGAGCAGCGGGGCATTCGCCGCATCGGCAATGGCCAGTGCCTCCAACGCCTTTTCCATCGCCGCATCAAAATGCTGTGCTGTGACATCCTCTCCGGCCTTCTCGAGCAAAGCGGACACTTTCTCGGTTTCCACATTTTCGAGCACGCTGTTTTCGGGCCGGCAGGAAAGCAAATGCAGGCACAGCAAAAGGGATAGAAAGGATAATAACGCTGTTTTCACAGTTTTTCAGTAGCATCGAGGCCCAAAATTACTGAAAAATCATCAATCCGAAGTCATGGCTACAGTGTAATTTTGCACCGTAAAACGACACAATGATGAAACGCTTTCAAATGATTGCCGGAATGCTGGTGACGATGGTCATCGCTCTGAGCGCGGGTATGGCCCCGTACGAAAAGATATTTGATGTGGATTACTCCAAAGCCCGCCACACGGAATGGAATTATACCTCGGGTGGTGCGACCGTGGAAGCCGACCTGGCCTACTGGATGAAGCGGCTGGCGGAATCGCTGGACGCGGAAGATCCGGAGCGGATAGACTACGAGGCGGCCTTTCGCCTGAACACGGGCAAACCCAGCTTTGATTTCCTCGACAAGACCTATCATCTCTGGGATGGCGAGAAGCTCACCGACTATGAAGCGGAGCAATGGCAGTTTGAAAGGAAGGAAGTCCTGAAGCGGATGCACCAGATCGAGGCCATCGGTCTTCCCGAGAGTCCTGACTACAGCGGCGACGACAAGGAAACCAAAGCCCGCAAACTGGGGCAGTACATGGTGACCAAGGCCAATGCCCAGCTGGCCCGTGCGCTGAAGAGCGACAACCCCGCCACGCGCATGTTCCATCTCTATCGGGCATTCGGCAGCCTTTCGACAGGTGTCACGATGAAATGGACGAATGGCTCGGAAGAGGGATTTTCCGAAATGGCCGGCAACATGAAGAAACTCTATGACGAGCTTTCGGAAGAATACAAGATCGATTTCCCGGCATCTTTCGATATCGCTTCGCTGCAGGCTTTCGATGCAGAACGCAAGGCGGCCGCCAAGGAGAAAAAGCCCAATGCTGAAATCCTGAAAATGAAGAAAGGCGCTTTGCTGACGCAATATCGGACCACCAGAGACAAGGGGGAGAAACACGAGAATTTCGCTGGCCATGTGGCCTGGCTGGAGCAGGCCGTCAAGGATAACTGCCCGGAATGGGGCACGCCCAAGGCAGCGCGGGTCTTCTCGGACTACAAAGTTGAAGTGAATGCGCTGGGCGTCCCCGTCTACCGCACATTCACCGCCGAGGTGATCTGTGAAGACCAGGGCTTCACGGTCTGCCACGAGGTGTTTCTGAAACAGGATTACGCCGGTGGCAAGTACGGCGCCAGCGAAGTCCGTCCCGGCGGCCTCAAATGGAACGACCGCTGCACGATCGTCAACCCGTAAGATTCTTTCCGGCGTCGCGTAATACCAGCTTTTCTGGCATCTCGCTCCAACCCGAAAATCGTTGTCCTGCGTCAGTGCTGTTTAACGGCATCAGGCGCAGGACGACCTGCTCAACGGGGCCTGAAAGGCGGGGTTGTCCAGAGAGATCGCCCTCCGAGGTGATCACAATGGTATGTTGCCTGGACAACGTTTTTCGGGTTAAACCCTTGGGAACTATTTCGTCTCGGACCGGATAACCTTGATGTCGCCGGACCTGACGGTAATCGTTTGTTTCTGGTCGCCCTGAATGACGGTGATGGTTTGCGGAGTTGGTATAGACGGATACACGTTTGATCAGTTGCAGGGAGATTCGTCGGCGCAGGGATGGCCTTCCTGCTCGGTTTCGAGCGTGGCGTGGCGGATGCCGGCCTCGTGCAGGGCGTGCTTGACGTCGTGGACGATGGCTTCGGCATCGCTATCCGGGGCAATGACCAGATGGGCCGTCAGCGCCGTCTCGGTGGTGCTGATGGGCCAGATGTGGAGATGGTGGACGCTGCGGACACCTTCCGCAGCTTCCATCTGCTGCCGTATCTCTTCGGGATGGATGCCTTCGGGAACGGCGTCCAGGCTCATGCGGATGCTCTCCGCCAGCAGTTGCCAGGTGCTCACCAGGATGACGAGGGCGATGACGATGCCGATGACAGGATCGATGAACGTCCAGCCGGTCAGCGAGATGACGATGCCTGAAATGACCACGCCAACGGACACCAGCGTATCGGAAGCCATGTGCAGGAAGGCCCCGCGGGTATTGATGTCGTTCTTCTGGTGGCGCATCAGCAGCCAGGCCGTCAGGCCGTTGATTATGATACCCACGCCCGCCGTCCAGGCCACGGCACCGCCGTCGATGGCTACGGGATTGCGGAGTTTATGGATACTTTCGACGATGATGGCGCCAACGGCCACCAGCAGGATGACGGCGTTGAGCAGCGAGATCAAAATCGACCCCTTCTTGTAGCCATACGTAAACTTTTCCGTACTGTGGGACGCGGCGAGCCGGAAAGCGATCAGCGCCAGCACCAGCGAAAAGACATCGCTCAGGTTGTGCCCGGCATCGGACAACAGGCCCAGCGACCCTTTCCACAGACCGACGACCGCCTCGACCAGCACGAAAGCCAGGTTCAGGGCGATGGAGATCCAATAGATGCCTCGCAGCGACGCCACGTCCTGCGCCGCCGCGTGGTGATGGTGATGATGATGCGCGTGTTCCATTTTAACGGCAAAGGTAGCACGAATTCCGATGCCCGTCCATCCCCATTTGTTGGGATAATAATCAATAATGAGGGAGAATAGCCTTGACAAGCGGCCTTTGATGTATTATCTTTGCAAACGAGCAGCCATTAGCGGCGCTGGATTTGAGATGAAGATTAAACAAGAACTGCTCAGGCAAATCATTGCCGACCTGGGGATTGACATCCCTTTCTCCAAAGGACAAAAGATTGCTGTCAAAAACTGCTGGCATTTCAACACGGACGGAAATGCCGTCGAAGAAATGTTTCTCGACGATGACGATTTCATTGCCGGGATGAACCGCATCTATGTCACTGTCAGGGGATACCGTGTCATCATTCTTGCTTTCTGCCTGATGGATACACACATCCATTTCGTCCTGTATGGAGAATTCGATGAATGCAATCGCTTCGTGCACGACTATGTCTGCAGGACATCCCGCCATATCGCTCTGCGCCACCGAGAGAACAATAAACTGGCTAATGTCCCCATCCGTCACCAAGTCGTGGATGACGATTTCTATCTGAAGGTTGTCATCTGCTATACCATCAAAAATGCCCCTGTGGGAGGTATTTCGTATATGGCTTGGGACTATCCCTGGTGCAGTGGTCCGCTTTATTTTCGCCGGTCGGGTTTGTGGAGTTCCCCGGCCTGGATTGAACCGGAAGAGCCAGAATGCACACTTGCAGACCTGAGCCGCGAACAGCAGCGATCGTTTCTGCGTACGCGAAGTCTTCTTGAAGAGGACACTCCGATGATAGGACAGTTGGTTTTCCCGGGCGCATACGTGGCCTATGAATTGGTCGAAAGAATCTACAAGACCTGCAAGAGTTTCAACTATTTCTTCTGCATTACCAAGGAAGACGACGTGGAAGCACGCGGCGGCCAACTCTCGCTGCTTTCCATCCCCATGCAGGAGATGCGGCAACACAAGAATGAACTTTGCCAAGAGTTGTTCGGCGTGAAGAGTATTAAGACTTTGTCTGTACAACAACGTGTCCGGCTGGCGAGAACCCTCCGCGCCCGTTACAACAGTTCACTCAAGCAAATCATACGGCTCTGCGGCCTGGTCTATGACGAAGTGAAAGACCAATTCTGATCAACCCGAAAATCGTTGTCCAGACAGCAAACCATTTTATTAACATCAGGCGGGGGTCAGTCTGGACAACCTCGCCTTTAAGGCCCCGTTGAGCAGGCTGTCCTGCGTCTGATGCCGATTAAGCGGCTCTGACGCAGGACAACGTTTTTCGGGTTGGCGAAGGGATGCGAAAGGCTACCAGCGGTCGTAGTGGATGTTGTCGGGGTTCCACTTGTCCTTGGGCGAGGGGGTCTCAGCGGGATAGCCGACGGGGACGATGGCGAGCGGGGTTACGTCCGCGGGGATGCCGAGATAGGCTCGGATGCGGTCGACGATGCGTTCGGATGGGTAGCAGGAGAGCCAGACGGCGCCCAGGTCGAGGGCCGTGGCGGCCAGCAGCAGGTTCTCGGTGGCAGCGGAGCAGTCTTCGAACCAGTATTTGTTGGGCCGTTCGACCAGCTCGGCATCGTCCGGCGCATCATGGGGCTTGATCATGCGGGTGGTTTCGCCGCAGACGACGATTACGGCGCCGGCCGTGGTGACCATCTTCTTGTGGACTTCGCCCTGATACAGGCCGGCCTTGATCTCGTCGTCGGTGATGACGATAAAACGCCAGGGGCGGACGTCGACGGCCGTCGGCGCAGCCATTGCCGCATCCAGCAGCGTATGGATCTGCTGTTCGGTGAGTTTTTCACCCGTGAAACTCCGGATGCTCGTTCGGGCCTTGATGACTTCCAGGGCGCTTTTATCCTTCGGCGCTTCGTTCTTGCAGCAGGCGGTCGCCAGGACCAGCAGGGCTGCGCACAGGCAAATTAGCTGCTTCATTGCTTTGTTGCTTCTTCTTGTTTTTTATTGGGAAGGATGATATTCAGCAGGATGGCAATCAGTGCCGCCGGGACGATGCCGGCGCCGCCGAAGAGATAGGTGAGCCAGACTGGCATCGCTGCATGCACGGAAGTGGTGACACTAAGACCGTAGCCGACGCCCAGGGCGACCGCCACGATGGTAGTGTTGCGTGCATCCATCGGATCTTTCGTAATCAGTTGGATTCCCGAAAGCACGATGCTGGCAAACATGATCAAGGCCGCACCGCCCAGGACCGACTGGGGCATAATGGAGATGACGGCGCCCAATTTCGGGAAGAGACCGGCAAGCACGAGGATCCCGGCGCCCGTCGCGATGGCGAAACGGTTGACCACCTTGGTCATGCTCACCAGACCGACGTTCTCGCTGAAAGAAGTGTTGGGCATCACGCCGAACAGCGTGGCCAGGGACGAGCCGAAGCCGTCGGCAATGACAGCGCCGGCCATTTCCTTGTCCGTTGCCTCCCGGCCCAGACCGCCCTCGGCGACGCCCGAGGTGTCGCCCACCGTTTCAATGGCCGTGACAATGAACAATACGCACATCGGAATGATGGCCTTGGCGTTGAACTGCAAATGGACGGGAAGCAAGCTGGGGAGGGTGAACCAGGGGGCCTTGTCCACCTGCGACCATTGCGTGACGTACGCGTAATACTGTGTGTTCCCGGCTGCATCCAAGTAGGTGGTGGGCAGCACGAAGCCCATCACCAGCGAGGCAAGATAGCCTACGACGATGCCGAGAAGCACCGACGCGATGGAAGGGAAACCCTTGAAACCAAACTGGAAGAACAGGATGGAAGCCAGGGTGATGAAGCCCAGCAGCAAGTTCGGCCCGCTACCATAGTCAGCCGCATCGCTTCCGCCGCCGAAAAATCCGACACCGACGGGGATTAGGCTGAAGCCGATGACCATCACGACCGTGCCCGTGACTACCGGCGGAAAATACTTGCGCAGGTGTTTGATGCAAAAGCCGAGTCCCATTTCGAACACGCCGCCTATGAGACAGGCGCCCATAATGGCGCCATAGGCATAAATGCCCGCCATCGCGTCAGTGGTGATGACACCTGCCGCTACACCCGCCATCATACTGGTGGCCATGGTGCTGGAGATGCCGATAAAGCCTGAGGAAGTACCCATCACGATCGGCAGGCGGCTGCCGATGGGGCCGATCGGATAGAGCTGGATGAAGGTCACCAGACCGGAAACGATCATCGCGTTCTGCAGCAGCGTCAGGCGCAACGCACCCAATCCTTCACCGGCGGTGATGCCGCAGATGCCCATGATTATGAGCAGGGGCGATAAATTGCCGACAAACATGGCCAGCACGTGCTGCAGACCCAGCGGCACCGCCTTACCGAGTGGCAGACGTCCGTCGAGGTTGTACGGCGAAGAATATTGTTTTTCTTTCTTCATGGGCCCGGTCCGTTATTTCAATTCAGCCCACGGCACCGGGACGGTGATGACACCGAAGGCATAGGGAGCCAGGTCATAGGGCTGGTAGTAGAAGGTGAGGCCTTCGTTGTCGACGGAGAACCAGGGACTGGGCTCGATGGTTTCGGAGAAAAAGATGTTCGTTTCGTCGATACCTTCCTCCCCGTCGACCATGTCTTTCATGTCGTCCATCCGGTGTTTGAGGAGCAAGTCGCACATTTTTTCTTCTGAAACGCCAGGTGCGACAACGGTCCAGTCTACTTCCTGTCCGTCTGACAGCCTGAATACGAACGGAAATGTGCCGTTCATGCCGTGGGCGCCGCCCAGATATTGGTACTCTTCGACAAAGTAATTGATATACTTGTCATAAGATTCGCCAAAATAACCTTTGTAGTCATAGCCCCAGTTGAGGAACGGCGCGTCTTTTTCAGCCATTCCCATCTCTTCGAGCATGCCTGTGTTGGAATCGATGTAATCTACGGTGAGTGCATCGCGCCAGGCCTTTCCAAGTTCAGCCAGGGACCCGGTGAATTCGGTATAGTTTTCTCCGAGCGTGTGAACGCGGATGGCTTTGCGGACTTCTTCGAGGGCTTCCTTCGGGAAGCCGGAAACCGGGAACTCGATATCCAGGTTGAGGTCCAGGTGGTTTTCACTGCCTTCCTGGAACGGGACAGCTTCTTCGAGACGGAGGGTTTCCGTCTTGATCTCATGGGTGCAGGATGTCAGGGCGAACAGGGCTGCCGCGACAAGGAAAAGGATGTGTTTCATTATTTTAATGTGTTGATTACCTGTTGATTGATTTCGCAGATGCGGGGGATGTCGACCTTGTCGACACGGCGGTCGTAGGTCATCAGGCCGTTGACCTCGATTTCCACGTCGGTGGTCTGCGTATAGACGGCGGCGGAGAATCCGCGGACGACCATGTCTTTCAGTTGCCGGGCATACTTGACATATTCTTCCGTCACTTCGGCCGGGGTCGTGAATTTGATGTAGCCCCAGTTGCGGTCGGGCGTCCAGAGGTGGCCTTCCACCGGCATGCCGATGCCGCCGTACTCGCCCAGGACATTGACGCGCCGGGTGTCAAAGAGGTACATGTCGGGCTGTGGATAGTTGTGCAGGTCGAGCATGTCGCCGGCGGCCAGGAAGTGGTTGCCGCCGCTGGCCGAATTGACCAGTCGCGAAGGGTCATGTTGCTTGGTCCAGTCCGTGATCTCGACGGTCTTGAACTGGCCCCATCCTTCGTTGAAGGGGACCCAGGCCACGATGCAGGGATAGCTGTACAGATAGTCCATGATTTCCCGCCATTCCTTGCGGTAGCAGGCTTCGGAGGCGGCGCTGCGCACGAATTCCGTCCCCTGGTACCAGCGGGTGTTCTGCCAGCTTCCGTGGAGGTCTCCGCTGGGCATATCCTGCCATACGAGGATGCCGAGGCGGTCGCAGTGATAGTACCAGCGGGCCGGTTCCACTTTCACGTGCTTGCGGATGAGGTTGAAGCCCCAGTCCTTGGTTTTCTGCACATCGAAGGCGAGGGCCTCGTCGGTGGGGGCGGTGTAGAGGCCGTCGGGCCACCAGCCCTGGTCGAGCGGGCCGTACATGAAGATGGGCTTTCCGTTGAGGGTCATGCGAAGGATCCCGCCCTTGTCGGCGGCGACGCCGACCTTGCGCATCGCGCAATAGCTCCTGACCCGGTCGACGGTCTTTCCGTCACGGATCAACTTGACTTCCAGGTCGTAGAGATAGGGATCATCCGGGGTCCAGCAGCGGGCGTCCGGAACGGCGATTTCCGCTTCGGCGCCAGCGAGGGCGCGGGCGGATGCGACGCGCCGGCCGTCTGCCAGCAGGTTGACTTCCACCAGGCCGCCTGTCACGCCGACCGCCCGTACGCGGATGCAGCCGGCATCCAGGTCGGGAGTGGTGCGGAGGTCCGCGATATGCTGCTGCGGTACCGGCTCCAGCCAGACCGTCTGCCAGATACCTGTGACGGAAGTGTACCAGATGCCGCCGGGTTTGCGGACCTGCTTGCCGCGGGGCTGGAAGCCGGTGTCGGTGCCATCCCAGACCCGGACGGTCAAGCTGTTTTCACCAGCTTGGAGAGCGTCGGTGATATCCAGGCTGAAAGGCGTGTAACCGCCCGTATGCGAGCCGGCCTTCACCCCGTTCACCCAGACGTCGGCTTGCCAGTCCACGGCGCCGAAATGCAGCAGGACGCGCTTTCCTTTCCACGCTTTCGGCACGGTGAAGTTGCGCCGGTACCACAGATGCTGGCCGCTTCCCACTGTCTTGCCCACGCCGGAGAGGCTGGACTCGATGCAGTAGGGGACAAGGATCTGGCCGTCGGCTTTCTCAAAAGTGACGTTGAGGGGCAGGATGGCGTAATCCCAGAGGCCGTTGAGGTTCATCCAGTCGTCGCGCTGCAGCAGCGGGCGGGGATATTCGGGCAGAGGCGCTTTCGGATCGACTTGTTCCGCCCAGGGGGTCCGGATATGGTCGCCGGCCGGCGACCAGGCCTGGGCCGTGGCTGTTACACAGAAAAAGAGCGTTGCGAGAAGGAGGAAAGCTATTTTTTTCATAACTTTGAATTTATCTATCAAAATTAGCGAATCCATGAGGATAATCAAAATATTTTGCGCGGCCCTTCTGCTGTCCGCCGTTTTGTGCGGCTGCAGGAAGGCGGCGGAAGACCAGACCTTTACCATACGCAACGAGAACGGCATGAGCGCCACCTTCACTTCATACGGCGCCCGCCTCCTGCGCCTCGAGGTGCCGGCGAAAGACGGCTCCCTGAAAAATGTGGTCTGGAGCTGTGCCGACCCTGCAGAAGCGCGGGGGGATGCTGACTATCGCCAGCCTGTCGTGGGCCGTTACGGCAACCGCATCGCCAAGGGCCGTTTCGCGCTCGACGGCTATACCTATCAGCTCTCGCAGAACGAAGGTGAAAACCATCTGCATGGCGGCAAAGGCGGCTTCGACAAGCGGGAATGGACGATCCAGCCGCTCTCCGAAAACGCCCTGCTGATGACGCGCGTGTCGCCGGACGGCGAAGAGGGCTATCCGGGCAACCTGGAGATCTCGTTGCTCTGCACGCTTACCGACAAAAACGAGCTGGTGCTGCAGTACAGCGCCCGTACCGACGCGCCGACCATCCTCAATCCGACGCTGCACGCCTGGTTCAACCTGCACGGGGACGGGGAGGGGCTAACGACGAGCCACATCCTGAAAATCAATGCGGATTACTATACACCCGTCGATGCGGAACTGATTCCCACGGGCGAAATAGCACCGGTAGCGGGTACGGCGTTCGATTTCCGGGCCGGAAAGCCGGTGACACCGGAATTCGACCACAACTTCGTGCTGCGCGGGGCATCGCGCGAGCCGGCGCTCGAGTTATACGAGCCGTCCACGGGCATCCTGCTGAAAGTCTATACCGACCAGCCCGGCCTGCAGATGTTCAGCGGCAAGCCCGACTGCGGCCTGGTGCTCGAGACGCAGCATTTCCCTGATTCGCCGAACCATCCGGACTTCCCGTCCACGGAGCTCAGGCCCGGTGAAAACTATACGCAGACAACGCTCTATTGTTTTGAAATCAAATAATCTTTCAATATGGACAACAAGAAGATGAATCGTCGCGACGCGATCCGGGCCATGATGCTGGCAGGTGCCGGCCTGGCCGCCAGTACCAGCCTGGCTGCTCCGCTGCGGGCAGCAGGCGCTGTGCCCCAGAACTGGAAATTCACTGTACCCGCCAAGGGTGACCAGGTCATCCACCGTACGTGGAAGTCACTGGGCAACGAGAGCATCAGCCTGCTCGGCATGGGATGCATGCGCTTCCCGCGCAAACCCGGTGCCGGCCGCCGTGCTCCGCTTGACCAGGAGGCCATCAATATGATGATTGACTACGCCCTGGAGCACGGCATCAACTATTTCGACACGGCGCCGGCCTATGGCGATTCCGAGCGTGCCACGGGCGAGGCGCTCAGCCGCCACAGCCGGAAGGACTACCTCATCGCGACCAAAATGTCGAATTTCTCCAACGCGGAACTGGAAGCCTGCAAGACCATGTTCGCCAATTCGCTGAAGAATCTGCGTACCGACTATGTGGATTACTTCCTGCTCCATTCCATCGGTAGCGTGGAGGATTTCAACAAGCGCTTCAAGGACAATGGCCTGCTTCCCTGGCTGCAGGAGCTCCGCAAGAAGGGGACGATCCGCCATCTGGGCTTTTCGTTCCACGGATCGAACGCGGCGATGCAGGAATTGCTGGCGATGCCCTATACCTGGGAGTTCGTGCAGATTCAGCTGAACTATGTGGACTGGAAGAACATGCCGCTGGAAGACAGTGACGAGGCCTGCGATTCCGAGACGCTCTACAACATGCTGGCGGAGAAGAACATACCGGTCGTCATCATGGAGCCGATCCGCGGCGGCGCGCTGGCCAATGTGCCGGCAGGCCTGAAAGGCAGGCTGGCGGAGCGTTTCCCGCACCTGTCTCCGGCCGGCGTGGCCCTGACCTACGCTTCCACGTTCCCGGGCGTGATGTGTACCCTCAGCGGCATGAGCAACATGCAGCAACTGATGGAGAATGTATACACCTTCAGCCATTTCAAGCCCTTCAACGCGCAGGACAACGAATACATGATGGAGATGGCGCGGCTCTACAACGCCAATCCGCATATCCCGTGCACGGCCTGCCGTTACTGCATGCCCTGCCCGCGCGGCGTGGACATCCCGGGCGTCTTCGGCGTCTACAACGCCATCAGCGACGAGCTGATGCTGCCCGACCCGGCCAACAGGAAGGAGAAGGGCTACAAGCAGAAGAGAGATGCCTTCCTGAAGCGTTATGCAACCCTCGCGAAGGACAGCGACGCCTCGGCCTGCGTCATGTGCAACGCCTGCCTCCCGAAGTGCCCGCAACGCATCCGCATCCCCGATCAGATGCGCAAGATCCACAAGCTGGTCAAGGACCTGGGTTAAGCGGTTTGAAGAAACTGAAACTCTTGCCGGCTTATTTTCCCAGGAATTCCGTCGGCGTGATGCCGGTCACCTTCTTGAAAAGACGGGTGAAGTGGTGCGGGAACTCAAAACCCAGAAGGTGAGCGGTTTCACCTACGTTGTGCCCGTTCATCAGGAGGTTCTTTCCCTGTTCGACCAGGAAGGTGTGGATGTAGCCGATGGCCGTGCCGCCGGTGGATTTGTGGATCACATCGCCCAGATAGCGGGGAGAATAGGCCAGCTGTTCAGCACAGTACTGGACGGAGGGTACGCCGAGATCCATCTGCCGGCCGTCCAGATAGTATTGCCGGAGAAGTCCGTGGAAGCGTTTGAGAATATCCGATGAGTTTTTGTCTTCCTTTGAGAGCTGGCGCAGATAGATTCGCTGACAGTACTCCAGAATAAGGCGTATGTATCCCTGGATGACGTTCCGTAGTGCAGGTGTGTCCTCATTCTCCTGCAGTTCGTGCTTGAGCTGCGTGAGCAGCTGGGTGATGCGGCTCCATTCCGAAGACTCCATCTTCAAAGTCTCGACGGCGAAATAGGAGAAGAAGGGATAGTCTTTCATCCATGCCTCCAGGTCGGTTCTCCGGAAGAGTTCCGGTGAGAACAGCAATGCCCATCCGCTGATATAAATATCCTCTCCGTCGTCTTCCCTGCCGCCGATCTGGCCCGGTTCCACGGCAATGATGGAGCCATCGGCGGCGTCGAACATCTTCATGCCATAGGTGAGATTTTTGGGGAAATTCTTCTGGATGAAAAGACCATAGACGCCGTAATGATTCAGGCTGGAGTGGATGGGCGACACCTCGTCGTAGTGGATGACGCTCACCAGGGGATGCAACTCCCGGGCGCCCACGAAACGGGCGTAAACATTGGGGGTAGAGACGCGCAGAATGTTCTTCATGACGCTTGAAAAGGTATAACTTTTTGCGAAAATACGCAAAATTCTGCGAAATTGGTAGAATCTTGGCAAAAATCGGTAAAAGAATCTCCAGAAGACCGCCTACCTTTGCATCATCAACACAAACGATATGAATATCAAATCTATCCTTGCAGTCTGCGCCGCATCCCTGATGCTGCTTGCCTGCAAAACAAACACGAACGACAATATGTGTACCCTGAGTCTGACCCGGGAGTGGGACAAGACCTTCCCCAAATCCGAAAAGGTGAACCACAGCAAGGTAACCTTCCACAACCGCTATGGCATCGAGTTGGCGGCCGATATGTATGTCCCCAAGAACGCGGAAGGCAAGCTTCCTGCCATTGCCGTGAGCGGTCCCTTTGGCGCCGTTAAGGAGCAGAGCAGCGGACTTTATGCCCAGCATATGGCCGAGCGCGGCTTCCTGGCCCTTGCCTTCGACCCCTCCTTTACCGGTGAATCCGGCGGTGAGCCGCGCCGGATGGCCTCCCCGGACATCAACACGGAGGACTTTCTGGCGGCGGTGGACTTCCTTTCCACCCATGACCTTGTCGATCCGGAGCGCATCGGCATCATCGGCATTTGCGGCTTCGGCGGCATGGCGATCAATGCAGCCGCGCTTGATCCGCGCATCAAAGCCACGGTGACTTCCACCATGTACGATATGAGCAAAGTCAATGTGGAAGGCTATTTCGCCAGCGAGGATACGCCCGCCCAGCGGATGGAAAAACGCAAGGCCCTGGCCGCGCAGCGCACGAAAGACTATGCAACAGGCACTTATGAGCGTGCAGGCGGTGTCATCGACCCGCTTCCGGAGGATGCGCCCTGGTTCGTCAAAGACTATCACGCCTACTACAAGACCCCTCGCGGCTACCATGCGCGCAGCGGCAACTCCACCGACGGCTGGAACATCATCGGCTGCCAGAGTTTCCTGAACCAGCCCCTGCTGGCCTGGGCCGGAGAAATTGGGGCCCCCGTGCTCCTTATCCATGGCGAGAAGGCCCACAGCCGCTATTTCAGCGAATACGCCTTCGGGCTCCTGAACGGCACGAACAAGGAACTCATGATCATCCCCGGCGCCTCCCATGTGGACCTCTACGACGATGCGGCCGGCGTGATTCCCTACGACAGGATTAAATCCTTTTTTGAAGAGAATCTGAAATAAGACATGATCCGAACGTTCGTCATCAACATTCTCTCCCTGGTATTGCTCCCAACTTTGCTGTCTTGTGAGATGATTCCCGATCCGATTGTAACAGATTTGCCAGAAGAAGAGCCCGTCACGATGCCTGCAGCCATCAAGATTACCGTTTCCGGGAAGTCCCTCCCGGTGAAAATAGAAGATAATGTGGCCACCAGGGCCCTTGTGGCGGCCCTCCGGGAGGCCACCATCACTTTTGAGGCCCATGATTATGGCGGTTTCGAGAAAGTTGGTGGACTCGGAAGGACGCTTCCTTCCAGCGATTCGCAAATGACAACCCAGCCCGGCGATGTCATCCTCTACAGCGGCAACCAGATTGTGTTGTTCTATGGCAGCAACTCCTGGAGTTATACCCGTATTGGAAAAATACAATATGGAACGCTTGATGAGCTGAAAACCTTCCTGCAAGCCGGAAAAGGAAATATTTCCGTATCTTTATCCCTGTAATATGAAAACGAAGAAAATCCTTTGCCTCATTGTCTCCCTTTTGGGCCTGGCTGTCCTGCAAGGCCATGCGCAGCAGCTGACGATCAACATCCGTTACACCGGGCAGGACGGCAATGCCCGCAAATATGTGGAAGAGATGGAATCCAGCGGCATTGCCGACCGCATCAGGGCCATCGAAGGCTGTCTGGGCTATGATTACTTCTTTCCGGCCGATGACCCTGAAGGACTGCTGCTCATCGACAGCTGGGCGAATCAGGAAGCCCTGAACCGTTATCACGCCTCTCCGGTCATGCAGGAGGCGGCCGCTCTCCGCGAGAAATATGGCCTCGGCGGGCGGACCGTCCGGATGTTTACGCCGATGGTACCGGGAGGGCGGCAGGATCCTCCCGAAAAGAACAACGGAAAATGAAAAAGGTATTCGAAAAGCACAATAAAGATGAAAAGAATGATCCTTTCCGTGATGATGCTCTCGGCCCTGGCGCTGACGGCCTGCGGACAGACCAAAAACAGTCATGCAATGAAAACATTAGTAGCCTATTTTTCCGCCACGGGAACGACCAAGGCCGTGGCAAAGGACCTCGCCGAAGTGACGGGTGCCACCCTCTATGAAATCAAGCCGGAAGTAAAATACACCGCCGCCGATCTCAACTGGCACAACAAGGAATCCCGCAGCAGCGTGGAAATGGCGGACAGGCATTCCCGCCCCGCCTTCGTAAAAGACCTCAAGGATGCTGACAGTTTCGATGTTGTCTTTATCGGCTTCCCCGTCTGGTGGTACACGGCTCCTACGATCATCAACACCTTCATCGAGGCCTACGGTTTCGAGGGCAAGACCGTCATTTTCTTTGCCACCTCCGGCGGCAGCAGCATCGTCAAGGCTAACCAGGACTTCAAGGCGCAGTATCCGAAGATCGACTGGAAAGCCGGAAAGACGCTGAATGGTGCGTCGAAAGCTGAAATCAAAGCCTGGGTTGACGGATTGAAGTAGGCGGTATCATGCCCTGGCGGAGGCGATGACGCCGTGACGGTGATAGATGCCCTGCTCAAGGCAGAAGCATGTCAAATCCTGTCATTTTCAAGATTTTCTCTACCTCGGGCTGGATATGGAAGATCTTAAAGCAGTTCGAGTCTTTTACGGACTTCCGCATGATCAATAGCACACGGAGACCGGCCGATGACAGATAAGGCATTTTCTCCATATCCAGTTCTTTGTCGTCCATGATACATCCGTTGCTTAAAGTCCAAAGATAAACATTTTTATAGGGGTCATCGCAAAATCAGGTTGAAAAGTGTGCTGATTATTTATTGCTTTAAGAAAGACAGTCGTCTTATTGCTTATGTGCCTCGTGGGCGACAAGCGAAAGGTGTTGACCTCCACCCTCCCGCTCAAAAACGGTAAGATTTACCACATCGAAGTTACCATATAAGGCAAGTCTGTCGTCATCCTGAATACTGTGAGCAGTGACGACACGGCTTATCATTTCGAAGAGAAATCGTACGTTGTACAATCGGAATTGGCGAAAGTGCAGGTAACGTCCCATTCTATGGGACGTCTCCCGCAAATTAGGCCGATTATGACGGTATCGTCCCTGTTTTTGGGACGTTACCCGCACTAAAGAGAAAGGCGATAATCCGCTTTTTCCGCTGATCCGTTCCCACCACCTGCGACGGAAGGTGCTTTACAAAAACAAAAAACCCGCTGAAAATCAGCGGGTTGCAAGTGGTGCTGGGAAGAATCGAACTGCCGACACATGGATTTTCAGTCCATTGCTCTACCATCTGAGCTACAGCACCTTGTTCCTTTTCACGGGTGGGGCATCGTCCATTGTGAAACGGGACTGCAAAGGTAAGGATTTTTTTTATGCTGCAAAAAAATATTGCTATTTTCGCAGAAGAATATTCGAAAAAATATCGGCAATGGCTGTGGAGAAGAGATATGTCGAGGTGCTGCTGCCTCTGAAACTGAAGGATACGTTGAGCTACCGGCTGCCGCAGGGATGGACGGTGGAGGCGGGAAGCTGGGTGCAGGTGCCGCTGCGCGGCCACCCGGCACTGGGCGTGGTGCTGCAGGTCCGGGACAGCGCGCCAGCCGGCGTGAATCTCTCGGCCATCGAAGCCGTGGCCGCCGTGCCGGACATCCCGGCCGCGACCGACATCGAACGCACTTTCTGGCGGGCCGTCGCCGACTATTATCTCTGCACCCCCGGCGAGGTCCTCAAGGCGGCCTTCAACGCCGGCATCCAGAAACTGATGCTGCAGCCGCCCAAACCACGCAAAAACAGAAAAACGACAGAAAAGGCAGCACCCCTTGCAGACCGGCCCGCGCTCTCCGGGGCGCAGCAGGGCGCCCTCGCGCAGATTCGTGCGGGCTTCGACCAGCACAAGCCCGTGCTCCTGCACGGCGTGACCGGCAGCGGCAAGACCGAAATCTATATCCAACTGACTGCCGGGCAGCTGCAGCAGGGCCACGACGTGCTCTATCTCGTCCCTGAGATCGCCATCTCCCAGCAGTTGGAGCAACGGCTGGCCGCCGTGTTCGGTCCGCAGTTGCTGATCTATCATTCGCGCACCACGGTGCCCCAGCGCTATCGCGTGATGGACACGCTGCGGCGCGATCCGGCTCCGCGCATCGTGCTGGGGACCCGTTCCGCTGTCTTCCTGCCGTTCCGGAAACTGGGACTGATCGTGGTGGACGAAGAGCATGACCGCTCCTATAAGCAGGATGACATGGCGCCCCGCTACAACGGGCGCGACGCGGCGCTGATGCTGGCCGGTTTTCACAAGGCCCGTGTGCTGCTGGGCAGTGCCACACCCTCATGCGAGGCCCTCTACAACGTGCAGACCCGCAAGTTCGCCCTGGCGGAACTGCCATGCCGCTATTTTGGCGGAGAAGCAGCATCCGTCGAGATCATCGACACGGCGCAAGCCCTGCGCCTGCACAACATGGAAGGCTCTTTCTCACGCAAGCTCCTCAAGGAAATGGTCGCCGTACTGGCGGCCGGGAAGCAGGTCATGGTGTTCCGCTCGCGGCGGGCCTATGCTCCTGTGGTTCAGTGTGAAGCCTGCGGCGAAGTCGTGAAGTGCCCGCACTGCAACGTGGCGCTGAGCTACCATCGTTTCAACAACAGCCTGTCCTGCCATTACTGCGGCTACCGCCGCGACTATTTCCTGCGCTGCCCGGCCTGCGGCGAAGTGGCGCTCGTGGAGCGGGGGAGCGGCACCGAAAAGCTGGAGGAAGAACTGCGTTCTGCGTTTCCGGACCGGACGGTCGCCCGATTCGACGCCGATACTACGCAGAGCAAGACGACGGAAGAGCGGCTGATCCGCGATTTTGCCGCGGGCCGCATCGATATCCTGGTAGGGACCCAGATGATTACCAAAGGCTTCGACTTCGAACGCCTGGCCCTGGTGGCCATCGTCAGTGCCGACAGCCTCTTTGCCGTGCAGGATTTCCGCAGCGACGAACGGGCCTTCCAACTGCTGACCCAGTTGATGGGACGTTCCGGCAGAAGGGGAGAAGCGGGGAAAATCGTGATTCAGACCTTCCAGCCCGGCCATCCGGTGCTGCAGCGCCTGCTGCGGCCCGATGAGCCGTCCGATGCCGCCGCCGGCCTGCTGGCCGAGCGGAAAGCGTTTGCCTATCCGCCCTTTGTCCGCCTGATTTCCGTGACGGTGAAAGACCGGTATGAAGGCCGCGTATGGAATGTGTGCCGCCTCATCGAGGAGGCTGTGAAAGCCATCGGCATCCGCGACATCGCGGGACCTGCGTCACCCGCCGTCGACGTGGTGGCGGGCGAACACATCGCCCAGTTCTGGATCAAGCTGCCGCGTGACCGCAACCTGGCTGCAGCCAAGCGGGCCTTGTATACCCGTATCGATCAGATTGACAAGGATTTCAAGGGACATACGACCATCGTCATCGACGTAGATCCCTCGTAGTTTCTAATAGGGGTTGATCTGTCCGAAATCGCCCGATTCAATGATGCGCATGGCCAGCTCCGGCACATTGGTCGTCACTTCGTCGACGCCAAGCAGCAGCAGCCGTTTGATGCCATCTTCTTCATCGACGGTCCAGACATTGACCGTCATGCCCAGATTGTGGGCTTCAACCACCCATTCGGGTCGGCTGAGGAACACGGAATAGTGGTAGTCGATTCCGTCAATTCCCATTTTTTTGAGTTCGTCGGGGGCAATCTCACCGCCCAGATATTCTACCCTGTTCCTCGGCATCAGGCGGGCGAATTCCTTGCAGGCGCTCAGGCTGAAAGAGATGAAGATGATACGCTTCGTTACGCCATAGCGCTTGAAAGCTTCGATGCTCTTGCGAATCGCCGTGGCTTCGTACTCCGGATCACCTTTGCTCTTGAGTTCGAAGATGAGTTTAAGCTCCGGATATTGGAGCGAAGCTTCCAGATATTCATCGAGCGTGGGGAGGATTTCGCCGTTGGCCAGGCGGAGCGTATCGTTGCGCAGTTCTGCCAGCGTGGTTTCGCGGATGGGGAGGCCTTTGTAGGAGAAATCGTGGTTGATGACCAGCTGGTCGTCGGCGGTGAGATTGACGTCGAACTCGGAGCCATACGCGCCGATCTCTCCGGCTTTCAGCAGGGCGGCGATGGAATTCTGGGCGGAACCTTCTGTCTTCCAGTAGCCACGGTGCGCCACGACTCTGGGCCCGGTGTTGGTCTCGGATCCGCAAGCCGCCAGCAGGCAGCCGGCAAAGAGGATAAGCAGCAACTTTTTCATACATGCAAATATACAATTTTTCTTTGTTATTTGGGCTTGCAAATCAGAACTTTTCCTATTTTTGCGACATGATGGAAGATGACATCAGGGCCCGCCTGAACCAGTGCGGGCTGAAAGCGACCCCGCAGCGCATGCGTGTCTATGCCGCCATGTGCCAGTTGGGACATGCGTCGGCAGATGCCCTGTATCATTTCCTGGGCGGCGACCGGTGCACCATGAGCCTGGCTACAATCTACAATGTGCTGGGATCGCTGACAGACGCGGGCCTGCTGGTGCAGCGCCCCAGCTTCAGCAACAAGATGTTTTTCGACGTGAACACCACGCCGCACGGTCATCTGTACCTGCAGGACACCCATGAAATCCGGGATTTCATCGATGCGCCCCTGCGCCGGGAGGTGGAAGCACGCATCCGGGCGCAACTTCCCGCGGGGCTGGTGCTCGACCGGGTGGAAATCCAGGTGGTCTGCCATGCCGGCCATGAAACCACAAGCGAGAAAGAAGCACAATGAAACAGGAAACCAAGGACCGTATTGCCCGTTGCGTGAAGGAAGTGTTGCCTTCCACGACGAAGACCTGCTTCTGGATCATCAAGATCACGGTGGGGGTATCTTTCGCCATGATGCTGCTCAAGTACTTGGACATCCTTCCCTGGATATCGAATGCTGTCAGCCCGGTGTTCAGGATCTTCGGCCTCCCCGGCGCAGCCGCCCTGGCCTATGTGTCGGGCTACTTCGTGAACGTTTATTCCTGCATCGCCGTAATGATGACGCTTGAGCTGGACTGGCGGGCGTTGACCATCCTCTGCACGATGGTCATGTGCTCCCACTCGATGGTACTGGAGACAGCCGTGCTGAAGAAGACTGGTGCCAACGGCGTCCGCATGGTTTTTATCAGGACCCTGAGCGCCTTCATCCTGGGCGTCGTGCTCAACCAGATCCTGCCCGGCAGCGCCGACCTGTCGGCGGAGGCCATCGTCGAAAGCGAAAAGCTGCCCTTCCTGGACACACTCTGGGCCTGGTTCCTCTCGGCTCTGAAACTGGTGCTGATGATGATCGCCATCATCTACTCGCTCAACATCCTGCAGCGGTTGCTGAGCGAATTCGGCATCATGGAGAAGATTGCGAAGATCTTCCGGCCGCTGATGCACGTTTTCGGCCTCCACTCCAACACCGTCTTCCTCTGGCTTGTGGCCAATATCATCGGCCTGGGCTACGGCGCCGCCGCGATGCTCTACGAGATGGACCGCGGCGAAGTGAGCCGCGAAGACGTCCTCCTGCTCGACTCCCACATCTGCATTTCCCACAGCAACCTCGAAGACCTCATGCTCCTGACCGCTTGCGGCGCCGTCTGGTGGGTCATGCTCCTCTCCCGCTGGGCCATGTCCATCATCCTGGTCTGGGAACAACGATTGGAATTCTCCATCCGTCGCAAAAACGCGTAGGAATACGAGCTTAGCTTTACAAGCGTCACAACGAAGGCACTTTAGCGAACGAAGCGGCGGGTGGTTTCCGGAGCCGCGAGCGTTTTTAGCGAGCGGGACGGATACCAGAGCCGCGAAGTGAGCGATAATCTATCGCTAAATAAGCGAGAATATCTCTATTATATAAAAAAATAACTAACTTTGCAAGTTCAAAGAAAACTATGAATAAAACTACGACCCAGTGCCTGATTATCGGTAGCGGCCCCGCCGGCTACACGGCCGCCATCTACGCCGCCCGTGCCGCTCTCAATCCCATTCTGTATGAGGGACTTCAGCCCGGCGGCCAGCTCACCACCACCACGGTCATCGAAAACTTTCCCGGCTACCCCGAGGGTGTCGATGCCAACCAGTTGATGAACGACATGCGGGCGCAGGCCGTAAACCTCGGCGCCGACGTCCGCTCCGGTCTCGTGACGGCCGTCGACCTGTCGAAACGCCCCTTCACCGTCACCACCGATGACGGGACGACCCTTGAAGCCGGGACCCTGATTATCGCCACCGGCGCGACCGCCAGGTACCTCGGACTCCCGAGCGAGGAGAAATTCCGCGGCTTCGGCGTCAGCGCCTGCGCCACCTGCGACGGCTTCTTCTACCGTGGCAAAGATGTTGCAGTGGTTGGAGGCGGCGATACCGCCTGTGAGGAAGCTACCTACCTGGCCCATCTCTGCAAGAAGGTTTACATGATCGTGCGCCGCAACGTGCTGCGTGCCTCCAAGGCCATGCAGGAGCGCGTCATGCAGACCCCCAACATCGAAATCCTCTGGGAATGCCAGACGCAGGAAGTGCTCGGCGACGCGGGTGGCGTGACCGGCGTCCGCCTGGTGCGCAAGAGCGGGGAAGTGTTCGAGAAACCCATTGACGGTTTCTTCCTGGCCATCGGCCACCAGCCCCAGTCCGACCTGTTCAAACCCTGGATCGAGACCGACGGGAACGGCTATATCGTGACCGACGGAAAAAGCTCCCGGACCAACGTGGAAGGTGTTTTCGCAGCAGGCGACGTACAGGATCCGCAGTATCGCCAGGCCATCGCAGCAGCCGGCAGCGGCTGCCGGGCGGCCCTGGATGCCGAACGATACATTTTGTCAAAACAATGAGCATGCAATACCGAATCACCCTGGCGGCGTTGTCCGCCTTTCTCCTGCTGGTCTCTTGCCGGAGCCAGTATGAAGCCATCATGTATGGCAGCGACAACGATGCCAAGTACAAACTGGCCTTCGACCTGTTCGAAGCCAAGAAATACGCCAAGGCCGCCGAGGCATTCGAAGCCCTCTCCATGGTGACCCGCGGCACTGCCCAGGACGACACCGTGCAGTTCTACTGGGGATTGAGCAACTACCGCTACGGCGACTACACGACGGCCGAGAGCAACCTCAGCCAGTTCATCGCCACTTTCCCCCTGAGCCCCTTCCTCGAAGAGGCCCAGTTCACCCGCCTGGACTGCCTGTATCGCAGCACCTACCGCTACGAACTCGATCCGCTGCCCACCCACCGGGCCCTGGCCGAGATGAACGTCTTCATGATCGAGAACCCCAAGTCGCAGTACCACGACCAGATTGCCGCCATGATGGACGACCTGAACGACCGCCTCGAACTCAAGGCCTACAAGGGCGCCTATCTCTACTACCACATGGAGGACTACCAGGCCGCCCACTATGCGCTCAAGAACGTGCTCAAGGAAAATGCGGACAACCGCTACCGGGAGGAGATCCTCTACTACACGGCCATGGCCGCTTACAAATATGCCCTTAACAGCGTGCCTGCCAAACAGCGGGAACGCTATCTCGTCTTTGTGGACGACTATTTCAACATCGTAAGCGAATTTCCCGACTCGAAGTATGTGAAGAGCCTGGAACCGCTCTACGAGAAAGCCCAGAAACAATTGAAGAAAAACGATAACGAAAATGGATAACCAGAAAATCGCCCAGGTGCCCACCAACACCGTCACCCGGAATCTGGCGGACTTCGCCGCCCCGACCGGAAATGTCTACGAGAGTGTGATGATCATCGCCAAGCGTTCCAACCAGATCGCCGCAGACATCAAGCAGGAACTCAACCACAAGCTGGAAGAATTCACCAACTACGCCGACACCCTCGAAGAAACGTTTGAAAACCGCGAGCAGATCGAGATCTCCAAATACTACGAGCGTCTTCCCAAGCCAGTGCTCATCGCTACGAAAGAGTTCCAGGACGGGAAAATCTACTATCGCAAGGCTGAGAAGACGGAATAAGCCGTTGCGATGCTCAAGCGCCTGCTCATCGAAAACTACGCCCTGATCGATCACCTGGATATCTTGTTTCCGGGTGGTCTTGTCATTATTACGGGGGAGACTGGTGCCGGCAAGTCCATTCTGCTGGGCGCCCTCTCACTCGTGCTGGGCGGCCGCAGCGACGTGTCCGTCCTGCAGGACCCCGCGCGCAACTGCGTGGTGGAGGCTGTTTTCGAAGAGGAGGGGAAGGAGCGCATCTTCCGGCGCGTCGTCACCCCGCAGGGACGCTCGCGCGGATTCATCGACGACGAGCCGGCCAGCGTGGAGATGCTCCGCGCCGCGGCGGGCCGTTTGGTCGACGTGCATGCCCAACACCAGCAGCTGTTGCTGTCGGAACGCGATTTCCAACGTACGGTACTGGACTGCCATGCGGGCGCCCGCGAAGCCTGGGCGGCCCATCAGCGGAATTATCAGGCGTGGCTGGATGCCCGTGCGGCGCTGCAGGCGCTGGAAGCGCGTATCGCTGCCTCCGAGCGGGAACACGACTACCTGGAATTCCAGTACCAGCAGCTCGAGGCGGCTGCCCTGCGGGAGGGGGAAATGGAAGAACTCGATGCCGAGCAGCGCCGGCTGGCCCACAGCGAGGCTGTGCGGGAACAACTCTCCCGCGTCGACCAGCTCTTCGAAGGCAACGACGGCTCACTGGAATCCCGGCTCAAGGAAGCCTCGGCCGCACTGGAGCGCGTCGCTCCTTTCTTCCCTGAGTTTGAGGCGTTCGGCGAGCGGATCGAGTCGGCCCGGATCGAGCTGAAAGACATCCGCGACGAAGTGACGCTTCGCGGCGAGAAGGTTCAGTATGACCCGCAGCGGCTGGAAGTGGTGGAAGAACGGCTCGCCACGCTGCACGACCTGCTTCGCAAGTTCCATGTAGGGACGGAAGGCGAACTGATCGCCGTGCGCGAGGAACTGTCGGCCCGGCTGGGTGCCAGCGTTGACGAACGCCAGGCCTGTGCCCGTCTCCACGGGGAAGTGGACGCCGCCGAAGCGGCTTGCCGGAAGTCGGCGGAGACACTGCACGCGTTGAGAAAGAAAGCGGCGCCGGGGCTCGCCGCACGGCTGCAGGAACAGGTTCGGGCACTGGAGTTGCCGCGGGCCCGTTTCGCTGTCCAGCTGGAAGAAAGTCCCCAATGGGGTCCGGACGGAAGCGACGAGATCTGCTTCCTGTTCGATGCCAATGAACGCGGGCTGCAAGTCCTCTCCAAATGTGCCAGCGGCGGCGAACTGTCCCGCATCATGCTTTGCATCAAGGCCCTGCTGGCGGAGTACCAGGGCATGCCGACCCTGATTTTCGATGAGATCGACAGCGGCGTCTCCGGCAGCGTCGCCGAGAAGATGGGCCGCCTGATCGCCGATATGGGACGGCGCATGCAGGTGATGGCCATCACCCATTTGCCGCAAGTGGCCAGCCAGGGATGCTCGCATCTGCTGGTCTACAAAGAAGACGGCCCTCAGGGCCTGCGTACGGCCATCCGCCCGCTGACCGGCGAAGACCGGGTCCGGGAAATCGCCCGGATGCTGAGCGGGGCCGACATTACCCCCGAGGCACTGGCCAACGCCCGTGTCCTGCTTGACAGAAACAAATTAAACAACAACTGATATGCGTCTGATCATTCAAGAATCGTATGGAAAAATGTCGCAGTGGGCTGCGGCATACATCGTCAAAAGGATCAATGAATTCAAGCCGACGGCCGACCGCCCGTTCGTACTGGGTCTCCCGACCGGCTCGACGCCGATCGGCACCTACAAGGAACTGATCCATCTCTACCAGACCGGCCGGGTCTCCTTCAAGAATGTCGTGACCTTCAACATGGACGAGTACATCGGTATTCCGCAGGACCATCCGGAGAGCTATCACACCTTCATGTGGAGCAACTTCTTCTCACACATCGACATCCCGGCCGAGAACGTCAACATCCTCGACGGCAATGCCGACGACCCGGAGCTGGAATGCGCCACCTATGAGGCCAAGATCGCATCCTACGGCGGCATCAACCTGTTCATGGGCGGCATCGGCCCGGACGGCCACATCGCTTTCAACGAGCCCGGTTCCTCGCTCAATTCCCGCACGCGCGTCAAATCGCTGACGACCGACACCATCATCGCCAATTCCCGCTTCTTCAACAACGACATCAACCAGGTGCCCAAGAACGCCCTGACCGTCGGTGTGGCGACCATCATGGACGCCGAAGAGGTGATGATCCTGGCCAACGGCCACAACAAGGCCCGTGCCCTGGCGCACGCCGTGGAAGGCGCCGTCAACCACATGTGGACCATTTCCGTGCTCCAGATGCATCCGAAGGGCATCATCGTCTGCGACGACGCCGCCACCGTGGAACTCAAGGTCGGCACGGTCAATTATTTCAAGGACATCGAGCAGATGAATCTCGATCCTACTTCGCTATTACGATAGAGAAACCCTCCTTGTCGTAAATGAGATTGCGGGTGGCGTGGTTGCGCCATCCGCTTTTTTCATCTTCGCGTACGAAGTGGAGGTTGCAGTGGAGGAGTTGCATCGGGTGCAGGTCGGCATGGTCGATGAAGGCCGATCCCTGCTGCATCAGCGCGTGGATGAAATAGCTGAGCACGTCGTGGCCCTGGAAGGCGAAGTCGTCCGGCTCGGTGTAGAAGAACGACCGGTACTTCCGCACGAACGCCTGGTCGTCCGGGTTGCTGTAGTCGATAAAGTAGGGGACGGAGGTGCGTACGCCCAGATTGAAGAGTGCGTCAGGATCGGATGTTTCGTAGTTGCGCACGCGGTTGGTGCACCATACCTGCATGGGAACGTTCTGCTTCGACAGGGCGTTGAGGGCACTGATCACCTCGGCGGTGAACATGCGGTTCTCCGAGCCGATCACGATGCGGGCGGGCTCGAGGCGGGAGGCGGCGCTCACCATGTCGGGCAGTTCCGTCAGGGAAACCTTGCGGTAGGAGATGCCGTCGGCATGCAGCTGTTCTTCGAAACGCTCGATCAGTCTGCCTTCGTCGGTCGTGTTGCTGGTCACCAGGTAGACGGGGCCCTGGTTGCGTCCGCGCACGCTGGCGATCAGGTTGTTGAGTTGCGTGGTGCTGGAGGCGGGGGCCTGGAAGAAAAAGGGATGCGTGTCGGCCAGCGAATCGGCTTTGTGGTCGAGCGGGGAGACGAGGATCACGCCATGCTGGTCGGAGAAACTGAGGAAAGGATCGAGGGTGGAGGCCTCCACGGGGCCGATCACCACGTCGCTCTCCTGAAATCGGGGATCGTCGAGAATCGTCTGGGCACCCTGTGCCAGGTCATAGACATTGAGAATGACATGGGCGCCTTTCTCTTTCTGCTCCTGCACGGCCATCAAAGCTCCGCTGTAGAAGTTCAGGAAGGGGGCGGCCGGGGTGGTGCTGGCATTGAAAGGGAGCACCAGCGCGATGTGGATGGGTTCGGCGGCCGAATACCAGCGCTGCTTGCGAACCGGCGTCACCGGGTCTTCGCCGGTATTGTCTTTTCCGCTGGCTTCGTCATCTCTGTTGTTGGTTTCGGGGTCCTCGGGATCATCCGGCTCCTGGGCCTTGCGCTCCTTGTAGACCGGGATCAGCAGGGTGCGGCCCCGGATGCTGTCGGTATCCGTGAGGCCGTTGTAGGCCATGATTTCGGCGACGCTGATCTTGTATTTGCGGGCAATTGACGTGAGGGACTCGTACCAGCGGACCGGGTGCTCGATGACCCGGTCGATTTCGAGCGTGGTATCGTCTTCAATCGTTTCTTCCGGAGCGGCCTGCCTGACTTCCGGCTCGGTCTTCTCGTCCTTTTCGACGGGCTTGACCGCTGCCGCAACGGCATTCTCCCCGGTGACAGGGACAAAAAGGATGGAGCCCGCCTTCAACCCTTCCTTGCAGTCGGGATTGGCTGCGACGAGCTCCGCTTCCGTGATGCCGTACGCCTTGCTGATCGAATAGAGTGTCTGCTTGGGAAGCACCTTGTGGACAAAGAAGATTTTGCCGCCGATGTTCGCTTTCTCTTTGGAAACCACGACGTCAGGAACATCGTATCCCTGTGCGTACAGGGACGGGGCTGCCAGCAGCAGGAACAGGATCAGGGCAAGGCGCTTCATGGGCGGACGCGGGATTATTCGCTCTTTTTGGTGGTGTTGCGGGTCTTGATGTATTCGGCGTTGAGGCCTTCCACGACTTCCTGGGTGATGTCAAGGGCGGGGGCGCCGACGATCACCACGTTCGAAGCTTCGGTGGTGGTCAGGATGGCGGCGAAGTTATGCTCCTTGTTGTATTCTTCCAGATACTGCTGGATGGCGAACATCACCTGGTTGAGGAGTACCTGGCTCTCTTCGGCCAGCTCCTGCTGCTTCTGGGCGGCTTCATTCTGGAGGTTGGCCTGGCGCTGCTGCAGCGCAGTGTTCTGCTGCTCGGCGGCTGAACGGGTAAGCAGACCCTTGTTGATCTGGTTCTCGAAGTTCTTGATGTCGCTCTCGAGCTTGCGGGCCTTCTTGTTGAGCTCGCTGTCGACATTCTGGGCCTTGGCCTCGAAGGCAGACTGCAGGTCGCTGTACATGTCGTACTGCATCATCAGGGTGTCGAGGCGGAGGTAGACGATGTCGCCGGCCACGGCCTGGATGCCATCGGTGCTTTCAGTGGGCTTGTGGTGGGTCTTCGGCGCGGTAAGCGTGAGAATCAGGGCGGCCACTGCTGCGATGCAGGCAATGATGCTCAGGATAAGGGGAGTGTGTTTCATTGTATTGCAAATAATTAAATTTCAGTTGTGCATTCGTGCAAGTTGCAAAGATACGATTTTATTTCAACTCTCCCAAATAAGCTTGGATCGTGCGCTCCAGTCCCAGGTAAAGGGCGTCGCTGATCAGGGCGTGGCCGATTGAAACCTCCAGCAGGCCGGGAATGTGCTCGTTGAAATAACGCAGGTTCTCCGTGTTGAGGTCGTGCCCGGCGTTGAGGCCGAGTCCGAGCCGTACGGCTTCGCAGGCGGCTTCATAATAAGGTGCCAGGGCCTGTTCCCGGTTGGCGGCGTAGCCGGATGCGTAGGCTTCGGTGTAGAGCTCCACCCGGTCGCAACCCGTTTCGGCGGCGTATCGGATCATTTCGACGACGGGGTCTACGAAGATGGAAACCCGGATGCCGTCTTGCTTGAAAATGCTGCATATCTCTTTGAGATACTTCAGGTTGTGCTTGGTGTCCCAGCCGGCGTTTGAAGTGAGTGCGTTCTCGGCGTCGGGCACCAGCGTCACCTGCGCGGGATGCACTTCCAGCACCAGGTCCCGGAAGCTGTCGATGGGCTTGCCTTCGATGTTGAATTCGGTGGTCAGTATGGGCTTGAGCGCCCGCACGTCCGCATAGCGGATGTGACGCTCGTCAGGTCGGGGATGGACCGTGATGCCCTGCGCGCCGAAGCGTTCGCAGTCGACGGCGGCTTTCAGGACATCGGGGACGTTGCCGCCGCGCGCATTCCGCAGCGTGGCGATCTTGTTGATGTTTACACTTAATTTGGTCATGACACACAAAATTAATAATTTTGAAACCAAATATGAAAATTGCTTTATATAAGCGAGACCGGAACGACAGCATCGAGGCGGTCAAGCACCTGCTCCGCGAAAAAGGTGCCACTGTGCTCTGCTATCCCGAAGATTTTTCTTCCGCCGAAGACCTGCCCGCCGATACCGACCTCTTTCTCTCGCTCGGCGGCGACGGCACCTTCCTGCAGTCGCTTACCTTCGTGCGTGACCGCGGCATCCCGGTAGCCGGCATCAATTTCGGGCACCTGGGTTTCCTGACCACGGCAAGGGCCGACGAGCCCGGCTGGGTGGACGCCCTGCTCTCACGGAACTATACCGTGGAAGAACGCAGCCTGTTGCGTGTGACCTGTGCTGAACTGCCGGAGGGGTTCTATCCCTTCGCGCTCAACGAGGTTTCGCTGCAGCGCCGGGTGGCGAGCATGCTGCAGGTGCGCGTCAGCATCGGCGGCCGTGAACTGCCTACCTACTGGGCCGACGGGCTGGTGATCGCCACGCCCACGGGCAGTACGGCTTATAACCTGAGCGTGGGCGGCCCGGTGGTCATGCCGGCCTCCGAAGTAATGGTCATCGCGCCGATCGCCCCGCACAACCTCAATGTCCGGCCGCTGGTGGTCCCCATGGACGCCGCTGTCGAACTCAGTTTTCGCACGCGTGGCGCCGATGCCCTGCTTACGCTCGACAACCGTTCCTGCGAACTGCCCTCCGGAACCACGGTAAGCCTGGCCCGCGGACGCTACGGACTGCGCTACGTCTCCCTTTCCGACGATAATTTCATCCACGCGCTGCAGACCAAACTCTTCTGGGGGGAGGACCGCCGCAACGCCAACCGATAATCCCTGTCTTCCCTATGCAAGTACCGCAACATATCAGTATCATCATGGACGGCAACGGCCGCTGGGCCAAGCAGAAAGGTCACCGTCGCCTCTTCGGGCACAAGAACGGCGTGGAAGCCGTCCGCGAAGCGACGACTTACTGCGCCCAGATCGGCGTCCGCTACCTGAGTCTGTTCGCCTTTTCGGAGGAAAACTGGGACCGTCCCGCCGACGAGGTGAAGGGCCTCATGGAGCTCATGTTCAAGAGCATGCTCAATGAACGGGAGACCCTGCTCAAGAACCAGATCCGTTTCCGGGTGATCGGCAACACCGACCACCTGTCCGAGTCGCTGCTGGCCGCCATCCGCAAACTGGAAGAAGAAACTTCCGCCGGCAGCCGGATGACGATGATTGTCATGCTCAGCTACAGCGGGAAATGGGATATCCTTCAGGCCGCCCGCCGCTATGCGGCCGACTGCCTGGCCGCCGGCCGCCAGCTGCCCGTCGACGACCGTACGTTCAGCGACTATCTGGCGACCGCCGGCATTCCCGACCCCGACCTGATGATCCGCACCAGCGGGGAGCAGCGCATCAGCAATTACATGCTCTGGCAGGCTGCCTATACAGAGTTCTACTACACGCCTGTACTTTGGCCTGATTTTCGCAAAACCGACCTGGAACAAGCGATTTCCGACTTCAACAACCGTCAAAGAAGATACGGTAAAGTTGATTAAGTCGAAAATATGTATAACTTTGTAAGTCTATTCGGCAAGGATTTGATGAAAAGGATATTTTTATCGCTGATCGGAGCCATCCTGTTGCTGACGCCGGCTTTGGCGCAGGTGACGGGGTCGGTTCCTGTGGAGGTGGACTACAACAGCCCCAAGACTTACGTCGTAGGGGGTGTTCGAGTTTCAGGTACCAAATATTTGGGTGAAAGCCAGCTGCTTTCAGTCCTGGGCATCCGCCCCGGCGACACCGTGACGGTGCCGGGCGACGAGGTGTCGGCCGCCATCAAGCGCATCTGGCTGCAGGGTGCGGCTTCGAACATCGGTTTCTATGTAGATTCCGTCAGCGCCGGCCGGGATACCGCCTGGTTCCGGCTCGATCTGCAGGAGCGCCCCCGCGTGGTTTCCTGGAGCTACCGCGGCGTCAAGAACAGCGAGCGGGACGACCTGAAGGAAAAACTCAACCTTCGCCGTGCCACCCCGCTTTCCGAATACGTGAAAGCATCCTCCATCAAGACCATCAAGGAATATTTCAAGGAAAAGGGCTACGCCGACGTGGATGTCAACATTGAAGTGGCCAACGACTCCATCATCCGCAACGCCGTCCGCGTGACCTTCGATATCTACAAGGGCAAGAAATTGAAGATCAAGTCGATCACCTATGAAGGCAACGACGAGATCTCGAAATTCAAGCTCGACCGCTCGATGAAGAAGACCAAGGACGCCAAGTGGTACAACCTCTTTTCTTCGAAGAAATTCCAGGAGAGCGAGTATGCCGGCGACAAGGAGAAGATGCTCGAAGTCTTCAACGAGGCGGGCTACCGCGACGCCAAGATCGTGAGCGACTCGCTGTACCGCTTCCCGGATGACGGCCGCCTGGGCATCCACTTCAAGATCGACAAGGGCCAGAAATACTATTTCCGCAACATCACATGGACGGGTAACTCCGAATACACGGAAGACGTGCTCAACGATGTGCTCCGCATCAAGAAGGGCGACGTCTACGACGTGGTGACCATGGAGAAGCGCCTCTATTCCGGCGAGAAGGAAGGGGACATTTCCGTCCGCAAGCTTTATAGCGACAACGGCTTCCTCTTCTTCAACGTGACGCCGGTGGAACTTTCCATCGAAGGCGACTCCGTCGACGTGGAGATGCGCATCGTCGAGGGCAAGCCCGCGACCTTCAACAACATCATCGTCAACGGCAATACCATCACCAATGAGAAAGTAGTCCGCCGCGCCGTCTTCACGCGCCCGGGCTATCTCTTCCGCCAGACCGATTTCGAGCGCTCCGTGCGCGAGATCTCTTCGATGGGCCATTTCGACGCGGAATATGCCGTCGACCCCGCGAAAGGCTACACCCTGATTCCGAACTCCGTCAACAATACCGTCGACATCGCCTACAACGTGCAGGAGAAGGCCAACAGCCAGCTGGAACTCTCCGGCGGCTGGGGCAACCGCATGTTCGTCGGCACCGTGGGCGTGAGTTTCAACAACTTTTCCACGTCCAATTTCTTCCGGAAGGAAGCCTGGCGCCCCGTCCCGCTCGGCGACGCGCAGACGCTCTCCCTCCGATTCCAGACCAACGGTTCCTACTACACGGCCTTCACGGCCAACTTCGTGGAGCCCTGGCTCACGGGCAAGAAGCCGACCTCCCTCAATATCTCGGCCTACTTCACCCGTCAGACCAACTCCTATTCCACCTATTATTACCAGGTGCTCAACGACGACCAGTACATGGAGATCTTCGGCGCCGCGGTGGGCATGGGTACCCGCCTGAAATGGCCCGACAACTATTTTGTCCTCTACAACTCGCTCAACTGGCAGTCGTACAACCTGCAGGACTGGAACTACTACTTCATCTACTCTACGGGCCGTTCGCACAACATCAGCTGGCAGACCACGCTGTCGCGCAACTCCACCGACCAGTCGATCTACCCGCGCCAGGGCGTCGACCTGAGCTTCTCGCTGCAGCTGACCCCGCCGTGGTCGCTGATGCGGAAAGGTGGCAGCAGCATCAACTACAACGAAATGACCGTGCAGGACCACTATCGCTGGATCGAGTACCACAAGTGGACCTTCAAGGGATCGATTTATACCCGTCTGGTAGGCGACCTGGTGCTGATGACCCGTGCGCAGTTCGGCTTCCTGGGCTACTACAACAAGAAATGGGGCTACTCACCGTTCGAGGGCTTCATCCTGGGTGGCGACGGCATGTCGGGCTACAACACCTACGGCAACGAGGTGATCGGCCTGCGCGGTTACGAGAACTATTCCCTGACGCCGTACATCAACGGCGCCTACGCTGGTAACGTGTACGACAAATTCACGGTCGAGCTCCGCTACCCGGTGATCATGCAGCCGAGTTCGACCATTTACGCGCTTGTCTTCCTGGAAGGCGGCAATTGCTGGTCGGATATCCGCGACTTCAACCCGTTCCAGATTAAGCGTTCGGCGGGCGTCGGCCTCCGCGTCTTCCTGCCGGTGGTCGGTCTGCTCGGCATCGACTGGGGCTACGGCTTCGATACGCCTGCGGGTAGTGACAAGAGCCATTTCCATTTCCTGATCGGACAACAATTCTAATCTGACTGTCATGAAGAAAATCATTATCGCCCTCACCGTGCTCCTGGCCAGTTTCAGCATGGCCGATGCCCAGAAGGTGGCGTATGTCAATACCGAAACCATTCTGGCGGCAATCCCGGCCTACGAGGCCGCACAGGTCACCCTTGAAGCCTTGGGAGACAAGTACAAGGCGGCTGTGGAGACGGAACTCGGCAAAGTCGAGGCCCTGTACCAGAACTACCAGAGCACGCGCCACTCGATGACCGCGCAGCAGCGCCAGAACGCTGAAAACGAGATCATTGCCAAGGAGCGCGTGGCTCAGGAGAAACAGAAGATTTACTTCGGCGAAGACGGCATCATGGCCAAGAAAGCCGAAGAATTGCTGAATCCCATCCGCAAAAACGTCGAAAAAGCCATCGAAGAGGTCGCCCGCATCGAGGGCTACGACCTGGTGATCGATGTGGCGGCCCTGCAAGGGGTGGTCTACAAGAACGAAACCCTCGATATTAGTCGTCGGGTTATTGACCGTTATTTTGAAATTCGTTAACTTTGATAATCCAAAATTGAAAGAAATGAAAAGAATCGTACTTCTTGCTTTTTGTGTACTCTCGTTTACTGCGCTTTCCCAGGCACAGGACCTCAAGTTCGGACACATCAACACCAATGAGCTGATCAGCCTCATGAGCGAGCGGGATTCCGCAGTGGTCAAGCTTCAGGCCTTCCAGAATGAACTGCTTGAGACGTTGGAGGGAATGGAGACCGAGTACAACAACAAGGTAAATGAGTATCAGCGGAAGAGCAACGAATGGGCACCGGTGGTCCTCGAGACCAAGCAGCGCGAGCTGCAGGAACTGGGACAGCGCATGCAGCAGTTCCAGCAGACGGCCCAGCAGGATATGCAGCAGATGCAGCAGGCGCTGATGCAGCCGGTCATCGAGAAAGCCCAGAACGCCCTCACGAAGATTGCCAAGGCCAACAAGCTGGTATATGTCTTCGACCTGTCGGCCGGTTCGCTCATCTATTTCGATGACGCCGTGAGCATGGACCTGCTTCCGCAAGCCAAGAAAGAGCTGGGCATTCCTGCTGAGAAGGTGGCCCCGACGCAGTTGGGCAATGAGAACGGACAAACCAACTAACCTCTAAATACCTAACTTCAACCTATGCAACATAAAGTAATTGACACCCAAGATGTTGTAATTAGGTTTTGTGGAGATTCGGGCGATGGAATGCAGCTGACGGGCACTTTGTTCGCAGATGCCTCGGCCTTGTATGGCAATGAGATTTCCACCTTCCCCGACTATCCGGCAGAAATTCGCGCTCCGCACGGAACAGTCTCCGGCGTATCCGGCTTCCAGGTCCATATCGGATCGAACGAGGTCAACACGCCCGGAGATTTTTGTGATGTGCTGGTGGCCATGAATCCTGCTGCCCTTCGCGCCAACGCCAAATGGGCCAAACCGACTGCAACCATCATCATCGACACCGACACGTTCGATGAAGCGCTCATCCAGAGAGCTGGTTATGCTACACTGGACCCGATCACGGAACTCCGGATCGAGGACCGGAATATCATTTATTCACCTATCACGACGCTGACCAAGGAGAGCCTCAAGGACAGCGGCATGGACCAGAAGGCCATCGTGCGCTGCAAGAACATGTTCACGCTCGGCATGTGCTTCTACATGTTCAACCGCCCGCTGGAGTACACCTACGCTTACCTGGAGAAGAAGTTCAAGAAGAAACCGGCGCTCATCGAGCCCAACAAGAAGGTGCTCTTCGACGGCTTCAACTACGCAGCCAACATCCAGGCCATTGCCAACACCTATACGGTGAAGCCGGCCAAGCAGGAGAAAGGCGTATACCGCAACATCAGCGGTAACCAGGCTACCGCATGGGGCCTGATCGCCGCCTCCGAGAAGAGCGGCCGCCCGCTCTTCTGCGGTTCCTATCCGATCACCCCGGCAACGGCCATCCTCGAGGAACTCGCCATCCACAAGAACCTCGGCGTGAAGACGCTGCAGGCGGAGGACGAGATCGCAGGCATCTGCACCGCCATCGGTGCGTCCTATGCCGGCAACTTCGCCGTGACCACGACCTCCGGTCCGGGTCTCTCGCTCAAGAGCGAGGCGCTGGGTCTGGCCATGATCACCGAGCTTCCGCTCGTGCTGGTCGACGTACAGCGCAGCGGCCCGTCCACCGGTATTCCGACCAAGACCGAGCAGACCGACCTGGTGCAGGCCCTCTACGGCCGCAACGGAGAATGCCCGATCGCGGTGATCGCCGCACATTCGCCGAGCCACTGCTTCGACGCCGCCTTCTACGCTGGCAAGTATGCCATGGAACACATGATGCCGGTGATCCTTCTTACCGAGGGTTTCCTGGGCAACGGCAGCGAGCCGTGGAAGATTCCTTCCATGAAGGACTATCCCGCCATCAAGCCGCCGGTGATCGACAAGTGCGAAGGTGCTTTCAAGCCTTTCGAACGCGATCCCAAGTCGTATGCCCGTAAATGGGCGTTCCCGGGCAAAGCCGGTCTGGAGCACCGCGTCGGCGGTCTGGAGAAGAACACCGCCGGTGTCATCTCCTCCGACCCTGAAAACCACGCCAAGATGGTCGCCGAGCGTGCCGAGAAGGTTGCCCGCCTGGCCGACTATATTCCCGAGCAGAAGGTCATCGGTCCCAAAGAGGCCGACGTCCTGATCGTGGGCTGGGGCGGCACTTTCGGCCACCTCTACACCGCGCTGCACGAACTGCAGGCTGAAGGCAAGAGCGTGGCTCTCTGCCACTTCGACTTCATCAACCCGCTGCCGAAGAACACCGCTGACGTCTTCGCCCGCTACAAGAAGATCATCGTGTGCGAGCTCAACAGCGGCCAGTTCGCCGACTATCTGCGCGCCAGACTGCCGCAGTACAGCTATCTGCAGTACAACAAGGTCCAGGGTCAGCCTTTCATCGTTAAGGAGATCGTGGACGCCGTCAATGAAATTCTTTAACGGGAGGAAGCATCATGAGATATACAGCACAAGATTTCAAGAGCAACCAGGAAGTCCGCTGGTGCCCGGGTTGCGGTGACCACGCCGTCCTGGCAGCCATCCATCGTGCCCTTCCACAGGTATGCGAACAGCGCGGCTACAGCAAGGAGCGCCTGGTGTTCATTTCGGGCATCGGCTGCTCGTCGCGTCTTCCGTACTACATGGATACCTTTGGTTTCCACAGCATCCACGGCCGTGCTACGGCCATCTCGACCGGCGTAAAGGTCGCCAATCCCGAGTTGTCCGTATGGCAGGCCTGCGGTGACGGCGATGCCCTCGCCATCGGTGGCAACCACTTCATCCATGCCATCCGCCGCAACATCGATATCAACATCATCCTGTTCAACAACCAGATCTACGGTCTGACGAAGGGACAGTACTCGCCGACCTCCAAGCTGGGCCAGATCACCAAGACCTCGCCCTACGGAACCGTCGAGAATCCCTTCACCCCCGGATCGCTCGTGCTCGGCGCACGCGGCACCTTTTTCGCCCGCAGCCTGGACAGCGAACTGGCCCTGAACCAGGAGATCTTCGTCGCCGCTGCCGCCCACGACGGCTGCTCGGTCTGCGAGATGCTCACCAATTGCGTGATCTTCAACGATGGCGCCCACAGCACCATCTCGGACCGCGAGTACCGGGCCGACCGCACCATCACCCTGCGTCACGGCGAGCCGATGGTCTTCGGCAAGGACAAGGACAAAGGCCTGATCCTGGAACACGGCAAACTCAAGGTGGTCAAGATAGGAGAGAACGGCATCACCGTCGACAAGCTCCTCGTCCACGACGCCCACGCCGAGGATACAGCCATCCAGAACCAGCTTATCAACATGAAGTATCCGGATTTCCCGGTGGCCCTGGGCGTGATCCGTCAGGTCAACGAACCGACCTACGACGACCGTGTCCGCGACCAGCTCACGCAGGTCAAGCAGGCTTCGCCCATCACCTGCATGGACGAGCTGCTCCATAGCGGTGCCACCTGGACGGTGGAATAATCAGAACACAAACCAATCAAACCCAATAGTTTAACAATTTTTCCAATAATTTTACAACAACTATGAAAGTAGCTGAAATTATGGCGAACCTCGAGCGGAAGCATCCCGGTGAGAGCGAATATCTCCAGGCTGTCCGCGAGGTCCTCGACTCCATCGAGGAAGTGTACAACCAGCATCCTGAGTTCGAGAAGGCACAGATCGTCGAGCGTATGGTCGAACCCGATCGTATCTTCACGTTCCGCGTGACCTGGGTCGACGATGCCGGAAAGGTGCAGACCAACCTAGGTTATCGCATCCAGTTCAACAGCGCGATCGGCCCGTACAAGGGCGGTCTCCGCTTCCACAAGGCTGTGACTCCTTCGATGCTGAAGTTCCTCGGCTTCGAGCAGACTTTCAAGAATGCCCTTACGACCCTTCCGATGGGTGGTGCCAAGGGTGGTTCCGATTTCGACCCGGTCGGCAAGAGCAACGACGAGATCATGCGTTTCTGCCAGGCCTTCATGACCGAACTGTGGCAGTGCATCGGCCCGGACCAGGATGTCCCCGCTGGTGACGTCGGTGTCGGCGGCCGCGAGATCGGTTACTTGTACGGCATGTACAAGAAGCTCGCACGTGAGTACAACACGGGTGTGCTGACCGGCAAGGGTGCTACCTGGGGCGGTTCGATCCTCCGTCCAGAGGCTACCGGTTTCGGTGCCCTCTACTTCACCCAGAACCTGCTGCACAAGGCCGGCAAGGACATCAAGGGCTGCACCGTGGCTCTCTCCGGCTTCGGCAACGTGGCTTGGGGCGCTGCTACCAAGGCGCGTGAACTCGGTGCGAAGGTGGTCGCTATCTCCGGCCCGGACGGTGTCTGCGAGATTCCTGACGGCATTACCCCTGAGATGATCGACTACATGCTCGAAATGCGTGCTTCCAACCGCAACAAAGTCGAGGATATGGCTACCAAGTTCCCGGGCAAGGCCAAATTCACGGCCGGCAAGAAAGCCTGGAGCGTGAAATGCGACATCGCCCTCCCTTGCGCTTTCCAGAACGAGCTTTCTGAGGACGACGCGAAGGAGCTGAAGGCCAACGGCACCTGGTGCTGCTGCGAGGTCTCCAACATGGGCTGCCAGCCGGGCGCTATCCACTTCTTCCAGCACAACGGCATCCTCTTCGCTCCGGGCAAGGCTGTCAACGCCGGTGGCGTGGCTACCTCGGGCCTCGAGATGACGCAGAACGCTTCGCACATCAGCTGGAGCGGCAAAGAAGTCGACGAGAAGCTGCACTTCATCATGGACTCGATCCACGAGGCTTGCGTGAAGTACGGTACGCAGCCTGACGGCACGATCGACTACGTGAAGGGCGCCAACATCGCCGGCTTCATGAAGGTCGCTACCGCCATGCTGGAGCAAGGGATTATCTAAAGGCTACGCGGCTCTGGCTTTCGTCCCGCTCGCAGAAAAATGCTCGCGGCTCCGAAAGCCAACCGCCTGCTTCGCCTTTAGTCTAATTTGGACAATCGGAGGAGGACAGAGATGTCTTCCGAAGATGAACAGAATTCAGTTGAGCCTTTCCTTTGGGAGGGCTCAACTTTTTTCAGGAGGCGCTGTGCCTGGCGGGCGACGGCGGGGGCGGGGTTGACCACCGTGACGGCGGGGCCCGCGATGCGTTCGATGACGGGCTGGAGGAAGGGATAATGCGTGCAGCCCAGCACGATGTGGTCGGCGCCCGCTTCCAGCATCGGATCGATGCAGCGATGGATCAGCGCTTCGACCTCCGGACCGTCCAGGATGCCTTTTTCCACCGTTTCGACCAGTCCTTCCCCCACGCGCTCGATGACCTTCACATCGCCGGAAAAACGCGCCAGCGTGTTCAGGTAGAGCCGTCCCTTGAAGGTGCCGGCGGTGGCCAGTACCCCGACCACACCGCTGCGGCTGCGCAGGATGGCGGGCTTGATGGCGGGCTCCATGCCGACGAACGGGATGCTATAGTGTGCGCGCAGGTAGGAAATGGCTGCCGCGGTGGCTGTATTGCAGGCCACGACAATGAGGCTGCAGCCCTTTTCGAGGAAGACGTCGGTGACGGCGCAGGCTCGTTCCACGATGAAGGAGGGGTCCTTCGGCCCGTAGGGACAGTAGGCCGCATCCGAAAAATAGACATAATCTTCGTCAGGCATCAGCCTGACCAGTTCCCGCCAGACGGACAGACCGCCCACGCCTGAATCATAGACTCCGATCATGCTTCAAAGATAACAAAAAAACAGGGTGATTGGCATGGCCAGTCACCCTGTCTTTCAAAATCGTCCAGGCTTACTTCAGGACAACACCGTCAGGAAGCACGAAGTACTCCATGCCGCCGCCGAAGCTGCCGGCACTCACGCGATAGCCGGCGACTTCCAGGTAGAGGACGCCGTCCGTAATGTAGCTGTCGCCCGAATAGATGTACACGTTGCCGTAGGAGCTGTGGACATAACCGCTGAAGAAGCTGGCGGGCCACACAGGCTTGCCATTCTCCATGGTGAAGGTGAAGTCGGTTCCGTTCACCCAGCAATTGGGAAGAATGTAGTAGTTGGGGGCTTCTTCTGTCGTGTAGATGTCCTGTTCCCACTCTTCCTCATACCAGTCGGAGTAGTAGATGCCGGTACCCAGGTACTTGCGCGTCAGCTTGCGCTGGGCCGAGATGGTGATCTCATCGTAGCCGGACGGGGAGACCATGTCTTCGTCGGTCACGTACATCTTGATCGTGTAAACCTCGCCGCCGAATGCGCTGAGGCTGGGGTAGTTGAAGTCGATCGTGGCTCTGGCTTCGCCGTCAGCGAAGTCGAAGCTGCTCTTGGACGGGGTGAACGTACCCTCGCCGCCTTCGATCGTCACGGGGACCGAAACGGAACCCTTGGTGTTGCCGCGCCACAGTTCGACCGAGAACTTGTTGCCGTCGGAAGCGACCATCTCGATGATGGACGTGCTGGCCGGGAAAGAGACGCAGGGGTTGCCGTCGGGAATCTCGTAGAGCGTGCCTTCGCGTGCGCAGGAAGCCGAGAAGGCCAGCGCTACCATAACGGAAAGTATAACGAATACTCTTTTCATGATAGTCACAGTTTAATGATTAAAGGCCACGGCCCTGTTGCGGGTTCTGGTCCGTGTCGGCGTTCATGTTCTCGTTGCCGTCGAACTCGGACTGCGGAATCCAGAGGATGAAGTTGGCGGAACCGGGAATGCTGGTGTAGGCGGTGCAGGTGGCAGGGTGGTTCGTGCCATCCCATGCGCGGTTGAAGCAAAGGCCACGGCGCTGAATATCGAACAGGCGCGGGTTCTCGCTCCAGAGCTCGACACGGCGCTGGAAGAAGATCTCATCCATCAGCGTGCGGGGAGCAGCCACCGTATTGGGGTTCAGCTCTTTGTCGTTCTGTTTGGTCGACAGGCGGCTGGCATAGTCGCTGTCGCGGATGGAACCGACGGCGGAGACATACTCGCGGGCTTTGGCGTAGTTGCCCTGCTCGCAGGCTGCCTCGGCGGCAATCAGATACATTTCCTCGGTACGCATCAGGATGTGGTCGCCCGTGGAGGCACCGGCATCAATGTAGACCAGCTTCTTCTGGCACCAGGAACGCTGCGAACCATTGGCGGTACCGGGGGTACCCCACTGGTCTTCCGGAAGCGGAGCGGTGAACCAGCCCTTGCGCACGTCGGTGTCAGGAATCTGGTCGTAGAGCCAGTTGCTGATCAGGTGACGGGCCTTGGAATAGGTGGACTTGCAGTCGGCGTCCATGTGGTTGTAGATGTCGTAGTTGCCCATGGCCTGGTCGGTCTGGATGGCGAGACCCCACATCACGTTGCGCTTGTTGATGTCGTTGACGACCTTGATGTCGTCCCAGCTGCCCATCTGCTGGCCGGCGAGGGCCTTCTCTGCGGCTGCGAGCGCAGCGGCATAGTCGTGCTGGACGAGGGCGTGGCGGGCCTTCAGGCCGTAAGCGACGGCCAGGCTGATGTGGCTCTTGTGGAGCTGACCCAGCGAGCTCTGGCTGAGGTGGCTGATGGCGGCGTCGATGTCGGCATTGGCCTGGTCGTACACATCCTTGACGGTGCCGCGGCCGTGGCCTTCGGAGCCGGCGACGGTCGGCTCGGAGTAGAGGGGAACGCCAGGCAGGTTGGTGCCGTAGAGAGCGCCGTTCTGCTGGTAGGTCTGGATCAGCCACATGTAGCAGAACGAACGGAGCGCGTAAGCCTGACCGAGCACATAGTGCTTGTAGTTTTCGTCACCTTCCATTTCCTGGTTGGCCAGGATGTAGTTGGCGTTCGAAATCAGGGTGTAGAAGAAGTTCCACATCTGATACTGGTGACCGGCATCGGTCGTCCAGTCGCTGAAGGTGTTGTAAGCGTAGTCATAGTAGAACCAGCCGGATCCCTGTCCGTCCATCACATGGTCTTCACCCTTGATGTCCTGGACCAGAATGTAGGCCGGAAGACCGCCGTTCTCAGCGCCCCAGCTGGAGCCCCAGCCACCGACGTAGAGGAGACGGATGAGACCGTTCACGGCCGTCATCGCATTCTCGGCATCCGAAAAGATCGCCGTTCCGGAGACCCGGTCGGTCGGATCCGTATCGAGGAATTCCTTGTTGCAGCTGGCGAGGGTAAACAGGGCCAGCACGGAAATGATTGCAAATATCTTTTTCATAACTGTCACTCTCCTTTAGAATTTAAGATCCAGTCCAACGGAAATGGTACGGGTCGGGGTGTAGGAGTAACCCGTGCCACCCGAGAAGTTGTACTGCGGGTCCATACCCTTGAGCGCGGAGAACAACTTGATGTTGTCGGCGGACAGGGAGACGCGGAGCGATTTCATGCCGATGGCCTTGGAAGCCTTGGCCGGAAGGGTGTAACCTACGGTGATGTTCTTGATGGCGAAGTAGGAGGCATCGAAGAGTTCATCGTCGGTCAGTGCGATGTCATAGCTGCCTTTGAGGTCGATGCGCGGGATCGAGGTGATGTCGCCGGGCTGCTTCCAGGCTGCGAGGCGGTCGATGTGGCCGGCTTCGCCGATGTAAGTGCTATAGAGCAGCGTGCGGTAGACACCGTCATTGATCTTGCCACCGATGGAGTAGGTGGTCATGATGTTGATGTCGAAGTTGCCGAGCTGGAGGTTGTTCGACCAGGAACCGTAGACGAGCGGCATACGGCTTCCGCAGACCCGTTTGCAGGTCGACGCTTTCTGGAAGCTGTCGGTGATGTATTTTTCACCCGGATTACCGTTCTCATCGACATCCCAGACCCAGTAGAGCTTGCTGCCCGTTGCAGGGTCGACACCTGCGGATTCAGGAAGATAGAAGGAGTTGAGGGTCTCGCCTTCCTTGATGATGTAGTTGCCGCTGACGATCTCCGGCTTGTCGGCCAGGTGAAGCACTTTGTTCTTGACGGTCGAAGCCATGAGCGTCATGGACCAGCGGGCGTTCTGCTTGGCGATGATGTCGCCGGTGATACTGGCCTCGAAGCCGCTGTTCTGCATGTTGCCGATGTTCTTGTCATAGCCGCTGAAGCCCAGCGAGACAGCCATCGGGTAGCTCATGAGCATGTCCTTGGTGTAGCGGTTGTAGTATTCGAGCGAAAGGGAGAGGCGGTTGAAGAGGCGAGCCTCGATACCGACGTTCAGGTTTTCGTTCTTTTCCCACTTCAGCTCTTTGCTTTCCAGCGAGGAGACCACGGCACCCGGATTGGCACCGTTCGGGTAGCTGAGGCTGTAGAAGGCCTGCCATGCGTAGAGGCTGCCCAGGTTGTCGTTACCCTGTACACCGTAGGAGGCCTTCAGCGTCAGGTTGTCAATCCAGCGGATGTTCTTCATGAAGTTTTCCTGGGAGATACGCCAGGAAGCACCGACCGACCAGAAGTTACCCCAGCGCACGTCCTTGTGGAAGCGCGAGGAACCGTCGCGGCGGTAGGAGCCCGAAATATAATACTTGTCGGCGTAGTCGAAGTTCGCGCGGGTGAGGAACGACTCCACGCGGTAGTTGTTGGTGTAGGAGTTCGTGTCTTCCACCGTGGTGGCAGGTGCCAGCTCGTACATGTTGCCGAACGGATAACCGCTCTTGTAGCCCATCAGGTACTGGTAGTTGTAAGAGTAAGCCTCGTGGCCGGCCAGGAGGTCGACGTGGAAATCACCGAACTTGCGGTCCCAGGTCAGCAGCTGGTTGAAGGTGTAGCTGAAGGTACGGCCGTCGGCGATCTCGGCGAGACCGTTCTTCGAGACGGCGTTGCCGAAATACGGGTTGTAGTAGGTCTTGGCTTTGGAGGAGACCAGGTCGAAACCGAAGTTCACGGCCAGTTTGAGACCCTGGAGCGCACCGCTCTTCAGGCCGCCGAGTTCGATGAAAGTACGGCCGCTCACGTTGTCGGAAGCGTTGAGATACTTGTCGTCGATCAAGTTGGCCAGCGGGTTCCAGCCGGCGGAAGCGCCGGCGGCGCGGTTCTCGCCCCAGTCATACTGCTTCTCGCCATCGGCGTCGAGGATGTAGTTGCCGGAGGCGTCGCGCAGGTACATCGGATAGATCGGGGCCATCAGCTGGCAGCTGTAGAACACGTTGCTGTAGGCAGAGCTGGAGCTCTGGCTGCTTCCCAGGGTGGTCATGTTGGTGGTGTTGTGAGCGAAGTTCGCGTTCAAACCCGTCTTGAACCAGTCAACAATCTGGCTCTCGACGTTGGCGCGGGCGGAGAAGCGCTCGAAGTTGGTCATCTTCACGAGACCGTCCTCCTTCAGGTAACCCACGGAGAACATGTACTTGTTGGACTTGTTGCCGCCCTGGACCGTCATCTGGTATTCCTGGCGAAGCGGGGCCGGTGCGGTGCAGAGCGCCAACCAGTCGTCATTCCACTTCAGGGTGACACCGTCGTTGATCATGCCGGTGTCGTGATTGAACAGCTGCGCGGCAGGAACAGAGAACGGGTTGTACTCTTCCTTGATGCCGAACACATTGTTCACACCACCGGAAAGATCGGCGACCGCCATCGGTCCTGCGACCGCAAACGGATAGCCGTCGGCCATGTAATTGTTCTTGATCATGTAGTAGAGATCTTCCGTCCACTGGAAGGCGTTCAGGGTCTCGTAACGCGGAATGGCGCGGGAGGAGATACCCCAGTTGCCCTTGAAGCTCACCGAAGCGGCACCTTCCGAACCACGCTTGGTAGTCACGATCACCACACCGTTCGCACCGCGGGCGCCGTAGAGGGCACCGGCGGAAGCGTCCTTGATAATGGTCATCGATTCGATGTCGTTGGGGTTCAGGGCGTTGATGTTGCCGTCATAAGGTACGCCGTCCACCACATAGAGCGGGGAGGAGTCGGCGTTGAGGGAACCGAAACCACGGATACGCACGGAAGCGCCTGCACCCGGCTGGCCGGAACCGGAGGTCGTCTGGACACCGGCTGCCAGGCCGTCGAGGGCCTTCGTCACGTTCGCGACGGTACGTTTCTCAATCTGCTCGGACTTGATGGTCTGGGCAGAACCCGTAAAGGACTCTTTCTTCGCGGTACCATAGGCGACCACGAGCACGTCCTCCAGAAATTCGGCATCCGATGCAAGGATGACGTCGACGACCGTACGGCCTTCAACGGCGACCTCCTGCGTCTGATATCCGATGGAGCTGAAAACGAGTGTCGAACGGGAAGGGACCGTCAGGAAGTACGCACCGTCCGCATCGGTCGAGGTACCTGTCATGGTACCTTTCAACTGAACGGAGGCGAAAGGAACTCCCTCTCCGGTATTCGCGTCGACGACTTTGCCTTTCACCTGGATATTCTGGGCGAACGCCACAGCCGATACCGCAAGCAGAAGACACGTCAAAACGAATCTGATTTTCTTCATAGGATTGGTTTTTAGGATAAAATGAAAATATTGAAAATTAGCAATAATTTCACAAGAAATTCGCAGACGACTTATAAATTATTACTTTCTGTCTTCAATAATTTAACAGTTTCACCTACAAATATGGTAAAAATATAGATATCAGCCAAATTTTCGAAGTGATAAAGTGTATTTTCATGCATTCGGCGAACCGTTTTATGCTATTATAGGATATAATAGGTAAAAACGCCCCGTTTATGGGACGAACGTCCAGCAAATTGTCAGATAAATGTTTGAAGGTTTTTGAAAAAATTATAACTTTACACGTGAAAACGCCCGATAACGGGGGTGTCTAAGGTTATAAATGAGAGTAAAATAGCGCGTGTTGGAAAATAAAACGAATCTGAGGATGATTTTTTATCCTAAAATATAATCCAAAACCTAAATAACTATTCATTAACCTAATTCTTTAATCGTATGAAAAGGACGAAACTATTCATTACGTGCCTTCTCCTTGCGATGACGACTGCGCTTTTCGCACAGAACATCCAGGTGAAGGGTACGGTCAGTGACAGTTTTGGCGATCCTGTCGTCGGTGCCTTCGTGGTTGTCACAGGCACGACGAACGGTACCTCTACCGGTGCCGACGGTGACTTCGTGCTTGCGAATGTTCCCCGGAACGCAACCTTGACTGTCACTTTCGTCGGAATGAAGACCGCCATCGTACCTGTGGGTACCGGGGTGGTCAATGTCAAACTTGAAGACGATGTCGAGCAACTGGAGCAGGTGGTCGTGACCGCACAGGGTCTGACCCGCAAGCAGAAAGCCATCGGTTATTCCGCGCAGAAACTGGATTCCGAGCAGCTTACTGCCGTTCACAGCAGCTCGCTCGGCAACTCGCTGGCCGGTAAAGTGGCCGGTGCCCAGTTCTGGGGCTCCGCCGGTTCCACTTTCTCTGAAGGCCGCATCATCCTCCGTGGTCCGACGTCTTACAGCAACCAGGAAGGTAACGAGCCGATCTATGTGGTCGACGGTACCATCACCTCCGCCGCTGCCGTCAACATGGACGACGTGGAGAGCATCAACGTGCTGAAAGGCCCCTCGGCTACCGCTCTGTACGGTTCCCGCGGTGCCAACGGTGCGGTGATCATCACCACCAAAAAAGCCCAGGAAGGCCAGTCTGTGATCGAATTCTCGCACACGACTACCGCCGAAACCTACTACGAGCACTTCAAGTTCCAGCGCCTGTTCGGTGGTGGTAGTATGTCTCAAGGTGCAACCGCACTGTATAACAGTGGTGTCGAGGATCCGAACGATGCTACGTCGATCCTGACCCCCGTCGGTGACGGCACCTTCTACTACGACTACGGTGAGGACGTGAACTGGGGCCCGCGTTACGATGACAGGACCCTGGTCCGGACCGCTCTTTCCTGGGACCCGACCTCTCCGCACTACGGTGAGGCGCAGACCTGGTCTTATCGCCTGAACCTGCGCGACCTGACCCGCGTGGCCTGGAACAACACCACCAACGTGGCGTTCACCAAGTCGACGAAGGGCATGAGTACCCGTATCTCGTTCACCAACGTCGACCGCCCGGGTATCTTCTACAACTCCAAGGCAGTCCGCCGTTCGTTCAGCATGTCCACGCAGCTGCAGCCTACTTCCTGGCTGAAGGCAGACGTGAGCTACCGCTACCGCTATCGCCAGAACAAGAACGCCGAGCAGGAAGGTTACTCTTCCAACGGTAACTACATCTGCGACTTCACGCAGTGGGGCCATACCAACGTGGATATCTCCGAGTACAAGGACTATCTCCGTCCGGACGGCAGCTGGCGCAGCTGGAACATCGTTTCCCCGAACAACATTGCCGCCAACTTCCACGACAACCCCTATGCCGTGATGGACAACTACAACTACACCAACACGACGCAGTACCACATGATCTCGGGTGATGTCTACGCATCGCTGCCGCTCAACTTCCGTCTCGGTGTCCGCATCAACGATGCCATGACGTTCCAGAAATATGAGGAGAAGGACGGCGCCGGTTCCATCAACTTTGACCCGTATTTCCGCACCTATCAGAACCAGTCGAACGATATGACGGCCCAGGCGTACCTGACCTGGGGCGGACAGTTCGCCGACAACCGTCTCAGCATCGAGGCCGCCGCCTTCGCAGAGACGCGTAAATATGACTACTGGTATCTGAACAGCAGCACCAACGGTGGTCTTTCCGTGGACGGCTACTTCAACCTGGCCGCTTCCGGCAGCACCTATTCGACCAACAACAGCGAGACCCACTACAAGACCCGTTCGTTCTTCGGTACGGCGACCGTCGGCTGGGACGACCTGGTCTACCTCGACGGTTCCATCCGTTACGACATTGACTCCCGCCTTCCGGCCGCCAACAACGGCTACCTCTACGGTGGTGGATCCCTCTCCTTCATGTTGAGCAAACTCATCAATGCTTCGTGGCTGAACTTCTGGAAGATCCGTGGCTCCGTGGCCCAGGTGGGTTCCACCATCAGCGCCTACAGTGTGCTGCCGACCTACACCGTCAACACCAAGCTGCACGGCCAGACGACGCTCTATGAGCCGACCACGCAGGTGAACCAGAACATCAAGCCGACCATCTCCACTTCCTACGAGGTCGGTACCGAGTTCAAGATGTTCAACAACCGCTTCAGCGGTGATATCAACTTCTACCTGAAGGACACCAAGAACGACATCATCAACGCCAACGTGCTGCCGCAGACCGGTTATGCATACCGCAAGATGAACGCCGGCCTGGTCCGTAACAAAGGTATTGAGGTTCTCCTCAGCGGCACCCCGGTCCGTACCAAGAATTTCGAATGGAACATCAGCGCCAACTTCGCGCGGAACGTCAACACGCTCGTCAAGCTGACCGACGACCAGCACGAATTCACCATGTACGACAACCGTTTCTACTACAGCTGGCGTCTGCGTTCTGTCGAAGGCATGCCGGTCGGTGTGATTGAAACGGCAGCCCGCTGGGCCCGCAACGATGCCGGGCAGCTCATCCTTCGCGCCGGTACTGCCAGCGTGGGTGACGTGCGTCCTACCTTCGAGACCAATGAGAACAAGCTCGTCGGCAACGTCCAGCCTGACTTTACGGGTGGTCTGAGCACGAGCTTCCGCCTCTTCGACTTCACGCTCAGCGCCGCGCTTGACTATGTGGTCGGTGGCCAGATGGTGTCCTGGACCAACATGTGGGGCCAGGGTTCCGGTCTGCTTGATGTGACGGCCGCCGTGAACGACCGTGGCGTCAATGTCCGCGAGCCGATCCAGAAGGGCGGCGGTATCCATGTGTCCGGTGTCGATGCTGACGGCAATCCGATGGAGGGTTACATGGATGCTACCTACTACTTCCAGTACAAGTATCAGTATGACAACGATGGCTGGTTGTACGACCGTACCTATGTGAAGCTGCGCGAGGTCTCCCTCCGCTACGACTTCCCGAAGACCCTCATGAACAAAGTGAAGGGCATCTCCCGGGCCAGCGTCGCATTCGTTGCCACCAACCCCTGGTTGATCTATTCGGCTTGCCCGAACATCGACCCTTCCGAATTGGGTGGCGCCGAATATAACTTCCTTGAAGGCGGCCAGGCCGTTTCCACGCGTTCCTTCGGCCTCTCTCTCAATGTCACTTTCTAACGTTTAGGAGGAAGTCAATATGAAAAAGATATTTGCAATTTTCGTTTCTGTCCTTGTTGCAGGCGCGTTGTTCCTGAATGGTTGCCAGGCCCTCCACGACTTCGGCGACATCAACAAGAGCCCGAACTCTCCTTCGACGGCCTTCACCAGTTACCTCTTCACCAACGCGTGCCGCTATATCCCGCAGTTCGTGCTGGGTAACGCTACCAACGGCTATGACCCGTGGCAGCAGGAATGGGCCGGCTACCTCTCCGAGTCGAAGAACAACCAGTATGGTCCGCTGAGCACGACCTCGTCGTTCGGCAGCACCAGCTTTTACCTCTATGCGCTCAAGAACCTGCAGATGGTGGTTGACATGAACGAGGATCCTGACCAGAAGGACCTGACCAACGTGTCCGCTTTCGGTACCTCCGCCAACCAGATCGCAGCTGCCAAGACGCTGATGGCCTTCTACTACATGACCATCTCCGACATCAACGGTCCCGTCATCATCTCTGAGGCCCTCAAGGGCTCCAGCGAAGACATCTGGACGCCGAAGTATGATACCCAGGAGGAAGCTTACACCATCCTGAACAACTCCCTGGCCGAAGCCTATCGTCAGTTCGACGAGAACGGCACGCTGGATGCCGCAGCCGATGTCCTCTTCGGCGGCAACATCGCCAAGTGGAAGAAGTTCAACGCTTCCCTCCGTATGCTCATGGCCATCAAGCTCAGCGACGTCGACCCCAATACCGGTAAGACCCGCTTTGCAGCCGCTTACAACGACGGCGGTATGACCGACGTCGCCGACGGCTTCTACTACAGCTATGATGACCTGAACTGGAACATGCTCTATTACTGGTGCAACCCGACCTACTCGGGCGCCGGTTTCAACGCTGTCCCGAACTACTTCATCGTCGAACAGATGAAGGAATTCAAGGACAACCGCATGTTCAAGTACTTCGACATCGAGGGCTATCGTGGCAGTCGCGACGAGTCCATCTTCCCGCGTGACCAGTATACCTCCTTCTACGGTATTCCGTTCGGCCTGGAGAGCAATTCCGATGTCACCAAGTGGATGGACTGCTGCTGCTCCGTCAACAGCTCGATGCTGGCCATGGATGCGACCATCCCCGTGATTCCGACCGCCCGCGTGCTGCTGACCGAAGCGGAAGCAGCGTACCGCGGCTGGATCTCCGCCGATGCGAAGTCCCTCTACGAAGCCGGTATCAAGGCTTCGTTCGAGCAGTGGGGTGCAACGGGTGCCGACGCGTATGTCAAGAGCCCGGCTATCGCCTACAACGCCAGCAAGGGCCTGGAGCAGATCGCGCTGCAGCGCTGGATCGCCGGCTACCTGGCCGACGGTGTCGAGGCCTGGTCTGACTGGCGTCGTCTCGACATTCCGCGCATGCCGGTGGGCCCGGGTGCCAACAACGTGGGCAACACGCACTATCCGTATCGTCTGGCGTTCTCGTCCAGCTACGACCCCGTGTACAATGAGGAAAACTATGCTGCCGCGATTGCGACGCTGAAGCCGAGCGGCCAGGATAATATCCACAACCGCGTATGGTGGGATGTCGCCGACAACTGGGAAGGCGTCCTGACGAAAGAACAGTGCACCCCGTCGGTCGAGATCCCGGCCAAGTGGGAGGTCGCCTATGTGGGCGTTTATGATGTTCTGGGCGGTGGCGCAGCCAATGAAAGCCCCGTAGGTGCCGACGTGTTCGGACACAGCAACTTCACCACCACCCTCTACGAGGATGTCAACCACCCGGGTACGTTCAAGCTTGCGCCTTTCGGCGATACCGAGCTCATGCTGAACTGGGATGCGGCTACCTCCACCTTCTATGTGCCCAACCAGATCGTGGGTTCTCACGATGGCGTAGCCGTCAACGTGGCTGACCGTGATACCGACCAGGATTCTGACGGCCCGTACCGCGGTGAGTGGGACGAGGATGGCAATCTGTACATCTACGTCATCTACCGTCTCGGTGGTGCCAGAGGCACGCCGGAGAATCAGGGTATTCTCAACTACGGTTACGACGTGTTCAAACCCGTCGCCAACTAACGGCAAGGGTGATATGCAAAAAGGGTTGGTCCATCGGGCCAACCCTTTTTTATGCATCTTAAATCAGCTATTTGTACCAGTCTTTGTACATCATGTAGCCCTGGGCGTTCTTGTGGGCGGCGGCCGTGACGGCCTCGGAGCCGTCCTTTACCTTTTTGGCCGGTACGCCGGCATAGACGCCGGGCTCCAGCTTCTCGTTGCTCAGAACCACGGCACCGGCGGCGATGATGCTGCCGTCGGCAATCTCGGCATTGTCCATCAGGATGGCGCCCATGCCCACCAGGACATTGTTGCCCACCTTGGCACCGTGTACCACAGCGTTGTGGCCTACCGACACATCGTCGCCGATGATGGTGACGGAACGCTGGTAGAGCGTGTGGACGCTGGCGTTGTCCTGGATGTTGACGCGGTTGCCGATCTGGATGGTGTTTACGTCACCCCGCAGGACCACTCCATACCAAATGCTGCAATCATCACCGATGGTTACATCGCCGATGATTACAGCATTTTCGGCTATGAAGCAATTCTTTCCGATCTTCGGGGTGAAACCTCTCAGGGAACGGATGATTGCCATAAAGCTTAGAGTTTCTTGCGGGAAGCCGTCAGTTTCTGGTAGTCGTCCAGCGAGGCGACAATCAGGTTGTCGAACTCGCGCTGGCCGGTACCGGCCGGAATCAGGTGTCCGCAGATCACGTTCTCCTTCAGGCCCTCGAGGGTGTCGACCTTGCCGCGGATGGCGGCGTCGCTCAGCACCTTGGTGGTTTCCTGGAAGGAGGCTGCCGACATGAAGCTGTTGGTACGCAGGGCGGCGCGGGTGATACCCTGGAGCACCTGGTTGGAGGTGGCGGGGACCGCATCGCGGGCTTCCACGGTCTTCTTGTCGGCGCGCTTGAGCGCGGAGTTCTCGTCACGGAGCTGGCGCACCGTCACGATCTGGCCCGGGTGGAGGTTCTCGGAATCCCCGGCGTCGGTCACGACCTTCTTGTCGAAGATCATGTCGTTTTCTTCCAGGAATTCGAGCTTGTCCACAAGCTGCTCGGGGAGGAAGCGGGTATCGCCCGGATCCACGATCTCGACCTTGCGCATCATCTGGCGGACGATCACTTCAAAGTGCTTGTCGTTGATCTTCACACCCTGCATGCGGTAGACTTCCTGAATCTCGTTGACGATGTATTCCTGCACCTTGATCGGACCCAGGATGTTCAGGATGTCGCTCGGGGAGACGGCACCGTCAGACAGCGGCATGCCGGCCCGCACGTAGTCGTTCTCCTGGACGAGGATCTGCTTGGACAGGGGCACGAGATAGTGCTTGTCATCCTTCTCGTTGCCGCTCTTGGCGCGGATGATGATCTCGCGGTTACCGCGGCGCGTCTTGCCCATCTCCACTTCGCCGTTGATCTCGGACACGATGGCCGGGTTCGACGGGTTGCGGGCTTCGAAGAGCTCGGTGACGCGCGGCAGACCGCCGGTGATATCGCCCGACTTGCCGATGGCGCGCGGGATCTTCACGATGATGTCGCCGATCTTCACTTCCTGGCCGTCGTTGACCATGACGTGGGCACCCACAGGCAGGTTGTACTGCTTGATTTCGTTGCCTTCTGCGTCGAGGATGCGGACGGTCGGGTTCTTCGACTTGTCGCGCGACTCGATGATGACTTTCTCACTGTGCTGCGAGAACTCGTCGGCCTCGTTGCGGAAGGTGGAGCCTTCCTCCATGTTCTCGTATTTCACCTTACCGGAGGTTTCCGTGATGGTCAGGGCGTTGTAAGCATCCCAGTTGCAGATCCGGTCGCCCGGAACCACGTTCTCGCCGTCTTTCTTGAAGAGTTCGGAACCGTAGGGGATGTTGTACTGGCCGAGGGTGATCTCGGTGACAGGGTGTACGATGCGCATTTCTGTGGCACGGCTCACGACGATCGTGTGGTCGCCGCCGTTGTCGTCCTTCTTGATGATGGTGCGCAGCTCGTCGAATTCCAGACGGCCTTCGTACTTGGAGACGATCTCGCTCTCGGAAGCCACGTTCGACGCGGTACCACCGACGTGGAAGGTACGGAGGGTCAGCTGGGTGCCCGGCTCGCCGATGGACTGGGCGGCGATCACGCCGACCACCTCGCCCTTCTCGACCATGCGCCCCGTAGCCAGGTTGCGTCCGTAGCATTTCGCGCACACGCCCTTCTTCGACTCGCAGGTCAGCACCGAGCGGATTTCCACCTGCTCGATCGGGAGGCTCTCGATGAGTTCGGCCAGGTCTTCGGTGATCTGGTCGCCGGCGCTGAGGATCTTCTCGCCGGTGAGCGGATTGTAGATGTCGTGGACCGACGTACGGCCGAGGATACGCTCGCCGAGGCTCTCGACCACCGTATCCTTGTTCTTGATGGCGGTGGCCACGAGGCCGCGGAGCGTACCGCAGTCGTCTTCGTTGATGATGACATCGTGCGACACGTCCACCAGACGGCGGGTCAGGTAACCGGCGTCTGCCGTCTTCAGAGCGGTATCGGCCAGACCTTTACGGGCACCGTGGGTGGAGATGAAGTACTCGAGCACGCTCAGGCCTTCCTTGAAGTTGGCCAGAATCGGGTTCTCGATGATGTCGGCGCCGGTGGAACCGGACTTCTGCGGCTTGGCCATCAGGCCTCGCATACCGCAGAGCTGACGGATCTGCTCTTTCGAACCACGGGCACCGGAATCCAGCATCATGTACACCGGATTGAAGCCCTGCTTGTCCGCCTTGATGCGCTGCTCCACGATGTTGGTGAGCTGCGTGTTGACGGTGGTCCAGATATCGATGACGTGGTTGTAACGTTCGTTGTTGGTGATCAGACCCATGTCGTAGCTGGCCTGCCAGGTGGCAATCTGCTGGTAGCCGTCCTCCACGAGTTCGGCTTTTTCGTCAGGGATGATCACGTCACCCAGGTTGAACGACAGTCCGCCCTCGAAAGCCATGCGGTAGCCGAGGTTCTTGATGTCGTCGAGGAACTGGGCGGTGCGTGCGATGCTGGTGGCCTTCAGCACCACGCCGATGATGTCGCGGAGCGACTTCTTCTTCAGCAGGGTGTTGATGTAGGGCACCTCGTCCGGGACGAGCTGGTTGAAGAGGATACGGCCCACGGTCGTCTCCTGCATCTTGTAGCCCTTGGAAAGGTCCATCTTGTCGACGGGGATGCGCACCTGGCACTTGGTCTGCCACTCCACGCGGCCCTCGTTCTTGGCGATGATGGCCTCTTCCGGACCGTAGAATTTCATGCCCTGGCCCTTGGCGCCGGGACGTTCCTTGGTGATGTAGTACAGACCGAGGACCATGTCCTGCGAAGGCACCGTGATCGGCGCACCGTTGGCCGGGTGAAGGATGTTGTGGGAACCGAGCATGAGCAGCTGGGCCTCCAGGATGGCGGCGTTGCCGAGCGGCAAGTGGACAGCCATCTGGTCACCGTCGAAGTCGGCGTTGAAAGCCGTGCAGGCGAGCGGGTGGAGCTGGATGGCCTTGCCCTCGATCATGCGCGGCTGGAAGGCCTGGATACCGAGGCGGTGCAGCGTCGGAGCACGGTTGAGGAGCACCGGGTGTCCCTTCATGACGTTCTCCAGGATGTCCCAGATCACGGGATCCTTGCGGTCCACGATCTTCTTGGCGCTCTTGACCGTCTTGACGATGCCGCGCTCGATGAGCTTGCGGATCACGAACGGCTTGTAGAGCTCGGCGGCCATGTATTTCGGCAGACCGCACTCGTGCATCGAGAGTTCCGGACCGACGACGATCACCGAACGGGCGGAGTAGTCGACACGCTTGCCGAGGAGGTTCTGGCGGAAACGGCCCTGCTTGCCTTTGAGGCTGTCGGACAGGGACTTCAGCGTGCGGTTGGCTTCCGACTTGACGGCGTTGGACTTGCGGGAGTTGTCGAACAGGGAGTCGACGGCTTCCTGCAGCATGCGTTTCTCGTTGCGGAGGATCACCTCGGGCGCCTTGATCTCGATGAGACGTTTCAGGCGGTTGTTGCGGATGATCACGCGGCGGTAGAGATCGTTCACGTCACTGGTGGCGAAACGGCCGCCGTCGAGGGGAACGAGCGGGCGGAGATCCGGCGGGATCACCGGGATCACCTTCATCACCATCCATTCGGGATGGTTGATCTCTTTCGACTCACGGAATGCCTCGATGACGCTCAGGCGCTTGAGGGCTTCCGCCTTGCGCTGCTGCGACGTTTCGGCTTCGCTCTTGTGGCGGAGTTCGTAGGAGAGGGTATCGAGATCGACGTTCTTCAACATCTCATAGATCGCCTCGGCGCCCATGCCGGCCACGAACTTCTGCGGATCGTCGTCCGGCAGGTCCTGGTTGCCCTTGGGCAGCTTGTCCATCACGTCGAGGTACTCTTCTTCGGAGAGCAGGTCGAGGTCGTTCACCGGATGGTCATGCAGGTTCCTGGCTGCACCGGCGTGCATCACCACGTAGCGTTCGTAGTAGATGATCGACTCCAGTTTCTTGGAAGGGATGCCGAGCAGGTAACCGATCTTGTTGGGCGTGGACCGGAAGTACCAGATGTGTGCCACCGGCACGGTCAGGCTGATGTGGCCCATCCGTTCGCGGCGCACCTTCTTCTCCGTCACCTCTACGCCGCAGCGGTCGCAGACGATGCCGCGGTAGCGGATGCGCTTGTACTTTCCGCAGTGGCACTCGTAGTCCTTCGTCGGGCCGAAGATGCGCTCGCAGAACAGACCGTCGCGCTCCGGCTTGTAGGTGCGGTAGTTGACGGTTTCCGGCTTGAGCACCTCACCCGACGACTGCTCGAGAATCTCTTCCGGAGAAGCCAGGCCGATGGTGATCTGGTTGAAGTTGTTTTTCACCTTTATCTCTTTCTTTAAAGACATAGCCTTGAATTTTACTTGTCAAACACTCTTTGAATTAGTCCATCTTGACGCTCAGGCCCAGGCCGCGGAGTTCGTGGAGCAACACGTTGAGCGATTCGGGAATGCCCGGAATCGGCATCGGGTCGCCCTTGACGATGGCCTCGTAGGCGCGGCTGCGGCCGGTGACGTCGTCCGACTTGATGGTCAGGATCTCCTGGAGAATGTTGGAGGCACCGAAGGCTTCGAGCGCCCAGACCTCCATTTCACCGAAGCGCTGGCCACCGAACTGGGCTTTACCGCCGAGCGGCTGCTGGGTGATGAGGGAGTACGGACCAATGGAACGGGCGTGCATCTTGTCGTCGACCATGTGGCCCAGCTTGATCATGTAGATCACGCCGACCGTAGCCTGCTGGTCGAAGAGTTCGCCGGTGCCGCCGTCGCGGAGCTGGGTGCGGCCGTAACGCGGCAGACCGGCTTCGTCGGTGTAGCGGCAGATGTCTTCCAGGCTGGCACCGTCGAAGATCGGGGTGCTGAACTTCAGGCCGAGTTCGCGGCCCGCCCAACCGAGGACGGTCTCGTAGATCTGGCCGAGGTTCATACGGGAAGGCACGCCGAGCGGGTTGAGCACGATGTCGACCGGGGTACCGTCTTCGAGGAACGGCATGTCCTCGTCGCGGACCACCTTGGCCACGATACCTTTGTTACCGTGACGGCCGGCCATCTTGTCGCCCACCTGGATCTTGCGTTTCTTGGCGACATAGACTTTGGCCAGCTTCATGATGCCGGACGGCAGCTCGTCGCCGATGGTGAGGTTGTAGTTGATGCGCTTGTACTGCGCGTCATACTCCTTGTATTTGATCAAGTAGTTGTTGATAAGCGCTTTGATCAGATCGTTGCTCTTCTTGTCGGAGGTCCACTTGGTCGGATTGACGTTGTTGTAGTCGATCTGGTCGAGGATCTCGCGGGTGAAGGCTTCGCCCTTCGGCAGGATTTCGGCGCCGTAAAGATCGCCGACGCCGGCGCTCTTCTTGCCCGAAATGAGCTTCATCAGCTTGTCGAGGAAGATGCCCTTGAGCTCGGCGCACTTGCGGTCGAACTCGTCCTTGGCTTCCTGGAGCTGGCGTTTGGCGTTCTCCTTGCCTTTCTTGGTGTTCTCTTTCACCACGTGCGAGAAGAGGCGTTTGCCGATGATGGTACCGGAGAGGGAAGGGGATGCCTTCAGGGAGGCGTCCTTCACGTCGCCGGCCTTGTCGCCGAAGATGGCCCGCAGGAGTTTCTCTTCCGGCGAAGGATCGCTCTCGCCTTTCGGCGTGATCTTGCCGATGAGGATGTCACCCGGCTCGACGTGGGCGCCGATGCGGATGATACCGTTCTTGTCGAGGTCCTTGGTGGCTTCTTCGCTGACGTTCGGGATATCGGCGGTCAGTTCCTCCATGCCGCGCTTGGTGTCGCGGACTTCCATGATGTATTCATCCACATGGATGGAGGTGAAGATGTCTTCCCGGATAATGCGCTCCGAGAGCACGATGGCATCCTCGAAGTTGTAACCCTTCCAGGGCATGAAGGCCACCTTCAGGTTGCGGCCCAGTGCGAGCTCGCCGTTCTGGGTGGCGTAGCCTTCGGTCATGATCTGGCCGGGGGTCACGCGGTCGCCCTTGCGGACGATCGGCTTGAGGAGGATCGAGGTGCTCTGGTTGGTCTTCCGGTAGAGCGGGAGGTTATAGACGGTGACTTCGGGATCGAAGCTGACGAAGCGTTCGTTCTCGGTCTTGTCGTATTTCACGTGAATTTCGCGCGCGTCCACGAACACCACTTCGCCGTTGCCTTCGGCAGCGATCTGGGTGCGGGAGTCACGGGCGACAGGTCCTTCCAGGCCGGTACCAACGATCGGGGCCTCAGGCCGGATGATCGGAACTGCCTGGCGCATCATGTTCGATCCCATGAGGGCGCGGTTGGCGTCGTCGTGCTCCAGGAACGGAATGAGCGATGCGGCGATGGAAGCCACCTGGTTGGGCGCCACGTCCATCAGGTCGATGCTTTCCTTGCCCTTGACCGGGAAGTCGGCCTCGAGACGGCACTTGATGCGCTCGTCGAGGATGTCGCCCTCGTCGTCGAGATGGACCGAGGACTGGGCCACGATCTTGTTCTCTTCTTCTTCAGCGCTGAGATAGACCACGCCCTGGTCGCTCAGGTCAACACGGCCGTTCTCAACTTTTCGGTACGGCGTTTCGATGAAACCCAGGTCGTTGATCTTGGCATACACGCACAGCGACGAGATCAGACCGATGTTCGGACCTTCAGGGGTCTCGATCGGGCAGAGGCGTCCGTAGTGGGTGTAGTGCACGTCGCGCACCTCGAAACCGGCGCGGTCGCGGGACAGACCGCCCGGACCCAGTGCAGAAAGACGGCGTTTGTGCGTCATCTCGGCCAGCGGGTTGGTCTGGTCCATGAACTGGGAAAGCTGGCTGGTGGCGAAGAAGCTGTTGATCACGCTCGAGAGGGACTTGGCGTTGATCAGGTCCACCGGGGTGAAGACCTCGTTGTCACGCACGTTCATGCGTTCGCGGATCGTCCGGGCCATGCGGGCCAGGCCGACGCTGAACTGGTTGGCGAGCTGCTCGCCCACGGTGCGGATACGACGGTTGCTCAGGTGGTCGATATCGTCGACGGTCGCCTTCGAGTTGATGAGCTGGATCAGGTAGCGGATAATCTCGATGATGTCCTCCTTGGTCAGGATGCGGACATTCGGATCCGTGGAAAGGTTGAGCTTCCGGTTGAGCCGGTAGCGACCCACCTGTCCGAGGTCGTAGCGCTTGTCGGAGAAGAACAACTTGTCGATGACGTCGCGCGCCGTTGCCTCATCCGGCGGTTCCGAATTACGGAGCTGCCGATATGTGTAGAAGATGGCCTCTTTTTCTGAGTTGGTCTGGTCTTTCTGGAGGGTGTTGTAGATGATGGCGTAATCGGCGGTGTAGGCGTCCTCTTTGTGAATCAGGATGGATTCAACGCCCGAGTCGAGGATGTCGTCGATGTGCCTTTCTTCGAGGACGGTCTCGCGGTCCACGATCACCATGTTGCGTTCGATGTAGACCACTTCGCCCGTATCTTCATCCACGAAGTCTTCGTTCCAGGTTTTCAGGACACGCGCTGCGAGGCGGCGTCCGATATATTTCTTCAGGTTCGTCTTGTTGACCTTCACTTCTTCCGCCAGGTCGAAGATGTCGAGAATGGCCTTGTCACTCTCGAAGCCGATGGCGCGGAGCAGGGTCGTGACGGGGAGTTTCTTTTTGCGGTCGATGTACGCATACATCACGTTGTTGATGTCGGTTGCGAACTCGATCCAGGACCCCTTGAACGGAATGATGCGCGCAGAGTAGAGTTTGGTGCCGTTGGCGTGCATGCTCTGGCCGAAGAAGACGCCGGGGGAGCGGTGGAGCTGGGAAACGACGATGCGCTCGGAACCGTTGATGATGAAAGTTCCGCGGGGGGTCATGTACGGGATGGCGCCCAGATAGACGTCCGAAATCACCGTATCGAAATCTTCGTGCTCCTCATCGGTGCAGTAGAGCTTGAGCTTGGCTTTGAGGGGCACGTTGTATGTGAGGCCCATATCGAGGCACTCGTCCATCGTGTAGCGCGGCGGATCGATGAAATAGTCGATGAACTCCAGAACGAAATTGTTGCGGGTGTCGGTGATTGGGAAAACCTCCTGGAACACTTTGTACAGCCCTTCGTTCTTGCGGTTCTCGGCCGTTGTCTCGAGCTGGAAGAAATCGCGGAAAGACTTCAGCTGCACTTCCAGGAAATCGGGATAGTCGAGAAGCGCTTTCGAAGTCGCGAATGTAATCCTCTGATTATTAGGTTTTTGTGACATTTTTTAAGGCAGGTTGAAAATAAACTTGAAATAACGACAGAAAGGGTTTAGGGCCCGAAGACCCTAAACCCAAGTTTCTTACCCGAGGCGGGAAGAAGTGGGCAATGTGCTATTTAAGTTCAACTTCGCCGCCTGCTTCTTCGAGCGCTGCCTTGATTTGTTCTGCTTCAGACTTGGAGGCTTTCTCCTTGATGACTGCGTTCGGAGCCTTGTCGACAAGTTCCTTCGCCTCTTTCAGACCGAGACCGGTGAGCTCCTTGACGGCTTTCACCATCTGGAGTTTGGCCTGGCCGGCCGATACGAGGATCACGTCGAATGCGCTCTGCTCGGCCTCGGCGGGTGCGCCGGCGGCGCCTTCAGCCGCTACGACCACTGCAGCTGCAGCAGGTTCGATACCATATTCATCTTTGAGGATCTGTGCAAGTTCCTGGACTTCTTTTACGGTAAGGTTAACAAGTTCTTCCGCAAGAGCTTTGATGTCTGCCATAATTATTGATTTTTAATTGTTTTTGTTTGCTTTGTTATTGTTCTGCTACGGCCTCTTTCTTAGAATCCTCGAGTGCGGAAATGACCCGGCGGATAGGTGACTGGAGGAGACCGATGATGTCACCGATAAGTTCTTCACGCGACTTCACGTTCACGAGGGTGTTGAGCTGGTCGGCGCCCACATAGGCACATTCCTGGAGGAACGCGCTCTTGAGAGCGGGTTTTCCGAATTTGGCTCCGTACTCCTTGATCACCTTCGCAGGTGCGCTCGGAGTGGTGGTGAACATGATGGCCGTATTGCCCTCAAGGGTGGGGTAGAGCGCTTCGATTTCCTTGTTGTCAAGGGTCATCAAAGCTTTGTGGAGGAGCGTATTCTTGACGACTTCGAGTTTGATATTCTTTTCGAAGCAGGCACGACGCAGTTCGGAAGTGTTCTCGGCATTCAGACCGGCGATGTCCGCCAGGTAGAAATTCGGGTTCTCTGCCAACTGGGCGGCTACCTTCTCAATAATCTGGGCTTTCAATTCTTTTCTCATGATATTCCCTCCTTACTTATTCAGCGGTAGCACTGATGGCCTTGGTGTCGATGCAAATACCGGGGCTCATGGTCGCAGACATGAAGATGCTCTTGACATAGGTGCCCTTCAACGCTTGGGGTTTCAACTTCTGGATGGTGTTGAGCAATTCAACGGCATTCTCAGCCAGCTGCTGAGCACTGAATGATACCTTACCGATTGCAGTGTGAACAATACCTTGCTTGTCAACCTTAAAGTCGATTTTACCGGCCTTCACCTCCTTGACGGCCTGGGCGACATCCATCGTCACAGTACCGGTCTTCGGGTTCGGCATCAGGCCGCGGGGACCGAGGATACGACCGATCGGACCAATCTTCGCCATCACCGTAGGAGTACAGATGATGACGTCGACATCCGTCCAGCCGCCCTTGATTTTTTCAATATAGTCGTCCAGGCCGACGTGGTCGGCACCGGCTTCCTTCGCTTCCGATTCCTTGTCCGGTGTGCAGAGAACCAACACGCGGGTCACCTTACCGGTACCGTTCGGGAGGGTCACGACGCCGCGGACCATCTGGTTCGCCTTGCGGGGGTCCACACCCAGACGGACAGACAGCTCCACCGATGCGTCGAACTTGGTGTAGGAAACTTCCTTTACCAATTCGCAAGCCTCGGTCAGCTTGTACTGACGATGGGAATCTACTTTAGCTTCCGCTACTTTCTGGTTTTTTGTCAGCTTACTCATTGCGTGTGGTTTTATTGTACGTCGGCGGGAAACGTTCCGGTGATCGTGACACCCATACTGCGGGCAGTACCGGCGACCATGCTCATCGCGGATTTTTCGGTAAACGCGTTCAGGTCGGGCATTTTCTCTTTGGCGATCTCACGCACCTGGTCCCAGGTGAGGGAGGCAACCTTCTTGCGGTTCGGCTCCGCGGATGCGGTCTGAATCTTGGCGGCGTCTTTGATCATGACGGCCACCGGCGGCTGCTTGACGATGAAAGAGAAAGACTTATCGCTGTAAACAGTGATGATCACAGGCAAAATCTTGCCGGCCTTTTCTTGGGTGCGGGCATTGAACTGTTTGCAGAAATCCATGATGTTCACACCCTTCGAACCGAGGGCGGGTCCCACGGGCGGCGACGGGTTGGCGGCGCCACCTTTGATCTGCAGTTTAATGAACCCGGCAATTTCTTTAGCCATAATTCGTAGATTTAATCTTTTGTTACTTGTGCAAAATTCAACTCCAAAAGAGTCTTGCGGCCGAAAATCTTGACGACGACCTTGATTTTCTTCTTGTCGGCCAGGATCTCGTCGACCGTGCCGTCAAAGCCGTTGAACGGACCGTCAATGATCTTGACGGCTTCACCGACCACGAACGGGGTGACGGTCTCTTCGTCCTGTCCGGCCAGTTCGTCCACGCGGCCCATGATGCGATCCATTTCTGCATCGCGGATAGGGACGGGGATACGATCCTTGCCTTCACTCAAGAAGCCCGCGACATAGGGAATGTTGCGGATCATGTGCTGGACTTCGCCGGTCATCACCGCCTCGACGAGCACATACCCCGGATAGAAGATGCGTTCGGCGCTCACGCGCTTGCCGTTCTTCACCTGGTAGTATTTCTCGGTCGGGATGAGAACCTGGGAGATCAGGTGTTCATAGTGGAGTGCCTCGACTTCTTTTTCGATATACTCCTTCGCCTTTTTCTCCTTGCCTCCAGCGGTACGGACGACGTACCACTTTTTCGTGCTCTCGCTCATAGGAATGGATGATTATAGTTGATAGATACCCATCATGATGGTCCGGATGATCAGGTCGATCAGCCAGATGATCACCGAGAGGATGAGAGTCGTAACCATAACCAGAATTGCCGAACTCTGCAACTTGTCCCAGGTGGGCCAGGTCACTTTGGTCGTCAGTTCTTTCCAGGACTCTTTTACGTAAGTTCCTATTTTTGCCATTGTTATTTTGTTGTTGACAGGGGACAGTTGGAAGCGGAAGCCTCTGCCGGTTAATAACACTCCGGTGCGTAACCACCGGATTTGCAGGGGAAGCAGGATTCGAACCCACATCGACGGTTTTGGAGACCGCTGAACTACCCTTGTTCTATTCCCCTGTGTTTACTGGGCTCTGCCCAGACCTGCCGCTTCGGCCTGCTATCGCACGGGCTCACGTTACGGCCTACGCTAGCGCCTGATGGCGCTGGAGCTGCGCTCCAAAATCCTACGCACAATTGTTAGTGGTAGCGTGGATTCTTTTACTCTTTCGAAACAATCTCCACCAGTACGAGTCGGTGTGCTGGTGGAGTATTGTTCGATAGGATTGGTGTCCGTCCGGATTAGTCGAGCAGATCGGTGATCTGGCCGGAACCGACGGTACGACCGCCTTCACGGATAGCGAAACGCAGACCCTTGTTCAAAGCCACCGGGTAGATGAGCTCGACAGTGATTTCCACGTTGTCGCCCGGCATCACGACCTCAACGCCAGCGGGGAGTTCGATCTCGCCCGTGATATCGAGGGTACGGATGAAGAACTGAGGACGGTAGTGATTCTTGAACGGCGTGTGACGGCCACCCTCGTCTTTCTTCAGGACATAGATAGCAGCCTTGAAGTGCTTGTGCGGGGTAATGGTGTTCGGGTGAGCGATCACCTGGCCACGTTTGACCTCTTTCTTGTCCACACCACGGAGAAGCAGACCGACGTTGTCACCAGCTTCGCCCTGATCGAGGAGCTTGCGGAACATCTCGACACCCGTGACGACGGATTTGCGCGGCTCTTCGCCCAGACCGATGATCTCGACAGGATCGTTCACTTTCACGACACCCGTTTCGATACGGCCGGTAGCCACAGTACCACGACCGGTGATGGAGAAGATGTCCTCGATAGGCATCAGGAACGGTTTCTCGTTGTCGCGGACCGGGAGCGGAATGTATTCGTCCACAGCGTTCATCAGGTCCATCACGACGGACTCCCAGTGCGGGTCGCCGTTGAGGGCGCCAAGAGCGGAACCACGGATGACGGGCGCGTTGTCGCCGTCGAAGTCGTAGAAGCTCAGGAGCTCACGAACCTCCATTTCCACGAGGTCGATCATTTCGGGATCGTCCACGATGTCAACTTTGTTCAGGAAGACAACGATACGGGGCACATTCACCTGACGGGCGAGCAGGATGTGCTCACGGGTCTGGGGCATCGGACCGTCGGTAGCGGCAACCACGAGGATGGCACCATCCATCTGAGCGGCACCAGTGACCATGTTCTTCACGTAGTCAGCGTGGCCCGGGCAGTCGACGTGTGCGTAGTGACGGGTAGCGGTCTGGTACTCGACGTGTGCGGTGTTGATGGTGATACCGCGCTCTTTCTCCTCAGGTGCGTTGTCGATCTGGTCGAAAGATTTCACCTCGGAAAGACCCTGTTTTGCAAGCACCATCGTGATGGCGGCGGTGAGGGTGGTTTTACCGTGGTCCACGTGTCCGATCGTACCGATGTTCACGTGCGGTTTGTCTCTTTTAAAGGTTTCTTTTGCCATAGTTGGTTCTATTTTTTAATGTTGTTGCTTGGAGCCGATGGTGAGAATTGAACTCACGACCTCTTCCTTACCAAGGAAGCGCTCTACCACTGAGCTACATTGGCCAATATTTCAAAAAAAATCGAGCGGAAGACGAGGTTCGAACCCGCGACCCTCAGCTTGGAAGGCTGATGCTCTACCAACTGAGCTACTTCCGCACAGGCACTTTTCAGTGCATAAAAAAAGTGGGCAGAGATGGATTCGAACCACCGTAGGCGTGCGCCAGCAGATTTACAGTCTGCCCCATTTGGCCACTCTGGTATCTGCCCAGGTCTCTCAGTCAGCGTTTCAAAGCTCGTCGAGCCGATGGAGGGATTCGAACCCACGACCTGCTGATTACAAATCAGCTGCTCTGACCAGCTGAGCTACGTCGGCTGTTTGGGACTGCAAATATATGGGTTTTCAATGAAAGTCCAAAATATTTTTCAAAAATTTACATCAAAAGCGCCTGATACACGGAATTCGTGTCCAAACCGCACTCCTGATAGAGTTCGGCGGGGGTTCCCTGCTCCACGAAACGGTCGGGAAGACCCAGACCGGTCAGGGTGCAGGCGCATCCGTGCGCCGCGATGTATTCGGCCACCGCGCTGTAGAGTCCGCCTTCCGTCGCGCCGTCTTCGAGCGTGACGATGTGGCGGCAGCGGCTGCAGGCATCCTGCAGGGCGGCAATGTCGACGGGCTTGAGGAAACGCATGTCGTAGTGCAGCACCTCGAGACCCTTTTCCTGGCTGGCCCGCTCCACGGCCTTGACGCCGTTCATGCCGATCGCACCTATAGATAATATAGCGACGCCGCTTCCCTCGTGCAGCTTGACGGCGGTGCCGGGTTCGATGAAGTGGAAGGGCTGGCCGCGCCAGGGTGAGCCGTGTCCGTAACCGCGGGGATAGCGGATGACGGTGGGACCGTAAGCCGGCTGCGTGGCGGAGTACATCATGTCGCGCAGGGACGCCTCGTCGAGCGGGGCGCAGAGCGTGAGGTTGGGGATGGGCCGGAAGGCCGCCATGTCGAAGGCGCCGTGGTGCGTGGCGCCGTCTTCGCCCACCAGGCCGCCGCGGTCGAGGCAGAGGATTACCTTGAGTTTCTGGAGCGCCACGTCGTGGATCACATTGTCGTAGGCGCGCTGTGAGAAGCTGGAGTAGATGTTGCAGAAGGGGAGCATGCCTTCGGCGGCCAGGCCGGCCGAGAAAGTGACGGCGTGCTGTTCGGCGATGCCCACGTCGAAGACGCGTTCGGGCAGGGCCGCCTGCATGATGGTCATGCTGCAGCCCGACGCCATGGCGGGGGTGATGCCTACGATACGGCTGTCTTCCCGCGCCAGGTCGAGCAGGGTGGTGCCGAACACCTCCTGGAACTTGGCGATGTCGCGCTTGGCGCCGGTGCGGCGCCCGGTCTCGACATCGAAGGTGCCGGGTGCGTGCCACACGGTCTGGTCCTTTTCGGCGGGGGCGTAGCCCTTGCCCTTGGTGGTGACCACGTGCAGCAGCTTGGGGCCCGGGATGTTCTTGAGACGCCCGAGCATATAGGTCATGGTGGCGATGTCGTTGCCGTCCACGGGACCGAAGTAGCGGAAGCCCAGCGCGTCGAAGAGCGAGAAGGTGTCGCCGCCCTGCTTGATGAGGTTGCGCTTGGTGCTCTTGATGACCCGTTGCAGCCATTTGCGCACCTTGCCGGCGCCTAGCCGGTCCCAGATGCTCTTCTTGAGGCGGTTGTAGCGCTGGTCGGTGGTCACTTTGAGCAGGTAGTTGTGGAGGGCGCCGATGTTGTTGTCGATGGCGATCTGGTTGTCGTTGAGAATCACCAGCAGGTCGGCCTTGAGGCTGCCTGCGTTGTTGATGGCTTCGAAGGCCAGGCCGCCCGTCAGGGCACCGTCGCCGATGACGGCGATCACGTGTTCCTGCCGGCCTGCCAGCTGGGCGGCGACGGCCATGCCGAGGGCTGCGGAGATGGAGGTGGAGGAGTGCCCGGTGCCAAAGGCATCGTAGGGACTCTCGTCCATGCGGGGGAATCCGCTGATTCCGTGGTATTTGCGGTTCTGCTTGAAAGCCTCGCGACGGCCGGTCAGGATCTTGTGGGCATAGGCCTGGTGACCGACGTCCCACACCACTTTGTCGTGGGGCGTGTCGAACACCTTGTGGATGGCCACGGCAATCTCCACGGCACCGAGGCTGGCGCCGATATGACCGGGATTCTCCGCGCAGCACTGGATGATGTATCCGCGCAGTTCTTCGCAGAGTTGTTGGAGCTGGCCGTTGTCGAAGTCCCGGATCTGGGACGGGTCGTTGATGGTTTCCAGCAGGGCCACGCTATTGTCGGATTAGGGTTTGCCCGCGGTCGGGGCCGAGCGAGAGGATGCGGATGGGAACGCCGACTTCCTGTTCGATGTACGCGATGTACGCCTTGAATTCCGCCGGGAGCTCTTCTTCCTTGCGGCATCGGCCCAAGTCGCCCTTCCAGCCCTTGAACTCCTTGTAGACGGGTTCGACGGCAGCGAACACGTCGTAGGGGACGCGGTCGCAGCGCTCACCGTTCACCTTGTAGCCGCAGGCTACCTTGACGGTGTCGAAGCCGTCGAGCACGTCGGCCTTCATCATGATGAGTTCGGTTACGCCGCTGATCATCACGGCGAACTTCAGGGCGGGGATGTCGAGCCAGCCGGTGCGGCGGGGACGGCCCGTGGTGGCGCCGAACTCATGACCGCGCTGCCGGAGCTCTTCGCCCGTGACGTCGTTCAGTTCGGTAGGGAAGGGACCGCTGCCCACGCGGGTGCAGTAGGCCTTGAACACACCGTAGACCTTGCCGATGCGGCGCGGTGCCACGCCCAGGCCGGTGCAGGCGCCGGCGCAGGCGGTGGACGACGAGGTGACGAACGGGTAGGAGCCGAAGTCGACGTCGAGCATCGATCCCTGGGCGCCTTCCGCGAGAATGGCCTTGCCTTCGTCGAGCAGGGCGTTGGTCTCGTATTCCACGTCGATCAGGGGGAAGGACTTCAGATATTGCACGTCCTCCATCCAGCGGGCTTCGGCTTCGTCCAGGTCGAACGGATAGTCGAACTTGTACTGCGCCAGGCGGGCGATATGTTTTTGTTTGAGGGTGTCGTATTTGCTGCGGAAATCCGATTCGAGCAGGTCGCCCACGCGCAGGCCGTTGCGGCCGGTCTTGTCGGAATAGGCCGGACCGATGCCCTTGAGGGTGGAACCGATCTTGCTCTTGCCCAGGGCCGCTTCATCGGCGGCGTCGAGCAGTTTGTGCGCCGGCACGATCAGGTGCGTGCGTTTGGCGATGCGGACGCGTTCGCGCACCGGGACGCCGAGCGCCTCGATGGCCTCGCATTCCTGCCGGAAGATGGTGGGATCGAGGACCACGCCGTTGCCGATGATGTTGATGGCGTCTTTCCGGAACACGCCGGAAGGGACGGAGTGAAGCACGAAGCTCGTGCTGCCGAACTGGATGGAGTGGCCCGCGTTGGGACCGCCCTGGAAGCGTGCCACGACCGGGTATTGCGCGGCGAGCACATCCACGATTTTACCTTTTCCCTCGTCTCCCCACTGGAGACCAAGAACCACGTCGAGTGTCATCTTGCTAAAGAATTCTAGATAAAGAAATGATGGTTTTGCGCCGCTAAGTTACGATTATTTTTTATATTTGTAAAATCGTATCAACGTACTCTGAAATGACTGAAGCTATCACCAAAACCACGTTGCGGGATTCGGCGGCGATGCGATGGATCGCCCTTCTCCTGCTGGCGCTCGGCATGTTCTGCGCCTATATCTTCATGGATATCCTTTCGCCCATCAAGGACCTGATGGAAGCCACCCGCGGGTGGGACTCCAAGGCCTTCGGCACGATGCAGGGATCCGAGACCTTCCTCAATGTCTTTGTTTTCTTCCTGATCTTCGCCGGCATCATCCTCGACAAGATGGGGGTGCGATTTACCGCCGTCCTTTCGGGCGCCGTGATGCTGGCGGGCGGCCTCATCAAATATTTCGCCGTCAGCGAGGCCTTCATCGATTCGAACCTGGCCGTCTGGTTCACCAACAACCTGAACTGGCATACGGGCATCGGCTTCATCGACGACGTCCTGCCGTTCTACCATGGGATGCCCGCCTCCGCGAAACTGGCAGGCCTGGGCTTCATGATCTTCGGCTGCGGCTGCGAGATGGCCGGCATTACGGTGAGCCGCGGCATCGTGAAGTGGTTCAAAGGCCGTGAGACAGCCCTGGCCATGGGTTCCGAGATGGCGCTTGCCCGCCTCGGTGTGGCCACCTGCATGATCTTCTCGCCCTATTTCGCCAAGCTCGGCGGGCAGATCGATGTCTCGCGTTCCGTGGCGTTCGGCGTGGTGCTGCTCTGCATCGCCCTGATCATGTTCATCACCTACTTCTTCATGGACAAGAAGCTGGACAGCCAGACCGGTGAGGCGGAAGAGAAGGATGATCCGTTCAAAGTGTCGGACATCGGCAAGATCCTTTCGAGCCTCGGCTTCTGGCTCGTGGCCCTGCTCTGCGTCCTTTACTACAGCGCCATTTTCCCCTTCCAGAAATATGCGGTCAACATGCTGCAGTGCAACCTGACCCTCTCGGAGCCGGCCGCCGGCAGCTTCTGGGCCGGTGAAAGCGTGACCATCATCCAGTACGTCATCATGCTGGTCGTGGCGGTCTGCGCCTTCTCGAGCAATTTCATCAAGAACAACAAGGCCCTGAAATCCGGTCTCATGGCCCTGGCCGTCGTGGCGCTGGTGGTCTACTGCTTCATGGGCTTCATGCGCGGAACCGCAGAGACCATCTTCGCCGTGTTCCCGCTGCTCGCCGTGGCCATCACCCCGATCCTGGGCAGCTACGTGGACCACAAGGGCAAGGCGGCTTCGATGCTGGTCATCGGCTCCCTGCTGCTGATCATCTGCCACCTGACCTTCGCCTTCGTCCTGCCGCTCTTCAAGGGCAGCGCCGTCGGCGGAACGGTCGTGGCCTACGCCACCATCCTCGTCCTGGGCGCCTCGTTCTCGCTCGTGCCCGCCGCCCTCTGGCCGTCCGTGCCGAAGCTGGTCGACGAGAAGATCATCGGCTCGGCCTACGCCCTCATCTTCTGGATCCAGAACATCGGCCTCTGGCTCTTCCCGATCCTCATCGGCAACGTGCTGACCAGGACCAATGCGCCCGGCACCGGTCCCGACGAGCTCAACTACACCTGGGCCCTCGTGATGCTGGCCTGCCTCGGCGTGGCCGCCCTGCTCATCGGCCTCTACCTGAAGGTGGTCGACCGCAAGAAGCACCTCGGCCTGGAAGAGCCCAACATCAAGTAATTTCCCTGCGTTATGGCTACTGATACCCAAAACCTGAAGACAAGCCGCATCGCGTGCTGGCTGGCGCTGGCCTGCCTCGTGGTGCCGATGTTCGGCTCCTATTTCTTCGACGACATGTTCTCCACCGTGTCGCAGATCTTCAAGAATCCGGAGATGCTGCAGCTCGGCTGGAACTCCCAGCAGTTCGGCTTCTATGCCGGCGGCTATTCGTTCCTCTGCGTGTGGGGCGGCCTGATCATCTGCGGCGTCCTGCTCGACAAGTTCGGCGTCCGGCTCATCGGCTCCGTTTTCGTGGGCATGATGGTGGTCGGCGCGGCCATCGTGACGGCGGCCATCTCGGCGCCCGGCCTCACGGCGGGCACCTCGCTGACCATCGCCTATGTAGGCTGCATGATCTTCGGCCTGGGCAGTGAGATCGCCGGCGTGGCGGTCACGCGCTCCATCGCCAAATGGTTCAAAGGCAAGAACGTGGCGCTGGCTATGGGCCTCCAGCTGGCGATCGCCCGTATCGGTACCGGCCTGGCCATGCTGCTGTCTCCGGTGCTGGTGCTGAAGAACCATGCGGAAGGGACGATGTTCACGCTGGCTGAAACCAACAAACCGGCCATCGTGGGTCTCTCGCTGCTGTTCGTCGGCGCCATCCTCTGGGCCATCTTCGTGGCCATGGACGCCCGTTACGACCACCAGCAGGGCATCGCCACGCAGCGCGGCGAGGTGAAGGAGGAAGACAAGTTCAAGTTCTCCGACATTCTGCTGGTACTCAGGAATCCGCGCTTCATCATGATTGCGCTGCTCTGCGTCTTCTTCTATTGCTGCGTCATCAGCTTCAAGAAGTTCGGAACCTCCATCATCATCCCGCGCTTCGGGCTCGACGATTCCACGGCTTCCGTGATGATCTCGATGATCGCCTTCGCGCCGGTGCTCTTCACGCCGCTCTTTGGCGCACTGGTCGACAAGGTGGGCAAGGCCACGACCTGGATGATCACCGGCGCCGTGCTGGTCTTCTGTGCGCACCTCTTCATCGGATTCGCCCCGAGCGTGCCGTTCTTCGGCTATCTTTCCATTGTGCTGCTGGGCGTCGGCTATTCGCTGGTTCCCTCCGCCATGTGGCCGACCGTTCCGAAGATCATCCCCGAGAAGAACCTTGGCACCGCCTATTCCATGATCTACTGGATCCAGAACATGGGCATGATGCTGGTCCCGATCATCGTCGGCTCCATCATGAAGAAGAACAGCGGCAACGACATCCGCGCAGCCGTCCACTCCGAGTACGTGTTCGTCTCCCTCGGCGTCGTGGCCATCTGCGTCGCCGTCTGCCTCTTCGTCAACTCGAAGCAGCATCCCGAACTCAAGATCGACCGACCTTCGAAAGAAGTGGCATAATAGAAGAAGAGCCGCCCTTCCGGACGGCTCTTTTTCGTTCTCGGCCACGCTGGAGCCCCAGATGGTGGCCGGCAGTCATTTGTAATCCGCTCCGGCCACGATATCGCAGGAAAACGTGGCTGGGAACAGGAAACTCAGAACAATTCCTTCTCCTTGATGTCCTTCACCCGCAACTGGATGTTGGCGATGCCGCGGTAGTAGTTTTCGGCGATGGAGTAGCAGATGTCGACGGGGTTGCCGGCCTGCATGTGTTCGAAGTGCTCGGAGAGGTTGAAGGCGATGGCCGAGATGTGGTGGTAGGGCTCGTCTTCCTGAATCAGTTCAAGCTTGAGGTGCTTCAGGTCACCCTGGTCGGCGGCACCCACCTTGCGGCCGTTGCCGTTGTCGTAGACGTTCTCCGTGATGAAGACCGGCGACTGGTTGCCCGGGCCGAAGGGCTGGAACTGCTTGAGCAGGCGGAAGAACTTGGGCGTAATCTGGTTGAAGTCCAGATAGGAGTCGATGTCGACTGTCGGGGTCATCACGACGTTCTGGATCTTGGCGGCGACGGTCGCCTCGAAGCGTTCGCAGAATTCGGCGAAGTGCTCTTCCTTGATGGTCAGGCCGGCGGCATACATGTGGCCGCCGAAGTTCTCCAGCAGGTCGGCGCAGCTCTCGATGGCGTCGTAGAGGTCGAAGCCGGCGATGGAGCGGGCGCTGCCCGTGATGAAGCCGTTCGACTTGGTCATCACGATGGTCGGCCGGTAGTAGGCCTCCACCAGACGGGACGCCACGATGCCGACGACACCCTTGTGCCACGACGGGTTGTAGACGATGGTGGACTTGCGCACGGCAAAATCAGGCATCTCCTGCACCATCTTGAGGGCTTCTTCGGTGATCTCGCGGTCGATCTTCTTACGGTCGTTGTTGTGCTCGTTGATGGCGGCGCCGATCTCGAGGGCTTCGTTGTCGTCGCGGGCTGTCAACATGTCGACGGCGGTCCGTCCGCTCTCCATGCGGCCGGCCGCGTTGATGCGGGGGCCGATCTTGAAGACGATCTCGTCGATGGTGATGCGGTGCTTCTCGAGCCCGGAGAGCTTGATGATGGGAATCAGGCCCTTGCGCGGATTCTCATTGAGTTGCTTGAGCCCGTAGTAGGCCAGCACGCGGTTCTCGCCCGTCACCGACACGAGGTCGGAGGCGATGCTCACCACGAGCAGGTCGAGCAGGGTCTGGTATTCTTCGAAAGGAATGCCGTGCCGGTTGGCATAGGCCTGCACCAGTTTGAAGCCCACGCCGCAGCCCGACAGATCGTCGAAAGGGTAGGTGCAGTCTTCGCGCTTGGGGTCCAGTACGGCCACGGCCGGCGGGAGCTCCACGTCCGGCAGGTGGTGGTCGCAGATGATGGTGTCGATGCCCAGCTTCTTGGCGTATTTCACTTTCTCGACAGCCTTGATGCCGCAGTCGAGCGTGATCAGCAGCGTGCAGCCATGCGCCTTGGCGGTGTCGATGCCCTTGTATGAAACGCCGTAGCCTTCATCGTAACGGTCGGGAATGTAGTACTCGATGTTCGGATCGAACTGCCGGAAGAAGGAGTAGACGAGCGAGACGGCCGTCGTGCCGTCCACGTCGTAATCGCCATAGACGAGAATGCGCTCTTTCGTGCGCATCGCCTGATCCATGCGGTCAACCGCCTTGTCCATGTCCTTCATCAGGAAGGGATCATGGAGCATGCTCAGGTCGGGGCGGAAAAACTCGCGGGCCTTGGAGAAAGTATCGATGCCGCGCTGCACGAGCAGGTTGGCCAGCACCTGGTCGATCCCCAGTTCCTGAGCGAGCTGGCGGACGGCGGCGGGATTGCCCTGCTCCTTGACGACCCATTTCTTTTCGATACCCATAAATTACTCCAATATTCCGCAAATATAACAAAAATGTCGGGTATTCGTCAAAAAATACTAACTTTGTCGACCTAAACCGACAAAGCAGATGGAAATCACCGACCTTAACGAACAGGAACTCAATAGACGCGCTTCGCTGCAGAAGCTGCAGGAACTGGGCATCAATCCCTATCCCGCCGCCGAATTCAAAGTCAACGCCACAACGGAAGAAATCAGAGCAGGATTTGACCCTGAAAAGGGGAATTTCCAGGATGTCGTGATCGCCGGCCGGCTCATGAGCCGCCGCATCATGGGCGCCGCCTCTTTCATCGAGCTGCAGGACGACTGCGGCCGCATTCAGGTCTACATCAAACGTGACGAGATCTGCCCTGGCGAAGACAAAACCCTGTACAACACCGTCTTCAAGAAACTGCTCGACATCGGTGACATCATCGGCATCGAAGGCTTTGCCTTCATCACCCAGACCGGTGCCCTCTCCATCCACGCCAAAAGCCTCACCGTGCTGAGCAAGTCGCTCCGCGTGCTGCCCATCGTCAAGACAGACGCCGACGGCACCGTCCACGACGGCTTTACCGACCCCGAACTACGCTACCGCATGCGCTACGTGGACCTGGTGGTCAACCCGCAAGTGAAAGAGATCTTCCAGAAACGCACGAAGATCATCAACACCATGCGCGACTACTTCAATGAGCATGGTTACCTGGAGGTTGAGACGCCGATCCTGCAGTCCATCCCGGGCGGCGCAACGGCCCGTCCGTTCATCACGCACCACAACTATCTGGACATTCCGCTCTACATGCGCATCGCCAACGAGCTTTACCTGAAACGCCTCATCGTGGGCGGCTTCAAGGGCGTGTACGAGTTTGCGAAGGACTTCCGCAACGAAGGCATGGACCGCACCCACAATCCGGAATTCACCTGCATGGAAATCTACGTGGCCTACAAGGACTACAAGTGGATGATGAAGTTCGTGGAGACGATGATCGAGCGCATTGCCGTGGCCATCAACGGCAAGACGAAATTCGACGTCTGGGGCAATGAGATCGAGTTCAAGGCACCGTACCGCAAACTCCCGATGCTCGATGCCATCAAGGAATACGCCGGCGTGGATATCGCCGGCATGGGAGAAGCCGAACTCCGCGAAACCTGCCAGAAACTCAACGTGCCCATCAAGCCCGAAATGGGCGTGGGCAAGCTCATCGACGCCATCTTCGGCGAATATTGCGAGAAGAATCTCGTGCAGCCCACCTTCATCATCGACTATCCTGTGGAGATGAGTCCGCTGACCAAGCGCCACCGCGAAAACCCCGCCCTGACCGAGCGCTTCGAACTCTTCGTCAACGGCAAGGAACTCGCCAACGCCTACAGCGAGCTGAACGACCCGATCGACCAGCTCGACCGCTTCAATGAACAGGTGAAGCTCAAGGATGCCGGCGACGATGAGGCCATGTACATCGACATGGACTTCGTCCGAGCCCTTGAATACGGCATGCCGCCGACCTCGGGCCTGGGCATGGGCATCGACCGTCTCACCATGATGATGACCAACTCTTCCACCATCCAGGACGTGCTCTTCTTCCCGCAGATGCGGCCCGAGAAGACCGCTCCGAAAGAAGAGAAAAGCGAATAGCCGCATGGCGGAACTGCTCACTTCCCCGCAGAATCCGAAAATCAAGGATCTCCTGAACCTGGAGACCAAGTCCCGCGAGCGCAAAGCCCGCGGGCTCTTTGTCGTGGAGGGACGGCGCGAATATGCCCGGGCGAAGGCTGCCGGCTGGCAGACCGAGACCCTGTTCGTGCGCGAAGGCGAGCCGGAGGCCGCCCAGGCCGATTTCCTGGTGAGCGGGCGGGTCTACGAGAAGATCGCCTGCCGCGGCGGCACGGAAGGCATCGTGGCGGTCATGCGGGCGCAGGAGCGCAGCCTGGCCGGACTGACGCTTTCCGCCACACCGCTGGTGCTGGTCCTCGAGCGGGTGGAGAAGCCCGGCAACCTGGGCGCCGTGCTGCGCAGTGCCGATGCCGCAGGGGTCGACGCCGTGCTGGTCTGCGATCCGCTCACCGACCTCTACAACCCCAACCTCATCCGGGCCAGCCTCGGCGCCCTGTTCTCCGTGCCGACGGTCGCCTGCACTTCGCAGGAGGCCTTCGACTGGCTTTCTGCGCAGGGCATCGCCATCCTGACGGCCCAGCTGCAGGACTCGAAACTGTATTATGACACCGACATGGTGCGTCCCACCGCCATTGTCTTCGGTGCGGAAGACACCGGCCTCTCGCCTTTCTGGCGCGAGCGGGCCGACGCGCACATCCGCATTCCGATGGCCGGCGCCATGGATTCGCTCAACGTGTCGGTCTCGGCGGCCATCCTCGCGTACGAGGCGGTCCGCCAACGCAACCAGCAAGCATTGCACCCATGAAAAAGTACGGACTCATCGGACATCCGATTTCGCACAGCAAAAGCCCGGAACTGTTCCGCGCCGCTTACCCTGATGCGGACATGACCTATGACCTGATCGATGAAACCCTTTTCGAGCGGGCCTATAACCGCTTCCTTGAAGAATATGATGCCGTCAACGTGACGGCCCCCTTCAAGGGCGACGCGTTCCGCCGGGTCGACGTGGCGGACACGATCTCGCGCGAACTGTTCGCCGTCAACATCCTGAAGAAACAAGACGGGAAAATCTACGGCTACAACTCGGACTTCTGGGCGCTCAAGCAGCTGCTGGCGCCCTATGCCGACCGGCATCAGCGTCCGCAGGTGCTGGTGATCGGCTGCGGCGGCGCTGCCAAGGCTGCGGCGCTGGCTGCCCTGAAGCTGAAGATGGCCGTGCGTGTGGCCAACCGCGACTTCCGCAAAGCCCGTGAGTTCTGCTTCACGGGCGGCGGCATGATTCCGCTCCGCCTGGAGCAGGTGCCCGGGCAGATGGCTGGCACGCAGATCCTCATTTACGCCATTCCCGTAAAAATCGATATGTTGGATGAACTCCCGCTCACCGGGAAAGTGGTGGTGGAAGCCAATTACAAGGATCCCTGCCTGAAGGAGCGCTGTGCAGCCGAAGGCATCACCTACCTTTCGGGGATGGAGTGGCTCGCCGGCCAGGCGGTCTCGGGCTACGAACTGATGACCGGCATCCAACCCGATGCTGAGCGCGTCAAGGCCTGTTGCGCCCAACTTTAATAATTTTTTCACTATGAAGATATTTCTCTTCGTCCTGTTTTTTTTGCATTGACAGGACTGATTGCTGCACTCTGCCATCAGCTCTATCGCCAGAAAAGGAAACTGCAGGATCTTCTCTTTTTCATTCATGCCGAAAGGGATCTGGTGGATCCCGCCGTCAGGACCCTGGTGGATTTGCTGTCGGACATTGCCAATGCCGTGGCAATCAGCGGCGAAAGTCAGTATCTGCTCAGCAAGCGGCTCAGCAACATCCTGTTGTCACCCCGCGGGGAAGGCCGCTCCGTCCGGGATGCGTTCGTCATCCTGGCCAATCTCTACGACAGCGGGCTCCTGTCCCGGCTGTCCCGGGAATGCCCGGAGCTCAATCCCAGCGAACTGGGACTGTGCGCCATGCTTACGGTCGGCATCGACCCGGTCTGCATCAGCAAGATTCTGGGCTACGACCATGAGCATACTTTCTACAACAAACGGGCGGATGTCCGCAAGAAACTGGGGCTGGCCCATAGCATCCCGCTGGAGGGCTATCTCTCCGACCGGGTACAGGCGCTGCGCGAGGAGCACGACCGCTATCTCAGCGAGCTGACCGCCCTCAGCTAAAGCCCTGAAGACGGCTGCCGCACCCAAGCCATTCGAACAGCGCAATGGGCCGCGAGCGCCGGGCGCGGCAGCCGTCAACTTTTATTTGCAGGTTTGCAAGATAATCCGTACTTTTAAGAAATTTTTGAACTATGGCACTGAACAAAGTATTATTGATTGGAAATGTAGGGAAGGACCCTGAAATCAGGCACCTGCAGGGTGGCGCGTCAGTGGCCACCATCACGCTGGCCACCAGCGAACGGTACAAGGACAGAAATGGCGAATCGCGGGAGCTTACCGAGTGGCACACCATCATCGCATGGCGTCAGTTGGCCGACCTGGCCGAGAACTATATCCGCAAGGGCAGCCAGATCTTCGTGGAAGGTCGTATCCGCAGCCGCAGCTGGGACGACCAGAACGGACAGAAACGCTACGTGACGGAAATCCAGGCCGACAGCATCCAGCTTCTCGGCAAGCGTGGCGACGGTGCTGCACCCGCTCCGTCCCAGCCGTCTTACGGCGGCGGCTACAATGCCCCTGCCCAGCCGCAGAACCCGCAGCCGCAGCAGACCACGCCGATGGTCAACCCCGCCGACCTCACCGACGACGGTGCCGACGACCTGCCGTTCTGATGCCGTCTGCCGGCCACGTTTTCCTGCGATATCGTGGCCGGAGCAGATTACAAATGACTGCCGGCCACCATCTGGGGCTCCAGCGTGGCCGGGAACGAAAGAGAGCCGTCCGTAAGGGCGGCTCTCTTTTGTCTATTGGAACATCTCCGTCATCGGACGGCCGCGCCATTCGGGCGGAATCCGCAGCCCGAGGGCGTAGGCCAGCGTGGCGGGGAGGTCGTACTGCATCATCGGGTATTCCAGGACGTGTGCTTTGCGGATGTTCTTGCCGTAGAGTACGAAGGGCGTTTCGAGGTGCAGCATGTTGAGCTGGCCGTGGCCCTTGTCGGCGCCGCCGTGGTCGGACGAAAACACGAAGATGGTGTCGTCGAAGATACCGGCGTCCCGGGCGGCCTGCAGGATGAAGCCTACGCACCGGTCGGTCTCTTCCAGGCAGTCGTAATACTCCGGCGTGTCCCAGCCGCAGCGGTGGCCCACTTCGTCCACGTCGCCGATGTAGAAGGTGAAGAAGACCGGCTTCTTTTCCAGGATGTATGGAACGGCGCGCTCCAGCGTGTATTTCTCCATCGTATAGCCGTCCGGATTGTGGTAGCCCGGATCGTAGAGATAGTAGCTAAGGACGGCCGTGTCGAGCAGCGGGCCGATGCCGTCCCAGTTGTAGATGCAGCCTGATTCGGCCTCCGGCCGCTGCTCGCGCAGCAGCGTGTAGAGGGTCGGCGGCATGCCGCGTCCGTTGTCGAGCACAGCCGGGATTTCCGGCCTGGAGGAGTTCCAGTGGCCGTAGCCGTGCTGCTCGGTCGGCAGCCCGTTGAAGATGGTGGCCCAGTTGATGGCCGAGGAGGAAGGCATGACGGAGCGTTTGCCCAGCGTATAGCTGCCGTTTTCCATCATCATCTTGACGTTCGGCATCCGCGCCAGCAGCGCCGGATCCTTGAACGCCGGGGTCGAGACGCCGTCTACGCCGATGAAGATGACGTGGTCGGCCTTCCTGCCGGGCTGCGGCTGGCCGGTGCAGCCGGCGGCGAGCGCGAAAAGCATCGCAATCAGAAGAAGTCGTTTCATATCGGTCGGTTTAAAGGATTTCTTTCTCGGCGGCAAGGATGCTACAATTCTCGCAACGACACGGCGAAGCCGCCGGAGCGGGCCATGTGCAGGTCGAGAACGGTGGTGGCATCTACGGCTCTCTTCGTGATGGTGTAAGCCTGGGGCTTGGTCTTGTAGTCGGCGTCGGGAGCATCGGCGTAGATGGTGGCTTCGTATCTGAGGCCTGGCTGCAGGAAATCGAGTTTCACGCTGACATCGCGGGCGTCCTCGCCGGTGATGCCGCCGACATACCAGACGTCGTGTTCACGTCCGTCGGGATGCACAAATTCCCACACGCTCGACTTGCCGCTCCAGCGGCCGGCGTTGAGCGTCGCCATTTTCGGATGCCGCGCCGTGACGATGAATTCGCCCGGTTCGGCCGCCAGGTAGAGGCTCTTGTCCCAGTCGACCGCCACGTCGCGGATGAACTGGAAGGCATCCATGAAGCGGGCGTAGTTTTCCGGCAGGTCGGCCGCCATCTGGAGCGGACTGTAGAAGGTCACATAGAGGCCCAATTGATTGCAGATGGTGTGGCGCATCCTGCCTTCCTGGCCGGGCGCCGTGATGGCCATGTCCTGCTCGAAGATGCCCGGGGTGAAGTCCATCGGGCCGCCCTGCAGCCGCGTGAACGGCAGGGTGGCGGTGTGTCCGGGCGGCACGGCGGCCATGAACTCGTTGCCCATGGCGCTCTCGTTGCCGATCATGTTGGGCCAGGTGCGGCAGAGACCGGTAGGACGTACGGCTTCGTGTGCGTTCACCATGATGTGGTGCTTGGCCGCCTCCACGACGGCGTAGTGGTAGTGGTTGATCAGCGGCTGGCTGTAATGGTGTTCGCCGTAGGGGATGATGTTGCCCACGTAGCCGCTCTTGACGGCATCGTAGCCATACAGGTTCATCAATTCGTAGGCCTGTTCCATCCATCGTTCGTAATTGACGGTAGAAGAGGAACTTTCGTGATGCATGATGAGCCGCAGGCCCTTGCTGTGCGCGTAGGCGTTCAGGGCGGGCAGGTCGAAGTCGGGGTAGGGCGTCACGAAATCGAAGACAAAGTCTTTCTGGCAGCCGAACCAGTCTTCCCAACCTTCGTTCCAGCCCTCGATCAACAGGGCGTCGAAGCCGTTTTCCGCCGCGAAGTCGATGTAGCGCCGCACATTTTCATTGTTGGCACCGTGGCGGCCGTGCGGTTTGGCGTGGGCATAGTCCGTGACGCCCAGCTGCACCGACGGGAAGTCGGAGGTATAGGACCAGTGCGTCTTGCCGGTGATCATTTCCCACCAGACACCCATGTATTTCGTGGGATGGATCCAGCTCACATCGTCGAGGACGCAGGGGTCGTTGAGGTTGAGGATCAGGCGCGAGGCCAGCACGGCGGTGGCGCTGGTACAGACCTGCACGGTGCGCCAGGGACTCATGCACGGGGCCTGCAGGCGTCCTTTCACGCCTTCGGCGTCGGGGGTCAGGTGAATCTGGAAAGTATGGTTGTCCTCTTTCAAGATAAGGTTTGCGGTGGGGTAGTCCAGCACGCGGGCCTCATGAAGGTTGATATACAGGCCGCTGTCCGTCTTCAGCTGCAGGGAGGTCTGCACGGCACGCGGCGAGATGGCTGTCTGCGAGGCGTTATAGGGCCGGGGAACAGCATTGAGGCGGGGAATCTCCGAGATCCGGGAGCGGGTATAGCTGTACTCCTGCGTATCGTAGTCGCCGCTGATCCACCAGGCGACAGGATCGCCGGGCAGGGCGAATTCGGTCTGTTCTTCGGCTACCTTGAAGTAGGTGAGTTTGTTTTCCTGCGGGAATTCGTAGCGGAAGCCCAGGCCGTCGTCGTAGAGGCGGAAGCGGACATTCATCGCCACGCCGGAAGGCTGCTGAAGCCGCACCAGCATTTCATTGTAATGGTTGCGGATGGCGGCTTCCTCGCCCCAGACAGGTTCCCAGGTTTCGTCCAGGGAGTTGAAGGACGATTCGGTCAGGGTGAAGCCGTCGGTGAGGGCGTCCCGGCCGATCAGCGTGTATCCCAGGCGGGAGGGAAGGATGACGGATTCTCCGGCCCGCGAAAGGGCATATTGCGGAACGCCGTCCACGACGGCGAACTTCAGTTCGAGCTGGGTGTCGGGACTGCGGAGCACGAGGGCGTCGGCGGGCAATTGTGCGGTCTTGGGGCTGCAGGCGCCGAGCAGGGAAAGCAGGGCCGCGGCCAAGAGGATTCGGATGATTTTCATAGGGATTGGATGGTTTCGGCCAGGTTGCGGATAACCTGTTCGTAATCGGTTGTGTTGATGGGGAATATGATATCAGCGGCGGCCGCATACCGGGGGCGGCGTTCGTCGTAGAGGGCGCGGATCTGGCTGATGGAACGGCCGCGTATGACCGGGCGGTCGCTGTTGCCGATTTCAGAAAGGATGATGGCGAAATCCGTGTCGAGCCAGATGATGCGGGCCTTCGTCCGGAGCAGCGCCAGATTTTCGTCACGGAGGATCGTGCCGCCGCCGAGCGACAGCACGGTCGGCTCGGCGGACTGCAGGGTCTCGCGCAGCGTTTCGGTTTCGATGTCCCGGAAGGCGTGTTCTCCCTGCGCGGCGAAAATTTCCGCCGGCGTGCCGTGGCGTGCGGTGATGACTTCGTCCAGGTCGACAAAGCGCCAGCCGATCTTCTCTGCCGCCGCCCGTCCGAACGTCGTCTTCCCGCTCGCCATAAAACCTGTTAAAGCTATGATCATAGTATATCGTAAAACGCTTCGCTTCGCTCTGGTATTTGTGTCCGCTCGCAGAAAAAATGCTCGCGTCCCCAAATACCACCCGCTCAGCTACGCTTCCGTCCACGTTTTGGGCCGTTTTTGTGGACGGCAGTCATTATTGCCTGCTTCCGTCCACGTTTTGGCCTCATTTCGTGGACGGTTTTATCATCTGCGAGAAGAATCACAAATTAGAGCCTATACCTGCAAGCATGACGATTCGTAGTTCATATTAAAACAACGTAGGTTCAGCGGGATTGGACCAGTCCGTCAGGCTGCCGTCCGACGCGTCCGGCGAATCTGTCGTATCCGGTGAATCCGGTGCATCCGCTTCGATGACATCTCCGGCGTCTTCCTCCTCCGCTTCAGCGTCCGCCACCACCGGCTTCTCTTTTACCAGCGGCTCAGCAAACGCAACACTCTTCACGTCGAACCACGACACCTTCTTGCCTTTCGCCCGGAACCCCTTTTTCCCGATGTACTGCTCCACGTCGATGAGCTCCGGTTCCTTGCCCGCGTTCTTGCCGCCGAAGACCACCCGCAGCTGCGGATATTCGTCCTCGTTGATCTCCACCAGCTTGGAGCCCTTTCCCTCCGCAATGAAACTCACCGCGATGCCGTTGTTGGGCTCAAAACTGAAACGCTTGATATAGTAGGCCTTGGCCGGACCGTCGTAGTACAGTACCGAGAAAGTCCGTTCCGGATCGAATTTCTCGACCCGCATCAACTCGCCCTGGAAATGGGTGCTCAGGTCGAAGGAAGTGGTGTAGTAGCTGCCGTCCTTGCAGATCACCAGGATCAGGTCGCCGTCGGAGAACTCGCCCAGGTAGCGGCCGCGGCCCGCATCGTTGAGGCGGACGATGTCCTCGTCGAGCCAGATCTGCTTCCCGGCCAGCGTGGAGACACCCTTCGACTTGAGCGTGATGCGCTGGATGATGTTCTTGCCGGTGACCACGTTGCCGCGCGTGGCGCGGCCCTTGATGGCCAGGTCAGCGAAGTTGTATTCGTCCACCAGTTTCTTGAGCTTGGGACGGGGACGGTACTGGATGCGGAGCACTTCGGCTTCACCGTTGCTGTTGGCGGTCAACCAGAGCACCGTGGAACCCGGCTTGCCCTGCGTGAGGTCGTATTCCTTGTCGCGCGTGATGCCCGTGATGGCGAAGCGCTTGGCGTAATACACGCCGCCGACCTTGCCGTCGCGGTAGACCACGTTGTAGACCGTGCGTTCGTCGCGGCGGTTGAAGACGGCGACGTGGATGATGTCCTTGCCGATGAAGGCCTTGTCCTTCACGCGGGTCACCATGTACTTGCCGTTCTTCATGAAGACCACGATCTCGGCGATGTCGGAGCAGTCGCAGATGTACTCTCCGCCGTCGATCTTCTTGAGGTCGGTACCCACGAAGCCGTCGGCCTTGTTGGCGTAGAGCTTGGCGTTGAGCGTGATCACCTTCTCGGCTTCGATGTTCTCGAAGGTCGTGATCTCGGTCTTGCGCGGGAATCGCGCGCCGTACTTGCGCTTGAGCTGCTGGAAGTAGCGGATGGTGTATTCCGTGAGGTGGTCGAGGTTGTTGCGCACCTCGTCGATGTCGGCCTCGATGCCGCGGATGCGCTCCTCGGCGGCCTTGATGTCGAAGCGCGAGATCTTGCGCACCGGCTTCTCCACCAGCTTGTTGATGTCTTCCGGCACGATGGGGCGCTTGAGCAGGTGCTGGTATTTGTCCATCTCCCGCTGCACATCCTGCAACTGCTCTTCCCAGGAAGCGGCGTCGTTTTCCAGGATGCGGTAAACTTTCTGTTCGAAGAAGATCTTTTCGAGGCTCGACCAGTGCCAGTCTCCCTCCAGTTCGTCGAGGAGGATCTTGAGTTCCTGCTCGAAGAGGTCCTTGGTGTGGAAGGCGTTGTAGCGTAGGATCTCGTCCACGCCCATGAAATGGGGCTTGCGGTCCATGATCACGCAGGCGTTGGGGGAGAGGGCCACTTCGCAGTTGGTGAAGGCGTAGAGCGCGTCGATGGTCTTGTCGGGCGACACGTCGTTCTGGAGCGTGATGTTGATCTCCACGCCGTCGCTCGACATGTCGTCGGCCTTCTTGATCTTGATCTTGCCCTTGTCGTTGGCCTTGATGATGGAATCGATCAGGCTTTCGGTGGTCTGCCCGTAGGGGATTTCGGTGATGGTCAGCGTGCGCTTGTCGGTCTTGACGATGCGGGCGCGGATCTTGACCTTGCCGCCGCGCTGGCCGTTGTTGTAGCGCGAGCAGTCGATCAGGCCGCCGGTAGGAAAGTCGGGATAGAGTTCGAAAGGCTTTCCCTTGAGCGCGTCGATCGACGCGTCGAGCAGCTCGTTGAAGTTGTGCGGGAGGATCTTGACCGACAGGCCCACGGCAATGCCTTCCGTGCCCTGCGCGAGCAGCAGCGGGAACTTCATCGGCAGCACCACGGGCTCCTGGTTCGTGCCGTCGTAGGAGGGCACCCACTCCGTAATCTTCTTGTTGAAAGCCACTTCCAGGGCGAATTTGCTGAGCCGGGCTTCGATGTAGCGCGAAGCGGCGGCGGCATCGCCCGTGAAGATGTTGCCCCAGTTGCCCTGGGTGTCGATCAGGTATTCTTTCTGGCCCAGGCCCACGAGGGCGTCCTTGATGGACGCATCGCCGTGGGGGTGGTATTTCATGGTGTCGCCCACGATGCCGGCCACCTTGTGGTAGTGGCCGTCCTCCACTTTCTGCATCGCATGCAGGATGCGGCGCTGCACGGGCTTCAGACCGTCTTCGATGTGGGGCACGGCACGGTCGAGGATCACGTAGGAGGCGTAGTCGAGGAACCACTCGCGGTACATGCCCGAGAGTTTGTATTTGTTCTCGCCTTCGGCCACCAGCCGGTCGAATTTGCCTTGTGCCGGATCGTCGGCGTCTTCGTCGACAATCTCATCCACCTCCTCCTCTTCTTCGGGGAGTTCTTCGCTTCTTTCGTCCAATTCGTCCAATTCGTCCTCTTCTTTCATGATGGTTTGCCTTTAGTCCTGAATATATCCGAATTTCTTGAGCATTTTCTTGTCTTCCCGCCAGTTGGGCTCCACTTTCACGAAGACCTGCAGGAATACTTTCTTCTGGAAGAAGTCTTCCATTTCCAGCCGGGCGGCGGTAGCGACGCGCTTGAGGGCGCTGCCGCCCTTGCCGATGATGATGCCTTTCTGGGAGTCGCGCATCACATTGATCACGGCCCCGATGTCGTAACGTTCCTCTCCTTCCTTGAAGCGTTCGATGACCACTTCGGTGCAGTAGGGAATCTCCTTGTCGTAGTTTTCGAGAATCTTTTCCCGGATGATCTCCGAGGCGAAGAAGCGCATGCTCTTGTCCGTGAACTGTTCCTTGTCGTACCAGGGCGGGCTCACCGGGAGTTTGGCGATGATACTGTCGAGGATGCCTTCCAGGTTGAATTTCTCCTTGGCGGAGACGGGAAAGATTTCGGCCTGCGGAACAAGGGCCTGCCACTCTTCGATGAGCTTGAGCACAGTGGACTGGTCGCTCAGGTCGATCTTGTTGAGTACGATGAGCACGGGGCAGCTGAGCTGTGCAAGTTTCTCTACGTATTCGGCGTTCTTGTCTTTTTTCTCCACCACGTCCGTCACGTAGAGGATGACGTCGGCGTCGCCGATGGCCACGTCCACGAAGTTGAGCATGCTCTCCTGCAACGCGTAGCTGGGCTTGAGGATGCCCGGGGTGTCGGAAAAGACGATCTGCCAGTCCTCGCCGTTGACGATGCCCATGATGCGGTGTCGCGTGGTCTGGGCCTTGGCGGTGACGATGGAGAGATTTTCACCCACCAGGGCGTTCATCAGGGTTGATTTGCCGACGTTCGGGTTGCCGATGATGTTGACGAACCCGGCCCTGTGTTGATGTTGGGGCTGTTTGCTGTCCATTATTCGAAGGCCCCCATTTTCAGCAGTCCGATTTCTTTGTCATCGAGGAAGCGCCAGGCGCCGCGGCGCAGGTTCTTCTTGGTCAGGCCGGCGAAATAGACGCGGTCCAGTTTCTTGACCTTATAGCCCAGGTGTTCGAAGATGCGGCGCACGATGCGGTTGCGGCCGGAGTGGATCTCGAGGCCCACCTGGGTCTTGTCGCCTTCCACGTAGGAAAGCGCGTCGGCGGCGATGGGGCCGTCTTCCAGCTCGATGCCGTCGAGGATCTTGTCGAAGTCTTCTTTCCGGAGGGCCTTGTCGAGGGTCGCATGGTAGATCTTGCGCACCTGGTGCTTGGGGTGGGTGAGCTGGTCGGCCAGGTCGCCGTCGTTCGTGAAGAGCAGCACGCCGGTCGTGGCCTTGTCGAGCCGTCCCACCGGGTACACGCGCTCCGGGCAGAGGCCCTTGTTGATGAGGTCCATCACGGTGCGGTCGGCGTGCGGGTCGGAGAGGGTGGTGACGAAATCCTTGGGCTTGTTCATCACCAGGTAGACTTTCTTCTCGCCCTTGATGCGTGATCCGTTGAAACGGATATCGTCCTTGGCCGGATCGACCTTGGTGCCGAGTTCGGTGACGCGGACGCCGTTGACGCTCACCAGGCCGTTCTCAATATACGTGTCTGCTTCCCTGCGGGAGCAGATACCGGAGTTGGCGATGAATTTGTTGAGGCGCACCAGTCCGTCGTCTTCGACGGACCTGGCCTGTTTTTTCGGTTTGGCCGAATAGGGTTTTGGCTTTGCTGCGTAGGGCTTGGCCTGGTCTGTAAATGTTTTTCTGACAGGACGCTTCTCTCGTTCGTCCTTGTCGTAGGAGCGGCGCGGTCTGGCACCGCGGGTCGGCGACGTCTGTCGATTCTCATCGGTTTTGCGACGGCCGTATGATCGCTTGTTTTCCATGGGAGTATAAAATACGCATTTTAATCATGCAAAATTAGTTAAAACCAAAGGATTTTCCTATATTTGAAAGTTAATTCTTCTGGAGGATCTGTGATGAGAGATGTTTTCCGTTCCGCCCTGGATGCTTTTGCTTCGAACCGCCGCCGCTTCCTGTTGACGGTGGCCATGCTGGCTGTCGGTGTCGCCGCGCTGGTGGGCATCGAAACGGCCGTTGACGTGCTCTCGCGCGAGGTCGTCGGCAGCTTCGACAAACTGGGTGCCGCTACGCTCCTGCTGCGACCGAAAACTGACGCTCCGCCGATCTCCGCCCGCCAGGCAATGGCGTTCTGTAAGGTCGCAGAAGCGCAACGAAGCGATGGGTATTCCGTCGATCGAGCATTTTTCAGCGAGAGCGACGGAATACCGGAGCGCAGCGAAGCTTCTGCGTGGACGACGTTACAAAGCGCAGCCGTGGTGCGAGGTGGGGGAAAGACTACCGATCCGGTGGTGCAGCTGCTGGCGGTCGATGCGGCCTATCTTTCCGTGGAAGGCTTGAAACTGGCTGCCGGCCGCAACTTCTCGGTGCAGGAAACCGGCTCGTCGGCCAACGTGGCCTTGTTGGGCGATAACGTCCGGCGGCGCCTGTTCGGCGAAGGCGAGGGTGTAGGGGAGATGGTCTCGGTCGACGGTCTGCGCTTACAGGTTGTCGGAGCGCTGGAACGCCAGGGCGCGGTTTTCGGCAAGGGCATCGATGACGCCTTGCTCCTTCCGCTGGGCAGCGGGGTCGCCGACTGCCGGATCACGCTGCGTGCCGCGCCCGGCCAGACGCGCCAGGCGATGGTGGCGGCCGGCAAGCTGCTGGCGTCCATCCGCCGGCTTTCGCCGGGCGTGGAGCCCGATTTTGAGATCGTCGAAGCCGACGGCGCGGCAGCCACGCTGGCCTCGCTCCGCTCGAAGCTGTCGCTGGTGGCGCTCGTCATCGGCCTGGTGACGATGCTGGGCGCGGCGGTCGGCCTGATGAACAGCCTGCTGGTGTCGGTGAAAGAGCGGACGCGCGAGATCGGGACGCGTAGGGCGCTGGGCGCCCGTGCGCGCGACATCGCGTGTCATTTTCTGGCGGAGGCGCTGGGTATCGGTGTCGCCGGCAGTGCCGCCGGCATCGTATTGGGCCTGCTGCTGGGCAACCTCGTGGCGTTGTCGCTCGACGGGCGTTTCAGTGTTCCGTGGGGATGGTTGGCGGCCGGAACACTGCTCGCGGCGGTCGTCAGCCTTGCCTCCGGCCTTCTGCCCGCCCGCCGCGCCGCCGCCCTCAGCCCCATCGAAGCCCTCCGCAGCCTGTAATAAGACGGAGCTTCTTGTTGTCGGAGTTTGTGTTTTTGTTTAAATTTGTTGCAAATAAATGATAATCCTATGAAAAAGAACTTATTACTGAGCGCGGTGCTGGTGTCCGCGTTGCTGGTGTCCGCTTGCGGAAAAGGAGAAGAGACGAAGTGTGCAGGCGTGGACAATGAGACCATCCAAACGATCCTGCAGCGCAAAAGTGTGCGGGCTTTTACGGATCAAGCTATTCCGGCGGAATATATGGAGGCGATGCTGAAGGCGGCGATGGCGGCGCCGACAGGGTCGAACATCCAGCCGTGGCACTTTGTCGTACTGACCGACAAATCGCAGTATGAGCGCGTCTTTGAAAACAATTTCAATATGCGCATCTTCAATTCGGCTGCTGCTGTAGTCGTGTTCTGCGCCGATACAACGGTCACCCGCCCGCCCCGCAACAACCCGGACGGTGCGCCGGTCACGCGCCCCAACGGTACCTGGCGGGATGATATGGGTGCCTGTACCGAGAACTTCCTGCTCGCCGCAGAATCACTCGGCCTGGGCGCCGTCTGGACGGCCGCTTATCCGTATAGCGAGCGTTATGCGTCGATGAAGCGAGAACTGGACATGCCCGAATCCGTCCTGCCGTACTGTGCTGTTGCCGTAGGCTATCCGGCCAACGACGAGCAGCCAAAAGACAAATGGAAACCCGAGCGCATCCACTACGATCAGTGGTAGAGATACCGGATCAAGTCCGGCATGACGGACGCTCGGATGTGTGTTGGCCTGGCGGAGCGTTGAACGTTCCGCGATTCAAATCGAAGATGACTCATAAGTCGCCATCAGGCGACCGCCGGAGGCGCGGGGCTTGGGGCAGCGCCCCAATATTAGATGACTTCGAAGGTTGACGTCTGAGCCCAGCCCTGGCGGCCGTCGGCGATTTCAACCTTGGCGAAATCGCCCACATTGTCGAGGATGCGGACTTTCGTACCTTCATGCAGGACGAAGACCGTCTTGCCTCCCTCGGCCGGGGAACTCTTGACCGAGCAGACAGGTGTCGTGACGATGGCGCTGTCCTGCCGTGTGATGGCATGCTTCTGCTGCAGGGAGAACACGAAGGTGAAGACCGTCAGTACCGCGAAGACGCAGCCCGCGATGAAAGAGACCGTCCGCAGGGCGCTGGAACCACCCAGGCGGAAAAGCAGGAACAGCACGCCGACGAGGGCTGCCAGTGCGAGCGTGATCCAGGCCCAGGCGTCGGCCGACAGGCCCTGCCGCAGATGGCGGAACCACGAGACGAGGATGAAGTCGGGCACGACGTCGATCTTGTCGAGCGTCATCTGTCGGACGATCTCCAGGTTGTGGGCCGCGTCCGCGTGGGCGGGATCGAGCTTGAGCGCCCGCTCGTAGTAGAGGATGGCGTGCGCGATGTCGTCGAGCTTGAAACAGGTGTTGCCGAGGTTGTAGTACAGGTCGGCGCTCTCCAGATGCTCGCCTTCGATCATCTGGTAGTAGTTCAGGGCGTTCTGCCACTGGCCGGCGGCAAACGCTTCTCCGGCCCTGCTCCAGAGCGAATCGACATTATTCTGGGCCTGTGCGGCGGGTGCCGCCAGCAGCAGCAAGGCGACCATGACGGCGCCTGCCGCCTTCCTGCCCGCAGACTTGGGATTCTTCAGCTGGCCTTCGATGGCCGAGATGGCCTGCACGGCATCGTTGTATTCGTTTTCCATTTGGGCTTGACCACTTTCGGGTGCGTAACGCGCAAATTCGCATTTGTCAATCAGATCGGTCAGGGCGGTCACGCTCTCGTCGCGGACACCCCGCTCCAGCAGCTTCTCCCGGATGGTATCCTTCGACAGGTCGGCCGCCGGGATCATCAGCTTGTCGGACACGTAGCCCAGCAGGGCCTTGTGCAACTCCTCATAATAAGCACTGCTCAGTCCCTGCTTCAGGTAGGATTCAGCGCTCTTGAGGCGGGCGCGTGCCATCTTGTTGGCACGTCGGTTCTTCGAACCTGCCACGTCGGCGCGCCGGGCCTGCGAGAAGCTGAAGAGACGGCTGACGAGGAAGACGATGAACACCAGGGCGAGCAGGAGCGCGTAGAACAGGATCGATCCCGCGAAGAACGCGCCTTTCTTCTTGAGATGGCCGTCGCCCAGGGCGATGTAGCGGATGTCTTCGGCCAGGCTGCGGACGTTCTGCCGGTTGGTGCCGGCCATGGCTACGCCGCTGCCCGCGATCTCCTCGCCTTTTTCGATCGTGACGGGAATGTCACCGGTGGAGGTGGTGACGTATTTTCCGTGGGCCATGTCGTAATAGCTGTACGCGATGGACGGGATGACGAACTCCCCGTGGCTGCGCGGAATGAAGGGATATTCGAAGGTCTTCGAGCCGCTGGTGCCGCTGGCCGAAGTCTTGTCGGTGGTTTTCAGGTCATAAACTTCGAAGTCCGGCGGGAAATCGACCTTCGGCACCTGGAGCATCGAGAGGTTGCCGTTGCCCGAGATGGTGACGATGAGCGAAGCCGCTTCGTTCGACTTGATGCCGCTCTTGCTCAGTTTCGCACTGATCTTGAAATCGCCCACGCCGCCGCCGAACGAGGCCGGTGCACCGGCCGGCAACTCCTTCACCTTCACACTGAGGGTGGGAGTGCTGATGCGTTTGCGGATGGTCTGGTACTGGTCGAAGAAATCGTCGAAGATGGAGAGCGGACTGCCGCCGGACGTGCGGACGCGAAGCTGGCAGACCATTTCGGCCGGGTCGATGGACAGCGTGCCGGTCTGCTGCGGGATGAGCACCCACTGCCGGACGAGCGCACTGTTGTAGATGGTTCCGTTGACATTCTCCCGGTTGAATTCCAGGTTGTTGACCGTGACGGTCTCCTTGCTCCAGAAGCCGTTGAACGTAGGGAACTTGATGTCTTCAAAGCCCACGATGTCGGCGCGGGTGTAGAGCTTGAGGGTGGCGGTGACGGGCTCGCCCTTGACCACATGGCTCTTGTTGAGCGTCAGCTTCAGGAAGATATCCTGGCTCGAGACAGTGCCCGTGACGGCAGGATCGTCCTGCCGGGGCTGGCTGGGCCGGGCCGGCTGGCTGCTTTGCTGGTTTCCCTGCTGGCTGTTCTGGGAAGCGTTGCCGGAGGGCTGCTGGGCCTGCTGCTGGCTGGCCACGACTTCAATCTGCAGCGTGCCCGAAGAGACCTCCTGCTTATCGACTTTGGCCGAGGCCGCCGCAATGGTGAAAGTGCCGGTGCGGCGGGGCTGGAGCAGGTAGGTGACGGTCTCCTGGCGCGTGGAGGTGCGTTTGCCGTTGATGATGTTGATGCTCGACATGGAGCCTTTCTGCGGTCCCCATACTACGTCGAAATCGTCGGTGCCGGGCCAGTTGAAATCGCTCATCCGCGCGTCGGCGGTAAAAACGATGCGGAAGGTCTCGTCGGCGGAAACCACCCGCGGGCCTTCCAGTTTCAGCGTCTGGGCTGCACCCGACAGGGCGCTGAACAGCAACAGCAATGTAAGCAAACGTTTCGTCATAGCACTACCAATTTTTCTCTTTCTGTTTTGATTTGAGCTTCGCGGCTTTTTCTTTCTTGACCTTGTCCTGGGTCTTGTCTTCCTGGGCCTGGATGGCCTGCAGCATCTGCTGGGCGGCTTGCGGCGTTATATTGGGCTGCTGTCCCTGCTGTTGCTGCTGATCCTTGTTCTGATCGTTGTTCTGGTTCTGCTGATCCTGATCGTTTTTCTGGTCCTGATTCTGGTCCTGATTCTGGTCCTGATTCTGGTCCTGATTCTGGTCCTGATTCTGATCTTGATTCTGGTCCTGGTTCTGGTCGTTGTTCCCGCCGCCACCGTTCTGCTGCTCGTTTTGCAGCATCTTCTGGGCGTAGGCCAGGTTGGCCTTGGTCTCCTGGTCGTCGGGCTTGCGCCGCAAGGCGTTCTTGTAGGCTTCGATGGCACCCTGCCAGTTCCGCTGCTTCAACAGCGAGTTGCCCATGTTGTGGAAAGCGTCGGCTCCGTGCGAGCCCTTGGCCAGCGAATCGATGCACGCCTTGTAGTAGCGGTCGGCCTCGCTGTAATTCTCCATGCGGTAGTAATTGTTCCCGAGGTTGTAGTCGGCCGCCACGGACGTGGAATCGGCTACCAGTGCCTTTTTATAGTCGATCTCGGCCCCGGCATATTGCTCTTTCTTGAACTGGCGGTTGCCGCGGCGCACGCTCTTGCGCTCGCTCTGGGCGAAGCAGACGCCGCAGCCGAGCACGAGGCAGAGGATGACCAGCAAATATCGTTTCATGATTCAATGCTTGAAAAGTTTCCGCCGGGCCTTCGTTTCCGGAACCAGGAACTCGAGGATCAGGAAAAAGAGGGCGATGGCGAAGAAATACATGTATTGTTCGTCGAAGTCTTCGAAGACCACGGAGTTGAACTGCTCCTTGTCGATGGTCCGGATGTCGTCGATGATGGGGTTCAGGCCGAATTCGCTGTTTCCGGCGCGGACATACTTGCCCCCGCCGATGCCGGCGATTTCCTGAAGGATGCTTTCGTCGAGGCGGGTGACTACGATCTCGCCTTTGGCGTCTTTCATCAGGCTGCCGTTCTTGGGGATGGGCTTGCCCTGGGGCGAACCCACGCCGATGCAGTAGATGCGGATGCCTTGTTCAGCGATGGTCCTGGCGGCCTCCAGCGCTTCCCCTTCATGGTCTTCACCGTCGGTAATCAGGATGATGGCGCGCGAACGCTCGCTCTGGGTGCTGAAGCTGCGGGCCGAAGCCATCAGCGCGGAGGCGAGGTCGGTGCCCTGGATCGGCACGCTCTCCGTGTTGATGCTCTTCAGGAAGAGCTTGGCCGAGACATAGTCGGCGGTGATGGGCAGCTGGACGAACGATTCGCCGGCGAACAACACGAGGCCGATGCGGTCGCCCTGCAGGCGGTCCACCAGACGGGAGATGGCCAGTTTCGAGCGTTCCAGGCGGTTCGGCGAGTAATCTTCAGCCAGCATGGAGTTGGAGACGTCGAGGGCGATCATCACTTCCACACCCTGGCTTTCATGTTCGCGGAGCCGGGCGCCCAGCTGCGGGCGGGCCAGGCCGATCACGAAGAAAAACCAGGCGAGGGAAAACAGGCTCAGCTTGAGCCAGCCTTTGCCCGTGGAGGCAGTCGGCATCAGCCGCTTCACCAGTTCGGGATTGCCGAGCCTGGCGATGCGCCGGCGGCGGATACGCAGCTGCAGGGCGTAGGCCACGAACAGCAGCGGAATCAGCAGCAGGAGCAGCAGGTATTGCGTTTGAACCAGATAGACCATTACGGAATCCTCCTCAGAATGACAAAACGGAACAGGATCTCAGCCAGCAGGCAGCACAGCGCGATCAGCGCATAGCGCATGAACAGCTCGGAATAGACCGGGAAACTGTCGATCGTGGTGCGGGTCTTCTCCATCTGGTTGATCTCGCTGTAGATCTCCATCAGTTTGGTGTTGTTGGTGGCGCGGAAGTACTTGCCGCCCGTCTCTTCGGCGATCTGCCTGAGCAGGTCTTCGTCGATCTCCACCTTCACGTTCTGCACCTGGACACCCCAGGGCGTCATGAACGGATAGGGCGCTTCGCCCATCGCGCCCACACCGATGGTATAGACGCGGACGTCGTAGGTCTTGGCGATCTCGGCGGCCATGAGCGGGGCGATCTCGCCGCTGTTGTTCATACCGTCGGTCAGCAGGATCACGACCTTGCTCTTCGCGTCGGAATCCTTCAGGCGCGCCACGGCGGTGGCCAGGCCGTTGCCGATGGCGGTGCCGTCGTCGATCAGGCCGGTCTCCACTTCCTTCATGAGGTTGATCAGGGTGGCGCGGTCGGTGGTCAGGGGCGCCTGCGTGTAGCTCTCCCCGGCAAAGACCACGATGCCCATGCGGTCGGCAGGGCGGCTGGCGATGAACTCAATGGCGATGTCCTTGGCGGCGCCGATGCGGTCGGGCTTGAAGTCGCGGGCCAGCATCGACGTGGAAACGTCCATGGTCAGCACGATGTCGATGCCTTCGGTGTCCACCTTCTCGAAGTTCTCCGACGAGCGGGGGCGGGCGATGGCCACGATGAGGGCGGCGAGGGCCACCATGCGCAGGACGAAGGGGAGATGCCGGGCCCAGGTGGCGGCCTTGCCGCTGCCGCTGTCCCACTGGCCGGCGTTGGAAACCGTCAGGAAGGGCTCCTTGCCCCGCAGGGTGCGCCACAGGTACAGGGCGGCGAGCGGTATCAGCAGGAGCTCCAGCCAGAGCAGGTTCGGGTATTCAAAAAACATGCGTTATTCCTCCTCCTCGTTTTCAATCTGGGACATATAGGTTTCGTTGACGAAACGGATGGCGGTCGGGATGGCGTTCTCGTTCTCCTGGTCGGTGGCCGCATGCTTGGCGAACTTCACGAAGTCGGCCGTCGTGAACAGCTCTTTCAGCTGGTCGTACAGGGCGGGCGGGATGTCCTGGCCCGAAAGCTCGTGCAGCATCTCGGCGGAGGTCTGCTCGAGGGCGGAGATGCCGTAGCGTTCGGCGATGTACTGGCGCAGCGCGTCGGTCACCTGCGTATAGAATTGCTTCTGCTTGCCGGCCTGCCAGAGTTTCTGGGAACGGGTCTTCTCGAGGCTGCGGAGCGCCACGATGTGCGGTGGATCCTGCACCACGGGCTTGCCGAAGAAATTGCGGTGTTCGCGCCGCATCTTGATCCAGCGCACCAGCAGCCAGACCAGGGCCGCGAGCAGCAGCGCCAGGCCGATCCAGGGAAGAACCTCCTTGAAAGTCAAAGGATAGCGTATCTGCCCCTTGATGTCGTAGGGTTGGAAGGTGGCGGTATCGATGGGAATAGTGGTCACTTCGAGGTGCGGTCCGTGGTAGGCGAGCGTGTCGACGCTGCCGTCCGTGCGGCCCAGCAGCACAAAGAGCTGGGGCAGGTCGTAGCTGCCGCTGTCGAAGCTCGTCAGGGTGACGTGGCCGCGGAGCTGCAGGATGCCGTCTTTCCTGGAGAGGGTGTCGAGCGCGAGTTCGCTCAGGGCTTCGACGCCGGGAACCGGCGTTTCGCCCGGCTTGCTGATGCGGACCTCCTCGCCCGGGGCGAGGCTGAAGTCGAGGCTCCATTCGATCTGGTCGCCGATCAGGATGGAATCGCGGCTGATACGGCTTTGCAGCGTGTCCCCGCCCTGTGCGCGGCACAGCAGCGGGAAGAGCGTCAGCAGGATCAGCAGGGGAATCTTCTTCATGTCAGGCTCTGTTTTTGAAGAATGAGATGAGACCTTTCACATAATCGTCGCCGGTGGCGATGCTCACCGTATCGATGCGGTAACGGCGGAGGGTCGAGAGGGCGTTCTCCGCGGCTTCGCGGCTCCAGTCCGCATAGTTGCGGCGGACGGCGGCCGAGGCGGTGTTGACCCAGCTGCTGCGGCCGGTCTCGGCGTCGCGCACATGCACCAGGCCTACGTTGGGCAGGGTACGCTCCCGCGGGTCGTAGATGTTGATCACGGAGATGTCGTGGCGGTTGGCTGCAATCTTGAGGGCCTCCTCATAGCGCGGCTTTCGTTCGCCGTCCACGTCGATCAGGTCGGACAGCAGGAACGCGGTGCAGCGCTTCTTCAGCGCGTTGGTGAGGAACTGCAGGGCGGCGCCGATGTCGGTTCCTTTTTCTTCCGGCTCGAATTCCACCAGTTCGCGGATGATGCGGAGCAGGTGGCTGCGGCCCTTCTTCGGCGGAATGAACTTTTCGACCTTGCTGCTGAAGAAGAGGGCGCCGACCTTGTCGTTGTTGATCGAGGCGGAGAAGGAAAGGACCGCGGCGATCTCGGTGAGGAGGTCTTTCTTGGTCTGGGTGGTGGTGCCGAAGAGCCGCGAGCCGCTGACGTCGACCAGCAGCATCACGGTCAGCTCGCGTTCTTCCTCGAAGATCTTGACGTAGGGTGCGCGGAGGCGGGCGGTGACGTTCCAGTCCATGTTGCGGACATCGTCGCCGTACTGGTACTCACGGACTTCGCTGAAGGCCATGCCGCGTCCCTTGAACGCGGAATGATATTCCCCGGCGAAGACCTGGTGCGACAGCGCCTTCGTCCTGATCTCGATCTTCCGGACCTTCTTTAACAAATCATTTTCCATTAAGGAACTTCTACTGCGTTGAGGACTTCGGTGATGATTTCTTCGGTGGTGATGTTCTCGGCTTCGGCTTCATAGGTCAGTCCGATGCGGTGACGGAGCACGTCGTAGCTGACGGCGCGCACGTCTTCGGGAATCACGTAGCCGCGGCGCTTGATGAAAGCATAGGCCTTGGCCGCCATGGCCAGCGAGATGCTCGCGCGCGGGGAGCCGCCGAAGGAGATCATGTCCTTCAGTCTGGCCAGGCCGTATTCTTCGGGCTGACGGGTGGCGAAGACGATGTCCACGATGTAGCGCTCGATCTTCTCGTCCATGTAGACGTCGCGCACCACTTCGCGGGCCCGCACGATGTCCTCGGGCTTGAGCTGGGCGCTGGGCTTCGGGAAGGTTCCCTGGTTGTTCATGCGGATGATGAGCTTCTCTTCTTCCTTCTTGGGATAGGTGACCTTGACCTTCAGCATGAAACGGTCGACCTGCGCCTCGGGCAGGGGATAGGTGCCTTCCTGCTCGATCGGGTTCTGGGTCGCCATCACCAGGAAGGGCTCCGGCAGCTTGAAGGTGGTTTCGCCGATGGTCACCTGGCGCTCCTGCATGGCCTCCAGCAGGGCCGACTGCACTTTCGCCGGGCTGCGGTTGATCTCGTCGGCCAGCACGAAGTTGGCGAAGACGGGGCCTTTCTTGATCTGGAACTGTTCGCTCTTCTGGCTGTAGATCATCGTGCCGATCAGGTCGGCCGGCAGCAGGTCCGGCGTGAACTGGATGCGGTTGAAGCGGGCGTCCACAATCTGTGCGAGCGTGTTGATGGCCAGGGTCTTGGCCAGACCCGGCATGCCTTCGAGCAGAATGTGGCCGTTGGCCAGCAGGCCGATCAGGAGGTTGTCCACCAGCTGTTTCTGCCCGACAATGACCTTGCCCATCTCCATCTGGATGATGTCGACGAAGGCGCTTTCCCGTTCGATGCGTTCGTTGAGTTCTTTAATGTTTACGCTATCCATGACAAGTATGATATTTTTTGTATTTTTGTTGTCTGTAACAATCTTGCAAAAATAATAAAAATATGCGGCTCTTCGTCCAGCTTTCCTACGATGGAAGTCCTTTCTGCGGATGGCAGTCACAGCCCAATGTTCCCTCCGTCCAGGATGAGATGGAACGGGCGCTGTCCATAGCGCTGGGAGAGTCTGTCACCGTGGTCGGAGCGGGGCGGACGGATACCGGGGTGAACGCGCGGCACTTCATCGCGCATTTCGACGTGTCCGCCTGGCCGCAGGAAGAGTCCGCCCGACTCTTACGCAAAATAAATGCCATTCTGCTGCCCGCCATTGTGACAGAAGCTTTCTACCGTGTCGCCGACAACGCGCATGCCCGTTTCGACGCCGTGAGTCGCACGTACCGCTACTACATCCACCTGGCCAAGGATCCCTTCGCGCACCACTCCTGCCGCTGCTGGTACGACCTGGACGTGGAGGCCATGAACCGGGCGGCCGCCCCGCTGCTGGGCCGGCACGATTTCTCGAGTTTCGAGAAAACGGGCGGGGCCAACAAGACGGATATCTGCACTGTGACCGAGGCATCCTGGCGGGCCCTCGACCCCACGCACCTGGTGTTCACCATCACGGCCGACCGTTTCCTCCGCAACATGGTCCGCGCCACGGTCGGCACGCTTTTGGAAGTGGGAAGAGGTCGTCGCGCGCCGGAGTGGGTGGCCGAAGTGCTGGAAGCGCGCAACCGCAGCGAAGCGGGGCAGTCCGTCATCGGGGAAGCGCTCTTCCTGGAAGACATCCGTTACCCGTATCCTTTGGAAACAATTTAAAATTATAGAATCGTATGCTTTCTACATTTCTCCAGACCACCGCAGACGTTGTCGAAGCGGTTCCCGTTCAGGAAGAACTCTCTTTCTCCCTCATCAGCATGGCTGCCAAGGGCGGCTGGCTGATGCTGGTGCTGCTGGCGCTCTCCATCGTCGCCATCTACATTTTCGGCAAGAAATGGTGGGCCATCCGCCAGGCCGGCAAGATCGACAAGAACTTCATCAAGGATGTGGACAACTACCTGATGGAAGGGAAGGTCCGTTCGGCCCGCGCGCTGTGCAAGCGCAGCGACACGCCGGTCGCCCGCATGATTGAAAAAGGTGTCGAGCGCATCGACAAGCCGCTCTCCGACATCCGCATCGCGGTCGAGAATGTGGCCAACGTAGAAGTCGCCAAGCTCGAAAAAGGGCTTCCCGCCCTGGCGACCATCGCCGGCGGCGCGCCGATGATCGGTTTCCTCGGTACGGTGATGGGCATGGTGCAGGCCTTCTTCAACATGGCGCAGGCCGGCAACAACATCGACATCACGCTGCTCTCGGGCGGTATCTATACGGCCATGATCACCACGGTCGGCGGTCTGATTGTCGGTATCCTGGCTTATTTCGGCTACAACTTCCTTACCTCCCAGGTCACGAGCCTGGTCTCGAAGATGGAGGCGGCCTCCATTGAATTCCTCGATGCGGCGCAGGCCCGCAAGGACAACAAAACCCAGGAATAGCCATGGCGATCAAACGGAGCACGAAAGTTGACCCGTCCTTCTCGATGTCGTCGATGACCGACATCGTGTTCCTGCTGCTGATCTTTTTCCTCGTGACCTCGACGCTGGTCAATCCCAACGCTTTGAAGCTCCTGCTTCCCAAGAGCACGGGCCAGGTGGCGGCCAAGGCCACGGTGAGCGTCTCGATCAAGCATTATCCGCAGGAAAACCGGGTAACCTACCATATCAACGGCAACCAGAAACCGGTGGCTTTTTCCGACATCGAGCCGGCCGTCCGCGAGCTGCTGCAGTTTGAAGACGATCCGACCTTCTCGATCTATGCCGACGAGACGGTGCCGGTCAAGGAGGTGGTGGCACTGATGAACGTTGCCAAGCGCAACCACTACAAGGTTATTATGGCGACATCGCCGGAATAAACTCATTTTCAAGTCGTTTCCATGAATCGGTCCAACTGGGTGGGTCTGGGTATGACGGTGCTGTTCCACGCACTGCTGCTCGTCCTGTGCTTCAACGGCGGACTGAAATACATCTATCCGCCGCCGCAGGAACAGGCGGTGCTCATGGAATTTCCCGAGGAACTCATCCCCGAGGAGGTGACGGTGGGCAATGAACCGCGGGCGGAAGTGCCCGACCCGGACAACGAGGTCGAGCTGGTCAAGCGTTCCGAAGCCCCGGTGCAGGGCACGAAGGCCAACGAGGCCGAGGAAGCGACGGTCGGAGACGACGGTGACGTCGAAGTCCCCGAGCCGGTGCGGCAGATCGACAAGCGGGCGCTTTTCCCCGCAGCTGCCAACAACCGGAAAGACACGCTGGCCACGCAGACCACCGCCCGGCCGACGCCGCGCTTCGACGAGGGCCACGCCAGCGGCAACACGATGGCGGGTTCTTCCGACGGAGAGCCCTCGGCCCGCCTGGCCGGCCGCAACGTCGTGGGGTCGCTGCCGCTGCCGGACTACGGCGTCCAGAAATCGGGGCGCGTCGTGGTCCGCATCCTGGTCGACCGCGAGGGCAACGTGACCGACGCCATCCCCGGCATCGAAGGTACCTCCGTAACGGACCGCTCCCTCTGGGCGGCCGCGAGGAAGTCGGCCCTCCAGGCCAAGTTCACGGCCAACGAAAAGGCCCCCATCTCCCAGGAAGGCACCATTACCTATATCTTCAGATTACAATAGTGTGAGCGCCCTATGAAAGAAGTGATCCGCTTCCTCGATGACTTGTCTGAGAACAACGAGAAACCCTGGTTCGAGGCCAACAAGGGAAGGTATTTGGCAGCCAGGGCGAAAGTCGATCAGCTGGCGGTCGATCTGATCGACGCCATCCGTTCGTTTGACGATTCGATCGGCCTCCTGACGCCCAGGGACTGCACCTGGCGGATCTATCGCGACACGCGCTTTTCGAAAGACAAGCGGCCCTACAAGACGCAGATGGGAGTCTATGTGGCCCGCGGCGGCAAGAAATCCGGTTTCAGCGGCTATTATTTCCAGATCGGATCCCGGGAGTCCGGGCATATGCTCGCTGCCGGCAACTATTACTGCCTGCCGCCTGTCCTGAAGGTCCTTAGGGAGGACATTCTGTATGGGAACGGCGATTTTCGCCACATCCTGTCCCAGGCCGATCCCCGGATGAAACTGGATCTGTCCGGATCCCTCAAGCGCAGTCCGGCCGGTTTCCCGGCCGACGGTCCCGATGCCGGCTTTTTCAAGCTGAAGAACTTCTGCCTGCTCTGGGTCCCCGACGACAGGTTCGTCACAGGGAAAGGCCTGGTGAAACGCCTGGCCTCGATTTTCAAAACAACCAGACCTTTCCTGGACTACACCAACCGCGCCATCGATTTCTGCCGCGAAGAATCATCTTTATAAACGATATGAAAAAAGCCATCATCATTGGAGCCACTTCCGGCATCGGCCGGGAAGCAGCCGCCCGCCTGGTCAAAGAAGGCTGGCAAGTCGGAATTACCGGAAGAAGAAAGGAAGCCCTGGCCTCTTTCAGGGAGGAATATGGCTCCGCGGTGCACACCGCCGTGATGGATGTCACCCAGGCCGGGGCGACGGAGGCCCTGGACCGCTTGATCGAAGAAATGGGCGCGCCCGATCTCTTCTTTTACGTTTCCGGTGTCGGCTATCAGAACCGTGAACTGGATCTGGACCGGGAGATCCGCACCATACGGACCAACTGCGAAGGAATGGTGCGCATGGTTGACCACTTCATCAACTATGTCCGCGCGCATCAGGAGATTTACAACCAGGCGCACAAGGCGCACGTGGCCGTCATCAGTTCCATTGCCGGTACGGCCGGAATGGGCACCGCGCCTGCCTATTCCGCGACCAAGCGGATGGTGCAGACCTATCTGTCGGCCCTTGTGCAACTCTGCCGTATGGAAAAATACCCCGTGCAGTTCACCGACATCCGTCCGGGGTTCGTGGCAACGGACCTGCTCAATCCGGAGAAGCACTATCCGATGCTGCTCAGCAGGGAGAAGGCGGGCGATGAAGTGATGAAGGCGATTCGCAAGAAGAAGCGTATCCACACTTTCGACTGGCGCTTCCGCCTGATGGTCTTCGGTTGGAAATGCATCCCCCGCTGGCTGTGGGAGCGCTTTACCTGGGTGAAGAACTGAATCCGGTTTCTCTCTGCCGATTTTCAGCACCTGGGCTCTCCGGGGTACTGAATTCCCGTTGGCATAGTGCCAGAGTTGTTTCTGATTGATGCCTGTAAGCCTTTCAAGTCCAGACTTCGTAAAGATGCCTGTATACAGGGAAAGTAGGCTTTTCACGGCTCACCTGCAAAGTTCCGTGGGCGGTTATCCGAAGATAGTACTCAGCCGATACATGAAGAACGGCAGATTTGACACTCCTCTGAGTTGAGCACGGAAGGCTTTCATCTTGGAGTTGAGTGACTCTGCAGAAGCATTCCTTGCCGACTTGACCTCACGTATAGTGCATCGGTTGACGGTCTTGTACCAGCCGTGAAGCTTTTCCCCTCTGGTGTAAGCCACCTGCGGCGGCGGATGTGTAAGGTCAGTTTTTTGTCCCGGTATACAAGATGTCCTTCTTGCTTTCCCTGCTGTCGAGGGACTGTGTTTCCATCCAGACGGGTTCGAAGAAGTCCAGAATGCCCTTCGGCAAGAAGAATCCCAGGAAATACTGGTAAAGTTGGAGTTGAGAGACGGTTTTGTCCATAGTGTTTGCGGAAGGTTTACGTAAAACAAAAGCGGCCTTGAGGACCGCTCTTGTTGCTTTTATTGGTTGGAGGGCGGCATCCCCTCGCCGTGGCGAGAGGGCCGCCCTCCTTGGTGGTATCCGTAGCCGCTGTCGCGGCTAAAATAGATAAATTGGTAAATGGATAAATAGGTTAAAAAGCGAGAACAGCGCGAACCAGCATACCGCTGGTGTAGGTCTTATACTCGTTGCTGAAATTGGCGTAACCACTCATGAATTCCACATCGCAGGCTTGAGTATTATCGCTAACGTAATCCGTCGACGACCAGTAATACATCCACTCTTGCAAGCTGTTACCACCAGCGGTAGATAATGCCGTTTGCAGGTTGTTATTCCAATAAGAATCTCCATCATACGTCAGCATATTCTTCCACTCATCCAGGCTGGGCAGTTTCCATGTACCACCAGTGAAGGCGGGCGTTTTTGCTTCGCATGTGGATTTTGCCGTCGCCCAGTTCATACTGCCACTTTCGTCGGCCAGTGCAATGGCGAGGCCGTTGGAGCCAGACACGTAGGCTATCATTGCTACCTTGGTCACGCCCGATGGAACGCTGGCAGCAGGATAGTTCTTGCCGTCGCTGCCGATGACCTGTCCCACGCTGGGGCTGGTGATGTTGAGTGCGGGAGTGGCGGGGGCCATCCTCCAGCTCACCGGGTAGCCGTTGCCGGCTTCGTAGGTCTTGCTGGTCAGCGTCTTGGTGTAGTTCTTCGTGCCGTCGGTGGCGGTAACCGTGATGGTGGCATCGGAGGTGGGGCGGATGGCAACGTAGATGGGGCCTGCTGCTGCCGCACGGCTGACGGTGTAGGTGTTCGTGCCGTCGCTCAGGGTCAGGCCCGTGATGCTGCTGGTGATGTCGCTGCTGCCGTCAGCGTTCTTCAGTGTGATGGCGAGGATGGCCAGCTGGTTCACCAGCGTCAGCGAGGGCAGGTTGTCGCCGTTCCAGGCGCCCGACCTCGTGCAGAAGTCGAAATTGCTGGCGAGGGTCGCGCGCGTGCCGTCCTGATTATTGTAGAGGGCGTCGTAGTTTGGGGTGAAGTCGGCCTTGGCCATCGCTGCGGGATAGACGTAGCTCACGCTCATATCCTTGTAGGGGTTGTCCAGCGTGAAAGTGAACGTGGCGGACTTTCCTCCGTTGGTGATGTCGCCGGCGGTCAGCGGCGCACTCACCGCCTTCTCGTGATCATCGCCCTTGTTCTTCCAGTAGTAAATAGCCATCGTCTCGCCTTCGGCGAAGGTCTTCACGCCCTCTGCGGTCAGTGCTTTGGTGTCGTCCGCAGCGAAGCCCACGGTGGTGGTCAGGGTGACGATGTTTTCTTTCTGAGTTTCAGGAGTTTCAATCTCCGGGCTCTCAATCTTGGAGCAGGCGGCTCCGATAACGCCCATGGCAACGAGGGCGGCCATGCCGATGTTCGTAATCTTTTTCATTTCTTTCTTCGTTTTCATGGGTTTACTTACTCGGTTACCGGCTGATTCCAGTTGTAGTCCTGAAGGCTTCCGCTTCCGCTTCCACAGATGACGCCTTCGGTTTTCACCTCGAAGGTCTTAGCCTCGGGTGAAATGTACATTTCTTTTTTGTTTGGTTTCATGATTTTATGGATTATAGATTTATAGATTCTTCACTTCGTTCAGAATGACAGTTCGTTCATGCAGGCATGCAAAAAGCCGCGGCACTCCTTGCGGAGCCCGCGATAAAATACTGATATGTTATTGATTACAAGACGGTTATCCCCCCCCGATTGTGAGGAGAGCATTAGAAGCGAAGAAATATGACAAGGATATAGTCATTTATTCTGTAACCTTTATCAGGGGTTCGCCAAGGGCGGTGGAAATCTCGGCAATGATATCGGCCGACAACTGCACCTCGGACACGATTTCCGGAGATACGGCCGCCATCTTCTCATTGAACCATTCCTGCCTGTTTCTCATTTCAAAAACGTGATGTCTTCTATACCTGATAGGTCTTTCTTTAGTCAAACTGTAAAGATAGCGAAAATAGAGTTACCGCACAAGTTAATTGATTGCATGCCCACGAAATTTTGCGTGTGACCCGTTTGTTTGCGTTTTTTGACGCAGGCGGACTATTTGTTGACGGAAATGGGACAAGCATTGCCGGGGAATATGTTACTTTTGTGACGTAAACCCTGATTATGAAAACGACCAAGTTATCTTACGCGTCTCCGAAAATCGAGGTCATCGCAGTTTCATTCGAAGGAATCGTCTGCCAGTCGGTCGAGGACTACGGCGATCTTTTCATCATCCCCAATCCCTAATCTGCAACGCTGATGAAAACGATCACAAGCAAACACATCCTTTCCGTGCTGCTGACGCTGGCGGCGATGCTCCCGGGACAGAAGGCCGCAGCCGACGAACCCATTATACACGACGGCGTGACCTACACCCTTTTCAGCAGCGAGGGCTGCTACACCGCCACAGCCGGCAGCGCGACCCCGTCGACCTACACCTACGAATACCTCGTGGACAACGTCATTGTTCCCCCTCAGTATGGTCAGCCCTTCCAATATACCTATTGGATGACGGATGATGACTACGGCTTTACCACGAAGTTTATCGAGTTCCATTCCGCCGCGCCTATCGTTTTCAAGGGCTACCGCTTGCGCACTGCCATCAATACGAAAGACCATCCGAAACGCCGCCCGAAATCGTGGACGCTGAAGGGCAAGAAGCACGCGGACGACGCCGATTGGACCGTGCTCGCCACCGTGAGTGGCGATACGCGACTGCCTGTAGATAATGAGAAAACCGCCGACTACTGGCAAACCGGCAACACCTTGCCCTTCCAGTATTTCCGTTTCGAGGTGACCTCCATCCAGGGCCCTGAAGAGATTCGGATCTCGCAGAACATCAGCTACAACCGCTGGCGGATGGAGCTGTCCGAACTGCAGATCATCGGCAACAGCTACAGCGCTGATCATGATCTGGACTACGCCACCATTGAAGGCTTGCAACATTACTATCCACACACCGGCAGCGTCATTACGCCCGCCTTCACCGTGAAGGATATGAGTGGGAACACGCTGATAAAGGATACCCACTATACAGTCAGCTATTCGCCCGCCACACCCAACGCTACCGGCAACTACACGCTGACCGTCACGGGCAAATCCCCTTATTCCGGCCGGAAGACCGCCAGCTTCAAGGTGGTTAACACCCTCGCGGGCAAAGGCACGGAGACGGACCCTTACATCATCGCAGATGCCAACGACTGGTATGTCTTCGGCAAATACATCCGTGAAAACGTGGACCATATGGCTGACAAGTATTACAAGCTTGCTGATACCTTCGACAACAGCAACGAACCGATCACCGAAATGATTGCCACAACGAAGAAGGATCCCAATGATGGCAAAACGATCAAGACGCCCTTCTACGGCACGCTCGACGGCAACGGCCGAACGCTTCACATCGACCTCAAAGCCGATAGTGAAGACGGCTGTGCGCCCTTCCGCTACCTCGAGGGTGCCACCATCAAGAACCTGACCGTTGCCGGCAGCGTTGCCACCTCGTCGAAATACGGTGCCAGCATCGCCGTTGAAAATCTGCCTCACGTAGGTTATACCAACGGCACGGAAATCATCGACTGCTGCAGCCGCGTCACCATCACCAGCAGCATCAATGGCGACGGTACCAACGCCGGCTTCGTAGCCGTAAACGAAGTCGGCGGCAATCTTGCCTTTACCCGCTGCGCTTTCCTCGGCAGGATGCTCGGCAGTACAGCCCACAGCAACGGCGGCTTTGTGGGCTGGAACAACGAAGCCAACGGTAACTACGGCATAGTCACCTTCACCCAATGTATCTTCGATCCCGTATGGGTCAGTATGAGCGCAACCAACAGCAAAACGTTCAATCGTGGCAAAGCCCCCATTTTTCAAGCCCCTGCTTCCTACTATACCTACGCCGGATGGGGTACGGACCAAGGTACTCGGATCGTTCAGCTCACAGCGCGGGCAGCCATCGTTTCGGGTGAATACAAGTTTGTGACCTCCTTCTTCAACGGCTCGCAGGATTTCCGGCTCCCAGCCGGGGCGCTGGCCTACACGGTGAAGAATAACGGCGGCAGCCTGACGTTCTACCGCATCGGCCCGGAGAGCAACGTGATTCCGAAGGGGACGGCGGTCGTCATCATTGCCGACAAGACTTCGGATGAGCTTATATTGCAGATTCGCCTGGAATCCACGACCGAGAAGGTGGAAGCCGGACAGAACGACCTGCAAGGGTCGGATACGGATGTGGACAACACGGCCGGTGGCAAATATGTGCTGGGTATCAGCGGGGGTACACTGGGCTTCTACAAGTACAACGGCAGCATTATTCCGGCCGGGAAGGCGTATCTGTTGAACCAATAACGGGAAAAGTAATGAAAAAGAGCAATATATGGATGAGTGTCCTGGCGCTTGCACTGCTGGGAACCGCCTGCATCGAGCAGGAAGTGATGCTGGAGGAAAAACCCCGGACACAGGCCTGGAACCTGGCTGTCCGTGCCGAAAAAGAACCTGACACCAAGGGCCTGGACCTGGTCGGCAACCGCCTGAATACCCTTTGGAGAAGCAGTGAAACGGTCTGCGTCCTGGCCAAGGGAAGCTATCTGGCGGAGACGCTGGCCGTGACGCCCGATGCACAGAATGCGAAGCTGGCCACCCTTTCCGGCTCGGTGAATGTTTCCGACGTGCATGTGGATGACGTGCTCACGTTGCAGATTCCCCGCCAGACCTGGGACTACACCGGGCAGAAAGGCGTCCTGCTGGGGTCCGACGAGGCCGGCTCCATCGAGAAGGACTATGCCTATGCCCTGGCAGATGTGACGGTGACGGGCGTTGCGCCTGGCTCTGAAATGATGGGCACCCTGACTACCACCAACGCCCATTTTGTGAACCAGCAGGCCGTCTACCGCCTCAATTTCAAGAATGGCGACGCGCCGCTGGCCGTCAAGGACGTGACGCTTTCCTCCAACAAGGGGAAGATCGTGCTGAGCCGCGACCTGGCTGCGGGCACCACCACGTACGGAAGCCTGTCGGTAAATATGGCCACCAGTTCCGCCGACCTCCCGGACGGGATGATTTACGTGGCACTCCGCAACGACGACACGACGGCGCAGGATTACTTCTTTTCCGTCACGGGCGCCGACGGCCTGGCCTATACGGGTAGCAAGGCCATCCCCGCCGAAGCCTTCAGCTACGGCTTCCTGGGTATCCAGGACCTGGCCCTCACGAAACTCCAGCTGCCGAAGAGCGACACGCCGGTGGCCGAGGTGCTGTAATCCCTTTCCTGAATCAGTACTGCAAGCGCGTGACGACGCCGTCCATCGTGGCGACCAGAAGCTGGTCGCCGGGGAGGGGAACGATGCTGTTGATCAGGGCCACGGAGATCTTGTGCTTCCACACCACGGAACCGTCTTCGGCATTGAGGCAGAAGAGGTTGCCCTTGTCGGTAGGAACAAAGACCAGGCGGCCGTCGGCGCTGCAGGCGCAGGGTGTCGGGGCGATTTCGTAGCCGAAGCCCGGCTGGCTTTCCCAGCGCAGGACGGCCGTGTCGGCGGTCGCATCGTAGGCCTGGACACTGTTGAACATCGTTTTCACATAGACCGTCCTGCCGTCGGGGGAGAGGGCGATGGACTCGCGGCCGCCGGGGTGCACCCATCGCTGCTCACCCGTGCGGGCGTCCAGCGCATAGGTTTTGCGCTCCGGTGTGACGACGAAGATCTTGCCCTGGGATTTTACCGGGTAGACAGCCGCGGGCGAGAGCATCCGCGAGCCTTTGGTCTTCCAGGTCCATTGTAAGGCGCCCGTCTTCGGGTCCAGCGAATAGAGCGTGTTGGCCCAGTCGCCGAACACCAGCTGCCCGGCATCCAGATAAGGCCTGCATTCCACGAAGCCGGCGATGCCTTCGCGGGCCCAGACCAGCTTGCCGCTGCGCAGTTTCAGCGCCCGGAACACATGGTCCGAAGAACCCACATAGACAATGCCCTTCCGGATGACCGGCGAGGCGAGTACGGATTTTCCGCAGCGATGCCGCCAGCGGAGCTTGCCATTTTTCAGCGACAGGCAATAGATGGAACCGTCGGTCGAGCCGATGACGACGCGTTTCTTCGCGACGGCCGGCGTCGAAAAGACCTTGCCTTCCGTGGCGAAACGCCAGACCTCGCGGCCGGTCTTCGCATCGAGCGCTTTGACGACGCCCGCCTCGTTGGCATAGAGCACGTAGTTCCCCGCCGGGACGGCAGCACAGCCAATGTCGCCCTCGTCCTGGCTGCGCCAGACCTCCTGTACCTGCGGGAATTCACGGTTTACGTCGAATTTCAGGAAGGGATAGTCGAGGGGCAGGCCATAGGCATTGTCGCGCCCCGCGGCCTTGTCGGGTTCGTATTGCGGAGTGTCGGTGAAGCGCTGGGTATACCACGGTTTTCCTTCCCGGGGCGTGACGACCCGGCCTTCCTTGTCGACCAGGATGCGTTCGCGCACGGAGAAGACGCCGTCGTCAATCTCCATGATGTTGTAGCCCACTTCCCGGCCCCGGTCCGGCGAACGGCCCAGGATGCCCGGCACGCCTTCGTAGTCGAGGACCTTGTTCATGTGCCAGTGGCCGCCGATCAGCAGCTGGATGTTGCCCTTCTTCAGGGTGTTCATCACTTGGAAATAGTTGAGGATGGAGGTATCCTGCGGGTAGTGGTTGACGAAAATGACGGGCTGGCTTTTCGGCGTGACGGACATGATGGAATCGAGCCAGACCAGGCTCTCGTGCGGGAGCAGGGCCGGCGCCATGCGCATGTTGGGACCGCTGTTGCAGCCCAGGAACTTCACGCCGCCCGCCTCGAATTCGAACTGTTCGTAGCCAAAGATTTTGGCGAAGGTGTTGCAGCCGCTTTCCGACCATTTGGCGTCGTGGTTGCCCGCCACGATCCAGTACGGGTGCGCGAGCGAGTCGAGCATGGCCTTGGTCATCACGATCTCGTGGTCGGCGCCGAATTCGGTGATGTCGCCGCCGAAGACCGTGAACTGGATGTCGGGCTGGCTGTTGATGTCGGCGATGCAGCGCCGCAGGTTCTCGATGCGGGGATTGCCTTCGCAGATATGGATATCGGAGAGATAGGCGAACTTGACGGGCTGCGACGACCGGGCTGCTGTGCAGACAGCCGCCAGCAGCGAAAAGGTTAGAAAAAGACGTTTCATCGGATCAGCGACAAAAGGTACTGGCCGTACTGGTTCTTGCTCATCGGGGTGGCGACTTCGCGGAGCCGTTCAGCCGAAATCCAGCCGTTGTTGAAGGCGATCTCCTCAAGGCAGGCCACCTTGAGACCCTGGCGCTTCTCGATCACCTCCACGAAGGTCGAGGCTTCCGCCAGCGATTCGTGCGTGCCCGTATCGAGCCAGGCGAAGCCGCGGCCGAAAGTCAGCACGTTCAGCTCCTTGTCTTCGAGGAAGGTATTGTTGACCGACGTGATCTCCAGCTCACCGCGGGCGGACGGTTTCACGCTCTTGGCCACGCGCACCACCTTGTTCGGATAGAAATAGAGCCCCACCACGGCATAGTTGCTCTTCGGACGGGCCGGTTTCTCCTCGATGCAGTCGGGATGGCCGTCGGCGTCGAACGACACCACGCCGTAGCGCTGCGGGTCGTTGACCCAGCAGCCGAACACCGTGGCCCTGGCGTGCTTCTCGGCATTTTCCACCGCCTGTTGCAGCAGCGCCGAGAAGCCGGATCCGTGGAAGATGTTGTCGCCCAGGACCAGGCAGACGCTGTCGTCGCCGATGAATTCTTCGCCGATGAGGAAGGCCTGTGCCAGGCCGTCGGGCGAGGGCTGCTCCGCATACGAGAAGCGGACCCCGTAGTCGGAGCCGTCGCCCAGCAGCCGCCGGAAGCCCGGCAGGTCGTAGGGCGTGGAGATGATGAGGATGTCGCGGATGCCCGCCATCATCAACACCGAGACCGGATAGTAGACCATCGGCTTGTCGTAGATGGGAATCAGTTGCTTGGAGATGCCTTTGGTAATGGGGTAGAGCCGGGTGCCGCTGCCGCCGGCCAGAACGATGCCTTTCATATTATGACCATTTGTATTGTTCGTCGAGGGCCTGCAGGCCGGCAAGCTGGAAGAGGCGGGCGACGAAGGCGTTGACCAGTGCGTCCAGGCTGTCGGGGCGGGCGTAGAAGGCCGGAGCGGCCGGAGCGATGATGGCGCCGGCTTCGCAGAGGCTTGTCATGTTGCGCAGTTGCAGGAGGTGGAGGGGCGTTTCGCGCGGAACCAGGATGAGCGGACGGCGCTCCTTGAGCTGCACGTCGGCCATGCGGGCAATCGCGTCGTCGGCCGTGCCGGCGGCCAGGCGCCCGAGCGTGCCCATGGAGCAGGGGAGGACCACCATCACGTCGGCGGCTGCGCTGCCCGAGCAGAAGGGCGCGTCGAAGCGGTGGTTGTCAAGACCCTGCGGGGCTTCGCAGCCGAGTTCGTGCCGCCAGACTTCCCGTGCCGTATCGGTCAGGAACAGATGCACCGACACGTCCGGCAGGGCGGCGGCCCGCTCCAGGAAGCGGCGGGCGTAGCAGGCGCCGCTGGCGCCGGTGACGGCCAGGACGACGTTTTTACAGGTATTCATCGAGCAGGATCTGCTTGAGTTTCTCCATGCCCACGGTCGCGGGCTCCTGAATCTGGGTGAACTGGTTGTAGTCGAGCCGGATCGGCTTCGGGTCGATAAGGAAGATGGGCGTTCCCGGCTGGACGTAGCGGAAGAGCCCGGCGGCCGGATAGACGTTGAGCGAGGTGCCGATGATCAACAGGATGTCGGCTTCCGAGACTTCGCGGGCGGCCGGCGTCATCATGGGAACGGCTTCGCCGAACCAGACGATGTGGGGCCGGAGCTGTACGCCACGGTTGTCGGTGTCGCCCAGGTTGACGTCGCGGTAGCCGATGTCCTTTACCCCGCGGGTCCCTTCACCGAGGTCCTCCCGGTCTTCCGGACGGACCTTGGTCAGTTCGCCGTGCAGGTGGATGATTTTCGTGGAGCCGGCCCGCTCGTGGAGGTTGTCCACGTTCTGCGTGACCACGGTCACCTCGAAGTAGCGTTCGAGTTCCGCGATGAGCTGGTGCGCCTTGTTGGGCTGTGCCTTCTCCAGCTGGCGGCGTCGCTCGTTATAGAATTTGAGCACGAGGCCCTTGTTGCGGTACCATCCTTCGATGTCGGCCACGTCGGCCACGTTGTAGTTTTCCCACAGGCCGTCGCTGTCACGGAAGGTCTTGATTCCGCTCTCTGCGCTGACGCCTGCGCCCGAAAGTACGACAAGTTTTTTCATATGTATTGTATTCTAGACCAGGCTAGAAATAGATATTATATAAAGTAATAGTTTCGAAGCCAGTACTCAAACAGGGGATCGGTCAGCCGGGCGTTGTCTTCTTCGTCGAAGACCACCAGCTCCCGTTTGGCCAGGGCTTCCCGGCTGCGGGCCACGCCGGCCGAGGAGTTGAGCCGGTAGCGCTCCAGGGTTTCCGCGCTGCTGAAGCGGCGGATGCCGTCGACGATGGCATGGAGCAGGTTGATCTGGTTGCCCGTCAGGTCGAAGAGCCAGTGCTTGAAGTGCGGGATGTGGATGGACAGCAGCATGTCGCGCGCCTGGTTGACTGTCACCCGGCTCACGTAGCCGGCGGGCATGCTGTAGCACAGGGAGCAGAGCTGCTTTACGTACCACATGTTGCCTCCGGTCATCTCGTAGACGGCCAGGACTTCTTCCGCTTCGATGACGCGGCCCAGGTTGAGGAAGGCCGAGCGGATGTATTCGCATACGAGCTTCTTATCGAGCGGCTGCAGCTGCTGGGTCCTGCACATGCCGTAGAAGCATTTCCGCTCTTCGAAAATGCTTTTCATCGCATTGACGAACGAGCCGGTGAAGAGGTAGCGGATGTGCTTGTGGCGACTCCAGGTCCGGTCGAGGGCCTCCAGACGGAAGTTCTCGTCTTCGATCCGGAGCAGGTTTTGGAATTCCTTGAAATAGAGGATGATCTGTTTGCCGGATTCCTCCGCGATGACGTTGGGCAGGTCGAAAATCTTCTTGTCGGGCACGTCGTCGAGTGAAACCTCGAAAGGCAGGATCGCCCCGCGGTTCAGTTCGCTGGCGCAGGCTTTCATCTTGCGCCGCCATAGCGCGATGAACTGCTCGGCGGACTGGAGTCCGGCCAGGTCGATCTCGCAGACGATGACCGGGTTCCCCGCTTTCTGGTAACGGTCGAGGGCTTCCCGCACGATCGTCTCCTTGCCGCTTCGCGCCTCGCCGTAGAAGGCGAGGTTCGTCCCCTTCGGACCCAGCGCAGACAAGACGGCTGCAATCTCGGCACTGCGGCCTACGATGCTGCCGCCGGCAGGGATCTTGTCGAAGGAGAACGGGCGTTCCATGTACGTAATACGAAAAAATCCGGCTGAAAGGCCGGGTTTTTTATTATAATTCCTCGAAATTCACATCCGAGAAGGCTCCCGGTGCCTGGTCCGAAGATTCGGATGGTTCGGCCGGGGCGGTGTTTTCTTCGGCTGGCAGCCGCTCGCGGATATAGTTCACAACTTCCTGGAGTCCGTCGGCAAACTTGTCGAAATCTTCCTTGTAAAGGAATATCTTGTGTTTGTCGTACACATAGCGGCCATCCCGCTCGACGCGGCGCTTGCTCTCGGTGATGGTCAGGTAGTAATCGTTTCCTTTTGTGGCTTTTACATCGAAAAAGTAGGTTCTCTTTCCTGCTCTTACAGGCTTCGAATAGACGTCGTCTCCATTTCTTTCCTGATAGCCTGCATTGTCATAATCCTCGAAGTACATGTCTAGGTGTTTTTAAACGTTTTTCGATAAACTCCTACAAAGATAGATTTTTTTTTTGAACGAAACCACGTATCTTTGTAAAATAATTCAGAAAACTTTGAAATGCTTTCCCGCAGATTGATCCGCATCAAGGCCTTCAAGACGCTCTTTGCCTACGAAGGGTCGCATGCCGACAACGCGCTCGTCGCCCAGAAGACCCTGGTGGAGTCCTGTGACAAGGTCAAGGATCTATATTATTTCATGCTCAACATTTCTTCCTCGCTCATCCGGGTGGCTGAAGACAAGATTGCCGCCGGCATGCAGAAGTTCCGGCCCACCGAGGAAGAAGCGCACCCCAATCTCAAATTCGTGCACAACCGCTTTGCGGCCCTGCTGTCGGACGATCCGGAATTCGGCCGTTACTGCATGCGCCGCGGCCTGCAGTGGGGAGAATACGAGCCTTTCGTCAGGCATGTGTACAATTCGCTGATTACGAAGGAATATTACCAGAACTACATGAAGTCCGGCGAAGATTCCTTCGAAGAAGACTGCCGGCTGTTCTCCTGCATTTTCCAGGACGAATTTGAAGACAACGAAGAACTGGCATCCATCCTCGAAGACATGTCGGTGCTTTGGGTCGACGACCTGGCCTTTGCACTGAACGCCATCATTGCCGGCATCGACGAGACGGCCCGCAAGCACCTCATCTTCCATCCGAACACCTTCCTCAAGGAAGATGACAAGGATTTCGCCCTGCGGCTGCTCGCCGAGTCCATCGCCCGCTATGACGAATACTTCGAACTGCTTTCGCAGCACCTCGACAACTGGAAATCCGACCGCCTGGTGCTGACCGACGCCGCCCTGATCGTGATGGGCATCACCGAAGCGGTGGTCTTCCCGACCATCCCGGTCAAGGTGACCATCAACGAGTATGTGGAGATTTCGAAATACTACAGCACGCCCAACAGCCGTATCTTTGTCAACGGCATCCTCGACCGCATCATCCAGGAAAAGATCGCCAGCGGCGAGGTGGTCAAGCAGGGACGGGGCTTATACGAACAATAATCTCAAAACCATAAGACAATGAATTTCTACGCTTTGACCCTTCTTCAGGCGCAAGGTTCCGCCAGCGGCGGCGGCCTGACCATGTTGCTGATGCTCGCCCTCATCTTCGTGGTGATGTGGCTCTTCATGATCCGCCCCCAGCAGAAACGCCAGAAAGAACTCAACAACTTCCGCAACAGCCTCTCCAAAGGTGACAAGGTGGTCACCGTCGGCGGCATCTACGGCACTGTCATCGAGGTCAACGACAACAAAGTGATGCTCGAGATCGACAAGGATGTCCGGATCAAGGTGGACAAGGCTTCCCTCGTGAAGGACTTCAGCGACGCCCAGCAGTCGTAAAACCCGATGCGGGAACTGCGTCTGTTTCTGGTTTCCCTGCTCATCGCCTGCCTCGTGTGGGCGATGCACACCTTTACGCTGACCTATTCCGCTACGATGCCCTGCACGGTGCAGGTGACGACCAGCCTGCCGGGCTATGCGCCGGAAGCGACGGCGCGGGAGTCCGTGCTGCTCCGCGGCAAGGCATCGGGTTTCTACCTGCTGCGGATGCGGGGGACGGGACGCAAGCCCGTGCTGTTCTCCGTTGAGGAGGAGCCCCGGCATTTCAAGCCGGTGGAGGGCAGCCCGGACGTATTCTCCCTTCCGGTGTCGGAACTGCGCGACCGGCTGTCCGAGCAGATGGGCGACCGGTTTGAAATCGACTTCATCGATGCCGATCAGCTGACCTTCTACTTCACGCGGCAGTCGTATGTACGGGTGCCCGTGGTGGCTTCGCTCGAGATGGACTACCGTCCGCAGTACATGCCGGTGGGCGAGGTGATCCTGACGCCCGATTCGGTGCTGGTCTATGGCGCGGTGAAGGAGCTGCAGCGGATCTCGCAGGTCCGTACGCGCCCCATCTCCTATTCGAAGGTCGACAAGTCCATCCAGGGCTTCGTGGGCCTGGAACCCATTCCCGGCCTGCGTCTGGAAACCGACCGGGTGAGTTACGCCATGGAGGTGGACCGCTACGTAGAGTCGACGATGACCCTGCCCGTGACGGTCCGGGGAGCACCTGCGGGACGGACGCTGATTGTCCTGCCTTCGCAGGTGGAACTGACCTTCCGGGCGCCGTTCCGCCCCAAAGGCGGCCGCATCGTGGCCGAAGACCTGGCACTGGTCGTGGACTATGCCGATTTCACGGGGGCGGAAAGCACGAAGGTGATTCCGAAGCTGGTTACCAGCCGGGAGATCTATACCTGGCGGATCAAGCCGGAACTGGTGGAGTGTATCCAGATGGGGAGACGATGAAGCAGTCCTGTGTTTTGCTGTGCACCGGCGGTATCGGCAGCGGAAAGTCGGTGGTCGTGCGCCTCTTCCAGGCGCTGGACATCCCTTCCTACGATTGTGACCGCGCCGCCAAGGAACTGTATGACCGCGATCCGCAGTTGCTGGCCGAAGTGGCGGCGCTCTGCGGGGAAGAAGTGCTGGATGCGGAGGGCCGGCTCGACCGGGCCGCCCTGGCACGGAAGATTTTCGGCGATGCCGCGCTGCTCGCCGCCCTGGAGGACCGGGTACACCCGGCTGTCATCCGGGATTTTGAAAAGTGGAAAGAGGAGCAGGAGAGCGCCCTGGTGGTCATTGAATCCGCCATCCTGCTCGAAAAGCCGCGCTTTGCGGGGCTCATGGATTACACCGTGGTGGTGACGGCGCCCGAGGCGGTCCGCATCGCCCGCGTGATGCAGCGGGACGGGCTTTCAGAAGCCCAGGTGCGCCAGCGGATGGCTGCGCAATGGAGCGATGAAGCGCGCCTTGCCCGGGCCGATTTTGTTTTGGAAAACGACAACCGCCAGGCCCTGTTGCCGGCGGTCCTTGAAATTATAGATAAGATCAAAAGAAGATGGAAAAGACAGATTTGAAAAAGATTCTCTCCGTTTCGGGTGAACACGGATTGTTTGAATATGTGGCCCAGGGCCGCGGCGGTATCATCGCCCAGTCGATGGCTACGAAACAGCGGCAGCTGCTAGGCGCCAGCGCCAAGGTCAGTTCGCTGGCCGACATCTCGATCTATACCGACGAGACCGACGTGCCCCTGCGTGACGTACTGACGTCCATGGCCGCGAAGCTCTCCCAGGGCCCGGCTCCGGATCCCAAGGGCGACCCTAAGGCCATCAAGGCCTTTTTCGCGGAAGTGCTCCCGAACTACGATGAGAACCGCTTCTACGTGTCGCACATGAAGAAGGTCCTCGCCTGGTACGAGGAACTCCGCAACTTTGCCTCGCTCGAATTCGTCGCAGACGAAGAGGAGGAAGCGTCGGCAGCTGAGGAGAAGAAAGCGTGAAGCGGATCCAGGTCGTGACGATGGGATGCTCCAAGAATCGCGTCGATTCGGAGCATCTGATGCATATCCTGCAGCAACGGGGCTATGAGCTGGTTCCGGAAGGGGCCGATCTTGCCACGGCGCATGTCGACGAAGTTGTGATCAATACCTGCGGTTTCATCCAGGACGCGAAAGAAGAGTCGATCGCAGCCATCCTGGAGGCCGCGCAGGCCAGACAGGAAGGGCTCATCAGCAAGCTTTCCGTGTTCGGCTGCCTGTCGCAGCGCTACCGGAAGGAGCTCCCGGCGGAGATTCCGGAGGTGGACGAGTGGAACGGGGTGCTGACCTTCGACACGCTGGGCCGTGTCCTGACCACGCCGAAGCACTTTGCCTATCTGAAGATTGCGGAGGGGTGTGACCGCTCGTGCTCCTACTGTGCCATCCCGATGATCCGCGGACCGCACCGCAGCGTGCCCATCGAGCAGCTGGTGGCGGAAGCGACGCAGCTGGCGGGGCAGGGGGTCAAGGAGTTGATCGTCATTGCCCAGGACACGACCTATTACGGACTCGACCTTTACGGCAAGCGGCGGCTGGGCGACTTGCTCGCGCAGCTGGCCGCGATCGACGGCATCGAATGGATCCGGCTGCACTACAGCTATCCGGCGGGTTTCCCGGAGGATGTGCTCCGCGTGATGGCGGACAATCCGAAGGTTTGCCCCTACATCGACATTCCGCTGCAGCACAGCGCCGACAAAGTGCTGGGCATGATGCGGCGCGGGGTCGACGGGCGGCAGACGCGCGAGCTGGTGGCGCGCATGCGCCGGCTGGTGCCGGGTGTCGTCCTTCGCACGACCTTGATCGTTGGGCATCCGGGCGAAGGGGAGGCGGAGTTCGACGATCTGCTCGACTTCGTCCAGTCGTGCCGTTTCGAGCGGCTGGGGGCGTTCACTTACTCGGAAGAGGAAGGGACGTACGGGGCGTTGCATTACAAGGATGATGTTCCGCAGGAGGTGAAGCAGGCGCGTTACGATCGTCTGATGGAAATCCAGAGCGGGATTTCGCTGGCATACAATCAGTCGCGGGTCGGCTGCCGGGAGCGTGTCCTTGTCGACAGTTTCTCCGACGGCGTCCTTGTCTGTCGTTCGCAGACGGAGTCGCCGGAAGTGGACGGCGAAATTCTCGTTGATCCAGATGACGGACGGGCTATGCCGGCTTCTCCGGCTTCACCGCTCCGGGATAAGGCCTCGCTCGCAGAAAAATGCTCGCTCGACCTTATCCCGTCCGCTGTTTCGCCGGAGGCCCTCATCGGACAGTTTATCGATGTGGACATCGTCGGTGCGAATGAATATGATTTAATAGCTGAATTGTGAATATTGCTTTCGCAAGGGCAATATTTTTCGCGAGCGAAACGAACAACCAGAGCCGCGGAGCCCGAGAAAAGAGGATAATAACAAATTGTAACATATGGAATTATTGAAAGGAAAAGTCGCGCTCGTGACGGGTGCGGCGAGGGGCATCGGCAAACAGATCGCCCTGAAATTTGCGGAAGAAGGCGCCGATATCGCCTTTACAGACCTGGTCATTGACGAACTGGGCGAACAGACAAAGAAAGAACTCGAAGAAAAAGGCGCCCGCGTGCTGGCCATCGCCTCCAACGCCGCCGACTTCCAACAGGCCCACGACGCCGTGCAGCAGGTCGTCGATACCTTCGGGCATCTTGATATCCTGGTCAATAACGCCGGCATTACCAAAGACGGCCTCATGCTCCGCATGAGCGAAGCCCAGTGGGATGCCGTGCTGACCGTCAACCTCAAGAGCGCGTTCAACTTCATCCACGCCGTGTCGCCCGTCATGCTGCGGCAGCGCGGAGGATCGATCATCAACATCAGCTCCATCGTGGGCGTCCACGGCAACGCCGGCCAGTGCAACTACTCGGCTTCCAAAGCCGGCATGATCGGACTGGCCAAGTCCATCGCGGCCGAACTCGGCCCGAAGGGCGTGCGCGCCAACGTGGTGGCACCGGGCTTTATCCTGACCGACATGACCGAGAAACTCGGCCCCGAGGTGATCAAGCAGTGGGAAGCCAAGATCCCGATGCGCCGCGGCGGCTCGCCCGCCGAAGTGGCGAAAGTGTGCACCTTCCTGGCCTCCGACCTGGCCTCGTATGTCTCCGGACAGGTCATTCTGGTGGACGGCGGTATGGGCATGTAGTCCGAAAGCGGTTACAACGGAAGCGATTTATTCGTAACTTTAGGGAAAATATCCTGAATTCCTATTATTCCTAACAATAAATGCCTATGAAAAAGTATGTAGCAGAATGTATCGGAACGTTCGTCCTGACGTTCCTGGGATGTGGAACAGCCATGTTCCTCGGTTGCGGTGACACCGCCGGCGTCGTGGGTACCGCCATCGCCTTCGGCCTCTCCGTGGTGGCCATGGCCTATACCATCGGCGGCATCTCCGGTTGCCACATCAATCCGGCCATCACCTTCGGCGTGGCTCTTTCCGGCCGTATGAGCTGGAAAGAAGCTGTCGGCTACTGGGTGGGACAGATCATCGGCGCCATCATCGCCGGTGCCGTGCTGACCCTCATCGTCAATGTGACCGGCGCACCGGGCGCCATGGGCAACCCGGCCGGTCTCGGTACCAACGGCGTGGCCAATGCCGGCGGCGTGGGCGGAGCCCTGCTCGTCGAGTGCATCGCCACCTTCCTCTTCGTCTTCGTGGTTCTCGGAACGACCGACGAGAAGAAGGGTGCGGGCAACCTGGCCGGCCTGGCCATCGGCTTGACGCTGATCCTCATCCACCTGGTGTGCATCAACCTGACCGGCACCTCCGTCAACCCGGCCCGCTCCATCGGTCCGGCCCTCTTTGCCGGCGGCGAAGCCCTTTCCAATGTCTGGGTCTTCATCCTGGCCCCGATGGTGGGCGGCGCCCTGTCAGCTGGCTGCTGGAAGGCCATCGCCAAGTAAAGACTGTAACACAGGCTTTTCGACCCGCGGGGGAAATATGCTCCCGCGGTTTTTTTATGCCGAAAAATGTATTAATTTTGCAATTTAAACTATAGTGGCGCAGCGTAGCTGCGGGTGGTTTTCGGCGCAGCGACCTTTTTTCGGGAGCGAGACGAAAATCAGAGCAGCGAAGCGAGCCAAATGATCGATGTACAACTATACGCTTATGCTGAAAAAGATATTCTTATTGTTGGCCGTCCTCTGCACCGCCGTGGTGGCCATCGCCCAGAGCACGATGACCGACATCCAGGTGCTGGAATACGTGAAAGCGGGTATTGAGCAGGGCAAACCCCAGAACCAGATGCTGCGGGAGCTGGCCGCCCGCGGCGTGGACCGGGCACAGGCCGAACGAGTCAAGGCGCTGTACGAGCGCCAGAGGACCAGCACGGCCCAGGCCGCTTCGACAACGGCTGAAACCCGCAGCCACACCGTGGCAGGCGAGGTGGACATCAATCCCGCCGATTTCGAGGAAGACACGACGCTGACGGCCAACATCAAGGTCTTTGGCCGTGATGTGTTCCGCAACAAGTCGCTCAATTTCGCACCCAGCGAGAACCTGGCCACCCCGAAGAACTACCGGCTCGGCCCGGGCGACGAGGTGATCATCGACATCTTCGGCGCCAACCAGACGACCCTGCGCAGCGTTATCTCGCCGGAAGGCAGCATCAACGTCGACGTGCTCGGTCCCCTCTACCTGAGCGGCATGACCATCGACGAAGCGAACAAATACCTCAAGCGCAAGCTCGCCGGCATCTACGGCGGCCTGAACCGCAGTTCGGCCGGCACCGACATCCGCTTGAGCCTCGGCCAGATCCGTTCCATCCAGGTGAACGTGCTGGGCGACGTGAACCATGCCGGCACCTATGTGGTGTCCGCGTTCTCCACCGTGTTCCATGTCCTGTATCTGGCAGGCGGTGTCGTGGAGCCGGGTTCCCTGCGCAACATCGCCGTGACCCGCGCCGGCAAGGTGGTCGGCACGGTGGACGTGTATGACTTCCTGATGAACGGCTCGCGCGAAAGCGACATCCGGCTGGAAGAAGGCGACGTGGTCATGGTCAAGCCCTACAGCTGCATGGTGAAGATCGGCGGCGAGGTGAAGCGTCCGATGAACTTTGAAATGAAGGACGGCGAGACCCTGAAAGACCTGATCGAATATGCCGGCGGCTTTACCAGCGGCGCCTTTACCGACAACGTGACCGTGGTGCGCCAGAACGGCCGCAACTACGAAGTCCGCACCGTATCGGCGGCAGGCTTCCCGCATTTTGCGATGCAGGATGGCGACGAGGTGACGGTGTCCAAGTTGAATTCCTTCTATGAGAACCGCATTGCCATCAGCGGCGCCGTGTATCAGCCCGGCACCTATGAACTGGGCGGTGACGTGAAGACGGTGCGACAGCTGGTCGCCAAGGCCGGCGGCCTGCTGCCCGACGCGTTCCTGAACCGTGCCGTGCTGCACCGCGAGCATGAAGACAAGAGCCTGGAGGTGATCTCGATCAACTTGGGCCGCGTGATGCGGGGCGAGGATGCCGACGTGGTGCTCCAGAAAAGCGACGAACTCTATGTGACCAGCGAGGCGGACCTGCGGGAGCGGGGTGAAATGAAAATCTTCGGTATGGTGGCCAATCCCGGCACCTTCCCCTTCGCGAAGAATACGACGGTAGAAGACCTGATCATCATGGCCGGCGGCCTGCGTGAAGGCGCTTCGCTGGCCCGTGTGGACGTGGCCCGCCGCAAGCGCGACGCCAACGGCCTGGTCCAGTCCGACGAGGTGGGTGAGATCTTTACTCTCAGCCTGAAAGACGGCTTCATCGACGACGGCGGCACGCGTTTCTACCTGCAGCCCTTCGACGAAGTGACGGTCCACCAGAGCCCTTCGTACAATGCGCAGACGCACGTGACCCTGACCGGCGAGGCCAACTTCCCGGGCTCCTTTACCATGACCCGCCGCAACGAGCGTTTGAGCGACCTCGTGAAGAAGGCGGGCGGCATCACCAACTACGCCTACCTCGAGGGCGCACGCCTGTTCCGCAACATGTCGGACGACGAGCGCCGGCAGATCGTCGACATCCTGAGTTACCATGTCGGCGGAAACACGGCGGTCGATACGGTGAACGTCTATCAGATGATGGAAGATTATCAGGTGGGCATCAACCTCGACAAGGCCCTGTCGAATCCCGGTTCCGATTATGACATCGTCCTGATGGAGGGCGACGTGCTCGACATCCCGGTCATCCGCGGAACCGTCCGGGTGATGGGTGCCGTGATGATGCCTTCCGTGGTCTCGTACAACGGCCGCATGAACGGCAAGGACTACATCAAGGCGGCCGGCGGCTATGCTTCCGACGCCCGCAAGAGCAAAGCCTACGTGGTGCACATGAATGGTAATTCAGAACCCCTCAAAAACAGTACACGCATCTTTGCGGGCGACGACATCGTTGTTCCGGAGAAGCGCGTCAAGGAAGGAACGACAGACCGTACCTTCCAGTATGTGGCTACTTCGGTTACAGCCATCACGGGTATGACTTCCGCTGTCGCATACATCTATCTGATGATCCAAAACAGCAAAAAATAGCCGGATATGGAAGAGAACTATCGAGAAGTGTATCCCGAAGACGAGGGCATGAACATCGACTGGATGGCCATCCTGCGCAATTTGTTGCGCCGGTGGAAATTCATCGTGCTGGTGACCTTCCTCTTCTCGGTCCTGGGTGTCGTGGCGGCCCTGACCGCCCACCGCAAATACCAGGTGACCGTGACGCTGGCGCCGGAGATGCAGAACCGGGCGAGCGGCACCATGTCGGCCCTGGCCAGCATGCTGGGCGGCGGCGCGACCCTCAATTCCTCCCCCGATGCCTTGAATATCACCCTGTTTCCCCAGATCAGCTCCAGCACGCCTTTCCTCTGCTCGCTGCTCGAAGTGCCGGTGACGCCCTATGTGCCGCAGCAGCAGCTGGTGGCGGGTGCGGTTCCTGAGACGACGACCGTGTTCGCCCATGTGCTGGGCCGTGACCGCGTCCTGAGCGAGAAAAAAGCCCGCAAGCGGGCGGAGGCCGATGCCAAGTATCTGTTCGATGACAGCGTCATCAATCCGGAGCAGATGACGCCCCGCCAGGGCCGTGCCGTGGAGATCCTCCGTGCCTCCATCAACACCAGTGTCGACAACAAGACCGGTGTGACCACCATCGTGGTGACGAGCGACGACCGCATGATCGCCAAGCAGCTGGCCGACACGGTGACGCAACGCCTGCAGGACTTCGTGATCGACTACCGCACCAAGAAGGCGACGGCCGACTACAATTATTATGTCGAACTGGCCGACGAGGCCCATGCGAAACTGGTCAAGGCACAGGCGGCCTATGCTGCGCGCGTGGACTACGACCGCAGCGTGATTCTCCAGTCGGTCAACAGCGAGCGTCAGCGCCTGGAGGATGAAGCCAATCTGGCGAACCAGATCTACAGCCAGATAGCCCAGCAGCGCGAACTGGCGAAGGGCAAGATCCAGGAGATGAAACCTGTCTATGCTGTGGTGCAGCCCGCGACCGTTCCCATCCGTTCGGCTACGAGCCGCGCCAAGATCTGCATCATCTGGTTCTTCGTCGGATTCCTGCTTTCCTGCGCCTGGGTGGCCTTCGGCGACATGGTCATCCAGTTCTTCAAAGATTTGTTCAAAAACGAAGACACTGAACCCCAGAAAGTAAAAGCCTAAAAAAAACCTCGGTCCGATGACCGAGGTTCTTTTTTAGTGGAGTCCGATCCGGCTCTTGTCCGGAGCCGGCGGGGTAGGAGGCAGCGGTTTCCAGTTCTTCATCTCTTCCTTCAGCACTTCGATGGCCTTGTCGAGCTGGGCGTCCTTGCCCTTGTAATCCTCGAACGGGTTGATGTCGACCTCGATGTCGGGATCCACACCGTGACCTTCGATGATCCAGTCGCCTTCCAGCGAGTAGGACGTGAAGAACGGCGTGCGCATGTCCTGTCCGTCAAGATACGGCCGCGAGCCGGAGATGCCCACGATGCCGCCCCAGGAGCGCTTGCCAATGAGCTTGCCCAGGCCGAGCCGGCGGAAGCCATACGGGAAGAGGTCGCCGTCGGACGAGGAATACTTGTCGATGAGGCAGACCTTCGGGCCGTAGAACGACTGGTTCGGAACCGGGTCGTTCTGGCCGCCCCAGCGCGACATGCTCATGCGGTAGACTTCGCGCTGCAGGCGCTCCAGAATCATCGGGGAAACATTTCCGCCGCCGTTCATGCGGTCGTCGATGATCAGGGCCTTCTTGTCGAGCTGCGTGTAGAAGAGTTTGGTGAACATGTCGAGGCCTTCGGTGCTCATGTCGGGGATATGGATGTAGCCGATCTCGCCGTTCGAAGCCTTGCTGACCTTCTCGATGTTGCGCTGGACCCATTCGTAGTAAGCCAGGTTCGATTCATCTTCCACGGGTTTCACATAGACCGTGCGTGCGTTCTTGCCGGCGGCATTGTCGGCAATCTCCAGCGCGACGGTCTTGCCTACCTTGCCCACGAGGGCCTGGTAGATGTCCACGAGTTCGGAAGCAGGGGTGCCGTTCACCTTCGTGATATACTGGCCGGCCTTGGCCTCTACGCCCGGCCCGTCCAGCGGGGAGACGAGCGTCTTGTCCCAGGATGCGCCCTTGAAGACGTGCTCGATGCGGAAGGCACCGGTCTTGGCGTCCTTGCTGAACTTGCCGCCCAGCAGGCCGGTCTTCACGCGCGGAATCTCCGGCACTTCGCCCGAAGTGATGTAGGCGTGGCCCACGGTCAGTTCACCGATCATCTCGCCGATGAGGTAGGTCAGGTCGTGGCGGTGCTTCACATACGGCAGCATCACGGCGTATTTGTCGTGGATGGCGTTCCAGTCGATGCCGTGCATGTTCGCCACGTAGAAGTTGTCGCGGGTCACGCGCCAGCTTTCGTCGTAGATCTGGCGCCATTCGGCCTCGTGGTCGATGACCATGTCCATCTCCTGGGTCGGAACGGGCGTGTCGAGCTTGGCGGGGCCGCCGAAGCCCGTGACGTACAGTTTGCCGCCTTCGCGGACGAGGCATTTCTTGTGGTCAGGCGTAAGGGCGACGGGCATGTTCTTCGGGCCGTCGGAGGTCTTCAGGGTCTTGAGGTCGAGTACCTTGACGGCTGCTGCAGCGCCGCCGCGCTGGCCGCCCATGCCGGGCATGCCGCCGCCGAAGCTGCTGTAGTAGAGTTTTCCGTTCTCGGCCAGGAGGAGGCGGTAGCGGCCGGCCGGCAGCGGCAGGACGCTGGCGCGCTGGCCGATGCCGTCGATATCGACCTTCATCTTCTCGGGCGTCTTGGCTTTATCCGGCGCCTTGGCTTTTTCGGGAGCCGGCTTGGTGCCGTATTCATTCGAGACGATGGTCGTCGGATCGGACGTTTCTTTGGCCAGCGGAAGGACGAACACGTAGTCGCTCACGCTGTAGGATGCGTTCCATTCCACCTGGGAATACTGGGAGCGCAGGCTGCGCGAGGAGGTGAAGAACAGGTATTTGCCGTCTTCCGAGAAGAGCGGGCTCGAAGAAGGATACCAGCGGTCAGTCACCTGGTAGGATTTGCCGGTCGCCACCTCATAGAGGAAGACGGCGCTCACATCGCTGCCGATTTCCATGGAATAGGCGCCCCAGCTGCCGTCGGCCGAAAGGGTGAAGCCGCGCGGGCCGCTGATCTCACCCACGAGGACGCGTTTGAGGCTGCCCGAAGCGATGTCCAGGCTGTAGAGATCGCGCTTGAGCGTGGAGAAGAAGAGCGTCTTGCCGTCGGGGCTCCATTTCAGGCCGCTGGGATAGCCGTCCGTGAACTGCGTCATGGCCTTGGCGGCCTTCATGTCGCCGGAGGGGGCCACATACACCTGATACTCGCCGCTCTTGTCGGAGAAGTAGGCGATGTGCTTGCCGTCGGGCGACCAGGTCACGTCGCGGTCGTGCGCATCCGGGCTCTCGGTCACGTTGTAGACGGGGCCGCTCTGGGCGGGGAGGGAGAAGATGTCGCCGCGGGCCGCCACGAGCACGCGCTCGCCGTCGGGCGAGAGGCTGAACGAGTTCATCCGGCCGGATACGTTCCTGAATTCAGGCCGGCTGTAGATGTTGTCGCTGTCGAGGTAGATGGTCACCTTCTCGCAGCTGCCTTTCTTCACGTCATATTTGTAGATATAGCCGCCGTTCTCGAAGACCACGTACTGCTGGGAGTAAGAGGGGAACTTGCAGTCATATTCCTGAAAGTCCGTGACTTTGCGGGTTTTCTTGGTCTTGGTGTCGTAGACGAAGAGGTTCATGAAGCGGTCGCGGTCGGAGAGGTAGTAGATCTCGTTGCCGATCCACATCGGGAAGATGTCCTGGGCGTCGTTGTCGCTGATCTTCTCGAGTTTGGTGGTGCCGACCTGGTTGATCCAGATGTCGTCGGCCTGGCCGCCGCGGTAGTATTTCCAGGTGCGGAACTCACGGAACATGCGGTTCATGGCCAACTGCCTGCCGTCGGGCGAATAGCTGCAGAAGCCGCCCTCGGTGGTCGGAATCTCCTCGGCGGGGCCGCCGTTCGCGTTGACCTTGCAAAGCTGGCCGCGCAGGCCGCTGAAGCACCACTGCTTGCTGCGGTAGACGATCTGCTTGCCGTCGGGGGTCCAGCACATGACGATGTTGTTGGGGCCCATGCGTTCGCCCACCATGTCGCGGCTCACGAGGGCCGACCAGGTGACGCGTTTGGGCTCGCCGCCCATGACGGGCATGGTGTAGACTTCGGTGTTGCCGTCGTACTGGCCGGTGAAGGCTACGGTCTTGCCGTCGGGAGAGATGCGCGGGAATACTTCATAACCCACATGCGAGGTGAGTTTCACAGCCGTACCGCCGTCGATGCCGACGCGGTAGAGGTCGCCGGCGTAGCTGAACACGATGTTGTCGCCGCCGACGGCAGGGAATCGGAGCAGACGGGCCTCCTGGCGGTCTGCGGCAAAGGCCAGCAGCGGAAGCAGCGCTGCCAGCACGGTGAGGATTCTCTTCATGTCTATAGGATATTGAGTGTTTGTTCCTTGATTTTTTCCAGCTCGTCTTTCATCTTCACCACGATCTGCTGGATCTGGGCGTGGTTGGCCTTGGAGCTGAGCGTGTTGATCTCCCGGCCCATTTCCTGGGCGATGAAGCCGAGCTTGCGGCCGGGCATGGGCTCGCTTTCCACGGTTTCGCGGAAGTAGCGGCAGTGCTGGCGCAGGCGCACTTTCTCTTCGTTGATGTCGAGTTTCTCGAGCCAGAAGATCATCTCCTGCTCGAGCCGGTTGGCGTCGGGCTGCAGCGCGAGTTCCTTCATGCGGGCTTCCATGCGCTCGCGGATGGCGGGCACGCGTTCGCGTTCGTAGCGCTCCACGTCGGGCAGGTAGTTTTCAATCTTGTCCACCTGGGCGATCACGTCGTTGCGGAGGCTGACACCTTCCTTGCACCGGAAGGCGTCGAGGGCGGCCACGGCCTGGCGGATCGCAGCGTACAGGGTTTTCCAGTCTTCCTCCGAAATCTCGGTGCTGCGGGTCTCCAGCACGTCGGGCAGCCGGAGGATGGCGGGGAGGAGGGTGTCGGGCTCGCAGAAATCGAGCACGGTGCCTTCGACGGCCTGCTGGAGCTGCTCGTAGTAGGAGAGCAGGATCGCTCCGTTGATCTGTTTCGCACCGGCGCCTTCGGCGTGTTCCACGGTGACGAAAAGGTCGATGCTGCCGCGGCCGAGCTGCTCGGCGATGTATTTGCGGACTTCGATTTCCTTGTCGCGGGGAATCAGGGGTGTTTTGAGGTTGATGTCGGCGTTCTTGCCGTTGACCGATCGGATTTCGACGAGGTATTTGTCTTGGCCCAGCAGGCATTCCGCCTTGCCGTAGCCCGTCATGGATTTCAGCATGCTGTGTATCGGTTTTAACGGGTTAAAGATAGTGATTTTTTCCTATATTTGCAGGTCAAAGCGCTAGCAAACATGGAAGAAGAGAAGAAAAACAATTTCCTCGAAGAGATCATTGAAGCCGACCTTGCGGCCGGCAAGTTCGACAGCATCATCACCCGTTTCCCCCCGGAGCCGAACGGCTACCTCCATCTGGGCCACGCTAAGAGCCTGTGCATCAATTTCGGCCTGGCCATCAAGTACGGCGGCAAGACGAACCTCCGCTACGACGACACGAACCCCACGAAGGAGGATGTCGAGTATGTGGACGCCATCAAGGAGGACATCCATTGGCTGGGTTTCCAGTGGGCTGAGGAGCGTTACGCGTCGGACTATTTCGACCAGCTCTATGCTTGGGCCGAACAGCTCATCGAACGTGGCCTGGCCTATGTGGACGACCAGACCCTCGAGGAAATCCGCGTCAACCGCGGCACCGTCGAGACGCCGGGCACCGACTCGCCCTGGCGCAACCGCAGCGTCGAGGAGAACTTGAAGATATTCCGTGAGATGAAGGCGGGCAAATATCCCGACGGGGCGAAGGTGCTCCGCGCGAAGATCGACATGGCGCATCCCAACATGATGTTCCGCGACCCGATCCTCTATCGCATCAAGCATGCGCATCATCACCGCACCGGCGACAAGTGGTGCATCTATCCGATGTACGACTACACCCACGGCCAGTGCGACTCCATCGAACACATCACCCACAGCATCTGCACGCTGGAATTCGATATCCACCGCCCGCTCTACGACTGGTTCATCGAAACCCTGGGCATCTATCCTTCGCACCAGTACGAGTTTGCGCGCCTGAACCTGACCTACACGCTCATGAGCAAGCGCAAGCTGCTCGAGCTGGTGGAGAAGGGCATCGTCGCGGGCTGGGACGATCCGCGCATGCCGACGCTCTGCGGTGTCCGCCGCCGCGGCTACACGCCCGAGGCGCTGAAGATGTTCTGCGAGAAGATCGGCGTCAGCAAGCGCGACCAGCTCATGGACATCGGCCTGCTGGAATACTGCGTGCGCCAGGACCTGAACGAGCGCAGCAACCGCTACATGGTGGTCTCGGACGACCCGATCAAGGTGACGCTCACCAACTGGGAGCCGGGCAAGGTCGAATGGTTCGACGCGCCGCTCAATCCGGCCGATCCGGACGGCCCCAAGCGCAAGGTGCCGTTCACGGGCGAGCTGCTGATCGACCGCGCAGACTTCATGGAAGATGCGCCGAAGAAATATTTCCGCCTGCGGCCGGGTGGGGAAGTGCGCCTCAAGTATACCTACATCATTTGTTGCAATGAAGTGGTTAAAGATGCTGGGGGAAAGGTAGTTGAGCTTAAGTGCACATACGACCCGATGACGCATCCGCAGTCCGGTCAGTGGCGCTCGGTGAAGGGCACGATCCACTGGGTGAGCACGGCTTTCGCGAAGGAAATCGAGTGCCGCATCTACGACCGGCTTTTCACGCTGGAGGATATGTCACAGGTGCCGGAAGACAAGGACTACAAGGATTTTCTCAATCCGGAGAGCCTGGTGGTCCGAAAGGGTTGGGCCGAGCCCGCTCTCCTCGACGATGCCGGCGACCTGGCCGTCCAGTTCGAGCGTGTCGGTTACTTCAAGAAGGATCCCGACTCGACGCCCGGCCACCTCATCATGAACAAGACGACGAGTCTGAAAGATTCCTTCAAGCTGTAGCTCGTGTGCGGGTTCGCAGGGTATGCCTCGCTCAACCCCCTCCCACTACGTGGGCCCCTCCCACTGGGGCGTGGGCGCCATGTTTCGCAAGTCATACCCTGTCTCACTGACCGCACACTTCGCTTTTGCTTGCGCCATGCGCGGGTGGGTGTTTGCTCCAGAACCCATGCCACCCTCGGCACCGTAAGAGGGAGGGGCCCATGCGCAGCATGGGAGGGGTCGAGCGAAGCGAGACGGTTCTGGAGCAACACCCAGAGCGCACCAGCAAGCAAACTGAAAATGTAAGCAATGTCCAGTGCGATAAGCGCAAGAGAAAATAAAAATGAATAGATTGTCACCAGAAGAGGCAATGCGGCTGTATCGGGAGGTGCCGTTGGAGGAGCTCTCCGGAATGGCCGATGCTGAACGCTTCCGGCATGTGCCGGAGCGGCGGGTGAGCTATCAGATCGACCGCAACGTCAACTATACGAACGTCTGCCTGTCGGCCTGCAAATTCTGCAACTTCCATTGCCGGCCCGATCAGCCGGAGAAGGCATATACCCTTGATTTCGAAGACTACCTGCCGAAGATTGCCGAAATGAAAGCACTCGGTGGCGACCAGCTGCTGCTGCAGGGCGGCCTCCATCCGAAGTATGGCATCGACTGGTACGAGACCCTGTTCCGACGGCTGAAAGAGGCCGAGCCTTCTTTGAAGCTCAATGCCCTCGGCCCGCCGGAGATCGCCCACATTGCCCGTGTCAGCAAACTGTCGTATCGCGACGTACTCGTTCGTTTACGCGCGGCCGGACTCGACACGCTGCCGGGAGCGGGCGCCGAGATTCTTGTCGACCGCGTGCGGAAGTTCCTCTCGCCGGCCAAACCGACGGCACAGCAGTGGCTCGACGTGATGGGGGAGGCCCATCGCCTCGGCATGAGCACGACGGCGACGATGGTCTACGGCCATATCGAGACCCTGGAAGAACGCATCAATCATCTCCTGGCCCTGCGCGCCCTGCAGGACTGCCGCCCTGCCGGCACGCCCGGCTTCCGCGCCTTCATCTGCTGGCCGATGCAGCTCACGGGCACCGAACTCCTGCGCCTGGCCGACGCCGGCCGCCTGCCCGCCGGCATCACCCTGCCGGGCGAGCCCGCCTGGCAGGCTGACCCGTCCTGCCGTTGGCGCCCCGACGAAGAATTCCTCCGCACGGTGGCTATCGCCCGTCTGGTGCTCGACAATGTCGACCATATCCAGGCGTCCTGGCTCACCGTCGGCCTCGACACCGGCGCCCGCGCACTCCACGTCGGCGCCGACGACATGGGTTCCATCATGATCGAAGAGAACGTTGTCTCCGCAGCAGGCGCCCGCCATCTTCTCCAGGAAGGCGAGCGCACCCTCCGCACCGCCATCGAAGCCGCCGGCTTCACCCCCTGGCTCAGAGACCAGTGCTATCAGCCGCGCTAATACGCTCCTCGCTTGTCTGCCGGCCACAAAATCCGGCCAAAACGTGCCCGGAGGGCGTCGCAAGCAGCTGCCGGCCACAAAACGGCCGCAAAACGTGGCCGTCCAGCGAATCGCAGCGCAAAAAACACTATCTTTGTAAAATAAAGCTGGAATAAATGAAAGAAAAAGTCATATGCGGCCTGCAGCAGGTGGGCGTCGGTGTGAAGGACGCCAAAACGTCGTGGAAATGGTATCGGAAGTACTTCGGCATCGACATTCCCGTGGTCGACGCCGTCGGCGTGGCCGAACGCATGCTGCCCTATACCGGCGGCAAGCCCCAGCCCCGCTACGCCATCCTCGCCGTCAACCTGCAGGGCGGCGGCGGCCTTGAAATCTGGGAACCCCGCGGCCGTGAACTCAATTATCCCCCGCAGCAGCCCCGGCTGGGCGATCTGGGCATCTTCATCGCCAAGATCAAAAGCCGCGACGTGCAGGCAACCTATGAATTCTTCGAGCGAGAAGGCCTCCGCTTGCTGACAAAGCCGTGCGCTTCCTTCGCCGGCCTACAGCACTTCTACCTCTTCGATCCCTGGGACAATATCTACGAGATCGAGGAAGACCCCTTCGTCTTCGCCCGCTCCAGGACCGTCACCACCGGCGGTACGGGCGGCGCCGTCCTGGGTGTCAGCGACATGGACCGCTCCATCGCCTTCTACGGACAGGTGCTGGGATTCGATGTCGTCCGCGCCGACAAGACCGGCGTGTTCGAAGACTTGAAGGGCATCCCGGGCGGTGAACGAAAGGTCCGCCGCGTGCTGCTCGAACGTAGCAAGGCCTTCGAAGGCCCGCTTTCCCCGCTGATGGGCCCCGCCCACCTGGAACTGGTCCAGGCCCTGGACGCACCCGTCGTCAAGATCTATGAAAACCGCTACTGGGGCGATCCGGGCTACATCCAGATCTGCTTCGATGTGCGCAACATGGAAGCCGTGGAACGCGACTGCCGGGCGGCCGGCCATCCTTTCGTCTGCGACAGCGGCGTCGACTTCGCCATGGGCGATGCCGACGGCCACTTTACCTATATCGAAGATCCCGACGGAACCCTCATCGAGTTTGTCGAGACCTTCCGGATTCCGGTCATGAAAAAATGGGGCATCTACCTGGATTTCCGCAAGCGCGACGACCGCAAGCCCCTGCCGGCCTGGATGTTGAAAGCGTTACGCTTCCTTCGCGCCAACGACTGACGCATACCCCTCGTCGACCCGGAGATTCTTCTCCTGCGATGCTGCGACCGCCAGACGGTCGCAGCGTTCGTTTTCGGGGTGGCCGTTGTGGCCCCGCACCCAAACGAAACGGACCTGGTGCCGCCGGTATACGGCAAGAAAGCGCTGCCAGAGGTCCGCATTGGCCTTTTTGGCAAAGCCTTTCTGCTCCCAGCTGAACACCCAGCCCTTCTCGACCGCGTCCACCACGTAGGACGAATCGCTCCAGACCGTCACGTCGGCCTGTGTCCAGCGAATGGCCTCCAGACCCGTGATCACGGCCAGAAGTTCCATGCGGTTGTTGGTCGTGGTGGCATAACCCGCCGAGAACACTTTCTCATAACTGCCGCAGCGCAGGATGGCCGCATAGCCGCCCGGACCGGGGTTGCCGCTGCAAGCCCCGTCGGTGTAGAGCTGAATAGGTGCGCGATCCACTATTCCGGAAGGATGGTCTTTTCGTGTTTAGGACCCTCGAAATGCTTGGTTTCGAGCGGATTGGCATACATCTGGTCGTAACGGCGACGGTTGTTGCTCAGGTCGATGGCGGCGAAGATGGCGCGCTGCATCGGATCGGAAAGCGCCTTGTTCTTGCCGGCGATGTCGTAGCCCGTGCCGTGGTCGGGCGAGGTACGCACGATCGGCAGGCCGGCCGTGAAGTTCACGCCGCTGTCGAAGGCCAGCGCTTTGAAAGGGATGAGTCCCTGGTCGTGGTACATGGCCAGCACCGCGTCGAAATTGCCCTGCTGGTGGATGCTGAAGAAGCCGTCGGGGGAATAGGGGCCGAAGGCCAGGATGCCTTCCTTGTTGGCGGCGTCGATGGCCGGGATGATGGTCTCGATCTCTTCGTTGCCGAGCGAGCCGCCGTCACCGGCGTGCGGGTTGAGGCCCATGACGGCGATCTTGGGTTTGACGATACCGAAGTCGCGCTTGAGCGAGGCGTTCATCAGCCGCAGCTTGCTGACGATGATGTCGATGTTGATGGCGCCGCTGACTTTCGAGAGCGGAAGGTGGTTGGTGACCACGCCGACGCGGAGGTTTTCGGAGCAGAGGAACATCAGGCCGTCTTCGCAGCCGAACTCGTGGATGAGGTATTCGGTGTGGCCGGGGAAGCCGAAGCCCATCTGGGCGACGGTATGCTTGTTGAAAGGAGCGGTGACGATGGCGTCGATGGCGCCGCGCTTGGCGTCGGCCACGGCGGCTTGCAGCGCGATGATGGCGGCCTTGGCGCCGTCAGGCGTGGGCTGCCCGATTTCCATGGCCATGCTCTCCGGCACGGCGTTGATGATATTGATGCGCTTGGAACGGGCATCTTCGGCGGCATTGATCACATTGGTCGCCACCTGTTCGACTTCGGGCAGGAACTTCCGGTAGATGCCGAAGAAGCGGGAAGAACCGTAGAGGATGATAACGCAGTTTTCAAGGATGCGGGCATCGGACAAAGCCTTGATAATCACTTCGTATCCTATACCATTGGTGTCGCCTTGCGAAATGCCGACTACTATCTTGTCTTTCATTACTATTGCTAAATTATATGTATTCGACTTTGGGTGCGTGAGGCCCGCGCACTTTTTTCTTTTTCACCCCCTTCGCCCCCTCAAGGGGGATATGGCCCTCCGGGCCGGGCACTACGTGCCTGTTATTCATTCAATCATCTCAACAGGACGAAAAGTACATCCGTTTAGACCGTGCAATTTACAAAAAATTTCTATATTTGTGTATGCCTCAGATTTTGGACAGCGATATAAAGTATTTGCCGGGGGTGGGGCCGAAGCGCGCCGAACTCCTGAACAAGGAACTGGGTATCAGTACGTTCCGGGATCTGCTGTATTATTTCCCCTTCCGCTATGTCGACCGTTCGCGCTTCTACAGCGTGCGGGAGATCGATTCGTCGTCGACCTACATCCAGCTTCGCGGACGCATCACCCGCATCGAGAAAGTGGGCCAGGCCCGCGCGCAGCGCCTGGTCGCCCGCTTCAGCGACGCGACGGGCTCCATCGACCTGGTCTTCTTCAAGGGCCTCAAATGGATGGAGGAAAAGCTGCAGGTGGGCCCGGAATACGTAGTTTTCGGCAAACCTTCCGTCTTCGGACAAAGCTGGAACCTGGTCCATCCCGAGGTTGACCTGGCCACGGAGGAGCGCCTTTCGCAGCTGGGCGTGATGATGGGCGTGTATTCCAGCACCGAAAAGCTGCACGCCGCCGGCATCACCAACAAGTTCTTCGAGAAGATCATCAGCACGCTGCTCGACAAGGTGCTGGGCACGCTCGAAGATACCCTGCCAGGCTGGATCCGGGAGCAGAAACACCTGGCTCCGCTCAGTTTCTCCCTGCAGAACATCCATTTCCCGGCATCGGTGCAGGATCTGGCCCGGGCCCAGCGCCGCCTGAAATTCGAGGAGCTCTTCTACCTGCAGCTCTCCCTGCTGCGGCAGAAGAGCATCCGCATGCGTGCGGACAGCGGGGTGGTGTTCCGCCGCATCGGCGACTATTTCAACAAGACGTACGAGAGCCTCCCGTTCCCGCTCACCGGAGCCCAGAAGCGCGTGCTGAAGGATATCCGGGCCGATGTGGCCAGCGGCAAGCAGATGAACCGGCTGCTGCAGGGCGACGTGGGCAGCGGCAAGACCCTGGTGGCGGTGCTCGCTGCCATGATGGCCCTCGACAATGGCTACCAGGCCTGCGTGATGGCTCCCACCGAAGTACTGGCCAACCAGCACTACCACAGCATGCAGAAGTTCCTGGCCCCTTCCGGCGCGCAGGTCGCGCTGCTGACCGGCAACACGAAGGCAAAGGAGCGCGAGGCCATCCACAGCGGGCTGCGCGACGGCTCGGTGCAGATCCTCGTGGGCACGCACGCCCTGATCGAAGACACCGTGCAGTTCCGCAACCTGGCCCTGGCCGTCATTGACGAGCAGCATCGCTTCGGCGTGGAGCAGCGCTCGCGGCTCTGGTCGAAATCGGCCGTGGCGCCGCACGTGCTGGTGATGACGGCCACGCCCATTCCGCGTACACTGGCCATGACGCTCTACGGCGACCTCGACGTGTCGGTGCTCGACGAACTGCCGCCCGGCCGCAAGCCCGTGGAGACCGTGCATTGGACCGAGAACCGCCGCGGCGACCTCTACAACTTCATGCGGCAGCAGATCGCCTGGGGCCGGCAGGTATTCGTGGTGTATCCGCTCATCAAGGAGTCGGAAAAAATGGACTACAAGAACCTGGAAGAAGGTTATCTGCATATCACCGAGGCTTTCCCGGCACCGCAGTATGTGACGGCGGTGGTCCACGGGAAGCAGAAGGCCGAGAACAAGGCCTACGACATGGATCTGTTCGCCCGGGGCCGTGCGAACATCCTGGTGGCCACGTCGGTCATCGAGGTAGGCGTCGACGTGCCGAACGCGTCGGTCATGGTCATCGAGAGCGCCGAACGCTTCGGCCTCTCACAACTGCACCAGCTCCGCGGGCGCGTGGGGCGCGGTGCCGAAAAGTCCTACTGCATCCTGATGACGGGCTACAAGCTGAGCGCCGAATCGCGGCAGCGCATCGAGCTGATGTGTGCCACGAGCGACGGTTTCGAGCTGGCCGAGGCCGACCTCAAGATGCGCGGGCCCGGCGACTTCGAAGGCACCCGCCAGAGCGGCCTGGCCTTTGACCTGCACATCGCCGACCTGGCGAAAGACTCGCCGGCACTGGTCGAGGCGCGCGAACTGGGGGAACAGATCCTGGCCGCCGATCCGCTCCTGGAACACATCGAAAACCGCCTCCTCACCGAGCAGCTCCGCGCCCTCCGCCTCGACAATACCTGTATCGATTATTCTATAATTTCCTGATAGCATGAAACGTTTCCTTTCCCTCCTTTTGCTGACCGTCCTGTCCTGCACCGTGCTGGATTCCTGCGAGCACATGTCGGGGCCTTCCTATCTCGGGGAATATGCCGGCGAGATCCGGACAACCATTGCTGACGATCCCATGGCGCCGGCCGGATTCTATGTCGACCTGACCCTTTTCGATGACAACACCTGCGTGCTGATGACCGCCGTCATCCTGGAAGACAACTATACCCTGGATGCCGCCCGCTACCAGAACTTCAAGTACGGAAATGTCTCCGAAACAGGTTTCGACGTGATCGACGGCGCCGGCCTCCTGGTTGCGTCGGCCCGCTTCTGCGGCCCGTTCAACTTCCCCGAAGGGGAGATCGACTTGATCTGGGATGGCCAGATCTGTCCCGAGTGGGTCAGTTACGCCGAACCCTACGGCTGGAACCCGCCTTGCCACATGACCTACTACGGCCAGAACGGCAGCGACATCAAAGGCTGGTAACAACAAATACGCAATTATACCCTGACGAATTCTCCGTCGGTAACGTACCAGAGCCAGCCTTCGACGGAAGGGTAGCCCATCTGGCGGAGCAGGTCCATGTAGTTGCGGACCTGGCGGCGATGGCTGGGGCGCGGTTGCCCGAATTTGTAGTCGATGACGATGACGCGGCTGCTGTCGGGAGCGATGAGCACGCGGTCGGGGCGGTAGGTGTCGCCTTCGCCCGTTACGATCGAGGCCTCGTTGAAGACACGGTAGCTGCCGTCAAACCAGTGACGGTTTCCGCTCTGCTCCTCCAACGCCGCATCGACCTCCACGGAAGCCATGCCACGATGCTTCTCGATGCCCAGCAGGCGATGCGAGGGATCGGCATCGAAATAATCACCGGCGCGCAGCGCGAGCTTCAGCCGCTCGTCGCCCAGCCGGACCGTGTCGAATGACCGCTGCGGATCGTCGCTGACGGCGGACGCTTCCTCTTTCTGCCGGAAAGGTTCCAGCGTGCCGGAGACCCGGCAGCCCGCTTCGTCCAGTTCCTCGGAGAAGAGCCGGTAGAGCAGCGCAGCAACGGTTTTGACCGGGTATTTGTCCCGGTCGAGCGGCCTCGGCGCATAAAGGATGAGCTGGGACTTGGCGCGGGTAAAGGCGACGTAACTCATGTTGATCACATCGACATACTGATTGATGCGCTCGCGGTCGAGCTCGGGCTGGAAGACGGTATTCTCCATCCTGGACGTTGCCTTGACGGGTACGAGTCCGATGGGGGCCAGTGCGCCCGTTGTCTGGCACCAGAGCGTCGGAATCTGCCAGAAAGATGTCTTCAGAAAGGCTTCGTCGACGAAGGGGATGATGACCGCTTCGAGGCTGAGTCCCTTCGACTTATGGATGGTCATCACCCGTACGGCATCCTGCCCTTCCGGGGCGCAGATGCTCTTCTTGCAGCCTGCATCGTCCCACCATCTGACGAAGCCGCGCAGGGACGAGCCGTACTTCTCCTGATAGGCGAGCACCTGGTCGAGGAAAGCGTGGATGAAAGGGACATCGGAGGCCGATAGACCGGTACGGCTGGCGAGCAGGTCCTCGCAGGTCTCGTAGAGCGAGCCGTGCAAGGCCTCCCTCTCGGGCAGTTCCAGTCCTTCGACCAGCAGCCGGTTGACCGGATCTTCCGGATCGACCAGCGCGTGGAGGAGCGAGACCACTTCGCCGATGCAGGGTGCGGCACCGATCAGCAGCGAATCTTCCGTCACCACGCCGATGCCCGCTGCGATGAGGCAGTTGGCCACGGTGGCGCCGTCGTTGTTGGTCCGGACCAGGAGGGTGATGTCGCGGTAGTGATAGCCCGCATCGCACAGTTCGCGGATATCGGCCAGCATGCGCGAAAGGGCTTCCTCCCGCCAGCCCTCCGGCTCCAGAAAACTCAGTTTTACGCGTCCGGCCGGTGTCGAAGCGCGCTGTGGCGGCACTTCCTGCACGCAGTCCGCGTAGAGCGTCCTGATCTGCTCCGCCACACCGGCCGGTGCATCCGCCGCGATCGTCTCCGCTGCATGCGAGAAGAGCTGGTTGTTGAAAGCGATGATTTCCCGGCCGCTTCGCCAGTTTTCCCCGAGATTCGTCTCGTCGATGTTGTCCGGGCCGAGATCCCGGGCGATCTGCTCGCCCAGCAGGTGCCAGTCGGAGCCGCGCCAGCGGTAGATGGACTGCTTCACGTCGCCCACGATCAGGTTGGCCTGCCCCTGGGCGATGCTGTTGGTGAAGAGCGGCTTGAAGTTGCTCCACTGCAGCAGGCTCGTGTCCTGCGACTCGTCGAGCATCAAGTGGTCGTAGCGATTGCCGATCTTCTCGTAGACGAAGGGCGTGTCCTCGTCGTTGATGATGCGGCTCAACAGGTCGGACGACTGGCTGAGCAGCACCACGTTGTTTTCCTGCAGGTATGCGGAGAGGAAGCGGAAGATGTCGGCGTAGACACCCAGCAGCGAGAGGTTTTCCTGTACCAGGCAGACGCTGTGGTATTCTGCCAGCGGCTGGCCGGACAGGGCAAAGGCTTCTGCCACGCAAGCCTCGAGTTCCGAACTCTGGAAGCCGTTGTAACTCTCGTGCAGGCTTTCCTTGGGCTCGGGGAACGCGTCTCCGCGTTGCCAGGAAGCCCATTTCCGGAAGACCATGAAAGGGCCGCGGCTCTTTCCCTTGAAGTCTTCCGGCGCGCGTCCGCCCGCTTCCATGGCCGCCAGCGCGCGGCGTCCCAGTTCTGTCACCTTGCCCTCGAATTCGCTGCGCATGGTCTCCAGTACGGTGCCGAAGCCTTTGATGGCATCTTTGTCGCCCAGGATATGTCCCGGCATAGACCGGAGCTTCATCCGGAAATCTTCCTTGAAGAAGAGTTCGGCCATGGCTTTGAGCGGCTCCCGCACATTCCAGCTGCGGCCGGCCTCGATCAGTTCGAACGCATAGTCCTGCAGCCAGGCCAGCAGCGCGGCGTTGGCCGGGTCGTCCAGGCCGTCGATGAGCAGGTCGATCACCTGCTCCAGCACGGCCCCCGTATCGAGTTCCACCCGGTAAGAGGCATACTGCCCGATTTCCCGCGCGAAGGCGCGCATCACGCCCTGGAAGAAGCGGTCGATGGTGCTGATGGAGAAGCAGGAGTAGTCGTGGAGGATGAGACTCAGGCGTTTGCCGGCCTCTTCCGCCCGCGGATCGCTGCTGCGCGACAGTTCGTAGAGGGCTTCGATCACCCGCTGTTTCATTTCGTCGGTCGCCTTGTTGGTGAAGGTGACGGCGAGGATATGCTTGTAGCGCTGCTCGTCGCCCGCGAGCAGCAGGTCGATGTATTCCTGCGTCAGCCGGTAGGTCTTGCCGCTGCCGGCCGAGGCTTTTACCACCTTCACTGCTTTCGTCGGATGATCTATCGCTTGCATAGGCGCTTGAAAGGGCAATAGCCGCAGATTTTCTCGTCGGCACAATCGCCGGCGAAGGGTGTTTCAGGATTGAAGATTTCTTCAACAAGGGCCTGGACGCGTTCCGCGAAATGCGCGAGCTTTTCCGGCTCGATGGCGTGGGCTTCCGGTGCGCCCTGGAAGATATCGCGAAGGGCGTAGACGCAGGGATAAAATTGTGCCGTTCCGGCATCGGGCTGCCGGGACATCAGCAGCGCATAGAAATAGAGCTGGAAAGCGATGTACGGGCGCGGGGAGAGGCTCCGGTCGAAGATCCGGTCGACGTCGCGGCAGTCATCCTTCCGCGCTACGCTGCCCGTCTTGTAATCCACCACCCGGATCATGTCGGCGCGGGTGGCATCGAGGCGGTCGATATAGCCGAACAGGTGCACGGCGCGGCCGTCGGGCAGGGTCACGCGGCCATCGCGTTTCTCCTCGGCGCCAAGGAAGGTGAAAGGAGCCAGCGCTCCGTCGACTTCGAGGGTCCGGTCGACAAAACGCAGCACCAGGTTTTTCAGGATCGCGTTCTCGCCTTCGATTTCCTCGATGCCTTTCTCCTGGAAAGCGGCTACGGTCAGCTGCTCCAGAAGGCGCTTGTCCCGACGCAGCTGCGCAAGGGTCTCACGGGTGACCAGCTGCTGCCTGAAGGGCGTGTAGAGCCGGTTCATCACCAGGTGGAAGATGTCGCCGAAGATGTTGGCATCCACTTCTTCCGTCACTTCATCCTGCTCCTTGATTTTGCGGACATGTTTATAGTAGAACTGCAGCGGGCAGTCGATGTAGCTGTTGAGCGAGGAGGCGGAGAAGGTCCCCTTGCCCGTGATGAAGCGGTCGTGCAGCTCCTGCAGCACGGCCGGGCTCTTCTCGACCGTCAGGATGGTTCGCTCCACGGATTTGGCTTCGAGCTCGTAGGTGGCCACTTTTTCCTTGACGGGCAGGCCGTAGTGGTATTTCAGCTGCTTGATGTAGCGGCTTTCTTCACCGCTCTGCAATCCTTCGGTGCGGGAATCGTAGAGCAGCCAGACGTGTTCCGCGCGGCAGATGCTCCGGTAGAAATAGTACGACCAGATGGCATCCTGCAGTTCATAGGTGGGCAGGCCGAAGCCCACGCGCAGGTTGTAGGGGATGAAGGAGCTGCTGACGGTGCGGGAAGGGAAGATGCCTTCGCCCACCGAAAGCATGATGACGTTGCGGAAGTCGAGCGCGCGGGTCTCGAGCGGTCCCATCATCTGCAGGCCGCTGAGGGGCTCTCCCTCGAAGGGGACGGATTCCAGCGCCGCCAGCCGCGCCAGCAGGCGGAACCAGGTGCGCTGCTCGAGTGTCTCGTAGTCGAGCTGTACGCTGGCGAGCGAGGCGATGGTCGCGCTGTAGCGGTAGAGGAACTCGCGCTCGAGCGCCGGCTGGAAGGCCTGCAGTGCCTGGATGAGCGCCTGCAGCCACCCGGCCAGATCAGCGGTCCGTTCCACTGGTGTGAAGAGGGTGGCGAAGACGCCGCCGAAAGAGGCGAGCCACGTCGCATCCACGAAGATACGGTTCTGCTCACGGATGGTCTTGCGGATAGCCGGCACCACGCCTTCCGTGTCGGCGGCCGTGAGGTAGGGGTGTTCCAGCAGGTCCATCACGTCGCGATGGTAGAATCGCACCGCACCGCCCTTGGTGCGGCGGTTGGCCTGCAGCCGTTCCGCGAAGGCGAAGAGGGTCTCGACCTGTCCGGCGGAAAGCGGGTACCCCATCGTGATGTTGACTTTCTCGACGGAGGCGGGGAGGGAACCCAGCATGGGGAAGAGGAGGCTCTCGTCGGGTAGCACCACGGCGGTCTCCTCCGGCGTCTCCATCTTCCCTGTGGCGTGGAGTTCCTCGATGATTTGCATGGCCTTGCGGGTCTGTCCCACGGCGGAAGGGACCCGGATCACTTCGATGGCGGGCAGGCCTTCCGGTGCAATGTCATTCAACGGTTCGCGCGAAGGAAAACGTGCGATGTTCTCGCGGATGAAGCGGCCCGCCTTGTTGGCCTTATCCTGCAGCAGGGGTCCTTCGAAGTCCCAGTAGAAGTCGGCTTTGCCTTCTTTCTGCAGTTCGGTCAGCAGTGCTGTTTCGCAGTTGTTCAGGGCGTTGAGTCCGATGAATACCACTTCGTCGAAGGCAGGCAGCAGTTGGCTGTCAGGCCGGATGGCATCGGCGACGCTGCGGTAGATCATGCCGGGATAGCCCAGTCCTTCTGTCTGAAGTGCGTCGTGGAAGCGGGTATAGAGGGGATGGAGGATGTTCCATAGCTCGGCGAATTGCTGCCGCGGCCCGTCAGTCCGGGTTTGCCCCGGAATATCAAAGTAGCTGCCGCAGAACTCGGCGATCGCCGCCCGCTGGGTATCTGAGAGGAAATCGTAGTCGCTGGTGAGTTCCTTGAGTTCACGCAGGTTGACGAGCATCTTGTCGGCTTCGACGCGGTATTTGTCGATGTCGTCGAAGTCGCCGAGCAGGATGTCACCCCAGTAGATGAAGTCGTCGAAGGGTTCGGCGGTACGGCCGTTTTCTTGCAGAAGCACGCGATAGATGCGGTAGAGGCGGTCGAGGGCGGGGACTTTGTCGATGGGCTTGAGGCCGGAGATGCGCTGGAAGAGTTCGTCGATGGTGCACATCGACGGCACGAACAGCGGTTTTCCCGCGGCAATGCCCAGGTATCGCTTGAAAAACGTACCCGACCGCCTGTTCGGAAACACGAAGCAGGTACGCTCCAGCGACTCGCGCCGGGCGTACCTGCTTGCTACGGCTTCCAGAAATTTCATCAATATCCCGGTTTCTCCAGCAGTTTGAACATATTCTTCTTGTAAGCCTCGACGCCGGGCTGGTTGAACGGGTTGACACCCAGCTGGTAGGCGCTGATGCCGCAGACTTTCTCGAAGAAGTAGAAGAGCTGGCCGAGGTTGTACTCGTCCAGTTTTTCGATATGGATGTCGATGTTCGGCACGCCGCCGTCGATATGGGCCATCCTGGTGCCGAGCTGGGCCATGCGGTTGCAGTGCTCCACATGTTTGCCGGCGAGGTAGTTCAGTCCGTCGAGGTTCTGTTCGTCGCTGGGAATGGTCACGTCGCGCTGGGCTTTGTCGACCGTGACGACGGTCTCGAAGAGCATGCGCTCGCCTTCCTGGATATACTGTCCCATGGAGTGCAGGTCCGTCGTAAAGATGACGGAAGCGGGGAAGATGCCTTTGCCGTCCTTGCCTTCGCTTTCGCCGAAGAGTTGTTTCAGCCACTCGCCGAGGTACTGGAGTTTCGGATTGAAGCTGGCGAAAAGTTCGACTTTCTTGCCGCCGTCGTACAGGAGGTTGCGCATGGCGGCGTAGCGGACGGCCGGGTTCTCGGCGCTGGCTTCCGCCAGGGCTTTCTCGGCGTCCTGGGCGCCGCGGACCATGGCTTCAATGTCAAAGCCGGCCAGGGCGATGGGGACGAGGCCCACCGGTGTCAGCACGGAGAAGCGGCCGCCGATGTTGTCTTCGATGACGAAGGTCTTGTAGCCTTCCTGGTTCGAGAGGCTCTTGAGGGCGCCGCGGGCCTTGTCGGTGATGGCTACGATGCGTTCGCGGGCTTCGTTCTTGCCGTAGGTATGCTCCAGGTAGTCCTTGACCAGGCGGAAGGCCACGGCGGGCTCGGTGGTGGTGCCGCTCTTGGAAATCACCACGCAGGCGGGATTGCGGAGTTTGATCAGGTCGAGGAGTTCGGCCGTATAGTCTTCCGAGAGGTTTTCGCCCGCGAAGACCACTTTGAGTCCGTGGCTGCCCAGATGGCAGGCGAAGCTGTGGCTCAGGGCTTCGATGGCGGCCTTGGCGCCGAGGTAGGAGCCGCCGATGCCGATCACGACCACGAGGTCGATCTCGCGCTCGAGCCAGCGGTCTACGACGCTCAGGCAGTCGTCCAGTTCGGCCTTGCTGATCGCCTTCGGCAGATGCTGCCAGCCCAGGAAATCATTGCCGGCCCCGCTTTCTTCCTGCAGGACTTTCTGGGCGGCCAGTGCACCCTTCAGATATTCGTTGTATTGTTCCTTCGCGACAAATGAATCGCAACCGGTGAGATCTATTTTAACCATAGTGTTTTGTGTTTGTTTTCTAAGTCTACAAATATACAAAAAAACTGATATAATAAGAACTCCTTACGGCCGTTTCGCCCCGCAGTCAGCCCCTGCTGCTGTTCGCGCCTGGCCGGAGATCTTTTTATCGCCGGATTATCCGGTATTTCGCAAAGGATCCAATGGCGGAATCAGGGAATGTTTATGATGTCAATGTCCAGCGCCTTCGATATTAATGCAATCGTTGCCAGGGTAAAGTTGTGTGAGCCAGACAGCCAGCAGGTGACCTGGGAGGGGCGTTTGCCTGTTATTATTGCCAAATCCCGCTGGGTGAGCCCACGCTCTTTGAGCGTCCGGGCAATTTTGTCGGAAATACGTGATGAATACTCGTTTTGCAGTTTAATATCCTTCGGGATTTCTGCAATCATCCTTTGTAATGAATTCCAGGTAATTTCTTTTGTGTTCATAATTCATATTCACGCTCCGGGGCGCCGGAGAAGTTGGGTGAATCTATCGATACAATTCCATTTTTGATATCATCAATAAGGAGCTCGTCGAGTTTTTGGAGATTGATGACATATCCGTTGAGATCAGGATAATTCTGATACGGACCAGGGCCTTTAATTCCACCATTTCCAAGAATGAGTATCTAATCTGACAATCTCAAGCAATAGAGACGGATACCGCTGGGATAGGTGGGGAGCGCCACAACATGGTCTTTCATCTTGCCCTCATATCGAAAGTATCGTTCAAGCGCGCCGTTGGTCTCAATTTTCGAGATTTCCGCAAGCAGCTGGTATAGATCCTTAGATCTCCTGCCATCTTCTTGTATCTTAGCCACAAATCTGGCGAATTCAGAGACCTGCTGGTCTGCAAAAATGATGGAGAACAAGCCTACAGTATCGGTCTGGCCGATTGATGTAATTTTGACCTTTGTCATGGCGTACAAATATAGCTAAAAGATTTATAAAATACACTTATAACTGAATTATTGTTTTTCGAGCAAAGATAAATCTGCTGACTCGTAAGAAAAAAATCGGATGTACGATTTACGTTATTTCGGCCTTTTTTGAAAAATATAAAAAAAGGGATGGCGGTATTCGGCCATCTCCTATACTATGCCACCGGTCATAACAACGATTTGACCTTGCTGCTCCTGCCTTTCGGCGCTCCCTGCGCAGGGGCTGACAGCGTTGCTCCTCAAGGTTCGCGGCAGGCGCCGCCTGCGCGTCCGTCCCTTGACGGCGAACTTCTCCCTTTTAGCTGTCGCTACGCTCCGCTAACGGTCGAAGAACCTGCGCCGTCACGAGACGGGACTC